>Ga0210384_10002664_pt1 | contig 21572 bp, 22 predicted proteins | sample IncBWH2MmetaG_FD_160574 | JGI IMG/M metagenome (GOLD analysis project Ga0210384, IMG submission 160574) | Forest soil microbial communities from Barre Woods Harvard Forest LTER site, Petersham, Massachusetts, United States - Inc-BW-H-2-M | ecosystem: Environmental > Terrestrial > Soil >...
CAGGGCCGTCCCTGCACTAGAATGGGATATCGTCGTCGAAATCCTCTTTGCCGCCTGCCGGCGCCGGCGCCGGCGCCGATGACTGATCATAATCGTCCCGAGGCGGCGCCCCGCTTCCCGCGCCTCGCTCGGCGCCGCTGCTCATTCCGCCGGCACCGCCGGCACGGGCGCCCAGCATCTGCATATTGTCGGCGATGATCTCGGTCGTAAACCGATCATTTCCCTGCTTATCCTGCCACTTTCGGGTGCGCAATTTGCCCTCGACGAACACCTGTGAACCCTTGCGCAGGTATTCGGCGGCGATTTCACCCAATCGCCCGAACAGGGCGATGCTGTGCCATTCGGTGCGCTCCTGCTGAGCCCCCGAGGCCTTGTCTTTCCACGACTCGCTGGTGGCGATTCTGATGTTCGTGACCGTCATCCCACTCGGCATGGAACGGGTTTCCGGGTCTGCGCCGAGATTTCCCACCAAAATGACCTTGTTTACGCCGCGCGCCATGTGATACCCCCGGAAACAATTTGATGGCGACCATTGTACACGCAGGAACCCACCCCAATACCCGGCCTGTCCCCTGCGCTTGTGTGCAGATATACGCTTCAGATCGGCCGATACCGGTCTGTCGATCTCCGGCCGTGGGGGCGTTCGACCCGCACTTGACGCGACGGGTATAGTAGTCGGTTCCATGCAAAATATCCGCATCCGGGGTGCCCGGACCCATAACCTGAAAAATATCGATCTCGATTTGCCGCGCGATCGATTGATCGTATTGACCGGGCTCTCGGGTTCCGGCAAGTCCTCGCTCGCCTTCGATACCATTTATGCCGAGGGTCAGCGGCGCTATGTGGAATCGTTGTCCACGTACGCCCGGCAATTCCTCTCGATGATGGAGAAGCCGGACATCGACACCCTCGAGGGCTTGTCGCCCGCAATCTCGATCGAGCAAAAATCGACCTCGCACAACCCGCGCTCCACGGTGGGTACGGTCACCGAAATCTACGACTACCTGCGACTCCTGTATGCCCGTGCAGGCACGCCGCGCTGCCCGGATCACCACATCGACCTCGCCGCCCAAACCGTGAGTCAAATGGTCGATGCCGTTCTTCAACATCCGGAAGGGACTGCCCTGATGTTGCTGGCACCCGCCGTTGCCGAGCGTAAGGGCGAGCATGCTGAGCTCATCGAGGAATTGCAGGCGGGCGGCTTCGTGCGCGCGCGCATCGACGGCCAAGTGGTGGAGCTCGATCAAGCGCCCAAGCTCGATGTGCGCCGCAAGCACACGGTCGAGGCGATCGTCGATCGCTTCAAAGTGCGGCCCGACCTGAGTCAGCGCCTCGCCGAGTCGTTTGAAACCGCCCTGCGGCTGGGTCAGGGCGTGGCCCGGATTGCCTACATGGACGACCCGCAACGCACCGAACTCGTGTTCTCCGACAAATTCGCATGCCCCATCTGCAATTATTCCCTGAGCGAACTCGAACCGCGCCTGTTCTCCTTCAATAGTCCCATGGGCGCATGTCCGGCGTGCGACGGTCTCGGCACCCAGGACTTTTTCGATCCGGAGAAAATCGTCGCGAATCCGCATTTGTCGCTTGCCGGCGGCGCGGTCCGCGGTTGGGACCGGCGGAACGCGTATTATTTTCAGCTGATTCAATCGTTGGCGCGGCATACCAAGTTCGACATCGAGGCTCCCTTCGAAAGCCTGCCGCAAAAGATAAAGGATCTGGTGCTGTTCGGCAGCGACGACGTTGAGATCGAGTTCAAATACCTCGACGGCAAAGGTGGCACCGTCAAGCGGAAACACACCTTCGAAGGCATCGTGAGGAATCTGGAACGCCGGTACAAGGAGACCGAATCGGCGACGGTGCGCGAAGAGCTGGCAAAGTACCGTTCGTCGCGCCCCTGTCCCGAGTGCCTGGGAACCCGGCTCAATCGGGCCGCGCGAAACGTCTTCGTCGACGGCAAAAGCGTCCCCGAAGTGTCCTCATTGTCGGTGGACCACGCCCTGAAGTTCTTCGGTAGACTCAAACTGCTGGGCTGGCGCGGGGAAATCGCCGTCAAGATCGTCAAGGAAATCGGCGACCGCCTGGGGTTTCTCGGCAATGTCGGCCTCGGCTACCTCACCTTGAACCGCAGCGCCGATACTCTGTCCGGCGGAGAGGCGCAGCGCATTCGCCTCGCGAGCCAAATCGGCTCAGGGCTGGTCGGCGTCATGTACATTCTCGATGAGCCGTCGATCGGACTGCACCAACGGGACAACCAGCGTCTCCTCGACACGCTCGTCAATCTGCGCGATCTGGGCAACACGGTCATCGTGGTCGAACACGACGAGGACGCAATCCGCCAAGCCGATCACGTCGTGGACTTGGGTCCCGGCGCGGGCGTGCATGGCGGCCGCGTCGTGGCGCAGGGTACGGCTGCCGAAGTCGCCGCGCATCCCGAGTCGATCACAGGACAGTATTTGAGCGGCCGGCGCCGCATAGAAATTCCGGCGAAGCGGCGTGCGCCGGACCCGAAGCGCATGCTGCGGGTAGTCGGCGCGACGGCCAACAATCTGAAGAGCGTCACGGCGGAATTTCCCCTGGGATTGCTGACCTGCGTCACCGGGGTTTCGGGTTCGGGCAAATCGACCTTGGTCAATGACACCTTGTTTCGCGCGGTGGCGACGCAGCTCAATCATGCCTCGGCCGGAACCGCACACTTCGACCGCATCGAAGGCCTCGACTACATCGACCGGGTGATCGAGATCGACCAGAGCCCGATCGGCCGTACGCCCCGCTCCAACCCGGCCACATACACGGGGTTGTTCGCGCCGATTCGGGAGATCTTCGCCTCCGTCCCGGAATCGCGGGCCCGGGGATATGAAGCGGGACGATTCAGCTTCAACGTCAAGGGCGGACGCTGCGAAGCCTGTCAGGGCGACGGCGTGATCAAAGTGGAAATGCATTTTCTCGCCGACGTTTACGTGCCCTGCGATGTCTGCAAAGGCAGGCGCTACAACCGCGAGACCTTGGAAATCCGCTTCAAGGGCAAAAACATCCAGGAAATTCTCGACCTCACGGTCGAGGACGCGCTGCCGTTTTTTTCCGCCGTGCCGACCGTGCAGCCGAAACTGAAGACCCTGCTCGACGTGGGGCTGTCGTACGTTCGATTGGGACAAAGCGCGACCACGCTGTCGGGCGGCGAAGCGCAGCGCGTCAAGCTCGCGAAGGAACTCTCGAAGCGGGCAACCGGACGCACGCTGTACATTCTCGATGAGCCGACCACCGGACTGCATTTCGCCGATATCGCGCAGCTGCTCGTCGTGCTGCAGCGCCTGCGTGATGAAGGCAACACGGTCATCGTGATCGAGCACAATCTCGATGTGATCAAGACGGCGGATTGGGTGGTGGATTTGGGACCGGAAGGCGGCGATGGCGGAGGTCGGATCATCGCCGTCGGGACGCCGGAACAAATCGCGGCGAACAAGGCGTCCTACACCGGGCACTATTTGCGGTCCACGTTGACCTCACCGGCCCTGCGCAAGCGCGCATGAGCGCGCAACGGCGCCCCTGGGTTTCGGCGCCGCGATTCTCGCCGCTGTTGGGCGTCGTGATCGGCGCGGTGGGGGGCGCCGTCTACTGGCTCGGGGCTCAGCTCTGGCCAACCAGCATTGCCGTGGTCCTGTCCTTGCTGGCGACCGAAGTGATGCCCGGCGGAGCCTACGAGAACGCGGACCCCCGACAACCGACGGGCGAAACCACGGGCGCTGATCGCGCGCGCGGCTTCGGCACGGCCGGTTTCGTGTTCGCTCTTCTGATCAAGTACAGCACATTGATGGCGTTGTCGGCGGCCAGCCTACCCTTTGCCGTGCCCGCCAACGTCGCGCTGGGATTGATCATGATCTGCGGGCATGCCGCAAGCCGCGCCTTGGCCGTATCGCTTGGCGTATCGCCGGACCATGATTCGCCCACGCGGGTATCGAACGGCGATCTGGTTTTTGCCTTGGGAGTGGGCTTTGCGCCGTCGACCCTGTTGGGCATCCCCGGGTTGGTCGGGCTCGCCGTAGCCGTTATCGCGCGCGTCGCGTTCGGCGCCTACCTCAAGCACAATCGCAGAATCACAGCGAGCGGAGCGTCACACGCGACGCGGCAGCTGACCGAAGTCTGTTTTTACCTGGCGGCGCTCGCGAGCTGGTCTTTCGTTTAGTGTGCCTACCCGGCAGCGCTTGCGAGCCGACCTTTCGTTTGGAGAGATGCAAATCGATCCGGCCGACGGCGCGGGCTTGGCCCCCGCAGTCGTTTATAATGGGCGGAGGCGCAGTTAATAAATAAAGGAAGGGCTGCTGATGAAGTTATCCACCGTGTATTCGTGCGCCCTGCTCCTCTTCGGATGGTCGACCCTCGCCGACGCCGGGCCTTTGGCCGACATCAGCCAACTCGAAACAGAGTTCAACGCGGCCTATGCCGCCAATGATCTCGATCAGTATTTCCGTTACTACTCGGACGAAGCCATCCTGTGGTTTCCGGAAGGTCGCACCGACATCCCGAGCTACAAGAAAGAGTGGACAGAGTTCATCAAGTCCGGCGGGCAGATTCTGGCGGGTACGCTGTCCGACATGCACATACGATTCAGCCCTCAAGGCGACGCAGCCATTGCAAGCTACCTGCTGCATCTGAAGACCCGAGAGGCAAGCCAGAAAGTGATCGATGAGGTTTACCAGGAAACCGATGTGTGGTTCAAAGGGGCGGGGGGCGGTTGGAAAATCGCTCACGTGCATTATTCGCCGGCGCCCGCACCTGCCCATAAATAGCGTCGCAAGGAAAGTGAACCCGGATCTGCAAGAACAGACGCGAACACGTTTCCGCGGAAACGTCGCTACGTCCGCCCTGCGGATAACTAAGGCGTTTCCGCGGAAACGTCTGACGGCGTCAGCCCCGGCATAGACTCCGGTTATGCACCAAGTACTCGTCTATTCCGACTCGCTCTCCTGGGGGATCGTCCCGACGACGCGCAAGCGCCTGCCCTTCGATGCGCGTTGGCCGGGAGTGATGGAAACTGCGCTGACCGAACGGCACCTGTCGGTGCGCGTCATCGAAGACTGCTTGAATGGCCGCCGCACCGTCTGGGAGGACCCGTTCAAACCGGGACGCAACGGCCTCGTGGGTCTCGCGCAGCGCATCGAAATCAACTCGCCCCTGGCGTTGGTCATGCTGATGCTGGGTACCAATGATTTTCAGTCCATGCACCCGCATACGGCCTGGCATGCCGCTCAGGGAACCGCGGCCCTAGTGGGTGTCATTCGCCAGGCGCCCATAGAACCGGGAATGCCGGTACCTCCCATCTTGCTGATCGCTCCGCCGCCCATCGCGAACCCGCGAGGGCCGCTTGCCGCCAAGTTCACCGGCGCTGCCGACAAGTCGGCCGGGCTGGCCGACGCCTACCGCGGCGTTGCCTCCGAACTCGGCTGTCATTTCTTCGATGCCGGCAGCGTCACGCCGGCAAGCGCGGTCGATGGGATACATCTCGATGCCGATCAACACGAACGGCTGGGCCGGGCGCTCGCCGCCTTTGTTGCCGAATTGCCGGACTTTTTGCGTCCGACCCAAGGATGAGGCATAGCGCGCCATCGGCCATCGCTCGCGCCGCGTTGGGTCTTGCCCGCGCCTCGCTGCCCATCCTCACGCGTTTGGATCCGGAACTGGCACACGATGTTGGGCTGGCCGGACTGCGGTGGCTGCGGCCTCTGTGGCCGGCGGCCCAGATTCCGGCCGGCTTGGCCGTGTCCTGCTTTGGCCTCAAGTTCTCGCATCCGCTTGGGTTAGCGGCAGGGTTCGATAAGAACGGAGACTACTTGGATGCACTGGGTGCGGTGGGCTTCAGTCACGTTGAACTGGGAACCGTGACGCCGCGGCCGCAACCGGGCAATCCCAAACCTCGCATGTTCAGGATCCCAGAGGCGAGCGCGCTCATCAACCGGATGGGGTTCAACAACAAGGGTGTCGATCATCTGGTGGCGCAGATTTCCCGCAGCCGCTATCGGGGGATAAGGGGCATCAGCATCGGAAAGAACTTCGACACACCGCTCGAGAATGCCGAGGACGACTATCTGATCTGCCTGCGCAAGGTCTACGCCCTTGCGGACTACATCGCCGTGAACATCTCCTCGCCCAACACGGCCCGGCTGCGCGAGTTGCAGGGCCGCGACGGTCTGGAACGAATCCTCGGTACGCTGTTCGAAGAACGCCGTCTTCTCCAGGCGCGCCACGGGAAACGCGTGCCATTGCTGGTCAAGGTCGCTCCCGATCTGACTCCGGAACAGATTTCCGCGCTGGCGCGGGACCTGCGTTCGCTCGAGGTCGACGGGGTGATCGCCACCAACACGACGACCGACCGGAGTGCGCTGATCAACGCGCCGGCCGCCGCCGAGGCGGGGGGGTTGAGCGGTGCGCCGCTGCATCCCCTGTCGGTGCGGGTGATCTCCCAACTGCGCGCCGAATTGGGAGCCGGCTTCCCCCTCATCGGCGTTGGCGGTATCGTCAGCGCAGAGCATGCCCGGGCAACGCTGAGTGCGGGTGCCAATCTGATTCAGATCTACACGGGCTTCGCCTATCGAGGATCCGCGCTGCTTGAAGAGATTGTCGATGCGTTACCCACATGATTGACGCCGCCACTGTGGACCAGTTTCAGCGCGATGGTGCCGCGTGCATCCGCCGGTTGTTTCGGCCGGAGGAAATGGCGGTGCTTCGCGCCGGTATCGATGAGAATCTCGCCCACTTGAGTCCTCGCGCCAAAGTAGCGAGCGGTGCCGATGACCCGGGGCATTTCGTCGAGGACTTCTGCAATTGGCAGGACATCGCGGACTACCGGCGTTTCATCTTCGATTCGGCGTTGCCCGAAACCGCGGGGCGGCTGATGCAGAGCACCACGGCCCGGCTCTACCACGATCATATGCTGACGAAGGAGCCCGGCACCCGGCAGCCGACGCCCTGGCACCAGGATCAGCCCTACTACAATGTCGAAGGGCGCCAGAACGTCAGCTTCTGGATTCCGGTTGATCCCGTGAATCGCGAATCCACGTTGGAATTCGTGGCCGGGTCCCATCTCGGACCCTGGCTGATGCCGCGCTCCTTCATGGACGCGCAAGCCAAGTGGTTTCCCGAAGGCACGCTGACCGACCTGCCGGATATCGAGGCCGCTCGCGACGCCTTTCCCATTCTGGGCTGGGAGCTGCAGCCGGGCGACGCCGTGTGCTTTCACATGCTCACGTTGCATGCGGCGCCGGGCGTCACGGGCCCGCAGCGCCGCCGCGTTTTCTCCGTGCGGTTTCTCGGCGACGATATGACGCACGCACCGCGCCGTTGGCGCACGTCGCCGGAATTTCCCGGCTTGCGCGAGGAATTGCCGGCGGGAGCGCCGATGAATCATCCGCTCTTCCCGGTGCTGTGGCGCGCGCCGTGAAGCCGTCGCCGCCCGCGCGATATCCGCACCGGGTGACCTGGTCCGTATTCGTCTTGCTGCTCCTGTTCGCGATACTCTTCGTGGCCGGCACCGCATCGGACCTGCCGGCCACCGTGGCTTCGCATTTCGATGCCGCCGGGCAGCCCAACGCCTTCATGTCGCGCAGCGGTTACGTCCGATTCGTGCTGTGCGTCGCCGTTGGGCTTCCGGTCGCGGTGGTGGTCATCCTGTGGGCGGTATACTCACGTGCGACAGACTTGAAAATGCCCAATCGCGAATACTGGCTGGCTCCCGAGCGGCTTGATCGGACCCGCTCTTTTCTGGTGGCGCACGGCGTATGGTTCGGGTCGTTGCTGGTGACCCTGGGGTGTGTCGTCCATTGGCTGGAATTGGGCGCGAACCGCCAGCAGCCGCCGCATTTGTCGAACCAATCGTTCGCCGCGGTTCTGATCGCGTTTCTCGCCGCAACGGCGGCATGGATCGCCGCGCTCATGTTCGCCTTTCGCCGCCCCGCGGGCAACTAGTCGGCCGTCCGGCCGACTAGAACGCCCGAAGGGGTGCGACGCATGCGTCGCACGGGTGGCCAGGGATGGCCACCCAGGGCTTGCGCGAAGCAGGGACTGCGCAGCGCAATGGCCCCGCAGGGGCGAGGCGCGCAGCGCCGAGTACTAGTCCGCGGGCAACGGCTCGTCTTTACTTCCGTAAAACCGCGGTAAGGGTAATTTCCGGAACGCTGGCCAAGGCCTTCGACAGCGGGCAATCCTGCTTTGCACCGGCGGCCAGCTTCTGGAACGTCGCCTCATCCACGCCCGGCACGTTCGCCTCCAGCCGCAAGCTGATGCGATCGATCTGGAATCCGCCCCCTTTCATCACCAAGCGTACGGCGGCCTGGGTATCGACGGCGGTCGTTGCAAATCCCGCTGCATCGCAGGCGAACGAGAACGCCATGGTGAAGCAGGCGGCATGCGCAGCCGCCAACAATTCCTCGGGATTCGTACCGCGACGGTCGTCCTCGAAGCGGCTCCCATACCCGTAGGGATACGATTTCAAGGCATCGGTTTGAGTGCTGATCTTACCGACGCCCTGCTTGCCCCGGCCTTCCCAGTGAATGTTCGCGGTCTTGTCGGTCATAAAACGCTCCTGGTCAGTAATGCGGTAAAGGGATGAATTCGGTTTCTCCTGGGACCTCCGGAAACTGCCGCTGTTCCCAACGCTCTTTGGCGCGCTCGATGCGCTCTTGCGAGGAGGCGACGAAATTCCACCAGATGAACCGCGGCGTGGGGAATTGTTCGCCGCCCAGCAGCATCGCCCGAGCAGGCGTAAGCGCGCGCAAGGTGAGGTTCGTCCCTGGCTCGAGTACCGCGAGCTGGCCCTCCGTCAGGGTGGTCTCGCCGATGGCGAGTTCTCCCTGCACCACGTACACCGCGCGCTCGCCGTGGTCGGCCGGGACCTCGAGCGCCGCGCCGCGTGCGATCTGCGCGTGAACATAGAGTGTCGGCCACAGCGTGACGACCGGAGAGCGCAGTCCAAAGGACTCTCCGGCAATGATGGTCAGATCGATGCCATCGCCTGTGCGGCGCGGCAGAGTCGACGCGGAATAGTGCACGAAGGTCGGCTCTCCATCTTCGTGGCCGTCGGGCAATGCAACCCAGCTCTGAATGCCGTGGACTTCATGGCCGCCCGACGCGCGCGCGGCCTGCGGTGTTCGCTCGGAATGCGCAATGCCGCGCCCGGCCGACATCCAGTTCACATCGCCGGGGCAGATTTCCTGCACCGTGCCGAGGCTGTCTCGATGCTCCAGGGAGCCCGAGAAGAGATAGGTCACCGTCGCCAGCGCAATATGAGGGTGCGGCCGCACGTCGATCCCATATCCTGGTGCGAATCGCGTTGGGCCCATGTGATCGAAGAAAATGAACGGCCCCACCATCTGCCGGACCCCGGCAGGCAGTACGCGGCGAACGACGAAGCCGCCAAGATCGCGCTGGCGGGAATCAATCACGTGCAGAATCGTCATGGGTTACCCCTCGTCAACGCGTCGAGAAACCGATAGTAGAACTCGACGCCGGTGTAGTAAGAATCGACTTTGACCCTCTCGTCCTTGCCGTGCATGCGCACGTCGTCGCGATCGATCGACCTTCTGGGAGGCCGCGGGCCACGCCGCTTGCGCGCACAGGCCGCAGACGAGGACAATGATGGGCCTCAGGCGAGCGCGATATTTCAAATTCTTATCCCTCCATAAAAGCAGAAAATCAGGATCTAGATTATGCCAGCTCAAGTCGATCGAGGCGCTCGTCTGCGGAGCGTAAGTTGTCTAATCGTGGGTGTAGCTCTCGGGACCGGCGGCATCGCGCGCGAACTTCCACCCCAGCTGATCCTATTTCACGGCCGGGTTATCACCGTGGATTCGGTCGACTCGATTGCGCAAGGCCTGGCGATCCGCGACGGGAAAATCATCGCCGTCGGCACCGATCGGGATATTCTGCGGCTCGCGGGCGCCGGCACGCAGCGTATCGATTTGCAAGGCCGAACCGCGACACCGGGGCTCATCGACAGCCACGCGCACATCGCCGATGGCGGAGTGGAGCAGCTGTATCACGTTCATCTCAGCGACGCCTCGACGGTCGGCGAGGTGGTCCAGCGCGTACGGGCGGGCATTGCAGGGCTGAAGCCGGGAGAATGGCTGCAGGGAGACGGTTGGGACGAGGGCAAGCTCGCCGAACGGCGCTATGTCACCGCCGCCGAACTTGACCAGGTTTCGCCCGGCAATCCGGTGTGGTTGATGCACACGACCGGACACTACGGCGTGGCCAATTCGGCGGCGCTGCGCTTGGCGAAAATTTCTGCCGGCTCCCAGGATCCGCCGGCCGGCACCATCGATCGCGATGCCCGCGGCCTGCCCACCGGTGTATTGAAGGAATCGGCAATGGACGCGGTCCTCGCTCTCATACCGCCGCCGACGGCGCAGCAACAGCGCGACGGAATACTGAAGAGCATCGACGACCTGCATGCCGAAGGCATTACCGCGGTCAAGGACCCGTCGATCGCACAGCCCGTCTGGGACGCGTATCGAGAACTGCTCCGCGAAGGTAAATTGTCGGAACATGTCTGCGTGCTCTGGTACGCGGGCAGCACGCTGACCTCGGCGCGTGCGGCGCTGACCACGATCCTGAGCTTGCCCAGACCGCCGCAATCGCTCGGCGACGGCCGCCTGCTGTCCTGTGGGGCCAAGATATACATGGACGGCAGCGGCGGCGCGCGTACCGCGTGGTTGACGAAGGAATGGCACAAGAACTCCACCGAAATCGATCATGGCAATTTCGGATACCCGTCGACGGACCCCGAGGTCTACGCCCAAATGGTCCGCCTCTTCCACCAGGCCGGCGTCCACGTCGGTACTCACGCCATCGGCGACCGCGCCATCGATTGGGTGGTCGACACCTACGCGCAAGTTCTGCGCGAGACGCCGACCATGGGCCTCAGGCACAGCATCATTCACGCGAACATCCCAAGCGACCATGCCATTGAGGCCATGGCCGCGCTCGAAAAGCGCTACGACGCCGCTTACCCGGAAGCGCAAGCGCCCTTCATGTGGTGGATCGGTGACAACTATGCCGGCAACTTCGGGCCCGAGCGATCTCTCCGCCTGGTGCCGCTCAATACGTTCCTGAAAAACGGCATTCGCTGGGGCGGCGGCTCCGATTATTCGGTTACGCCGATAGCCGCCCGCTATGGACTCTGGGCATCGGTCGAGCGCGAAACGCTCAAGGGCACGTATGGAACGCATCCCTTCGGCACCGCCGAATCCGTGGATATTCATGCCGCCCTGCGCTCGTACACCGCATGGGGCGCACGGCAACTGTTTCTGGAGAACCGGATAGGCTCGCTCGAGATCGGAAAAGAAGCCGACATCGCCGTCTGGGACCGCGATATGTATGCCATGCCGGCACAGGAGCTTCGCAATCTGAAATGCACCATGACTCTGCTGCACGGCCACGTCGTCTTCGACTCGAAACATCCTTAACGATGCTATTCTGCGCGGGTGTTGCGGCAAATGCCCGGAGCGATGTGACATGGTGAAGAAAAAGAAACCCGCGGTGACCCGCGCCGCCGCGGAAGCCGCCGTGCGCACTCTCCTCACCTGGGCCGGCGACGATCCGATGCGCGAGGGTCTGCGCGACACGCCGAAGCGCGTCGTCAACGCCTACACCGATTGGTTCTCGGGATACGCCATCGACCCCGGCGCGTATCTACGGCGCACCTTCGAAGAAGTCGAGGGCTACGACGAGATGGTGGTGCTGCGCGATATCAGCTTCGAATCGTTTTGCGAGCATCACATGGCGCCCATCATCGGCCACGCGCATGTCGGTTACCTCCCCACCGACCGCGTCGTCGGCATCAGCAAGCTCGCGCGAGTCGTCGACGGCTATGCGCGCCGCTTCCAGGTGCAGGAAAAGCTCACCTCGCAAATTGCGGCGTGCATCAACGATATTCTCAAGCCGCGCGGCGTCGGCGTCGTAATCGACGCCGTACATCAGTGCATGACCACCCGCGGTGTTCACAAACGCGGGGTTTCGATGATCACGAGCAAGATGCTCGGCACCTTTCGTGCGGATGCCAGCACACGCGCGGAGTTTTTGCGCTTCATCGATATCGAGGGCCGCTCTCTGCGCTGATCAGTTTCGCTTCCGCTCGGCGGCGGAGCGTACCGGCATCAAGTCGACCGAGAAGCTGTATTTGTGTTTCTCGCCGGGCTGCAGCGCACCGACGCCGACCACCTGGCGCGCAATTTTCTCGCCGCGCTCGTTGGTGATCGAGATCACCACGACGTACTCGCAGCTCTCATCGCGCACGGTGTGGCGAATCGTTCCTTCGATGCGCATCGCCGGCTTCGACTCCGCTTGCGGTTCCGAATTCGCGGAGTTGAAGCGTAGATGGTGCTGGCACCCCGGACAAATATTGGCGCTCTGCAAGACCACCGCCTTGCAGTGCGGACATATTCGAGTTGCGCCTAAGGTGCCGGCCCGAGCGGCGCTCACGGCTAGCTGCCGCCGCTCACCAAGCCGGGCTTAATCTTGACCTTCTCGTCTTCCCAGCCGAATTCGACGTGCCCGCGCATGCGCGAACCGGCCGCGACGGTAATCGATCCGGCCTTCACGTCACCGACGATGATGCCGCCTTCCGTCACGTCGACCCGCTTGGCGGATTCGATGTTGCCCTGAAGCTCGCCGCCGACCACGACGATGCCGGCCAAGACCTGGCCGGTCAAATGGGCCCCCGGCTCGATGCTGAAATTACCGTCGATACGAACATCACCCTTGAAGCGGCCCGCCATACGCACATTTCCCGACCCCTCGATCTTGCCCTCGATCGTCAGATTCGCGGCAATGACGGATTCACCCCCCTCCGATGACGTCTTGGGGGTAGGACGGCGCGGCGAAACGGCCAGAGCCGGTTCGCTTATATTGCGCTCCGGCAAAGTTCGTTCCGGCGGAGGCGCCGACGGGGGGATAACAGAACCCGCGGTGGCGGGCGTGGGTTTTTCGTTCCAAAGCGCCATGAGTTAACTCTCCATTGAGATGGTGACTAAAGCGTACACGCTAACGCCTAAAAATGTCATCGGACACTGTCTTTTATTAGAGACGGTCGCCCTCAGTGGAGCCCCGTACGGGGGTCCCCTACAGGCGGCTGATCGCGGGCCGCGTCGAGCAAGCCGCACACCTCGCGCACGCCCTGCAGGATGCGCGGCGCCATTCGGCCGACCAGCGACGGATCGACCGTAAACACGTGATGATTGCGCACCGCTTCGAGGTTCGAAAATCGACTCCATTCGAGAGTCTGTCGAGCACCCTCGGCGCCGGCGGCGGCGACGAGTATCACGTCGGGGTTGCGCGCGAGCACTGCCTCCTTGTCGATTGCCGGCGCCAGCGCGGAGAGATCCGCAAAAACATTGTCGCCGCCGCACAGCGATAACACCTCGCTGACCACGTGTTTGCCCGACAGTGTGTACAGCGGCCGGTCCCACACCTGGTAGAAGACCCTGAGCCGCGGGCGCGCCGCGTAGTGCGAACGCAGCTGCGCGAGGTCGATCTGGTAGCTCCGTGCGGCGGCGGCGGCCACGGGAAGGGTACCCGCGAGCCGGCCGAACTCGATCAGCGTCGCGCCAATGTCGTCCAGGTGGTGCTGGTCCGTGACGTACAACCGCAGCTTCAGCCGTTCCAGCTCGGCCTTGCGGCTTGCGGGGGTGCCCGAGTCCCATAGGACGATCAGGGTGGGCCTGAGCCTCAACAGGCCTTCGACATCGAGCGCTGCCGGCTCGCCGACGCGTGCTATGCCGGCGACTGCCGGCGGGTAGTCGCTGGAATCGTCGACACCGACGATTCGGTCGCCGGCACCGGCGGCAAACAACAACTCCGTAATGTGCGGACTTAAACTGATGATTCTCGGCACCGTTTTGGCCGCATCGGCGCCGTATGTGGCTGCCGCGCATGCAATGGCGGCGCCGAGGACGAGCGTCATATTCACAGAGTAAGTGCGCCAATTCACCATGTCGGCATGGACTATAATGTGGCCGCACAAAAAACGGGGCATTGACTCTTGTTTCAAGAACTTAAGCAGCTGGACGCGGATGCGATTTTGGGACTCATGGCCAAATATCGAGCCGACTCTTCGCCATTGAAGGTCGACCTCGGCGTTGGCGTGTACCGCGACCTCAGCGGCAACACGCCGGTGCTCGCCTGTGTGCGCCGGGCCGAGCAGGCGGTCTTGGCCGCGCAAACCACGAAATCCTACGTGGCCGCTGCGGGCCGCCAGGAATTCAACGACGCCGTGGAAGAAATGGTGCTTGGACCGGCGCATGCCGCCCGCCGCGACCGGCGCGCGCGGACCGTGCAGACGCCCGGGGGCTGCGGCGCGCTCAGGGTGGGTGCGGAACTCATTCGCGCGGCCGCCCCCGCCGTCACCGTTCACGTCAGCGATCCGACGTGGGGCAATCACACGCCCTTGCTGGGCGGATCGGGCCTGCGGCTCGAACGCTACCCCTACTACGATTCGGCCGCGCACCGGCTGCGCTTCGACGCGATGCTGGAGCGCCTCGATCGTGCCGCCGAAGGCGACGTGGTGCTGATTCACGCCTGCTGCCACAATCCCACCGGCGCCGATCTCGACCCGGCGCAGTGGCAGGCATTGTCGCAATTGTTGGCGCGTCGGCGCCTTGTCCCGTTTCTGGATCTCGCGTATCAGGGCTTCGCGGTCGATCTCGATGCCGACGCCGCCGGCGTGCGCCTGATAGCCGGCCAAGTTCCGGAGGCGCTGATCGCCGTCTCATTTTCCAAGAATTTGGGTCTGTATCGCGAGCGCGCCGGCGCATTGACCGTGGTCGGTGAGAACGAGAACCGCGCCGATGCCAGCTTAAGTCACGTACTGCAAATCGCGCGCAGCATCTATTCGATGCCGCCCGACCATGGAGCCGCAATAGCGGCGCACATTTTCGCGAACCCGGCGCGGAAGGGTGAGTGGCTCGAGGAACTTGCCGCCATGCGAACTCGGATCAACGATATGCGCGCGCTCCTCGCCCGAGAGCTCCACAAGGTAACGGGCGACGGTTCGTTCGATTTCATTCGCACGCAGCGCGGAATGTTTTCTCTGCTGGGCGTTTCGGCTCAAGTAGTCGAGCGCCTGCGCGAGAAACACCATATCTACATGCTATCGGACAGCCGAATGAATCTCGCCGGCATCATGCCCCACAACGTGACCTACGTGGCGGAGTCGATTGCCGCCGAACTTCTGGGTTAATTTCCTGCTCGCGCAGCGAGCCTATCGGACGGGGTCGCCTCGACCCCGTAGATTCGGCGCGTCGCGCCTGGGAATTCGCCGAACTTCTCGATTAATCCCCGAGAGCCTCACTGAGTGCACTGACCTCGGCGGCGGATTCGTGCATCACCGCCTGAGTTTGTGTGTCATCCAAGCCGAGACGTTTGGTGGCTCCCAGGCCGCTCAACGCGGCTTCAAGGCCGGCGTTATCCTCGGTGTGCGATGCCATGATAATCGCGACGGCAACCACATCCGTCAAATCAGGGGGGCCATCCTCGGTCCGGCTGAAGTCTGCCTGGTCGCCCACCGCCTGCGCCATGGACTCGGGGAACTTCCAATTTTCCAGAATGGCCTTGCCGATGGAGGCGTGCCATTCGTTGATGATTTGGTTCAGCATGGTGTTGCTGGCAAACAGTTCCGGATGGTCGATCACCCGCGTCAATACGTACAACTTGCCGATTCCGTGCATCATGCCCGTCAGCATGGCTTCGTCGGGATTGACCTTGGTGCAGGTCCTCGCCAGCACATAGGCGAAAGCAGCCACCGCGGTACTGCGTTGCCAGAGATCGTTGAGGTGGTGCTCCAGGCCGGCCAGTTTGTTGCTCTTGCGAATTTGCGCCATGGAAAAGGAGATCGAGGCGCTGCGCACCATGTTGTAGCCGATGCGATTGATTGCCGTGCGCAGATCGGTCACAGCGCGGCCGCTGCGATTGAGCGACGCGGAATTTGAAATCCGCAGCAGGCGTGCCGCCAGGGCCGGTTCGGATCCCACGACCCGAACCACCTGCTCGACGGACGATTTCGGGTCCGACAAGACGCGTCTGACTCGGACCGCTATTTCAGGAAATGAGGGCAGATCCACGTTTCCGACGGACAACTCGGCCGCCAGGGTGCGGACGAAGTCAAATGCCGCGGTGCTCGGGGCTTGCGATGGTGTATTTGTCAAATTCGCGCTCACATTAACACTACGCCGCGGTCACGCCGAAATACCGGCCCGAAGCATAGAAATCGACCGCTAACGGCCATTCTTGAGGGCAGTCCCACAGAATTCACATAATATCGTCCATGCTTGAAGGTGGTCCTGCACGATTCTCCTGCTCGCGCAGCGAGCTTGTCGGGCGGGGTCGCTTCGACCCCGTAGATTCTGCGCGTCAGCGCATTGACAACCCCCTGCTTTTGAAGCGCTGCTGGACTTCGCCATGTCGCGAGCGCTCCGTATAGTTGCCGCCGCAGTAGCCTGCGACAACCCGCCGCCAAAACGCCACGGCGCCCGGATTGCGTAGATATTCGACGATTAGCCAGTTGCCGGCAAATCGGTCGAAAATCAGGGTGGCCGCGTCGCGGCCCATGCCGGTTCTCCGGTGCTGCCTGCGCACGAAGAACTCGGACATTCGATAATCCGCGGCCGGCTCACCCGCGGCCGGAATCTGCGGGCGTGTCACCAGCGCAAAGCCCACGGGCTCGGGCCCCTTGAGAATCAGCAGGGGGTGCGAGTGATCGTTGGAGAACCAGTTGGCGAAGATTTCGTCTTCGCGCGGATTATCGGCACCGATGACGGAAAACAGGCCTGTATTCAGATCGGCCAGGGAATCGATGTATTCGCCGTAGACGCTTTGGATCCACTGGCGATCCTTCTTCGAGTGTCGGCAGTCGCGAATACTGACTAGCAACGAAACCCCATCTCAAGAAAAGACACAGCCCGGACGAACGTGCCTGTGATGGCCGCCCGCCCGGGCATGTGGATCAGCTATCGAACCGAATTACGGCTTGGCAGCGGATGCTGCTTCGGCGGCTGAGCTGGCGGCTGCGGCTGCGTCGCCGGCGGCAGACGCGGCAGCGTCCGCGGCGGGCGCGGCGGCCGGAGGAGGCGTTTCAGCAGCCGGAGCCGGAGCGGGAGCCTCGGTCTTGCTGCCGCAGGCACTCAGCACGAGAGCTGCGACAAAAGCGCTTAAAGCAAGTTTAGTCTTCATCGTATCGATACCCCAGAAATATTAAATAAAATTTTAAGGCCGAGCGTGTTATTGGGCCTTCACCCAAATCTCCGCCGCGATTTTAGAGGGTTTCGCCTCAATTTCATATCACTTTCGCGACCGATGCTGCGCCTTTAACGTGTTGGATTCGCGAGTGGGGTTAAAGATCTATAGCCGCGGGGCCGTCTGGCGCATACTTTAGGCCGGTCAAGCGGGTGGGAGGAGATGTGAGCGAATCCAGTCTCGATCAGCTGTATAAGCCGCATTTGCAGACGCTCATGCGGCGCACGGAGCAGTCGCTCGCAGCGAGCGGCTTCGACGCATTGGTCATCCATGCGGGCTCTGCGCCGACCCAATTCCTGGACGATCAGGACTATCCCTACAAGGTCAATCCCCATTTCAAGGCTTGGGTGCCGATCGTGGATAATCCGCGCTGCATTCTCGTGGTCGTGCCGGGCGCGCGGCTCAAGGTCCTCTTCTACCAACCCACCGATTATTGGCACAAGCCGGCCAGGCTTCCCCGGGCGCCGTGGACGGCAGAGGTCGACTTGATTGCCATGGATGAGCCATCAAAAGCGAGCGCTCATTGGGCGAACCTCGGCCGTGTCGCCTACATCGGCCCGGACGCCTTCGCGGCCGGGACTGATCCCGCCAGCATCAATCCGCAGGATCTTCTCACGCGTCTGCACTACGATCGCGCCGTCAAAACGAGCTACGAGCTCGAATGCATGCGCCGCGCGAGCGAACTCGGCGCTCGAGGGCACCTTGCGGCATTGGCCGAATTTCGCCGCGGGGGATCCGAATATGACGCCCACATGCGCTATTTGGAGGCCTGCGTCCAGCGCGAAGAAGAGATGCCGTACAACAACATCGTGGCGTACAACGAGAATGCCGCAGTACTGCATTACCAGCATCTGGAGCGTACTTCACCGGAAACCCTGCGCTCTTTCCTGATCGACGCCGGCGCCCAATACCGCGGCTATGCGGCGGATATCACCCGCACCTACGCGGCCTTCCCCTGCCGCTTTGCCGAACTGGTGGGGGCGCTGGATATGGCACAGCAGGAACTTTGCGGTGAGATCGTCGCCGGGCGCGATTATCGAGAGGTGCACCTGTCCGCGCACCGTATCTTGGGGGACGTCATGCAGCGGATAGGGCTGACGAAGCTCCCGGGGCAGGCCGCGTTGGAACTGGGCGTTACCAGCGTATTTTTTCCGCATGGCATCGGTCATTTGCTCGGCCTGCAGGTGCACGATGTCGGAGGCGTCATGGGCGACACCTTGGGCCACGAGCGGCAGAGGCCCGAGGGGCATCCCTATCTGCGTCTCACCCGCATGCTCGAACCCGGGGTGGTGGTGACGGTGGAGCCCGGCATTTATCTGATCGATTCCTTATTGGCGGCGGCGCACGCCGATTCGCGCCGCGCCCACATCGACTGGGCGGTGGTCGATGAGCTCAAGCCTTTCGGCGGCATTCGAATCGAAGACAATGTCGTCGCCACCGCATCCCGACCCGAAAACATGACTCGAGACGCGTTTGCAAGGGCGGCGTAGCTTCCACCCTCGCATCCGTCATGCGCATCCTCAAAATCTCCGATGTCTTTTTTCCGAGAGTCAACGGTGTTTCCACCTCGATAGACACTTTTCGCCGTGACCTGACCGAGTTGGGGCACGAGGTGGTGCTGGTCGCCCCATCGTATTCAGGGGGCTCGGCCGATCCGCGTGAGACGGCCGACTCATCGATACACCGAGTGCCGGCTCGATCCGTGCCGCGGGACCCGGAGGACCGCATCATGTCCTTCGGCGGTTTGCGCCAAGCGCTCGCCGCGCTCACTCAACGCAAGTTCGACGTGGTGCATATCCACACCCCTTTTCTCGCCCACTATGCGGGGCTTCGATTCGCCCGGGAGCAGGGCGTGCCCGTGGTTGCGACCTACCACACCCTGTTCGAAGAGTACCTGCATCACTACGTGCCGCTGCTGTCGCGGAGAATTACCGGCGGCCTGGCGCGCCGCTTCAGCCGTTCCCAGTGCAATCAGCTGGACGCCGTCATTGCGCCCTCGCAGGCCATGCAGCAGGCTCTGGTGACGTACGGCATCAGCAGCCGCATCGAGATCTTGCCCACCGGGCTTCCGGCCGAGCGTTTTCAAGCGGGAGATGGAAGCGCATTTCGCCGCCGCCACGGCCTCGAGGAGAAGCGGCCTCTGCTCCTGTTCGTCGGCCGCGCCGCACACGAAAAGAACATCGGATTCCTGCTCGAGATGATGCTGGAGCTGCGAAAGCGTAGTCCCGACGCGTTGCTCTTGATCGCCGGTGAAGGCCCGGCCGCGCACAGCCTGCGCGCGCAGACGACGCGCCTGGGGTTGGATGGCACCGTGCGTTTCCTCGGTTACTTCGACCGCGGCGGCGAGCTGCAGGACTGCTACAGCGCGGCGGATGTATTCGTGTTTTCCTCTTTGACGGAAACCCAGGGTTTGGTGTTGCTCGAATCGATGGCACAGGGCGTGCCGGTGGTGGCCATCCCCCGCATGGGAACGATCGATATTCTGGGACCGGGCCTGGGTTGCCGCCACGCGCCGAACGACAGGAAGGGGTTTGCCGAGGTGGTCAGCGGTCTGCTGGCCGACGGCAGCGCACGCAGCGCGCTCGGTGCGCAAGCCCGCCAGTATGCAGAAACCTGGGCCTCGATAAGGATGGCACAGCGGCTGGCTGCGCTTTACGCGAGCCTCACGCCCGCCGCGCGGCGATAGGGGCCTGACCCACCCGCGTGGGGTACTAGGCGGCAGCCTTGGCCTTGCGGCGTTTGGGCGCGGCCGCCGCGTCCTCTGCTTCAGGCGCAGCCTTTTTGGACTTCTTCGGGGCCTTCGGGGCCTTCGCGGTCTTCGTGTCCTCGGACTTTTCCGCGGGTACCGCCGCCGCGTCAACCAGCTGCATCAGCGCCATATCCGCCGAATCACCGGGGCGCGGCTCCATTCTGAGGATTCGCGTATACCCGCCGGCCCGCGCCTTGAAGCGAGGTCCGAGATCGGCGAACAGCTTTTCCACCACGCTGTCGTCGCGCAAACGCGAGAACGCCAGACGCCGCTTGGCCAAGGAATCGACCTTGGCCAGGGTGATCAGAGGCTCGACCACGCGGCGCAGTTCCTTGGCCTTCGGCACCGTCGTGCGAATGGCCTCGTGACGCAGCAGGGACGTTGCCATGTTACGCAGCAACGCATGGCGATGTGAGGAGTTGCGCGAGAGTTGTCGCCCGCTGTTTCTGTGCCGCATGATCTTATGCCCTTGTCGAAATCTCTAAAGCTAAATGCCGTCGCGCTCGTCGTCGCGCTTCAATCCCGGCGGCGGCCAGTTGTCGATGCGCATGCCGAGCGTCAGACCGTGGCTCTCGAGCACTTCCTTGATCTCGGTCAGCGACTTCTTGCCCAGATTCGGCGTACGAAGCAGTTCAACCTCGGTGCGCTGCACGAGGTCGCCGATGTAATGAATGTTCTCGGCCTTGAGGCAGTTCGCGCTGCGCACCGTGAGCTCCAGCTCATCGACTGGACGCAGCAGGATGGGATCGAACTGCGTTTCGGTGGCTTTTGTGGTCGACTCATCCTGGCCCTGCAAGTCGACGAATACCGACAGCTGGTCCTTGAGGATTCCGCCGGCGCGGCGAATCGCCTCCTCCGGGTCGATGGTGCCGTTGGTTTCGATATCGAGAATGAGCTTGTCGAGGTCGGTACGCTGTTCGACGCGCGCGCTTTCGACGTTATACGTGACCTTGCGTACCGGGCTGAACGAGGCGTCCAGCTGCAGGCGGCCGATGGCGCGCGTCTGCTCTTCGAACGCCATGCGCTGCGCCGCAGGCCGATAACCTCGTCCGCGCTCGACCTTCAGCGACATCGACAATTCACCGGCCTTGGTCAAATTCGCGATCACGAGATCCGGGTTCAAAATCTCGATATCGTGGTCGCCGGCAATATCGCCGGCCGTCACGGGACCCGGACCCTTCTTGTGCAGGCGCACCTCGGCGACGTCGCGGGTGTGCATGCGGATGGCCACCGCTTTGAGGTTCAGCAAAATGTCGACGACGTCCTCTTGGACACCCTCGATGGCGGTGTACTCGTGGAGCACACCTTCGATTTCGATTTCAGTAATGGCGGCGCCCGGCAGCGAGGACAACAGTACGCGGCGCAGGGCATTGCCCAACGTGTGACCAAAGCCGCGTTCGAACGGTTCGATCACGATACGCGCATGGCGCGGCGACACGGGCTGTACTTTGACGACCCGCGGCTTCAGAAATTCATTGATCGATCCCTGCATGGATATCACCTACGTTAACTTACCGGGTACAACACAGCGTCGCGCTGCGATGCG
>Ga0210384_10002665_pt1 | contig 21563 bp, 13 predicted proteins | sample IncBWH2MmetaG_FD_160574 | JGI IMG/M metagenome (GOLD analysis project Ga0210384, IMG submission 160574) | Forest soil microbial communities from Barre Woods Harvard Forest LTER site, Petersham, Massachusetts, United States - Inc-BW-H-2-M | ecosystem: Environmental > Terrestrial > Soil >...
TCGGTGGAGGGGAACATCACCCTCAAGGTCGTCGCCGACGAGGCGGTCGATCCGAAGTTCGGGACCGGGGTCATCAAGGTCACTCCCGGCCACGACGCCACCGACTTCGAGATCGGGCGCCGGCACGACCTGCCGATCCGTAGCGTGATCGGGTTCGACGGCAAGATGACCGAGCTGGCCGGCAAGTACGCCGGGCTCGACCGCTTCGAGACCCGCAAGCGCATCGTCGAGGACATGAAGACGCTCGGGCTCATCGACCGCATCGAGCCCTACCGGCACTCGGTCGGGGTCTGCTACCGCTGCAAGACGGTGGTGGAGCCGCTCGTCTCCAAGCAGTGGTACGTGCGGACCAAGCCGCTCGCCGAGCCCGCGATCAAGGCGGTGCGCTCCGGCAAGATCAAGATCGTCCCGCGCACGTGGAGCAAGACCTACTTCCACTGGATGGAGAACATCCGCGACTGGACGATCTCGCGCCAGCTCTGGTGGGGCCACCGCATCCCGGTGTGGTACTGCGACAAGGACGGGAGCATGCACGTCTCCCGCGCCGATCTCACCGCGTGCCCGCAGTGCGGGGGAGGGCTCCGCCAGGACACCGACGTGCTCGACACGTGGTTCTCCTCGGGGCTCTGGCCGTTCTCGACGCTCGGGTGGCCCGAGTCGACGCCCGAGCTCAAGGTCTTCTACCCGACCTCGGTGCTCTCCACCGGCTTCGACATCCTGTTCTTCTGGGTGGCCCGGATGGCGATGCTCGGCATCAAGTTCATGGGCGACGTGCCGTTCCACCACGTCTACATCCACGCCCTCATCCGCGACGCCGAGGGCCAGAAGATGTCCAAGTCCAAGGGGAACGTGGTCGACCCCTTGCACGTGATGGACAAGTACGGCACCGACGCCTTCCGCTTCACGCTGGCCGCGCTCGCCGCGCAGGGGCGGGACATCCGGCTCGCCGAGGAGCGGATCGAGGGCTACCGGAACTTCGCCAACAAGATCTGGAACGCGGCCCGCCTGGTGCTGACCAACCTGGATGGCTACGATCCGGCCCTCGCCCGCCGGGGAACGCCGTCGGTGGCCGACCGGTGGATCAAGAGCCGCCTTACCGTGGCCACCGCGGAAGTGCGCAAGGCGATCGACACCTACCGCTTCAACGACGCGGCGTCCGCGGTCTACCAGTTCCTCTGGCACGAGTACTGCGACTGGTATCTCGAGATCGCGAAGCGGAGCCTCTACCAACCGGAGAGCCCGCAGGCGCGCGCGGTCACCCAGCGCACGCTGGTGGAGACGCTCGAGACCACGTTGCGGCTCCTGCACCCGTTCATGCCGTTCATCTCCGAGGAGCTGTGGCAGCGGCTGCCCCACCAAGGGGAATCCATCATGATCGCGCCGTTCCCCAAGGCGTCGCGCAAAGGGCGCGATCCGGAGGCGGAGCGCCTCATGGCGCCGGTACTCGATTTCGTGAGCGCGATCCGCACGGTGCGCAGCGAGAGCCGCATCTCGCCCGCGGTGGAGCTGCAGGTGACGGTGAAGCCGGCGGGGCCGGAGGTGACCGCCGCGCTCGCGGCCGGCGCCGCCGCGGTGGTCGGGAGCCTGGCCCGCGCCGTGGTCACGGTGGCGTCCGACGCGACGCGGGCGGCCAACTCCGCGATGGCGACCACCCCGAGCGGCGACGTCTTCGTCCGGCTCGAGGGCGTGGTGGATTTCGAGGCGGAGAAGCAGCGCCTCCGCAAGGAGATCGAGAGGGCGCGCAAGGAGATCGCTTTCCTCGAGGGTAAGCTCGGTCGGCCCGATTTCGTAGAGCGCGCCCCCGCCGAGGTGGTCGAGCGCGAGCGCGAGCGCCTGGCCGAGCAGCGCCAGACCGAGCAGAAGCTCTCCACCAGTCTCTCCGCGCTCGGGTAGCGCGGCGCCGCCGGATGATGCCCTTGCCCGGCCAACGCCCGTGAACTTCCGCATCCACGCCCTCGAGGTCACGGACTCCACGCAGGCCGAGCTGGGGCGGCTGGCCGCCGCCGGCGCGCGGGAAGGCACGGTGGTGACCGCACGCCACCAGCGGGCCGGCCGCGGCCGCCGCGGGCACGACTGGTGGGACGCGCCGGGCCTGAGCCTGCTCTGCTCCGTGCTCCTTCGCCCGACCGCGTCGCCGGCGACGGTGCCGCAGCTCTCGCTGGTCGCCGGGCTGGCGGTGGCGGAGGCCCTCGCTGCGTCGGCCGGGGTGGCCGCGCGCATTCGCTGGCCGAACGACCTGTTGGTGGACGGCGGTAAGGTCTGCGGGATCCTGGCCGAGGCCACGACCGACGGCGCGGCGGCGGGGCCGGTGATCCTGGGCATCGGCATCAACCTGGACCAGACGGAGTTCCCGGAGCCGTTGCGAGGGCGGGCGACGTCGCTCCGTCTGGCCACCGGCCGGACGCAGGACCCGGACACGGTGCTGGCCGCGGTGCTGGATCGGCTCGCCGTGCGCTACGCGGCCTGGCAGACCGGCGGCTTCGCGGCGTTGCGGCCGGCGTGGCTCGCACTGTCCACGCTGCCGGGGCAGGTGGTACGGTTGCCGGACGGCACCGCCGGCGAGGCGGTGGACGTGGCCGCCGACGGCGTGTTGCTGGCGCGCGCGAGTGACGGGCGGGTGCTTCGCATAGTCTCGGGCGCGGCGGTCGAGGAGGTGACGGCTCATGCTGCTCGTCATTGACGTCGGAAACACCAACACCTCCCTCGGCATCTACGAGGACGGACGGCTGCGAGCGTCCTGGCGGCTCACCACGCGGCGTGAGCAGACCGCCGACGAGTGGGGCGTGTTCATCCAGACCCTCCTCGGCACGCGCGGCATCGAGCAGCAGCACATCACCGGGGTCGCCATCTCCAACGTGGTGCCGCCCATCCAGCAGGCGCTCGAGTGGATGTGCGAGCGCTACTTCGGCGTGAATCCGTTGACGGTGGAGCCGGGGGTCACCGCGGACCTGCCGCTCGCGGTGGACGTGCCCCGCGAGGTCGGGGCCGATCGCGTGGTCAGCTGCGTGGCGGGCGTTGCGCTGTACGGCACCCCGCTGATCGTGGTGGATTTCGGCACCGCCACCCGCTTCGACTGCGTGAATCGCCGGGGGGAGTTCATCGGCGGCGCCATCGCGCCCGGCATCAACACCGCGGCCGAGGCGCTGGTCTCGCGCGCGGCTCGACTCTTCCGCGTCGAGCTGGTGCGCCCCAAGGAGGCCATCGGCCGCAACACGGTGACTAACATCCAGTCGGGGATCATCTACGGCTGGGCCGGGCTGGTCGACGGGCTCGTCGAGCGCATGCGCCGGGAGATGGAAGGCGACGTCAAGGTGGTCGGCACCGGCGGGCTGGTGGGGCAGATGCGTGAGGTCGTCCAGAGCCTGCAGTTCGTCAACCCCGAGCTGAAGCTCGAGGGCCTGCGCATCCTCTGGGAGCGCGCCAACCCGGGTGGCGCGAGGTGAGGCCGGGTTGACACCCCGAGGGCCTGTTCCGTATACTGCACCCCTAAATACGGTAGGTCACGGCGGGCGGTTCTCTACATACAGGGCCTGGGCGGCCGGGAAGCGGCGCCGGGCCTGGGCCGGATGAGGCCAGGAGGCGGCGCGTATGGGCATGTGGGTCGGGCGGGGCCGGAAGGCCCGGGCGGCGTACGGCTTCGATGATATTGCGCTGGTCCCCGGCGCCCTGACCATCAACCCCAGCGAGGTCGACATCTCCTGGGAGCTCTGCGGCCACCGCTTCCCGATTCCGATCATCGCGGCCGCCATGGACGGTGTGGTCAGCCCGTCGTTCGCGATCGAGATGGGGCGGGTGGGCGGCCTCGCGGTGCTCAACCTGGAAGGCATCTTCTCCCGCTACGAGAACCCCGACGTGGTGCTGGACCGTATCACCTCCGCGAGCCTGGAAGAAGCCACCAAGATCATCCAGGGCATCTACAGCGAGCCGATCAAGGAAGAGCTGATCCACAAGCGCATCAGCGAGATCAAGAAGGGCGGCGGCCCGGTTCTGGTGTCCTCGATCCCGCAGCGGGCCGAGCGCTTCGCCAAGATCGCCGAGGAGGCGGGGGCCGACTTCTTCGTGGTGCAGTCCACCGTGACCACCGCGCGGCACGTGGCCAGCGAGTACACCCCGGTCGATCTGCGCCAGCTCAAGAAGCACCTCTCGATCCCGCTCATCGTCGGCAACGTGGTCACCTACGAGGCGTGCCTCGAGTTGATGGGCTGCGGCGTCGACGCGCTGCTGATCGGGGTGGGGCCGGGCGCGGCGTGCACGAGCCGCGAGGTGCTGGGCCTGGGCGTGCCGCAGGTGACCGCTACCGCGGACTCGGCGGCCGCGCGGGACTTCTACTACAAGAAGACCGGCCGCTACGTGCCGATCATCACCGACGGCGGCATGACCACGGGCGGCGACATCTGCAAGGCGTTCGCCTCCGGCGCCGACGCGGTCATGATCGGCTCCGCCTTTGCGCGGGCCAAGGAAGCCCCGGGCCGCGGCTACCACTGGGGCATGGCCACCCCGCACTCGAACCTCCCCCGGGGCACGCGCATCCGGGTCGGGGTCGCGGGGTCGCTTGAGCAGATCCTCTTCGGCCCCGCCTTCACCGAGGACGGCACGCTCAACCTGGTGGGCGCCATCCGCACCTGCATGGGGTCGGTCGGCGCGATGAACATTCGCGAGCTGCAACAGACCGAGCTCATCATCGCGCCCTCGATCAAGACCGAGGGCAAGGTCTTCCAGCGCGCCCAGAAGCTGGGGACGCCGCGGTAGAGCCCGCGGTGTCCAGCCCCACGGCCTTCAGCCGGATCGCGATTCTCGATTTCGGCGGCCAGTACACGCAGCTCATCGCCCGCCGGATCCGCGAGCTGGGCGTGTACTCCGAGATCCTCCCGTGCACCGAGCACGTGGACCGCGTGCTCTCCGGCGGCTACACCGGCATCGTGCTCTCCGGGGGGCCCTCCAGCGTGTACGAGGACGACGCCCCGCTGCCCGACAAGCGCCTGCTCGAGTCCGGGATCCCGTTGCTCGGCATCTGCTACGGGATGCAGGCCATGGGCTACCTCATGGGTGGCCACGTCGTTCCGGCAGAACGGCGCGAGTACGGCAAGGCCCACCTGCGGCTCCTGAGCCGCGAGGGCCTTCTGCACGGCGTGGAGCCGGAAGCCGACGGGTCGGTGACGGTGTGGATGAGCCACGGCGACACCGTGCTGAAGCCGCCACCCGGCTTCGCGAGCCTGGCGACCACCGACAACTGCCCGGTCGCCGCCATGGCCGATCCGGCCCGGCGGCTCTTCGCGGTGCAGTTCCACCCCGAGGTGGCCCACACGCCCCAGGGCAAGACGGTGCTCAAGAACTTCCTGGACGCCGCCGGGGCCACCGCCGACTGGTCCATGCCCTCCTTCGTGGACTCGGCGGTCGAGGGCATCCGCCGGCAGGTCGGCAAGGATCCGGTGCTCTGCGCGCTCTCGGGTGGCGTGGACTCCTCCGTGGTGGCCGCGCTGATCCACCGAGCGGTGGGCGACCAGCTCACGTGTCTATTCGTGGACAACGGGCTGCTCCGCAAGGGCGAGGCCGACGGAGTCGTGCGGACGTTCCGGGATGCGTTCAAGATGAACCTGATCCATGTCGACGCAAGAAAGCGATTTATTGCTCGTCTCGATGGCGTCACGGATCCAGAGGTCAAGCGCAAGACGATCGGGGCGGAGTTCATCGCGGTGTTCGAGGACGAGGCTCGAAAGCTCGGCCACATCCCGTGGCTGGCCCAGGGCACGCTGTACCCCGACGTCATCGAGTCGGTGTCGTTCAGGGGCCCGTCGGCCACGATCAAGACGCATCACAATGTCGGCGGTCTCCCCCCGAACATGCGCTTCAAGCTGGTGGAGCCCCTCCGCGAGCTGTTCAAGGACGAGGTACGGGAGCTGGGCGCGCTGCTCGGGCTGCCCGGCGAGATCATCTGGCGGCAGCCCTTCCCGGGCCCCGGCCTCGCCATCCGCGTGCTGGGTGAGGTGACGGAGGAGCGGCTCGCGCTCCTGCGTGAGGCCGACGCCATCGTGCAGGACGAGGTGCGCCAGGCCGGGCTCGAGCGCGCGCTGTGGCAGGCCTTCGCGGTGCTGCTGCCGGTCCGCACCGTGGGGGTGATGGGTGACTTCCGCACCTACGCGCAGGTCATCGCGCTGCGGGCGGTCACGAGCCAGGACGCCATGACCGCCGACTGGGCGCGGCTGCCCTACGACCTGCTCGGGAGGATCTCGAGCCGCGTCATCAACGAGGTCAAGGGCATCAACCGCGTCGTCTACGACATCTCCTCCAAGCCCCCGAGCACCATCGAGTGGGAGTAATCCCGTCCTGAAACACGCGGACTTCGTGCATCTGCACGTCCACTCGGAATACAGCCTGCTGGACGGGGCGGCGCGCCTGGAGAAGCTGGTCGAGCGAGCCAAGGCGCTCAAGTTCCCGGCGCTGGCCCTCACCGACCACGGCAATCTCTTCGGGGCGGTGGATTTCTACACCGCCTGCGCGAAGTCCGGGGTGAAGCCGATCCTGGGCTGCGAGCTCTACGTGGCTCCGGGCAGCCGCTTCGAGCGGTCGAGCCAGGACGGCGGATACGAGGGCGCGAGCCACTGCACGGTGCTCGCGCGCACCGCCGCGGGCTACGCCAACCTCATGAAGCTCGTCTCCAAGGCGTATCTGGAGGGCTACTACTACAAGCCCCGGGTGGACCGCGAGCTGCTGGCTCAGCACGCCGACGGCCTGCTGGTGCTCTCGGGCTGCCTCAACTCCGAGGTGAGCCGGATGCTCTCGGCGGGCGACGCGGAGAAGGCCCAGCAGACCGCCGGCTGGTACCAGGAGGTCTTCGGCAAGGACTATTACTTCATGGAGGTGCAGTCGCACGGCCTCGAGCAGCAGGTGGCGGTGACCGAGGGCACCATCAAGATCGCTCGCGCCATCGGCGCCCCGCTCTGCGGCACCAACGACTCGCACTACCTCGAGGCCGAGCACTCGCGCGCCCACGAGGCGCTGCTCTGCATCCAGACCGGCACGACGATGGGCGATCCCAACAGGTGGAAGTTCTCGACCAACGAGTTCTACGTGAAGTCGGCCGACGAGATGCGCGCCGTCTTCAAGGACCTGCCCGAGGCCTACCGCAACACGCTGGCGGTGGCCGAGCGCTGCAACGTAGATCTGCAATTCGGGCAGTTCCACCTGCCGAACTACCAGGTGCCGGCGGGCTACACGCTCGACTCCTACCTCGAGCACCTGGCCTTCGAGGGGCTCGCGAGGCGCTACGGATCCTCGCCCGGCGACGCGATCGTGGAGCGGCTGCGCTACGAGCTGGGCGTCGTCTCCAAGATGGGCTTCTCCGGCTACTTCCTCGTGGTGTGGGACTTCATCAGCCACGCCCGGCGCCAGGGCATCGCGGTCGGGCCGGGCCGTGGCTCCTCGGCCGGCTCACTCGTTGCCTACTGCCTCTCCATCACCAACGTCGACCCGATCCGCTACGGGCTCATCTTCGAGCGCTTCCTCAATCCCGAGCGGATCTCGATGCCGGACATGGACATCGACTTCGCGGACGACCGTCGCGACGAGGTCATCCGCTACGTGGTGGACCGCTACGGGGCCGACCGGGTGGCCCACATCATCACCTTCGGGACGATGGGAGCCAAGGCGGTCATCCGTGACGTGGCCCGCGTGCTGGGCTTCTCGTACGGCGAGGCCGACCGCATCGCCAAGCTGGTGCCTGGGTTCCCGCTCAATATTTCGCTGGACGAGGCCATGGAGAAGGCCCCGCCGCTCGCCGAGCAGGTCAAGCGCGACCAGCGGGTGGGGGAGATGTGGGGCGTGGCCCGCGCGCTGGAGGGCTGCACCCGACACGCCTCGGTGCACGCCTCCGCGGTGGTCATCTCCGACGAGCCCCTGATGGAGCGGGTGCCGCTCTACAAGGATCCCAAGCGGCCCGAGCTGATCACCGGCTACGCGATGGGGCCGATCGAGAAGCTCGGCCTGCTCAAGATGGACTTCCTCGGGCTCAAGACCCTGACCGTGATCACCGACGCCCTCCGGCTGGTCAAGGAGTCGCGCGGCGTCACCCTCGACGCCGACGCGCTGCCCCTGGACGATGCGAGGACGTATCAGCTCCTGACCGAGGCGCGCACGTTCGGGGTGTTCCAGCTGGAGTCGGCGGGCATGCGGGATGCGCTCAAGCGCCTCAAGCCCCAGCGCATCGAGGACATCATCGCGATGGTGGCCCTCTATCGCCCGGGCCCGATGGATCTCATCGAGGACTTCGTGAATCGCAAGCACGGCCGCGCTCCCATCGCCTACGAGCACCCGCTGATGGAGCGTCACCTCCAGGAGACCTACGGGATCATGGTCTACCAGGAGCAGGTCATGCGGCTGGCCGCGGACCTGGCCGGCTTTACCCTCGGCGAGGCCGACACCCTGCGCAAGGCGATGGGGAAGAAGGACCGCGAGCTGATGGCCACGCAGCGCGAGAAGTTCGTCTCGGGCTGCAAGACCAGCAAGATCGACGTCAAGAAGGCCGAGCGCATCTGGGACCTCATCGAGAAGTTCGCCGGGTATGGGTTCAACAAGAGCCACGCCGCGTGCTACGGGGTGGTGGCGTACCAGACCGCGTACCTCAAGGCCAACTACCCGACCGAGTTCATGGCCGCCCTGCTCACCTCCGAGATGGAGAAGACGGACAAGATCGTTCAGTACGTGGAAGAGACCCGGGCGATGGGTTTGCGGGTGGAGCCGCCCGACGTCAACGTCTCGCGCGCCCAGTTCACGGTGTCGGGCGACGCGATCCACTTCGGGCTGGCCGCGATCAAGAACGTGGGCGCGACCGCGATCGACTCCATCGTCAAGGTGCGCGAGACCGACGGCACCTTCACCTCGCTCGACGATTTCTGCGCCCGGGTCGATCTGCGGCTGGTCAACCGCCGAGTAGGGGAATGCCTGATCAAGGCGGGCGCGTTCGACTCGCTTCAGGGCACGCGCGCCGGTCTCCTGGCCGCGCTCGACCAGGCGATGGACGGCGGCCAGCGACGCCAGCGCGATCGCGAAGAGGGGCAAGTCTCGCTCTTCGACGCGCTCGGGGGAGGCGACACCAAGGCGGCGCCGGTGTCGCCGGTGGCCGCCCGCGTGCCGGAGTGGCCGCAGGAGGAGATGCTCGGCTACGAGCGCGAGGTGCTCGGGTTCTATCTCTCCGGGCACCCGCTCGAGCAGTATCGGGAGGTGGTGCGACGCATCGGGGCTCTCAACGCCTCGGACCTGGCCACCCGCTCGACCGGCGCACGCGTCCTGCTGCTGGGGCAAGTGAGCGCGTTCAGCGAGAGCGCGACCAAGAGCGGCAACCGCATGGCCTTCGCCACGCTCGAGCTGGTGGACGGCAGCGTGCCGCTGACGATCTTCCCCGAGCCCTATCGAACCTGCGCGGGGGCGCTGCGGCACAAGGGGCCGGTGATCGTGCGCGGGCGCGCCGACGACAGCGACAAGGGGCGGGTGGTGCTGGTTGAGGAAATCAAACCACTGGAGGAGGCCTTGGGAGATGGCGCTCTGGCCGGCAACGGTCACGGCAATGGCAACGGAAGCGGCAACGGCCGGGCGAGCAACGCCCACGCCTGCCGCATACGGGTGAGCGCCGCGGCCGAGGCGCTGCCGGCTCTGCTCGAGTCGGTGAAGGCGGCCTGCCGTGAGCACGAGGGGCGCACGCCGCTCTTCGTGCACGTACTGTTGCCCGAGCAGGAGGTGGTGGTGCGAGTGAAGGAGCTGGCGGTGGAGCCAGCCGCGGAGCTGGTGTCGAAAGTGGAGGGCCTGCTCGGGCCGGGCAGTATACTCGTCGAATATGCCGGACGAGCTTGACTTCGAGAAGCCGCTCCTCGAGCTCGAGAACCGCATCGCGGAGCTGCGCACCTCGGACGATGCCCTCTCGGCGCGCGACGAGATCGCCCGTCTCGAGGAGCGGCTCGCCCGCCAGCAGCAGCGCGTCTACTCGAGCCTGACCGCCTGGCAGCGTACCCAGATCGCCCGTCATCCGAAGCGGCCTCACACCCTCGATCTCATCAACCTGCTGCTGGAAGACTGGGTCGAGCTGCACGGCGACCGCGTCTTCGGCGACGACAAGGCGATCGTGGGCGGGCTCGCCACCTTCGACGGCGAGCCGGTGGTGGTGATCGGCCACCAGAAGGGCCGCGACACGCGCGAAAACATTGCGCGGAACTTCGGCATGCCGCACCCCGAGGGCTACCGCAAGGCGCTCCGCCTGATGGAGCTGGCCGGCAAGTTCAGCAAGCCGATCATCACCTTCATCGACACCCCGGGTGCCTACCCGGGACTCGGAGCCGAGGAACGCGGGCAGGCCGAAGCCATCGCGCGCAATCTGCGAGAGATGGCCGGCCTGCCCACGCCGATGATCGCGGTGGTGACCGGCGAGGGCGGCAGCGGGGGGGCGCTCGCCATCGGCATGGGCAACCGGGTGCTGATGCTCGAGTACGCGGTCTACTCGGTGATCTCTCCCGAGGGCTGCGCGGCCATCCTGTGGGGCGACTCGGCGAAGGCCTCCGAGGCGGCCGAGCTGATGCGGGTGACCGCCCCGGATCTCCTGAAGATGGGCGTGATCGACGCCATCGTGCCCGAGCCGGTCGGCGGCGCCCACCGGAGCTGGGACGCCACCGCGGCCAGCCTGCGCGCGGCCCTGCGGGATCAGCTCTGGCAGCTCAAGTCCAAGTCCGAGGCCGAGCTGATCGACGATCGGCAGGAGAAGTTTCGGCGCATCGGGGTGTTCGAGGAGACCGTCTGAGGGGACCCGATGCGCCGGGAGCCGGTCGCGGGTTTCCGAGTTGGAATCACCCCGGCGCCGTGCACGGTCTGCGCAGGGTTGCTCCGCCGATCGGGCAATAGCATTCGCTAGTTTCTCCAGCGGGCCCTCGCGCGTAGCCTAGCAAGGCGAGCCGCAAGATCATCGGTGTTGGCCTTGGAGACGCTAAGTTGGATTGTTCAGTCGTCATCACGACGTACAACCGGGCGAAGCTGCTCGCCGACACCCTCCGTTCGCTCGCCGGACAGCAGGTCTCTCCGACCCTGGGATGGGAGGTCATCGTCGTCGACAATAATTCTGAGGATGATACCGAGGACGTCGTGCGGCGGTGCAGGCAGACGACCGGCTTGAGGATTCGTTACGTCTTCGAGCCGAGACAGGGACAAAGCTTCGCACGAAATCTGGGAATCGAGGTCGCCGCCGCCGGCGTCATCCTGTTCACCGACGACGACATCATCCCGGACCCGGACTGGGTGAGTGCGATGCTTCGAGCCATCGATACCGACGATTGTGTAGGGGCCGGGGGAAAGGTGCTGCCTCTGTGGGAGGCGGAGGTGCCGTCCTGGCTCGCCGCCCGTTCCGATCTACTGTCCTGGCTCGCCCTGGTCGACTCAGACGAGGCCTGCATGCTGGACTATCCCCTGACGGCCAGGCGCCGCGTCGTCGGGGCGAGCATGGGATTCCGCCGGAGCGTCTTCCAGGAGTTCGGCCGGTTCCGGACGAACCTGGGCCACCGAGGGCGACGGCTGTACGGGGGAGAGGAGGTCGAGCTCATCAATCGACTCCTGCTCAAAGAGCGACGGATCCGCTATGACCCGTCCATCGTCGTGCGTCATCGGATCGGGCCGGACCGGCTGACCCGGCGCTTCTTCCTTAGGCGACACTTCGATCACGGCTGCGGCCAGGCTCAGTTCCTCGTCCGCGAGGACGGGGCAACGTGTCTCGGAGTGGATGTCCGGAGGACTAAGGAGCTTCTCGCTACGGCCCGGACCACGGTGGTCCATTCCGTCCTCGGTCGACCCGACGCGTTGTCTCTTCAGCTTAGCCTCGCTGTTGAGACGGGCCTGGTCTGGGGCTCGCTGAGATGGTCATCTAGGAGAGGCGGCGGCACCTGGGCGTAGATACGCTCTTAGGGAGCGCGCACGCGCTTCATGATCACGTAAGGCCCCAGGTCTTCGACGACCCGATAGTGCGCGACGACGGCCCGGCTTACGGCCAGGTCGGGCTCCAACGACTCATGACTGCACTCGAGCGGACCAGGATAGATAAACGACCTCCGGATGACGACGAGATGCCGCTGACACGGATCGAGGGGCTCGAGCCAGTTCTTTCGCACCAGCAGGTATTGGTGGCGAGTGGTATCAGCGACCTTGCGGGCGAGCTGACGCTCCGTATAGACGCCGATGATCCCGCAGTAGTACTCGGGATCGATCCGCCCGCGCGCCCACAGATAAGCCATCGTGCGGCGGTCGGTGCCGTACGAGCAGAAGGGCAGTCCCAGAGGGGGATACTTCGACAGACGATCAAGTTGGTCGTCCGTGACCTCGACCTCGCGGCGCCGAAGGAAGGCGACGACGTCGTGGAGCGAGAGGGAGCGCAGCGAGACGTCATAGAACGCCCGCGCGTTGCTGAGATGCAAGCCGGCAATGGTCACGATGGTGTAGCCGACCGCGAAGATCACGAAGGCCCGGCGGGAGCGGACGGCGGCCTGGATGAGGAGGAGCAGGGACACCCCCAGGCCGAAGAAGAGGACGTGGGGGGGGTCGGCGCGGGTCAGGGCTCCGGGGATCATGAGCACGCTGACGGTGGCCATCGCGAAGAGCAGCGCGGCCGGTCGCCCCTGGTGGGACAGCGCTTCGGCGAAGAGCGCGGGTACCGCGACGAGCACCGTCGCCAGATAGAGGACGATGTGGGCAGCGGGCACGAGCGGGAAGTTGCCCGCGCCGGCGGAGAAGCTGAGCACCGTGCCGGCATATTGGACGGGAAGGATCAGGGCCCCGAGCGCCGCGGCAGCCGCCAGGCCCGCGAGTCCAATGATGGCCCGCTGCGGATCGGTCAAGGCGGAAAAGGCGCAATAGGCGCCCCAGCCGACGCCGAAGGCCGCGCCGATCTCGGGCGAGATCAGGATATTGACGATTCCGAGGGACGACACGACCAGGAAGGGCCGGATGGCTCCATGGTCCCGACGCATGGCGGTGTCCGCCAGCAGCACCCCGAGGTACGGCGGAACGTAGCGAATGAGGTTGCCGTTGAGCCCCATGTAGGGAGTGAGACCGGCGGCGGCGAGGAGGCAGAACGCAACTTCCTTGCGGGGCCGGGAGGTGTCGGCCCGGTCGAGGATCACCCGGATTCCCCAGAGCGCGACGGCGCTGCCCGCGAAGTACGAGAGGTAGTAGGAGGCGTCCAGGCCGATGCCCGCGGGCGCGAGCAGCCGGTGCACCACCGCGGGGACGTAGAGCAGGGCCGGGCCGTACTCGTGCTGGAAATCGAGATAAGGGCGGGCGCCGAAGCGCTCCATGAGCTGCAGGCGCCACAGGAAATGGGATGCCTCGAAGTCGATGCGCCAGGCGCTGGAGGCCTTCGTGCTCATCCACATCAGCGCGGTGAGGCCGGCGTGAGCGGCCAGCATCAGCGCGAATACGCCGATGCGGATCCGCTCCGCCGGCGCGACGTCGGCCTGGGAGAACCACCGAAGCTGCGCGGAACGATCCGGTGATCGGAACCGTCGCCAGAGGCGAAACCCGGTGACCGCACCGATGAGAACAAGGACGCCGGCGATGGCCACCGCATTGTTGAACCCGAAGACCAGTGAAGGCGACACCAGCGGTCCACTCGGAGGGAACCGGAAGGGGAGTCGGAACACCGCGTACCACGCCAGGAGAATGAAGATCGCGATCACGAGGAAGGTGCTCCGATCGATGCGGCCAGGAGCGGCCCGTGGCGCATGGGGTGCGGGGAGATCGCCGGTGTTCACGGGGTGAGACGATAGTGACCTCACCCGATGGCGTCAAGAACGGTAGTAAAATGGCTCATGGTGTGGTCGCTCGGACGCCGGTTCCGATGAAGTTGCTCATCGCTATCCCCGCCTTTAACGAAGAAGCGAGCATCCAGCGGACCATCGAGCGGTGCTTGCATGCCCGCCAGGAGATCATCGATGGATCTCCCGTGACTCACGTGGAGATCACGGTGGTGAGCGACGGGTCGACCGACCGGACGGTGGAGCTGGCGGGGCGATTCGGCGATCGGATCAAGCTGATCGTGTTTCCCCGGAATCGTGGCTACGGTGCCGCGATCAAGGAAGCGTGGGCCCGATCCAACGCGGAGCTGCTCGGCTTCCTCGACGCGGACGGCACCTGCGAGCCGAGGTTCTTCATGCAACTGGTCAACGCGCTGGCCGAGCACCGCGCGGATATGGCCCTTGGATGCCGGCTCAACCAGCACAGCCGGATGCCGTGGGTGCGCCAGATTGGGAATGTGGTCTTCGCGTCGATCCTCACGTTGCTGTCGTCATCGCGGGTGCGCGACACCGCGAGCGGGATGCGGGTGGTGCGCCGCGCTTGTTTGCCCGAGCTACTGCCCCTGCCCGACGGGCTCCATTTCACCCCGGCCATGAGCGCCCGGGCGATGCTGGGCGGTCGGGTCCGGATCGTCGAGATCGACATGTCGTATGCCGAGCGTGAAGGGCGATCGAAGCTGCGCCCGGGGCGGGACGGGCTGCGGTTCATGAAGGCCATCCTCGATGCGGCGCTCCTCTATCGACCGGCGAGGCCGCTCGCGATCCTCGGCCTCGCCTGGCTCGCGGTCGCGGTGGTGCTCATGCTCACGCCCACTGCCTATTATCTCGCGCATCGGTCGGTTCAGGAGTGGATGATCTACCGCTTCGTGGTGAGCCACCTGGCCGGAACGCTGGCCGGGTTGCTGCTGTGTGCGAGCTATCTGACGGACCGGATCGTGGCCATGGCGCTGAACCGTCGGACCGCAAGTTTGTGGGATCGGTGGTTCTCGGGACGGCTGATCTGGGCCGTGCCCCCGGTCCTGCTCATCGGAGGCGGGTTGTTGGTCCTCCCGAGCTTCCTCGAGCTGGTGCGCACCGGGGCCACTTACGAGCACTGGTCGCGGTTCATCGCCATGTCGTTCTGCTGGGTCCTCGCCGCCATCATCGCGGTGACAAAAGTGATCGAGTACGTGCTCGATCTCCTGGGCGCCCAGCTCGCGCAGAACACGAGCACGACGGACTGAGGTCGGCGGACCTCGGGAGTGAGTCGATCGGCCGGATCCTCGCTATTGGTTGTCGCGCTGCTGTTGCTGGGCGTCGCGCTGTGGATCCCGCGTGTTCGGGGTCCGATCGATCTACGCTGGGATGCCGGCACCTACTACGTACTGGGCACCTCCCTGGCTGAAGGCCGCGGCTACCGTCTCCTGAACGAGCCGGGCGAAATCGAGGCGATACAGTACCCGCCGCTCCTGCCCATCGTCGTCGCGGTCCACCAGTGGATGCTCGGAACGAGTGATCCAATGATCGTGGGCCGCTGGCTGCGGCTCACCTTCTTCTTGACCTTTATGGCGTACGTGGTGGTGGCCTTCGTGGTGCTGAAGCGAATGTTACCGCCCGGATACGCATTCCTAGCGGTGGTCACGTGCATGATCCACCTCTTCACGATGTTCCTGGCGGAGCTGCTGTTCGCCGAGCTCCCGTTCGCGCTGGTATCGCTGCTGTTCGTTTTCTGGTGCGGATGGGCCGGTTCGCGCGAGCGGGGGGTGCTCGCCGCACTGTGTGCGGTATCCGCCTATCTGCTCCGGACGGCCGGGCTCGCGCTTCTCCTGGCGTGGGTGGCCGACAGCCTCTTCCGGAGGGAGTTCAAGCGGGCGGCCGCTCGGAGCGCGGTCGCGCTCCTCCCGATCGTGGGATGGCAGACCTACATTGCCGGCGTGGAGGCGGGCGCTTCGTACCGGGCCCCCTTCTATCCGTACCAGCGCGCCGCCTACATGTTCTACAACGTGAGCTATGCCGCGAACCTGTCCCTGCGTGACTCGTACCGGCCAGAGCTCGGCAAGGTATCCGTGGGGGACGTGGTGAGGCGGGTGGCGGGGAACGTGAAACGAATGCCGGCCGCGCTTGGTGAAGCGGTGAGCGCGGACCGGAGCCACTGGCAGAGCCTGATCGACCGGTGGGTGGGTACGGGAGGGACCCGATGGAAGGTCGGCTCATGGGGAGTCATGGGGAGCCTTGCGGCCCTTGGGGCCCTGACGCTCGGCGGTCTGGCTATTCAACTGGCCGGGCCAGAGCGTGTGGTTGCCCTGTACGTGCTGGCGTACGCCGGCGCCGTCTGTCTGACGCCGTGGCCGTTCCAACTTAGGCGCTACTGGTCTCCACTCGCCCCCCTCCTCGCCCTCGCCCTGTTCCAGTGCGTGCTGGCTCTCCGCGGACGAGGACGATTCGCCGGCTCGTTCGTGGTGCGGATCGCCGCGAGGACGCTGCCGGTGATCGTGGTCGTCATCGTTCTCACAGTGCAGGTCTTCACGTTGTTCTATGCGTACCGGGTGATCCGGGGGAACGTGGTCCTCCACGATCGGCAGGGCGCGCCGATTCGATTCTCGCTGTTTTTCTATCGCCAGCCGGATCGGGATCTCGACGAGGTGCTCGAGTGGCTGAGGGTAAGGGCCAGGCCCGGCGATGTGGTGGCCGCCGCGATGCCGCATTGGGCCCATCTGGTTACCGGAATGAAGACGGTAGTGCCTCCGTTTGAGACCGATCCAGAACGGGCGCAAGCCCTTTTGGATTCGGTGCCCGTCCGATACATCGTGATGGACCCCGATGGCATCCGCCTCATGCGGGAGTCGGCGGCGGCGGTGCTCGACTCACATAGCGCGCGCTGGCGGCGCGTCTACACCGGCGCGTCCGGGCTGGCCTCGGTGTACGAACGCGTTTGCGAGACGGCGTCGGGGGCCAGGTGAACCGGCGCTGGAGCCAGCGATTGACGGGGAGAGTGCGCAACTCCTACAAGCTCCAGCGTCTGCGCGCGCTCGTCTCGTGGGCGATGGAGTGGCGAGTGCGGCCTTTCCTGCTGCAGGCCTGCGTACGCCACGTCTACGGGCCGACCGAGCTCCGCTATGGTGAGGAGGAGTTGGTCGCGCTCTGCGTGGTCCGGAACGGCACATTGCACGTGAGGTCCTTTCTAGACCATCACTTGTCGCTCGGCGTGAAGCACGTCGTCCTGCTGGATAATGGCTCGACAGACGACACGGTGGAGCTGGCCCGGAGGGTCGGGCGGGTCACCATTCTCCGGACCGGACTACCGTACCGAACGTACGAAACGGTGATGAAGCGGTATCTGGTTCGGCGGTTCTGCGCGGAGCGATGGAGCCTCACGGTGGATATCGACGAGCGATTCGACTACCCCTTCTCGAAGGCGATGGACGTGGGTGGGCTCCTCTCGTATCTCAACGACCGCGGCTACACCGCGGTGCTGGCGCAGACGCTCGATTGCTTCGCCGACGGCCCCTTGAGGGATCTGAAGGATCTGGACGGCGTGCCCCGGCAGTCGCTCGAGGCGCGCTATCCCTACTACGACACCTCGATGGTCGAGGCGCACGTGTATCGCTTCGGAACCCCCGCGAATCCCGCCATCAAGATGCACGCGGGCGGGATTCGGAAGTCGATCTTCGGGACCGAGAACGGCCTCACCAAAGCATCGCTGATCCGTCTCACGCGGGGATTGGTTCCGTTCGTGGGATTTCACCAGTCCGCGAACTCGGCCATCGCGGATTTCAGCGGTGCCCTGCTCCACTATCCGTTCGCGGGGGATTTTCGCGAGAAGGTCGAAGAGGCGGTGCTGACTGACCGCTATCGAGTGTCGGCGGCGGGGGAGTATCGAGCGTACTGGGCGCGGTTGAAGGACGACCCCGAGCTCAGTCTGAGGCGACCGACGGCGCGAAGGTTCGTCGGGGTCGACGCGTTGCTCGACGAGGGTTTCCTGGTGGTGTCCCCCGAGTACCGACGATGGGTCGAGACGTACGCCGCGGAGCGGACCCGCCACGGGGAGCCTCCGCCGCGCCCGTAGGCCCCCTCAGTCCGCCCGGAGCCGGCGCGGGCGATCGGAGCGCACATCTGGACTCGGGTCGAGGCCGGTATCGACGAGGAAAAGCGAAGCACCGCCATCGAGGGCCACGACCTCCAGCCGGGCGCTGGTGGCGCCCAGGGCGGGCAGGAGCCACGTCCATGGGCCTCGGTCCGCGTAGAGCAGGAAGCGCGGGTGGGTCGAGAGGTATGCTCGGTACGGCTCGACCTGCAGCGTGGTCCGGCGCCCGAATTCGCGTATCCCGAGGTCCACCGTGTCGGTACCGAGATAGTGCAGCGCCGCGGTCGGATCGACAAGGTACACGAGGCGAGGGGCGAGCGTCGGTGGAGCGTAGTAGGTCATCTGGAAGAAGGCGTGAGGGCCGGCGATCACGATCGGCATGTTCCCCGGAGCGGCGGTCTGCAGGAAGTGGTAGACGGCGCGCTGCTCGCTGACGTCCTGCCGCAGCTGCAGAGCCGGCGCGATGCCGACGAAGACCACGAACCAGCCGACCAGGAGGATGGCCAGCAGCGCTCCCATCGTAGCTCGACCGTCGAGGAGATGAAATGCCCCCCACGAGACGATCATGGCGAGACCGAGGACGGCCGGTAGCGCATAGCGGTCGGTGAAGGCCCCCGTGATGAGCTTGGCGAGAAGGGTGGCGACCGCAGGAATCGCCAGATACCCGAAGGCGGCGAGCACCTCGTGCCGGGGCGGCGGCGGAGCAACGGGCGGCATCCGCCCCCGGCGGGCGGTGGCGCGGGCCAGAGCGTAGAAGGTCAGTACAAAGACGGTGAGGAGGAATGGGACGGCGGCGGGGGAGAGGACGTTCTGGTAGAAGCCCACCATGTACTGCCACCTGGGGGGGGCCCAGAATGTGCCCGCGAGCTTGTGGCCGGCCATCAGCAAAGGCAGGAAAGCAAACAGGGGGATTGTGGCCGCGCAGAAGGCGAGCCAGACGGCCCGGTCAACGCGTCGGCGGGCGAAGGAACGGGCCACCTCGCCCGCCACTAGCGGGAGAAAGGCGAGAACCGCGTAGTAGTGGCTACAGAGGCCCGCGGCCAGGTTCGCGGCCAGCCCCACGAGGGACAGCGTTCGCCGGTGTCCCTCGGTCGCCGACTGCCAGCACAGCAAGGAGCCGGCCGAGAAGGCTAGAACCAAGGCATAGGGCCGGGCCTCGTACGCGTAGAGGAAGGCCTGGGTGAAGAACGGGAAGAGCATGGCGATGAGCCCGTATGCGGTGGATGTGTGACGGGACACTACGACGAACAGGCAGATCCCCATCATCCCCATCGCCAGGATCGAGGGCAGGCGCACCGTCAGATGATGCTCTCCGAGGGTGTGCATGACCAGCCGGGTCAGGAGGTGGAAGGTCGGCGGGGTTTGCTCCACTCCGGTGGCGAGAAAGGCCCAGATACCGGAGACGCTCGGGATCCGGGCGATGTATACGGTGAAGAGCTCGTCGTTCCAGAAGAGCCGGTAGTGGGCCAGCACCCCGGTGATCGCGAGGTAGACGAGCAACAGCACCCCGAGGATCCGGACCCGCCAGGAGTCGAGAGCGCGAGCCACACGAGGCTCGAGGCGATCCAGCGTGTCGAACAATCGCTAGCGTCCGACCAGCTCGCGGAAGATGTCGTCGAGAGAGCGCGTGACGCGCCACCCCGGGTAATCGGATTCCAGCCCCGACCTGGGTGACCGCCGGCCCCCGTGAGAGAACACGCTAGCGCGGCCGCTCGGCAGGGTGGTGCGGCTTGGGAAGTCGCGAGCCATCCCGGCGGACGGTGGAGAGGGCACGCAGCAGCGTGCCGACATAGTTCTGCGCCACCATGACGATCCGAAACGACGAGCTCCCCATCTCGACGGTCCGATTGATCCAGGAAATCGGGACCTCCTCGATATCGTATCCGGCCAGCAACGGCTTCAGCCCGAGCTCCGCATTCGCGGCAAAGTGGCGCTCCTCGATGGTGATGTTCTTGAAGACCTCGGCGCGGTAGAGCTTGAGATTGTTGGAGATGTCGTGCACGTGCCGGACGAGGAGGAGCTTGACCATGAGGTGGAAGGCTCGATTGCAGAGGGTCTTGAAGAACGGATAGTTGATCATCACGGAATCGTGCGAGAAGCGGCTACCGATGGCTCCATCCCGCCCGGCCGCGATCGCGTCGTAGAGATCGCGGATCTCGGGCAGGATCTGGACGAAGTCACAGTCCATGGTGAGGATGTAGCGCCCGGTGGCGGCGGCGCAACCATCGCGGAGCGCGAGCCCGACGCCGTTGGGGGGCGACCGGTCGATCAGGCGGACGGTGGGATAGCGGCGGGCCACCTCGCGCGTGACGTCCGCGGTCCGGTCGGTGCTGTTGTCGTTCACGATGATGATCTCGTGGATGTAGTCGCCGTAGAGCTGGTGGAGGGCATCCACCAGGGGCGGGATGTTCATTTCCTCGTTGTGTGACGGCACGACCACCGAGGTCGACCCGAACAGCTCCCGGTGGCGGGCGAGGCTGGTTCGCCGCCGAGCTGACTGGAGGGCGGGGGGTTTGCGCGCCCAGATGTAGAGGGTGCCGCACAGTTCGCGCACGAGCGGGGCGTGCTCGAACACGAAGGCGATGGACTGCACGAACCGAATGAGGGAGCGGGGCAGCATCGGGTGGATGATGTCGTAGGGAATCGTCTCCACATGGGTGAAGCCGTGGTGGGACGTCATGTGCATCAGCTTGTACTTTCGCATCCCGACCTGACACGAGGGATAGCCCAGCCGACGTCTCAGCGCCCGGACCACACCCTTCGCCATGACTTGAGGGTTCCAGAAGTTCGCCTCGAAGAAGAGAATCTGTCCGCCCGGTTTCAAGATGCGGTGAATGTGCTTGAGATTGAGTCCGTAACCGTCGTGACATAGGATGGCGGTGCCGACGACATAGTCGAAGCTCTCCGCGGGGAGGTCGCGCGTGAAGTCAGTGACGTGCACGAACGTCGTGTTGGGATGCACCTGGCGTGAGGCCGTCTCCCACAGGTCGCGGTTGAACACCGCCGCGGTAATGGGAGCCTCTCCCTGGAGCACGGTCGCGAGGTGCCTGGTCCAGAGCCCACTGCCCGCGCCTAGCTCCAGGAGCGACTCACCGGGAAGGACGTGGAAGGAGTGGCGCACCGCGAGCGCCCGCCAACGCAGCTTGACGGGCGAGGTCGCGGGATAGCGAAGCCAGTACGCTTCGCGGCCACGCTCCATCTCTCGGAGGTTGCGCTCGAGACTCATGAGGTTCGGTCAAGCGACGCGCGATCAGGACCCCCAGGGAGTATACCGCGCCCCCTCCCGGCCACTCCCGGCACGGCGTCGATCGATGCCGTCGACCCGTGAGCGGGGTTGACCGGGCCACGGCGAGGGGGTAGGACGGGATGACCGCTGCCTCAAGGTTTGACATGCTCGGGGGCGGGTGCTACCGTAACCCCTGACCATTTATGCAGAAAAATCCCCCGCCGCCGTCCATCCCGCCGTCCGGTCGGTAATGGCCAAGCTCCACCTGATCACCTACGGCTGTCAGATGAACGAGTACGATTCCGAGCGCGTGGCCGGCCTGCTCAAGGCGGAGCGCTACGAGCTGACCGACCGCCCGGAGGAGGCGGACCTGATCCTCCTCAACACCTGCTCGATCCGCGAGAAGGCGGAGGACAAGGTGTACTCCCAGCTCGGGGCCCTGCGGCTCCTCAAGCGGCGG
>Ga0210384_10002666_pt1 | contig 21561 bp, 21 predicted proteins | sample IncBWH2MmetaG_FD_160574 | JGI IMG/M metagenome (GOLD analysis project Ga0210384, IMG submission 160574) | Forest soil microbial communities from Barre Woods Harvard Forest LTER site, Petersham, Massachusetts, United States - Inc-BW-H-2-M | ecosystem: Environmental > Terrestrial > Soil >...
TCTGCCACGACCCAAGGTTGTTCAGGCTTCTCGCGACATCCAGGCTCCCCGGCGCCTGCTTCATTCCAATCTGCAGCGCACGACGAAGGTACTCTTCCGACCTGTCAAGCTGTCCGCGCTGCCATAAAATCGTGCCGAGAGCGTTTAGGTTAACTGCAATCGCCAACTTTCCCTTTCCTGAGCTCTCGATTTTGGCCATCGACTGCTCAAAATATTCTTCCGCATTGGCCCAATCATTTCGTTGCTCGTGCGCCTTCGCCCAAGCCCGCAGCAATTGGCCTTCGATGACTGGCCCTGCTCCCTCCGCATGTTGAACTGCAGACTGATAGAAATCATCGGCTTCCTTCCACTGTCGCGCCTTTTTCAGCGATTCCGCGGCGTGAAACAACAACCAGGCTGGAAGCCATCGCGCCTGCGACACCTGGTATTGGTCAGCCAAGTCCTTCCAACGTGCGGAGGCCCGCATGATTTCGTCCGCATTGTTAGATTTGGCCAGCTCCTGAGCCTCAAGGTAAGCGGACGAGAGTTGTCCGGTAAAATTTGGCCGCGCCGTCAATCCCCAACCCGCCGGGCCCAAACTCCAAACCTGTTTCTCCGTCCCGCGCAAGCCTTCCAGTTTCACAATTCCCTGGGGCGCTTCTTCGATTTCTGTCCATGACAAGTCGAAGGGCGACTGAATCTCACCATGGCTGTACCCACGAACCCATCTCAGCAGGATGTCTTCTGCCCGCAGTCCCGCCTTCTCGCCCTCACTGTATGGGACAACTTCTTCCACCACTACACCTGGCGTGATCTCAGCTTTCGCCTCGTGAGGAATCAGGCTCTGCTGGGAAATGGGCGGCTGGCCGAAGGCCGGAGAAATTAGAAAACTTGTTAGCAGCAGTAGAGGGACAACGCCCCCGAATGAGACGATGGACAGGAAGAATGCCCGCATCCGAGATGCAGCCAGGAATGACGAGGTGCGAAAGCCTCCTGTCCACGTTCTTGCAACAGGGTTCATAACGGCCACCTCCGGTAAGGGCACTCTAGGCGCTCAAACGAGGATTTCCTCGAACGGGAGCAGCAATCTTAATATGCTATATCGGCGGGAGTCAAACCCCATGCAGGGATAGAGATGTCTCTACAACCACGAACTCATCCGCTACATTCCAACTATTCAGGATGTGCGATGCCAATGCTGACTCAAGGCGCGGGTTTCTTTGTCGAAGGGCTTCCGACCGAGAGCCGCATCAGCGCAAGATTCACATTCGCCGATTCAGGCTGTTTCAGGCCTATTCCCTCATTTGGCGGTTTTCCCAGCGATTCTCTCATCATTATCATCTTATGAGCTTACGGAACAGTCGACGAATTGCCCACACAAACGATATTACCGCCAGCAGGATAAGCAGCACGGAAAGCGATAATCGAGCCCACGACGAAAGCCGCGATCACAATTCCAATAAGAATCGCCAAGCCAAGGATTCCCAGGAGCGCGGCTTTCAGTGTTTCTCTTCAGCGGAAATGGGACAGTTTGAGGCCGGACGTTAAGCTATACATTTGAAGTTCAGTTCACCCGAAAACAGGAGTAAACTGCCGGGGCAGCGGGGCCCCAGCCAGCCCGCTTTTGGCTGGCTGGGGTGCTGCACCGGCAGTTTGCTCGGGCACCCCTCAGCGGGGGCCAGAAAGGGTGAACATGTCGGAAGAAAGCAAAGCAGAAAATCTCTCGACCGAAATGACGGGTGCGACCCGCTCCGCCGAAACCGCACGGGCTCTGATCCGTAAAACCAAGCGCGCCACACGGCGCCGGTTTCCGCCGAGGACAAGATCCGCATTGTGATCGAAAGCGTGCGCGGAGAGATCTCGGTGGCCGAGCTGTGTCGCCGCGAAGGCATCCATCCCACGATTTATTACAAATGGTTGAAGGACTTCCTGGAGGCGGGCAAAGCACGCATGCGGGGCGACACGCTGCGCGAAGCCACCCGCGACGAGGCGAAGTCACTGCGCCGGGAGAATGAGCGGCTGAAGCAGTTGGTGGGCTGACCTGAGCGTGGCCAACCTGCTGCTGAAAAAAAGCCAGAGCTAGGACTGATCGCCCGAGCGAGGTACAGCCGAATGAGTGCGGACAAGAAACGCGAAGTGATCGAGCTGGTGCGGCGCTCGCCGCTACCCAAGCGTGCCACCCTGGCCGAGATGGGACTGGCGCGTCCGACGTTCTATCGTTGGCAACGACGATATCGGGAGCAGGGCGAGGCCGGTCTGCAGGACCGCAAGCCGGAACCGGGAGCCGTGTGGAACCGGTTGCGACCAGAGGAGCAGGAGGAGATTGTGCAGCAAGCCCTGCGCCAGCCCGATCTGAGTCCGCGAGAGTTGGCGTTGTACCTCAGCGATCACGCTGGCTTCTCGGTCTCGGAAGCCAGCGTGTATCGGGTCTTGCGGCGTCATGGATTGAATCGCACGGTGGAGCTGGTGGGTTTTCCGGCGGGCAAGGAGTACCGCGTGAAGACCACGGCGCGCAATCAGCAGTGGCAGTCCGATGCCAGTTATTTCTTCGTGGTGGGCTGGGGCTGGCCCACCATATTCAAGGCGAGACGGGAACGGAGAAACAAATCCTAGCTCGCGCGATTCACCATCTTGACGAAAAACGCAGGTCTTTTCCTTCGTAACGGTTCATTGCAGCACGATCAATGGCCTGACACGGACGCATAGTTCTTTGAGGAATTCATCGGGACGATTCAGGGGAAGAAAATGGTTGGAGCCCTCGAATTGCACAAACTCCTTGTGAGGCGCTGAAATTTCTTCGAAATACTGCTCAACTGGTTCGAGCGGCGCCATGAAATCTTGAGTCCCTTCAAAGAAAAAAATAGGGACCGAAAAATCAAGCCCGAGCGATCGTAAATCGGCCTTTCCCATCGGTCCCTTTGGCCCTAACAGATGTTTTTGAGAAAGCTGATAACCCCTCGAAAAGTAGTACCAATCAAGAAGCGTAAAGCCGGGCATCATCAGCGGTGAAATCTTAAGGTTGTTGCCAAGGCCACTATCATGGAAGCCTTGTGCTGAGTTCATGGCCATGGTCTTCCAGGTTGGCACCCCGATAAGCTGTCCGGTCCCAACGTATGCGAAGAAGAGATCAGGCCGCTTCTTGATCATGTGAATGCCGAGAAAGGAGCCCCACGAGTGACCGACCAGAATCACCTTGTTCTTGTGCAAATGTGTTCGCAGAAACTCTACTACTTCAATGCCGTCTTGCGTCATTCGATCGACGGTCATGGTTGGTGCAATTGAGCTGCCGGTCTTGCGGTAGGTACGGCCTGTTCCACGTTCGTCCCACTGCACCACGGTAAAATATTTCTCCCAAGGCTGCCACCCGGAGGAAAACATCAAGGTGGAGGCGCCTGGTCCACCGTGAACAAACAGAAGGACAGGATTGTTACGGTCCTCACCCCGAATCTGTATCCATTGCTCGATGCCGCCTATTGGGATGTACATTCCTTCTTGAATACCATTGGGCGTATGTATGGCTAAAATCTGCGCATTTATGTGCTGACGATAGGCTCGAAAGCCGAGTCCCACAGTTATAAGAAGGATAGCTACTGCCAAAATGCGAAACAGGGTGGATATCACCCTTCTAACGGTAATGATTCCCCAAGTCAAGGAATCAGAGTAAACCGGAATCTTCTTTTTGACTTCAAAATCCGCAACCATTTTACAATCCCTTCGTCCGTTCGCAATGTTCCAACAAGCTCTCCTCTAAAGAGCTTCCGCCGGTCGGCGAGCCGCACCAGGACAGCGCAAATTGCCCGATGTTTTGCCCATTTTGGCAACACCTCTTCTTTCCCAACTCAACCGCTCTAGACTCGATTCCGATACGAACTGGACCCACATCCACTATCCAGCCGGTTACCGGCAGTTGCGCAATCCGGCCTCTTCTATTTCTTTGTTGCTCCATCGTTTCGACGCCTTCCATGTGCGTTAACTGCAACAGACTGTGCATTGTTCATCTATTGCAGGTGGATATCGTCGATCTTAAAGTCAAATTTCCCTGCCTGAGGGCCGCCGACGAACAGAATCGCAGTCACGTCATGTCCATCGGTGCCGTCGAATGCCGATAACGGGAAGGTGAATTGCTTCCACTCGGGCCCGACGGTGAAGGTCTGCTGAGCGGGCATTCTGCCACTGGTCTGTGTAAACAGCAAAGCGCGGTAAGTCTTGCCGTCTCCTTTCGCCCAGAAGGTGAGGCTCTTCTTTGAGGACAGATTGGCGGGCGCAAATGGCTGCGAACCGGGCGAGAACATGATGCCGGCCCACGCGTAGGGCAGAGTCCCATCAATCTCGCCAGAGACATCAAGCGCCTGCTTGCTGCCGTTTGCCCCGCCGACGACAACTTTCATGTTTCCCGTCTATTTTCCACCGGCAATGCTATCGGTCGAAACGCTCCAGCCAGAGCCGAAGTTGGCGTCGGGCTTGCCGCTTTCGAAGTCGCTGATTACGCCTGATTCGAAACCTGAGGGCACGGGAGCGCTCTCGGCCTTTTCGGCTTGTTCTTTCTGTTTTGCGACTTCCGCCCGGTAGGCTTCGCGATCATCCTGTACGCCTAGTTTCCAGACTGCCACGATGTCGCGCGTAACGGCGATTTCTTGCGTGGGATCGCCCTTCACCAGCAGTAGATCAGCTCGTTTCCCGAGTGCGATTTCTCCCCGATCAGTCAGGTGAAACTCTTTCGCCGGAACTGATGTAGCGGCTGCCAATGCCCGTTCGGGCGTCATACCAGATCGCACCAGCAGTTCCAACTCGCGATGGATGCTGGCACCGTGAGAGGTTCCGGGATTCGGAGAATCTGTTCCCGCCAACACTGGTACATGCGCCGCCATCAATTCGCGAACGGCGTCTTCCGCATATTTCTCGCTCAAATGTATCGGGAACTTCGGGAACGCTCGTTTGAGGTTCGTTATTTCTTCCGGCGTGAGGTACGGCTCAAGTCTGGGGTCGGTGGTGAGCGACTCACCACTCGGCGTACCGCTCAGGCCCTCGAGTACCGTCAGTGTCGGAACCACAAAAACATGATGTCCTGCTACCAGGGGTGCGAAATCAGTGCTGGGCTCGCTATCCGCGAAGAGGTGTGCCAGGCCATCAACTCCGACATTGATCGCATCCTTCGCTCCCTGCTGATCTCCAATGTGAACCACAGCCAGTTTGCCGCGTTTATGAGCCGCATCAATGACTGCTTTCATCGTCTCTTTGCTAAGAGTGGGGCGATGTCCGCCGTATGCACGGAAGTCGTCGTAGACAATCTTGATGTAGTCCGAGCCCTCGGCGATGCGCTTATCGACCCAGGCTTGCGCCTCGTCCGGAGAAGTCAGCGTGGGCACGGGAATGCCGTACTCGGTTCCGTGGCCGCCCGGCGTCGTCGCCAGATAACCAGCTGACCGAAGATCCGCCAGGTTCAGATCTTTGCCGCTGGCCTCTTCCTCTTTCACATTGGCAGCGTAGTGAGGATCGGTGAACATGTCCAACTCGGTCGTGACCCCGAATATGAGCGCTTCTCTTAACGCGTCGCCCCAGGCGTGGGTGTGGCAGTCGATGAACCCCGGCAGCAGGGTGTCGCCCGTGGCGTCTATAACTCTTGAATCGGCAGGGGCTTTGACATCCTTGCCCACGGCTTTAATGTAACCGTCTTTGACCCACACATCGCCTCGGCTGGAGACATTGTTCCCATCGAAGATTCGGGCGTTGCGAATGACGAAGCTGTTAGCGTGGGCTGATGGCTCCTGCGCAAAGCCAGGGATACAAGAGCCGAAGAAAAGGGATGCGCAAAGCATGATCCCGTTGATCTTGGCGACCGATTGACAAGCCATGTCGTTCTCCTTGATCAATAGTCTCTGGTTACACGTGTACCTGCCAGTAGCAAACGTCATAGTAGCTCCCTGACAAATGTCATTTTGTCGCTCAGACGCCGGTAATTGTCCTGATTTTAAAAAAGATTGCTGAGAATAGATAGGTCGTACCGGGTCAAAATCATAACGCAAATGCGGCGCGAACGTATAACGCAAATGCGGCGCGAAGGCCCCAGTACACGAGATAGCCCGCCCATACGCTCAATGCAAACGAGGTAGCGAAGCAATGCCACCAAACCAGTCGACTGATAGGGCTGCGACGATAGCGGAGCGCTCGGATCAACCCGTCGAAAGCAAACCATGCGAGCATCCCGACTGCCAAGATGGAGGTTGTGGATGCCAAATTCCCGGACCAGATCGGTCCTCCGGCACGGGCGTAGTAGTTCCCCGAAACATCCCAAATTAAGACAACCACCGCAACGGCGCACAGCGTGGATATGAGCGGGTAAGTCCGAACGCTGAAATATGGGGGGGCCTTGAGGCCGCCGAAGAGTCTTCCCGGAATCCAGATCAGGGCGAAGATTGCAGAACTGAACATCAGGAACGCAGTCGTCAGGGCAAACCCCAGTTTCAGATCCACCATAAACCTCGACAGGCGACGGAAGGTATTTCCTCCTCCGAACTGTAAGAGCGTGCCCTCCGTGTGGTCCCCTACAAGGGCAAGGCTTCGAGAATTATCGAGCCGTCGATAGGCCCGTCCCGTTACTCGAACGTAAGCGTGCTTTCCATTAGTGAGGTCCCAAAGGAAGAGTTGCCCGTTGCCAGAAGTTACATGGGTCAAACCCAAAATGCTTTCCAGAAACCGCAGGCTTTCGGATCGCGGTGTAATCGGCTCGTACCATCCTGAATACTCGGCCATTTGTGCCTCGTCCACACGCCCCGCAGGCGGTGGCAATGGCGGTTTTCGGTCCCGGAGCAGGTAGGCCCGAACTAAGTTTTCCAACTGGCGCAAAGCATCTCCCTTTTCGGAGTTAATCATCACAGCGTAGCCCACGCCCTCGTTGGTGAGGTACTCCATATCCGTCAACGTGCCGGGTAGTGCTCCACTGTGACCATGAAAAACCCAGTTTCCTCGTACAGAGGCGTAGTTGCACAGGCCATAGCCGATCGCGAGGCCTTCGGCCGCAGCGTAGGTCGAGGTCGGGCGCTCCATCCGATCCATCGCATCCTCCGGCAGAAGCTGGATTCCGCGAAATGATCCCCGGTGAAGATAGAACTCGACATAGTTCGCCATGTCGCGCGGCGACGCAACGATGGCGCCCGCAGGACGCGTGAGGATGTTGGAATGAGGGTGAGCCTCGCCCCCTGGCTGGTAGCCTATGGCCAATTTCGAGTGCACTTCCGGCGTTTCGAAATATGAAGCGCCCAACATGCCGAGCGGCTTGAACCAGGTCCGGGCCACGTAATCCTCAAACTTCTCGCCGGTGATCTTCTCAATGAGATAAGCCGCCACATCCGGCCCTAGGTTCGAATACGAAAATCTTGTTCCTGGCCGCCACCGCGAGGTGCGCGAACCAGGATCGTAGGCCAGTGCCTCGCGCCGCGTGAGTTCGGGCATTGGATTCCATGCGAAGTCTTGCGGTGTAGCGTCATCCCATCCGGTCGTGTGTTCCAGGAGGTGGACGATCCGAATGGGATCGGTCGCCTCCCAGGGATTGTTGAATTCCACCTCTGGTGCTCGCGATCGCAGGGTATCTTGCAGGTTGAGCCGTCCTTCTTGCTGAAGCTTCAACGCGGAAAGCGCCACAAACGATTTCGATATCGAGCCGATACGAAACAATGTGTCCTCGGTCACGGGCCGATTTTGCTTCGTGTCGGCTATGCCAACGCCAGCCACCCATATCGGGCCGTCGCGGCCCACGAGCGCGATTCCTGCCCCGGGCGTCTTGGTGGCCGCGAGCACCATTTCAATTCTTTGACGAAGTTCCGGGATCGTTTGGGGCGAGGAGGGCTCTCCTGCGCCAGATGCGGCGAGGGTAGCGGCGAGCGCGGCCAGCAGCGCAAAGTATGAATTCCTTTTGCCAGAACGTGAACCGAGTCGGTTTGTTGGGAAGGTTTCAAGCATTGACTATAAAGTGGTAGGTCGGATTCGTTCTATTTGGGACTCTATCTTCAAAAGAGGAAAATGGTTCCGCAGATAGACTAGCACTCTTCTCGACCAAGGCGGAAATAGGAAGGTTTTGAGAGATCTTCTTGACGGTCTCTTAAGGGATATTCCCGCCTGATGCCAGGCTAAACTGTTTGCAGTTTTCAAATTAGGACACTCCCCAGACGCCGCAGACTGTCCAGAGTTTACCGCTAGAGCTCCCGGCTGCGATACTTGTGGTGTATGTGACGAAGCCCTATTTAGCTGCGCCTCGTACTTCTGTGATGGCTTCAACCCAAAGCTTAAGTGTAAGATCTTCGCGCTCAGGATTGCCCAGGTTGCGTCGCAGTTCTTTACTTATAGCCCTCCTGAAGAACCTTGAGATCGAGAGGAACCTTTCAGCGAGGAATTTTACATCGTCGCGATCCCGCTGGCTGTTTCTCTCGAGCTTTGACAAGGCCAGGTCATAAGAATCAAGGGCAAACAAATGAAGATGGCAGAAAGCGTTCGGGAAGATTTCCGTCAGTCGTTCCTCGTAATTCTCAGGCACGGTCGCGACCCCAACATATTGGACGTAAAGTCCCCATTTGGCATGAAGCTGCGATCCTTGCCCTGCCGCTTCAAGAATGCGATTGCCAAGGTCACGAGGAACAATCGAAAGCACATCCTGTCCCTCGCCAAAATTGAAACTGGCACGAGTGTTTGAGCAACAAGGCCTCTGTGTCATCGATGAACCGGGTGGCGGGAAATTTCTTGAAAATAGCAAGGCTCCGCCGTTGCCATCTTCACTGGTGAAAGTAAAACTTTCTGTTTCCGAACTCAGGCGGCAACACCATAACGGTGATGCAGGCCACCAAGCCTAGGAGATGATACGATTCGTGCGCCCTTTTCAGTTTGCGTCTTGTTTCTCCCTGCAGGCGTGTCCTTCCCCAAACCGAGGTGAGTGCGGTCCCCCTGATAGTAACGAACGTATTCGGAGAGCAGCCGTCTCAAGTGCCGCTCATTGCGCGGAATCACATGATCGAGCAGATCACGGCGACAGCTTCCGACCCAGCGCTCGGCGATACCGTTTTGCCAAGGACTGCGAATCGACGTTCTGACCGTGGTGAGTCCGACAGCCTTGATGGCACTTTGAACTTCATCACCGAAGTTTTGTATCGTGATCGAAGAGGATATATTGACACTCATGTTCGTAAGGAAACGCCTCCCGCAACTGCTGCGCTACCCAACAACTGGTCGGATGCCGGGTAACTCCAACGTGCAGAATGCGCCTGCGGTCATGGCCGATGACGAAAAAGCAATAGAGCATCCCAAAGGTGACGGTTGGCACGGCAAAGAAGTCCATGGCGGCGATGGCCTCGCGATGGTTGTCAAGAAACGTCTTCCAGCGGCTTGCGGGCTCCGGATTGCGCGGTGCTCTCCGCTGTAGTTCGCCAAAATTGAATGTCGGGTTGGAATCAATGGATTAGAGCCGCGGAATTTATCATGAAACCGCGCCAAGTTCGATCTGCTCAAACCTCGGTTCAAACTCCTTGGCAGAATGGTCTTGCCGAGCGTTGGGTGGGTATGTAGTTTTCTGTTGCGTACTCTCGAACGCTTCAGTGCAAACCGTTATCTCACCGAGGACGGTTCCTAACGTGGCGGATGTGCAGCCAATACCCTGAAAGGATGCCACTCGCAAGAGGGCATCCTTTCAGGAATCGCGCAGTATTTTAGTGTTTGTTTTTGGTAAGATTTCTGTCTCGGATAGGAAGGAGTCTTATCCCTTGCGCAAATTATCTGCGATCGGTTTGATTTGTCTCGGTTTGACCTTCCCCATACGCGCTGGCTCCTACCAGCAAACGCAGGATCCAACGACCCCATCTGCGGTATCCCAATTGCCCGAGTCCGAGTCGGCGCAAGCTCCAGCAACACAGCACTCGACAGTGCCAACTGCACAGCCCGAAACCACTTTAGAATCGGCGACTATTTTAAAGGCAACTACTCGCTTGGTGATGCTCGATATCGTGGCAACGGATGCACATGGCCATGCAATCCCTGACCTTGAATCCAAAGATTTCACCGTATTGGAGGATGGAAAATCTCAGACGATTCGTGCTTTCGGACTTCAATATCCCGTTCCCGCGGATTCCAATTTTCAAATACCGGCACTGCCGCCGAATGTGTTCACGAATATCCCCCGATTTCACGTGACCAGCTTATTGAATGTAATCTTGCTGGATGGACTTAATACTTCAATCTCCAATCAAGCGAATGTGCGGCAGATGATGCTTCGCTATGTCGAAACCATGCCCACCAACATACCCACGGCGGTTTACACGCTTGGACAAAAATTAAGAATGGTGCAGGATTTTACGACAGATCCCAATATTCTTAAGCAAGCAATTAAACATGCAAGTGCTCAGTCTTCTCCTGTGTTAGAGGACCCTGTGGGCGGATCGGACCCGGAACTCTATCCGCCGGGCTACTTTGATAGCCTTACAGAAGAAGCGCAAGAAGGAGTACAGAGGTTTGAGACAGAGCGAACCAGCTTCCAAACTGACTTGCGTGTTCGTTACACGATGGATGCATTGCAATCGATTGCTCACTCGCTTGCCGGATATCAGGGAAGAAAGAACCTGGTCTGGATTTCAGAGGCGTTTCCACTCTTCATTAATCCCGACGTCACCGTTTCTCCAAAGATAGAATTTGTGGGGACGCGGAGTTACGTAGAAGAGGTCGCTAACACGGCGGAGATGCTTGCGGAGTCTCAAGTATCAATCTATCCAATTGATGCGGGTGGACTCGTCAGTCCGAGTTTGTTTAGCGCCTCGGGAACGGGCCGCGACCGCTATGGCCGCGGTATAACTAGTCTAACGAGGACACCGATAACGGACCAGTCGTCGCTTGAATCAACCCAACTTTCCGCGACGCACGACGCAATGAACCTGTTGGCGGAACGTACCGGCGGCAAGGCGTACTACAGCCGCAATGACATTGACGGGGCGATTCGCGATGGCATGAATGACGGCTCGACTTACTATATGCTTGGATATTACCCCGAGAACAAGAACTGGAATGGGAAGTTTCGCAAAGTGCAGGTAAAGGTGGATCGCGCAGGAGCTAAGCTCCGGCATAGGTTAGGATATTATGCAGTGGATCCACAAACTTATGTCAATCAAGACCCAAAGCTGCGTGCTCGCGACCTCGGCGATGCCTTGAGTCTTGATCATCCAATTTCGACAGCCCTATTTTTCCAGGCTGGCGTGATACCACCTTCCGAAAAAAACCAAAACAAGGTCATCGTTAACTATGCGATCGATGCACACGCTCTAATGGTGGAACGGGGAAATGACGGATTAGAACATGCCGACGTGGAGTGTGTGGTCCAGGCATATAGCGAAAAGGGTAAACCGTTAAAAACGGATGCTCGCACTGTACAAGCCTCTATGAAACCAGAGACTTTTAAGGCAATTCTGCAATCCTGGTTTTCCTGCAAAAATGAAATCGAACTACCGGCAGGACACTACCTCCTCCGGCTTGCGATACGTGATGACCGCACCGGTTTGATTGGCACGGCTAATGCGAAGGTCAGTGTGCCAGAGCTTTCCAGAAATTAATCATTAAAAAGGGTACTTTCTGTAAGCGTGTGGCGAAGCTTTCAATTACCCACAAGTGTCGGGACAGTAGTGTCTGATGAGGTTCGGAGTCAAAGGGGATATTTATAGAGCAGTCGTTTGCTGGCGCAGTGCAGTCACAATAGAAGCGAAGTGCTTGCTCGAAGCCAGTATTAAGATCAATTTGTGGTGGCAGCGCCAGGGCCGGCAAGTTTTGCAATCATTCCTGCTGCATCGGCCAGACTGATGGCCTGATGGCCGCCAAGATTGAAACGGCGGCCTAGTTGTGAACCCTTCAATCACAAGAGCAAACTCCACAGACAGGCATAGTCTATGGGCCGCGTTTTTGCTGGTTCCACAATGACCTCTACCGGCGTGGATTTCTCAACCGGAAAGGCGAGGCAGTGCTGCCGAAATGTATAGACTGCGGCCGGAAATTTCAGCGCCACCGCCTCGCTAAACGTTGTGAGTCTTGTGCCGAAGCCCGCGACATCCAGCTCGGAAGACTGAGAATGCGGCGATACTGGCACAGACGGAAACATCGCCTCATGAAAGCAACGAGGAGAGGCAAATTTTTGAGAAATGCCAAAGCCCAAGTCCGCAAAGCAGGCAGGAAACAATTCGGTTCACAACGCGCCTAACCCGCTGGCGGGCAGAAGGCCTGCGCTTTTTCCGTACCTGCTCTCGCTCGCAACGGAAAGTGAGTGATGAAGGGGAAAGAATTCATTGCGACGAAGTTTCATAGGACGCTCAATTTAGTCTGAATTGGCTTGGAACTAGAGGAGGTGAGCAAGTGGTAGAACCCGCGGCACAATATTTACGCGGAACTATGTTCTCCGCAGCTTGAGTCGAAGGCACTCAGAGCACAGGTCTCCAGAGATGACCGTCTTGCCATCGCGGCCGTACCACCGACTCTTCCCGAATTCGGGGTCGTTCTCTTCGTCCACCAGGTATTCGGCGTTCTCGTCGGCATACTCCAAGTAGCGAATAGGTCTCCCCGAGGAGTGGATAGGACCATCCTTGTCGATGAGAGTGTGCAGGTTGATCTCTTGCGCTTTTCGTATGGCCTCAACTTGTGAGTCTGCATCAATGTCATCGACACGGACGTTTAGGATAGCTTTGATCAAGACGCTGTGTTTCATGTGAAGATTTCTCGGTGGGAAGATCGGAAGTTGGATATGTCTGGTATTCAAGCAGCTATCAATCGAACTGTCTGGCGATTCGACGTGCTATCGCACGGACTGAATATACGGTAAAACTCGACCACACTCATCGCCCCTTCAGGAGCCTTGCCTTGCGCTCCTTAAGAGCGGTTTGAATTGAGGCGATCTTCGAGTCATTGTCCGTCCTTATCTTGTTTGCGACGGCTTTCGCATCGACTTTGTAGACGCCCAAGAGGCTCTTGAGTGGATCTGGATCGCATCCGGAATAACTCCCGACGTGATAGCGGTGCATGAGCGTCATGGCCACCATCATCGCTACAGGATGGGCATCGAACATCTTGGAACTTGCGCCCCGCCAATCTTTGCTTTGGTTGGCCTTGTCTCGTGCCGGTTCAACACCCATCAACTTGCAGAGGTCGCGATGCCGATCAAAGTAGAGGTCGTGGTGCATTTGTTGAGCCACCAGCGCAAACTTGATATTGTCTGTCGGCGAGAGGACCCGGCGCTCCTTCTGAGCATTTTCGATGACGGCTCGAATCAGAGCGGCTCGCACGCGCTGTGGGAATTCCTGCCGCAGATTGGCGATGCGCGTGTCCGCCATATCTTCAAATGACTTTCTTTTGCGCTCGCTGCGGGAATCGACTTTGTTATGCACTGAGCAAACATCTGCTTTCGTGCAGACCTGAACAGAGTCGCCCACCTTTAGCGATCCGCTGTCGTGAGCGTATCGTATCCAGGTGATGACTCCGGGCTTGGTGTGCTTGCACTCGCTGCCCTTCTTCACAACCCTGGCAGTCGAGCTATAGTCGATGTAGACATCCACCGGAACTTTGGAATCGTTGCCGCCCGCGTGCCCCACGCCGACCTTCAACACGAACTCGACACCGAGTTCCTTGGCAATTGAACCTGCGAGATTGACCAGGCTGGCGTCGCGCTTGAGCAACCAGCACGATGGCACCGTACAGGTGGAATCCTGTTTGACGTCACCGAACAGCGCTGGCTGGTTTCCTGTGCGAAACTGACAATCCGTACATGCGCCCATCTTGGAGTTGAGAGTTGGATCGGCGGTATCAAACGGCGCTTTCGTTAGGTCGAGGAACACGTTCTCCCGTATCCAGAGTTTCAACTCAGGCACTCCCGGCATGATGTGGACTCGTTTCCAGCCAGTCGCGGTCTGTACATCTTTGCCGCGTTCCAGCATCCATTTCAGAGCCCTTTGCTGCTCGCTTTCCTGCAACCGGGCGATCTCGAAGGCGTGTCCCAGGAGAATTTTGTTCTTCCGGAATGCTGCCTTGGCGGTCTCGGTCAGGTCGCGGAGTTTCATGCGCTGCGCCAGGAACTCCGGCTTCTTGGCGACTTGGCCGGCGACAAGTTTGAGGGACTCGTCATGACCGTTCTTCTGCTTGGTCGCTATCACATACAATCGGTGAAATGCTTCGGCTTCATCGAGCGGATGGAGGTTTTCCCTCTGGAGGTTTTCGATGACCTGAAGCTCGTAGGCCTCTTCGTCCGACATTTCGCGCACGATTGCGGGCACGGTTTTCTTGCTGGCTTTTTCCGATGCCCAGTAGCGCCTCTCTCCAAAGACAATCTGGAACTTGTCAGGGGATCCGGGCAAGGGACGCAACAGGACCGGCTCCTGTACGCCGCGGTGTTTGATATCGGCCGCGAGATCAGCCAGGGCTTTTTCGTCCATGGTCTGACGCGGATTGGTTTTTGAGGGTTTGATGCTCGACAGCGGAATGTGCAGAATCTGCTCCGCCGTCATGTGAGTTTGTGTAGCCATACTTTCTTCCTTTCTTCAGGCTCGTTTCTGGAGCCGGAACTTGGGTGAAATTAGAGGGGGGACAGGCTCGGAACGAGCCGAGAAGTCTATGCCGGGAAGCGACGAACAGTAAGGGAGTAGAGAGAGCGAAGAGCAATCTGTATACCGCCGGCTTAAGCAATTTCCCATGACCATTGCTTGCACGAACGTCAGCACGACTTTGAAGCCCTGACTCAGATCAGAGATAGCACGGCGGCCCTTCGGGGTGTCACTCTAACAACGACGTAACGGAATCAAAGCGAAACTGGCCGGTGTACAATAGCTGCCTCGTTCGCCAGAAGCCGGTGAAAGGCAGACCAATTGCGCGACTGGTACTCCTGTCTCCCGCGTTGTGGTTCGCACGAGGGCGAGCCTATGCTCAACATTTTTTCTCTGCACGGAAAATACTTTCAGGATCACGAAAACCGGTTCACTGCGAACGTGCTGTTTCTTTTATCGGAGTCAAGATCAGATTTTCTGCTGGAATTCCTTACACTCGTCGGGATTGACGACGATACTCTCGACTTATCCGCGGCGGATTTCATTTTTCAATCGAATGTCTTAGCTGAGAATGGACGAGAGATTCCGGATGCAGAGATTAAGTTTGCCGACGAGCTTCATTTGGTTCTTGAAGCGAAGATTGGCCGCAATCCGCTGAATTCGAAGCAGCTCCGAAATTATGCTGAGACACTGCAGAAATCGAGCGCGAGGAAAAAGAAGCTGATTTGCATAACCCAAATCAATGAGCAAACAGCGTTCAATAAGATCAAAGCACAAATTGAGCCAGCGATTGTGAAACACGGCACATGTGTGCTGCTTCAGTGGCACCATCTGCTGAAAGCGTTACGTTCATGCAAGAGCTTGAACGACTCAATATTGAAATCAATCAATCGGCGAGTGTGTAGCGGGCGGTCACTCGATTGTTCAACTAGGCTCGCCGCATTGTTTCTCGATGAGGTCGAAACCAACATGTATGATCGAAAAATTGTGGACAGACTCCCTTCGGGTGATCTAAAAGATGTGGTTGTGACCACCCAAGATCCTTGGTTTATGGAGATGGCGAAGAAATACCGGGTCTGGTTTCCATCAGGGCAAACGAAGTATGGTCTTGGGCCAGCGAGATACGTTGCCTACTACGAGACGCAGAAGCCAGGGAATCCGAACCCCAAGCAGATCTCATACTTGGCACGAAACCTAATATTTTGGAACAGAATTACGATGGACGATGCTCGCGAATGCCCCGAGCTTAAGACGCTATTCAAAGACAAACGCGTGGCGGCTGAGATGTCATCATGGGGCGGCGAAACGTTACATATCGCGCTAACAGAAGAACCCGTCAAACTACGGCGTCCAATCCCGCTCGGGAAACGCAACGTCGCAAGAGTATTGTCCAAGCGGCAGTATTCGCTCCCGGCTGTCTTGAATGCCTCAACGATTGACGACCTCTTTTAACCGTACGGAGGCCAACATGGGACGCACAGTAGTCAGCAAGGCAGATGTCGAGAAACAGGCGCATGAATTTCTAGAACGTGCCAAAGCTACCGCTGCTGCGGGCAGTTTGGCGGCGGAAAGAGCACCGGCGCAAGTTCAGGCAGTCGATGACTACCGGGACCGTTTGATGAAATACATTCCGGCGGACTTGGTAGCCATTTATCTGACTCTAACCGGATTGCTCAAAATGGCCGACCCGAAGAGGACTCCGATCCAAGCCGTGGGGTGGATCATCTTCGGGATAGTCTTGGCCGTCAGCCTGCCTTGGCAACGCAAGGTCGTTAAGATCAGCAAGTGGAACCAGGTGTGGATTGGCACCTTTGCCTTTGTTTTCTGGGCGATTTCTCTGGGTGAGCCGTTCACCACTGCCTGGTCGGGATGGTACCAGCCTCTATACGGATCCATGTTGCTGGTCTTGTACACATTCCTCATTCCCCTTTTCGAGGCATAGGTATCGGCGAAGGAGGTGCAAGATGTGCGACATCATTACCGGTCAACTAATCGTATGTTTTCCGAAGATTGACAATGCGGGCCGAAGGGTCATCAACCAGATTGTCGAGGGCCAAATCTCGCATGTGAGCCGGTTGGAATCGATAGAGGAGAAACTTTCCAAGTTAGATATTAAGCTGGATCCCACAGTAGAGTTGGAACTCCACCTGCTTGCTGTGCCTGCTGGTCAGGAGAATTGGAAGGCCAACTACCTGCAATTCTTTTACAAACATGCCCTCTTGCAGGAACTCGCCAAGGGAACCTCCAAGGACTTCCAGACTGCCATTGGTCGCTCTGACTTTCACTTCATTGTGGCTCCAAATTATCAACTCAGCTTGTCTGGGGCATCACAACCTGGTCCACCAGTATCAGTAAACGATTTCCATTTCGGGCCACACCATGCTTCCTACCGGCAAATGGTCGGTATGCCGGCATCAGCTGCCCTATTGTCCAAGGTTCGCGTGCTCTTGTTGGACTCAGGAATCGCCGCAGACGCCAGCGGCGCAGGCATCAACGTCGTCTCGCAATACAACTTCGTGGACCCGCAACATCCGCGCATCGCCCATGACGACGTGGGGCATGGAACGGCGATCGCGCTTTTGATTGCCGATCTTGCCCCGAACGCAGAGTTCACCATTGTGAAAGTGGCGGACGCGAACAGCCGAGTTAGTGAATGGGACGCGCTCGCTGGCATGTTAGCAAAGACCGATCCGGATGTGGTTAATCTGAGCCTGCAATTCGGCTTGCCCGACCAAAAGCCCTGTAACACATGCGGTCGTGGCCGCGAGTCTTGGGCTTCAAGATCGGCCATCTTTGAGAATATCGTCGAGCAGATGCAAAACCGGACGAAGGAACCTATCATTGTTGCAGCGGCCGGAAATTCCGCTTTGGGTGAACTGGCGTACCCAGCTAGATTCGGCAATGTCCTGGCGGTCGGCTCGGTCAACAGCAAGAGGCAGCTTTCGCCCAGTAGCAACTACGGGGACCGCGACCACACGGGTAGCCAGCACGACAATCACTTTGTATTGCCTGGCGGTGAAATTGGGCCACAAAACCCAGAAGCTGTTCTGGGTTCCTCGGGAGGCAAGAACTGGGCTGGGACTTCAATGGCTACGGCCTTCGCGTCAGGCGTAATCGCCCATCATTTAAGAAAGGCCCAACCGGGACCACGGCCGCGCAAGGCGCTCCTCCAAGCTCTGCGTGTAGCTTGTGACAAGAACCTGAAGAATTATTCGTTTGCCACGCATGGGAACGGCATAATGCAGGCGTGAAACATTTCCACTCATCGTACGGTTTGCATCTTTCTGTCACTGGACATCAATAGAGCGTGGGTCAAGGCTGAAGAGCACTCCTTGTTCTTCTATTACAGGCAGTGATTTGCGGCGGCTGTGAATCGGGACCATTGCTCGTTGTTCAAGCAGAGCCGCCAAAGACACGCCCTGTCGTTCGGGTAGTTGTGCTTCGCACGGCGCTGGCAGAGCAGGTGGCTGGGCGACGTCGTTAGCTGGGCTGGCTTCTTTCTCTTCCGGCGCCAGAACCCAATGCTCCAGGTCAACGACAGTGATCTCCGTCGCTGGAATCTCGACAGACAAGCTTTCCTGCGGCGAATCTTCAGGCTCCTCGGACTCTCGCGACATGATGGGATAGCGGGTGAGAAGGTCGGTAAGAATGGCGCTTCCCTTCCCTTCATCGCTGGGTACGAAGAAGCGCTGCCGATAGCGGATTTGTTCGTTGATCAGACCCAGGCCCCGCAACTCGTGGAACCGGTCAGGATCGGCGCACACCAGCTCAATTGCCGACTCGCGCTCAAGCGTGGATCGCTTCAATGTCAGACCGGATGTCAGGTCCAGGGGTGCGCTGCCGGCGAGCAATTCGCGAAAGACTTGGCCGGGATCGGCCGCCGGCCCCTTGAGCCCAAGCGAGGGTAAAACCTGTCCAACCTGGGAATGAGGTATCTCCACGCCAACGATGCGCTGTCCGTCTTCGGTCGAGACGCGGGCAACGCGCAGCCTGGCTTCGTCTTTGGTCTTCAGTTTCTGCCAAAGAGGAATGACCGCGCCACCAACAATGCGGGCCTCGCGTGTTTCAATCTCCGGCACCAGGCCATGCTGCCGGGTCCACCAGGATCGAGGTTCATCAGGCCGAACCACACGATATCTCGAGTTCAACTCCTGTTCACGAATGTAGGAAGTTCGCGAGCCTCCCGGCTTCCACACCGAGTAGGTTAAGAACGTTTTGCCGTCGGCTGGGTCGGTATGGCGCCCGGATTGAAGCGCCAGAATGAAATCGCCCTTGGTCTGATGACGAAAGAATGCGCCGTGGTTTGATTCGCGCAGCCGGTCGGCCCGCTCGAAGGAAACTTTGTCGTTCGGCCGGTCGACCTCCAGAGTATAGAGGACTGTTTCGGCACCGGTGACGTGGTCGCGATGGACCACGGATGGAGGTTTGGCCACCCGGATCGCGAGGGCCTTGATGTCGGTCACGCCCTCATCGAAGGTGCCGCTCGCCTTCGCGTAGCGCACGGTTTGGTCGAACAGCTCCGCGAAGTAATGAAACAAGGCGTTCTGCGGGTCAACTTCAAGCGCCAGAATGCGGTTGAGAAACCGGGGAACGTTGTGCTCGTCTTCTTTGCGAATTCGCTCAACCCCATCCTGAATCACCAGCAACCCGATGTCCCGAAGCGTTCTGCCTCGGGTCTTTGAGGCCGGCCACGGGTTCGTCCGCCAGTATCCTCTTATAGAGCAATCCCAAGGCCGCTTTGCCTTCATGGGTTTCAAAGTTGTAGCGCGCCCAGTCGGCATTGTCGGCGGCTCCCCGGTCTCCCTTAGTCAATGCGCCAAGGCTCGCTAGGCGGCGCGCAATGGTCGAACTGAATCGCTTCTCGCCGCCAAGCTCGGTGCTCAAAAGCACATACTCGGGCGGCTCAGCTTGGTCGCTGCGATGGGTACGGCCGAAGCACTGCATTTGTTTGTCGGCGCTCCAGCCCAGCTCAAGGGTGATGTGAACACGGCGCTGGTGGTTCGCGGCGCGATTAGAGGCATGGAGCGAAATACCAATAGACCCGGCATCGCTGATGATGGCAACGCGGCAGCGGCCTGCCTGAAACTGCCCCATCGCATGCACGTTGACCCGATTCATGGGCACACCTTCGGGAGCCCGCTTCTTGTACTCAACCTTTCCGGTGCGCGGATCGCGAATCAGGCGGCGTGTTCTGCCGGTAAGCTCAGCCACGTTGGCTTCCCCGAAGTGATTGACGAGCTGGTCGAGAGGGTTCTCGGGCAGGTGCACGGCTGAGAGTTTGTCGAGAAGCGCCTGTTTCATCCGCAGAGCCTCTTGGCTTTGAACCGGGGCTCCGGAGTCGTTGGTCACTGGGACCTGGATGGTTCTGCCGCTGGCAGGATCTGTTTCGTCCTGATAGAGCTGGGTTGGGAAACCTCGCTCGACCATGGCGGCGATGATCTCGCGCGGGGAAAAATCCAGATCTTCGAGGTTGCCACCTTCAGCCGCTAGCCTGGCAATCTGTTCCCGTGTTTTGGCTTCGCCGGTGCCGACGAGAGATATTACAGGCGACTTGCCCGCGGCGAGAGCGGCTTCCGCTTCGGCAATGACACTCGGGACTTTGAAGGCACAAATCAATTGCCGGAAGAATCTTTGGTGATCGCCCCAGAAACTGTTCAGTGCGTTTCCGCGCGCGCGACGGTCAGCATTGGTGATCTCCAGGGCTTCGTCAATGTTTTGCAGGATGACACGCCACGCCATGGCCGCGCGGTTGTACATCGTCCGTTGCGAGGGAGTGAGTTCGTGAACACGTTCGCGATACTCGACGGCCTTGCCGCTGTGCGGATCGACGCCGAAAGAAATGGAACCCGAGGCGTACATGCCGAGGCTCTTCATGTCCCGGCTGACCATCTCCATGGCTCCGACACCACCACTGTCGATCTCCGCCAGAAATTGCTGGAAGCCATCGGGGAAGCTCGTTTGCGGTCCCCAGAGGCCCAACCTGGTCATATAGGCCATGTTGCGCACATCGGTTGCGCCCGTGGCTGAGGAATAGACGACTCGATACTCCGGATTGCGTTTGGCGTCTTGGAGATCGATAATCGCTTGTCCGGTTTGCGTGGGCTCGCCTCTGCCGCTGGCCAACGCATTCTTGGCCTTGTGCGCCTCGTCCAGGATGATCACCGGCTCCGCACCCAGCCAGCGTTGAATCTGGTCCAATCGTTTCTCGCCGGTCTTGGCCGATGAGATCAACGAAGAGTAGGAGCTGAAGATCACGCCCTGCGGAAGGAGGATTTCCCCGCTGGCCGGATAGTCGTTGATCCTGGCGAGGGGAATATGGACGGCCAAATCATTGAGGTCGCGGCGTGTCGCCTCCAGAAGGTCGTTGTTGACCGAGAGCCACAAGGCTCGCCTGCGCTTCTGGAACCAGTTGTCGGCGATGATGGCCGCAAGAACGCGGCCTTTGCCGACACCGGTACCGTCGCCTACATAGTAGCCGCTGCGTGCGCCGGTGGCCAGTCTCTGGTCGTGCCGCTGGCCAGCATAAATGACGCGTTCAAACTGAATCTGAGAGAGCCTGCCCTCAGTTACGATTTCAATCGGCAAGCGAGGTCTATAAGTGATGTTGGGTGGCGTAACCGATGCCATCGAAGCCGCTTCGACAATGACGGCCGGATGTGGGTGTCCGCCTTTGAGCTTGGCCGGTACATAGGGGACAAAGAGCGTCGCGGTCTCGGGGTTTGCTTCTTTTGGCAGTTCCTGAGAGTCTGTCACCGCAGATCGGAGAGGCAGATTTCGCAAAGCCGCCCACGCCACTTCCAAGGTGTCAGCGTGTCCCCAGACGACATGGCTTATCTGGTCCTTCCAGCCGGTGCCGGGCGTCGGTCCAGTCTTGTCAATGACCACAAACTGAATGCCCCACGCGGTTCCGTACTTCTTGTATTCCGCGCCACTGACGCCGAAATTGGCGCGAACGGCATACGTTCTGGCGATCCTCTGCCACCAGCCGGTCGCGGCTGGCCGCTCGAAGCTGACGGCCTCGCTCGCAACGGCAACCAGGCGT
>Ga0210384_10002668_pt1 | contig 21552 bp, 22 predicted proteins | sample IncBWH2MmetaG_FD_160574 | JGI IMG/M metagenome (GOLD analysis project Ga0210384, IMG submission 160574) | Forest soil microbial communities from Barre Woods Harvard Forest LTER site, Petersham, Massachusetts, United States - Inc-BW-H-2-M | ecosystem: Environmental > Terrestrial > Soil >...
CCAACTCGCGGAAATGCTGGCTCTCGCCGAATCTTCCTGCGCCGGCCGGATCGAATTTGCCAACGTGCAGTACTACGGCTGGGCCTTTGCCAACCGCGAGAATCTGCTCCCCACGCGCGAGCAGCTGGATCGTTCCGGCGAGCTTCTGAAACGCGCCGCGGAACGCTTGCGCGGCAAAATTCACATCGAATTCGTGGTGCCGGATTATTACGCGAAATACCCGAAGGCCTGCATGGGCGGATGGGGGCAAAAACTGATGCTCGTCGCGCCAAACGGAGATGCGCTCCCGTGCCATGCGGCGCGAATTATTCCGGGCCTGGTTTTCGATAACTTGAAAAACCGCAGCCTGCGTGAGATTTGGGAGAAATCGGAAGCGTTCCAGAAATTTCGCGGCGAAGAATGGATGCCCGAACCGTGCAAGAGCTGCGACCGCCGCGCGCGAGACTTCGGCGGGTGCCGCTGCCAGGCGTTTCTCCTGACCGGTGACGCGGAGGCGACCGACCCGGTCTGTTTCCTCGCACCTCGGCGCCCCGTAGTGGACGCCATTGTTGCCGCCGCAAACGGGCCTTCCGCGGAATCGCTGGTGAAACCTACCTGGCTTTATCGTTCCAATCCAGCCTGAGATTCTTCTGTCGAGCCAGGCGCACCTCCCAGCCGCATGGCGATGCGGAACATGAAGAACAGGCTCCCGATCAGGCAGATCGATCCAAATGCCGAAAGCGCGTACGGCGCGCCGATCCTCTTCGCCACGCCTCCGGCAACTAAGGCTCCGAGCGGTTGGACTCCCATGAACATCGTCGCGAATACCGCCATCAAGCGGCTGCGCAACTCATCGGGCACGCGGTCCTGCACTATGGTATTAGTGGCCGCGAGTTGTGAGGTGGCCGAAAAACCTACGATAAGCAGCATCGCCGCCGAAAGCCAAAAAACGCGCGACTCGGAAAACAGGATGAGCCCTACGGCGCACGCCATGGAGGTCGCGGCGATCCATTCCACAAGGGTTTTGTAGTCCGTTCGCGCGGCGAAGTGCAATGCGCCAATCACCGCTCCGACTCCGGCGAAGCTCATCAATTCGCCCAGCCGGCTGGGTCCGCCATGAAGGATGTCGCGCGCGAAAATCGGCAGAAACACGGGATATTGCAGGCCGAACATGCTCATGAGGCTCATCAGCAGCAGCGCGGAACGAATCGGCCGGTCGCTCATCGCGAAGTGGAATCCTTGCACGAAGTTTCGCAGAGGGGAGCCCTTGCCGGCGCGGATCTCAACCTTTTCGATCCGCATCATCAACAACGCAATGATCACAGCCAGGAAACTCACGCCGTTCAAGAAAAAACACCAGCCCTCGCCAAACCAGGCGATGGCGAAGCCGGCAATGGCGGGCCCCACAACGCGCGCCGCGTTAAAGATGGACGAATTCAGCGCGATCGCGTTGGGCAAGTCTTCTTTGCCGACCATTTGAACGAGGAAGGCCTGGCGGATGGGCACATCGAAGGCATTCACGATGCCGGCTAAAAACGCGATCAGAACGATTTCCCAGACGCGCACGATGCCAAGCAGCGTCAGCGCCGCAAGCACGAACGCCAGGAACAGAGACGTGATTTGCGTCCAGATCACGCTGCGGTGGCGGTTGTACCGGTCGCCCACGTATCCGCCGAAGGAAGCCAGCAAGAGAATCGGAATTTGGCTGGCGAACCCAAAAACGCCCAGCAGGGCCGCTGAGTTCGTCATCTTGTAGACGAGCCAGAGCTGCGCGGTCGACTGCATCCACGTGCCGATGAGCGAGACCAGCTGGCCTGCAAAGAACAATTGAAAATTGCGGTGTTTTAGGGCGCGGAAGCGATTGGACACAATGAGGATGTTCCCACACTTGATGGGCGCAGACAATCCACAGCGAATCTCCATGCGCTTACGCGCATACGTTCTCCGGGATGGTCAAGTGTACAAGGCAAGAAAGGGAATGCAGCACGCCGTTTGGTCCCATTTGGTTGAGGATTATTACGCGTGCGTCGCGGCCAAAGCTCCGATGACCTGGCGGTAGTAGGCTTCATAGATCGGGATCACATCATTGGCGCAATATTTTTTCTTGGCGTTGACGCGTGCGGTTTCACCCATGGCCCGGCCGCGATCCGGCTGCGACAATATTTCCAGTGCGTATCGCGCGCCAATATGTACTTCGCGGGGAGTAAAAAGATATCCGTCGACCCCGTGCTCGACCACTTCCGGCAAGCCGCCGACATTCGTCGCCACAACCGGAACTTCGCAGGCCATGGCTTCCAGCGCCGCCAAACCAAACGATTCCATGTCCGAAGGCAGCAGGAACAAGTCGGCCTGGGAAAGGAGCTGGTAGACGCGGTCCTGCTTGCCCAGGAAATGGACGTCGCGCGCGAGTTTTTTCTTGCGCACCATGTATTCGGCGGCGCCGCGGTCGGGGCCGTCTCCGATGAGGACCAGCTTGGCGCGCATTTTCTCCCGCACTGTGGCGAATATTTCGATGACGTCCGTGAGGCGCTTCACCGGCCGGAAATTCGACAGGTGCATCAGGATGGGCTCACCGTCCGGCGCCCATTCGGCGCGCATGGCCGGATCCGGTTTGCGGCAATAGAGGTCGCAATTCACAAAATTGGGGATCACTTCGATGGGGCGCTTGATATCGAATTCGTCGACCGTGCGCTGCTTGAGGTAATGCGAAATGGCCGTGACGCCGTCGGATTGCTCGATGGAAAATTTAGTGATCGGCAGGAAGCTGCGGTCGTTTCCGACCAGAGTAATGTCGGTGCCGTGCAGCGTGGTGATGAAGGGCAACCGCTTCGGCGCGGCCATCATGCGCGCCAGCAGGGCGCTGACGGAATGAGGAATGGCGTAATGAACATGTAGCAAATCCAGCCCTTCCGTTTCGGCCACCTGCATCATTTTTACGGCCAGCGAAAGCGCGTAGGGCGCGTGATCGAACAGAGGGTAACTCGAAATTTCCACTTCATGGAACTGAATCCGATCATTGGTGTCCGTCAATCGGATGGGAGGGGCGTAGCTGATAAAGTGGATTTCATGGCCGCGCGCAGCCAGTTCCATCCCCAGCTCCGTGGCGACCACGCCCGAGCCGCCGTAAGTTGGGTAACAGGTGATCCCGATCTTCATGTCGATCCGGGTGAAATGCCCGGTTGCTCCTCAAAGTTGCGTCTGATGCGCACTCTCGCAGGAACCCCCGCCTCTGAAGAGGCGGGCAACAGCAAATCTCGGGCGTCTGCGCCGTTGCTGTAGCCCGGGTCTTCAGACCCGGGGTCTTTCTGCCACGTTTCTGATGCCTTTTTCCGGAAACGCCGGGTTCCCATCACGTAGTGCGACCGATTCCAATGGAAAGTCTAACAAACACAGTCACACACAAGACAGAGAATCTGTTGCGCCTATCCGGCCGGGATGCTAGATTGCCGGGCCTTGGACGCACCCCGAAGCTCCATTCATTCGACGCGACGCAGGGCTTCCGGGTGACAACATTTTGTGGTATCGAAGTCGTGGCTTTCAGTTCATGCGAAGGAGTGCGCGATCACGATGAAGCCGCGAGGAAAATTGTCCAAAGCCGGCCTGGCGCGAGCGGCCGAACGGCTGCGGTACAGCAATCCCATCAACCACTTTGGATTCCAATTGGTGAAGGCCGAGCGCGGCAGGGCTGTGTTCCGCATGCCGGTGCTGGACCTGCACAAGCAGATTCACCGGGTGGTCCATGGCGGGGTCGTAGCCATGCTCGCAGACACGGCCGGAGGCTTTGCGTCTTTCCTGGCGGCGCCCAAAGGCTCCCGCGTCGCCACGATCGAAATGAAGATCAATTTTTTGGAACCCGTCGAGCACGGGGAAATCAAGGCCGACGCACGCGTTTTGCGGCAGGGAAGAACGACCAGCGTTGTGGATTGCGATGTGACCGACCAGGACGGGCGCCTCGTCGCCAAAGCCCTGATGACATTTTCTATATATCCGCCAAAACAGTAGAACCGCGTGCCCCATCCCCGGGAACGCCAATCTCCCGATTGGCGATTCTCGCAGCCCAATCGGGAGATTGGCGTTCCCGAGGACAAACACGACCAAGCACACCTGAATCAGGACGCAGTAGCAGAATCTATCCAGATTTGAAGGTTGATGAGAAATTATTGCCCGTTCGTGCCGCCGAGAGCCGCCTCTGGCCCATCTTTGTAAATATATTTTATGAATTGCTTATAGATCAGCAGATTTGGACTGCCGGTCCGCGTCAACTTGATGCAGTCCCGGTCATACCACTCGACACTGCCGTGCAAAGTTTCTCCATCGGTCAAAACGATGACCACCGGAGTGCGGGCCTGCATCTGCTTGATCCAATAAAAGTTTTCCGCGTGAGTCTGTTCCGGTGGGGCCGGCTTTTTGTGCGGCTGTGGCCCGGACACAGTTGAATGCGCGCGGGTCGAATTGATATGAGGCTCTTTCATTTCCGTTAATGTAGGGCGAAACAGCTTGCGATTCACGATGACCACTCCTTCAATGATAAATTTCTGCCGCCAAGGTGAGACTTCTCACCAGCTATGATGCACGATGGACGAATCGGGTTACGTTTCCGCTAACGAGAAACAGATTTTTTCGTGCCCATCGAGGGGCGGGTCAGGGAAACGGCCACCGCGTCCAATCCCAATGACCGGTTGATGTTCCGCCGCGTCCTGGCGTGAAGCACGTCAAATCCGTCGACGGCTTTACTGATCCACGCCACATCCACCTTCTTGCTGAGTGTCTCGAGTTCCTTGCGTAACGCCGGATTCCGCAACACCTTCTTCGTGGAAGTACTGGACAGATCTAGCAGGTCCGTGAGGAGACTATAGAACACTTCCAGAACATTTTCAAACGCGATTTCTTGGCTCTTGGCGAGCGCGGCTGTGCCGGCGAATAAATCGGAGACGCCGCGGAGTTCCACAGCGCGCTCGAGGATCGTCAGCGCGTCGCGGTGCAGCTTTGCTGTGGCTTCCAGATCCAATCCGATCACGGCGCCGGGGCAGCCTTCCGCGTATTGCGCGGCGAGCTTTCGCTCTTCCGCTTTCATGTCCGTGCGCGCGCTCAGAATGTTTTCGACTTCCGCCGTCCCGAGCGGCGTGAAGGAAAATTGCAGGCAGCGCGACCTGATTGTGGGCAACAGTTGAAACGGATTTGGCGCAAGCAGGATCAAAGTCGCCGATTCGGGGGGTTCCTCCAGAATTTTCAGGAAAATATTGGCGAGGTCCCAGCGCATTGTCTCCGCGCCATCGATCAGGAAGACGCGTCGGCGCCCCTGCGGCTTGAAATAGGCGGCGCGTTGCACGGCGCGAAGTTGCCCCACGTGCAGCACGGGGCGCGCGACCGGGTCCTTCAGGCGCACGGGGTCGGGAACGATGGCCCACACGTCCGGATGGGTTTCCAGCAGAAGCGGCACTCGCTCGACGGCCGCGGCGTCGGGGCGTTCGCCACGGTGCGCGAGTCCCTGCTCGACGAGGGGGCGAAGATCGGCGAGCAGCCCGATTTTCCGGCAAGCGTCGCATTCGCCGCAAAAATCATCGCGCAAACGCTGGCAGTTGGCCGCTTGCGCGAACATTCGAGCCAGCGTGAATTTCCCGACTCCGCGCGGGCCGGAGAAAAGCATCGCGTGCGGCACGCGCTCGGAGGCCAGCATGCCGCGAAGCGCGGTGACGATGCGCGAGTTGCCGAGAAAATCGGAGAAGCTCACAGAGACATTTTCCTTATCAACGCCCGCCCGAGGCCTGGGACAGAACGCGCGTTTCCACGGCCTTAAGCACGGCCCGGTGGATTTCCTCGGGCGAACGCAGAACGCCGGAAGACGCGTTACTACAGTCGATGCGCACCCAGTTCGCTTCCGTTGCCAAGCGATCGTAAATGATCGCAGTTTGTTCGAGGTGCTTCATGTCCGCTTCTTGAATATCGCGTTTCAGGCTGGTGTACGCGCGCGCGGACTTTTGACCAATCAGGCGGTGCGCCTCTGCAACGGGGACGCGCAGGTAGATCACCAGGTCTTCCACCGGCAGGCCGTAGAGCCCATATTCGAGGCGCTTTAGCCATGCGAAAAATTCTTCACGCCCGCTGGGTGGGACTCTTTCGCTCTGATGTGCCATATTCGAGCCGATATACCGGTCGGCGAGGACAATTTTCTCCGAAGACAAGGCCGCTTCGATCTCCGGCTTCGCTTCCAGGCGGTCGCCGGCATAAAGCATCGCGGATATGTGCGGGTCGACCGCTTCAAGAGGACCGAATTCTCCGTTCAAATAGCGCCCAACAAGTTTTCCAAAAAGCGATTCATACCGGGGAAAGCTGATGCGAAACGTGGAAAACCCTCGCGTGTCGAGTTCGCGCGCCAGCAGGTCAAGCTGCGTCCGCTTTCCCGATCCGTCGATCCCTTCGAGAGCAATTAATTTTCCGCGCGTCGCCATACTGGTTTGGTCAGTCTAACGTGAGCGCCGCTATGTCGCAAGGCAGCCGCTCGCGGGCGCGTTGAACTTTGTGCCTGTCGCTGGAAGCGCCGAATTATTGAATGTTCGTGAGTCTTGGCTTAGCCCGTATCGGAAAAAGTCAGTCTGGGGAGGGTTTTAGTAGCACAGGCACTCTTGCCTGTGCGGTTTTGTGGACGCATACCCAAGCTACCAATCTTGTGGCAATCCCAAACCACGCACAGGCAAGAGTGCCTGTGCTACCAAAACAAAGTTGGCCCCCGTTGCATGCTAGAATCCGCGCAATGAGTAACGCATCTGTAGAATTGGCCGAGAATCTTGCGCGTGTGCGCGAGCGGATCGAGCTAGCCGCTTCTTGCGCCGGACGTCGCGCCGAGGAAATCACCCTTATCGCTGTTTCCAAAACGCATTCCGCGCGAAAAATTCAAGAGCTATACCAGGCCGGAGTCCGTAATTTCGGCGAAAATCGCGTGCAGGAACGGGAATCGAAGCTATCCCACCTGGCTGGGCTCGACGCGACCTGGCACATGATCGGCCACCTGCAGAAGAATAAGGCCGCGCGGGCCATCCATCTCTTCGACAGCGTCGATTCGGTTGACAGCGTCCCGTTAGCCGAAAAACTCAACCGCGCCAGAAAAGACTTAAACAATGAGAACACAAAGAGCGCGGAGAAGCGAAGAGCGAGAAATGAAGCGCAACATTTCGCTGCGGAGGATCGGTCTCGCGTGTTGATCGAGGTGAAGCTCGATCCGGAACCGGCGAAATCCGGGGTAGCCGGCGAGGAGGTAATGCGCCTAGTCGAAGCCATCCTTCGCATGCCTCAACTGGATCTTCGCGGCCTGATGGGCGTCCCTCCCTATTTCGATAATCCCGAGGAAGCCAGACCCTACTTCCGCCGCCTTCGTGAACTCCGCGATACCGTGCGCGCGCAAATTGGGCCGGATATTCTGCCAGTGCTCTCGATGGGCATGTCGCACGATCTCGAAATCGCTATTGAAGAAGGCGCTACCGAAGTGCGAATTGGGACGGCCCTTTTTGGGGCGAGAGAAAGGGAATAATCCGCCGTGAAGATCGTGGAGAATGACGGGATCGTCAGCTTTATGGTACGCGTGCAGCCCCGCGCGAGCCGCGACGAAATTGCCGGCGAGTACCAGGACGGATTGAAGATTCGCCTCACCATGCCGCCGGAAGATGGCCGCGCGAACGAAGCGCTGCGCCGTCTGCTGGCAACGCGTTTGAAAGTGCCGCTGGCGGCTGTTAGAATTGCTTCCGGCGAGCGCAGCCGCACCAAGCGCGTGGAAGTCCACGGAGTGACAACGGCCATGATTCGCGGGCTCGCCCTCTGAAGCAAGTGCGAGCTTTGCGGGATTTAAGAATCATCAGGCGCGGCAAGATCTCCCAATCAGCCCCACCATGCCAAACATCGACGCCATCCAGACCGCTTTACGCCAGCATAAGATTGACGGCTGGCTCTTCTACGACATTCTTCACCGCGACCCGATTGCCTACCGCGTCCTGGGCCTCGATCATGCCCTGGCTAAGCGCCGCTGGTTTTACATGATTCCCGCGAAAGGCACGCCGCGAAAGCTCGTCCACCGGATCGAAGCGGGAACGCTCGATTCGCTGCCCGGAGACAAGATGCTTTACGCCGCGGCGGAAGAGCTGGAAAAAAACCTGAAGAAGCTGGTCGGCCGCGCGAAAAAGGTAGCCATGCAGTATTCGCCAAAGAACTCGATACCGTACATCTCGCTCGTGGATGCGGGCACGGTCGAACTGATTCGCGCCCAGGGTTGCAAAGTGGTTAGCTCGGCTGATCTCGTCCAACAATTTGAGGCGGCATGGACGCCGGAGCAACTCCAATCGCATCGCGCCGCGGGCCGGGCGATCGATGCCATCACGCAGGCGGCCTTTGCCGAGGCGACGCGGCGCGTGTCTGCCGGAGAATCGTTCACTGAATTCGACCTGCAAGAATGGATCCTCGGCCAGTTTCGCGCCAACGGAGTGGCCTCCGATTCTCCGCCGATTGTGGCCGTCGGCCCGCACTCGGGCGATCCGCATTACGAGCCTCGCGATCGAGGTTCCTCCCCCGTGCGACGCGGCGACTTGCTGATGCTCGATATCTGGGCAAAAACGCTCTCGTCGGACAGCGTCTACTACGACATCACCTGGATGGGATTTCTGGGCGCCACAGTACCGGAAAAATGTGCCAGGATTTTCTCGATCGTGCGTGAAGCGCGCGACGCGGCCGTTCATTTCGTGAGGGAAAATGTGAGCGCCGGGCGGTCCATCGAAGGCTGGCAAGTGGACCGCGCCGCGCGCGAAGTGATCCACAAGGCGGGATTCGCAAAATATTTCGTGCATCGCACCGGCCACAATATCGGGCAGGAAGTGCATGGCGCGGGCGCAAACATGGACGGCCTGGAAACGCGCGACGTTCGGCGCATCATTCCGCACACTTGTTTTTCGATTGAGCCGGGAATTTATCTGCCCGAATTCGGCGTGCGCAGTGAAGTGAACGTTTACATCACGGAAGACAAAGCGGAAGTAACCGGCGCCGTGCAGTCTGAAATTCTAAAGCTGCTGGCGTGAAGCAGAGGACAACCAGCGTGGATGAAACGATGAAAAGTGAGGCGCTCAAAGGGAATCAAATGTTGGGCGTTGTGGCCGCGTTTGCAGGCTGGGTGATTCCGGGGCTGGGGCATCTCCTGCTGCGGCGCTGGAGCAAGGCCGCGGTTTATTTTCTGTGCGTGGGCGGACTGGCGAGCGCGGGCCTGGCGATGCGCGGAGGCGTCTTTGGCGCCGGCGCGGCGGACCTATTTGATCGCCTGGGATTTATTGCCGACCTCGGTGCCGGAATCTTTTATTTTCTCGCGCACCAGATTCAGTCGGCGGGCCCCGACGTAGCCCACGCAACCGGCGACTACGGCACGCGGCTATTCGCGGCGGCTGGAATGCTCAACCTCCTGACCGTGCTCGAAGCTTACGATATTGGTCGAGGAGGCGATGATAGATGAATTTCTTGTTCGGCAGCCTCACTCACTTTGAGGCGCTGTTGTTTTTCGCGCTGGTGGTGTCGGTTACTTTCGCATTTCTTTCCAAGCGCGGCATCGCCGAGCGTGTGAAATACAGCCTGTGGGCATTTCTCGCCTTCCTGCTCGTCGCGATTGGAATCGGCTGGCTGATGTACCCCTTTTCCCAGTAGCGGGCTTTTCTTTTTCATCTAGTTGTAGTCCCCAACGGTCGGCGAGTATGGGCGATGCAACAACTTGATGATCGCCTTTTTGGTTATGCAGCGCCCGCCTTCAGGCGGGCATTTGCTTGATTCTAGAATGCCATCCTGAAGATTGCCGCTATATTAGCCCGGCAGAATTGATTTCTTCCACGGACCTGAAACTGCGACACAAGCACCCCACACGCAAGTAAAGAACCGAATACCCACCCGCTCATCCAATTTGCCCCGCATCCATGACTTTGTTACACTGACCTTCGATGCCGTCCATCATCAAGGAAGCTGGCGAGACGATCGCCACGCTCGTCAAAGGTTTTAGCGTGACCTTCCGCAATATGCTGCGGAAACCCGTCACCGAAAACTATCCCGAAGAACCCGTCCATTTCCAACCACGTTACCGCGGGATCCACGTTCTCCACCGGGATGAAAGCGGATTGGAAAAGTGTGTGGGCTGCTTCTTGTGCGCGGCCGCCTGCCCGGCGCGGTGCATTTACATCGAGGCTGCGGAAAATACCGATACACAACGGATTTCGGCGGGCGAACGCTACGCTCGCGTCTACAATATCGACTATTCTCGCTGCATTTTTTGCGGCTATTGCGTTGAAGCATGCCCGACCGATGCGATTACCCACGGCCACGGCTTCGAGCTGGCCACCTCCAACATCAATGCCATGATCTTCCGCAAAGAAAAGCTGCTCGAAAAAGCTCCCACCGCTCCCTAGGATTTTTTCGTTTTCCTTTTCACTTTCTGCAGGGCTTGCTTGATCGGTGCCGCAGGTGTCGTCATTCGCATTGGGTCGAGAATTTCTCGCATCGTTCCCGCATCCAGCAGATTTCTTTCCAGTGCAATTTCCGCTACGGGCCGCCCTGTCTTCACGCTTTCCTTCGCGATTTCGGCCGCAGCCGCGTATCCAATATACGGATTCAAGGCGGCCGCGATGGAAATCGTGACGTTCGCATAGTAGCGGCATCTGTCTTCTTTCGCCAAAATTCCATCGACGCACTTCGTTGCGAGCACGTGCATCGTATTTTTCAGAATTTCCGCGGAATGTAATATGTTCCAGGCCATGGCCGGCATCATCACATTGAGCTCGAGTTGCCCCGCTTGAACTGCCATCGCCGTGACCGTGTCCGCTCCCATCGCCTGGAATCCCACCATTGCAGTCAATTCCGCCATCACGGGATTAATTTTCCCCGGCATGATGGAAGATCCCGGTTGCAGTGCAGGCAATTCGATTTCCGCAAGACCGGTATTTGGCCCGCTCGACAGCAAGCGAAGGTCGTTGCTGATTCGGATCAGTTCGAGCGCCAAATTGCGAAGCGCCGAAGATGCCACGCTCATTGCCAGGTTCGACTGCATGACGTAGCGAAGGTCGTCGGTGGGCCGAAGTGCTTGTCCCGAAATCCTGCTCAAGTGTCTCACCACAAGTTTCTGATATTTCGGATGTGTGTTCACTCCCGTCCCCACTGCTGATCCGCCCAGCCCCACTTCTTTAAGTAGTCCTAGGGCGTATTCCAGTACTCCCTCACATCGGCGCATGGATGTGGCGTATGCCGCGAATTCCTGCCCCAGTCGAATCGGCACCGCATCCATCAAGTGCGTGCGTCCCGATTTCAAAATCCGATCAAAGTCCCTCGCCTTTCGTGAAAATGATTTTGCCAGCTCCGCAGTCGCGCGAAGCACATCGTCAAATAGAAACACAGACGCTAGCCGCATTGCCGCGGGGAAGACGTCATTGGTCGATTGTGAGCAATTCACATGATCGTTCGGATGGCAGAGCGCATAATCCCCTCGCTTCCCGCCCAGAAATTCAATCGCGCGATTTGCAATCACTTCGTTCGCGTTCATATGAAACGAAACGCCGGCCCCCGCTTGATACACATCGACGACAAACTCCCCATTCCACTCTCCCTCGATTACTTCTTCAGCGGCGCGCTGGATCGCCCTCGCCCGCTTTTCACTGATCAGTTTCAACGCAAGATTTGTAATCGCCGCAGCCTTCTTAATCATGGCCATCGCGCGAATTATTTGCGAATGTGCCCTGTACCCGCTGATCGGATAATTTTCAACCGCGCGCAGTGTCTGAATCCCATAGTACGCATGAAAAGGCACCTCACGCTGCCCGAGCGAATCCTTCTCCAATCTCATCTTCATTCTTAGAACTCCCACCGATCGCATACCCACTTCGACCAATTCCACTCAAATCGATCTTCACACAGTCATCCGCTAGGATCATCCAGATATCGCCTTCCATTTCGCCAGTAAACAGCCCTCCCTTGATCCATATTTCTTCATATCCCCAATCACCCGTAGCCGTCCTCGCGAAGTCTCAACTCTAAGCACTATATAGTAAAGGCGACATAAAATAATTGGTGATTATTTTGATGGGTATAGCGGAAGGCGCATTGGAGGCGGGTGGTGAAGAATGGTCGCGAAAGGTGAGTCGTTCTGTAACTCAACAGTACTATAGTTATATATATACACTATGATACTGATAGGGGGGGGGGGTGATCGGGGGCGTGGTTCGTAGGATGGAGTGGTTTATGTGGGCTGGGGGGAAATTGGGTGGGGGCGAATTGGGCGGGGGAAATCGTAAGGCGGGGAATTGCGGGGACGGGGGGCTTAAGAAACTAAATGGGAGGAGGCAAGGATACGGGGGATGGAATATTGAGTCGGTAGATGTGAAAAGGAAATTGTGGGGGCGGAATTGTGAAATATTGCGGAGAGATGCGCGATGAGTGGGAAGTCTTGCGAGCAACATCTAGAGGGGGGTGGGGATTGGTGGAGAGGGTGGGGACTGGTCTCGATTGTGGGGCATTGTCTTTGGGCGCAGGCGCTGGGGAGGAATCCTGGGGCGGCGTTTTTTGCGAGTTGAAGGGGATGCTAATTGAGGGAATGAGGGTGGAATCCGCTGGGGGAGGGAAGCTCGAAAGCGCGTTGGGGTTCGGGCGGGGACTGCGGGGGAGAATTAAATGACGGGATGCAAGCCAAATTTTGAATCGGGGGGGCGCATTAGCCGACGGGGCCGCGGCAAAACTCAATTCTTTCAATTGGGTTGTTTGGGACGAATCGTGCGGGAGATTGGAGTGGGGCGGCGCGAAGCGCGCCGCAAGTTTGCCGGGGCTGTGCGGGAACAGGAAGCGCGCGGATTAGCCGGTGGCGGATTGCCTTTGTTTTTGGGGTTTTCGAGTGAGCGACGCTTTCATGGGAGCCGCGGAGGCGGAAAAGCGTGGCGGTGCAGGAACCATGTCGGAGATGGGCGATTGGGATTCAGGGAACAGGGTGGCGGCCGGGTCAATCAAACTGCGGGCGACCTCCGTGGAACACATGGGCGCCGACTGCAGGGACTTATGGTGATCGAGCATCCAGCGGGCGAGCATGGCTTCGGAGGTCTCCTGGATCCATTGATCGATCAAGGCGGCAATTTCCTGCCGCAGGTTCGCAGCATGGTTGAGGCGCGCGAGTTCAAAGCTCTGCAGAGAGGCGCGCGAAGCCGCTTGCAGATAGTCGAGGGGCGGGGTGAATCGAGTTATGGTCATGGCCAAAGCTCCAATCTAAAGGGCTGGGCCGAGAGGGCCGGCCATTGAAATTACTTATGGACTGTACTGAGTTGTCACGATCCGTGTCTAGCCCTCGATTGTGGATATGCTGTGGATAACTTGCGGGAGGGTTGAAAGAGTGCAGAGAGGCGACATATGTAACAAAGGGGAAGCTCACATTGTTGTTATTGACATCGGGTATTAGACGGGAAGCGAGGGCGGCGAAGGGGGAAGGAGTTGCGGAGGGCCGGCCGTGACGAGTGGTGGAAAAGGCGAAAATGGCTGCGAATTGTCGCGCGGCAGGTTGGCGACGGCCGGGGACTTTACGATTTGAGATCAGATTTGAGAGTTGTCGAGCGTAGCGGGAGTCGCGCGTCAATTGTGCGGAGAGGGGAAATAGGGGTACGAGAAAAGTAATGTCACGTGTGCGCCAACGCACGAGGGGGTTTCGCATAAACCGCTGTAGTCGCTTTGGGCCTCGAACTTCAGGGGCTGGGGCCCAGTGGTTTTGGAGTTTTGAGGTCGGGAGTGAAGCCGCGACACACGAAGTCCGTTTATGAGCTGGTTTCAAGTCGGAATATTGAAAATGACAAGGACTGATAATTCCAGTGAAGGAGCGGAAGTAAGGCGCGGGGACGGATCTCGAAGGCGGTGCGGATGTTATGAGACGCTCCGGAGACTTCGCATGACGAAAGTTGCGAGCGAGAAACGAATGGGAGAAGGCGGGTAAAGGTAGGCGTGGCGACTGGCAATGGCGGTCCGTGCCGGTGTTCAGTAAACAGAATCAGGAAGGAAGCGTTTGGGGAACTGGAAATGGCGAGGGTGCGTTTGAAGAGTGGACATTATCGGACTTAGGCGTTCGGAGAGGGGATCGGGCGAAATTGCAGTGTTTTCGCGTGCGCGCTGGTGTTTTCGCCAGTGCGCATGGCCGGCCAGACGGCATGCCCGGAAGAAACATTGGCGCGCGCGCGAAAGCGCTGCAATGGAGGGGACGAGAGGCTGGGGGAAGAGCATTGAAGATTTGAGATTTGAAATTCGGAAATTGAGATGAGGTCATCTCATAAATGAAACGCCATCCAAACTCAGTGGGGCGCCAGGGGCTAAAGCCCTGTATTCCTTTGCGTCTTGATATCGCGGCTGAAGCCGCGACCCACAAAACTCATTTATGAGATGGCTTCATTTGAAATTGAGATTTCTGATTTGTTCGTGACTGGAATGAGTGGCTGAAAGAAATAGTGATGGAGGGGGCTGGGTCGCGGGGAGGCTCGTGTCAGGGTGGAAAGGTTCGGAGGGCAGAAAATAATATATGAAACTCAGGAGGAGAACGATGAATAACAGATTTAATTCTTATGGACGGGCTCGCGCGGAGGCGAAGGATGGCGCCGCGGCGGGAATGAGTTCCGGGGCGCGGAAAACTAGCGCCGAATTGGCGGGCGCGGCAGGAAATGTCAGCGGGCGCGAAATGGCCGGGAGAGAGGTGGCGGATCTTGCGGGAATTCCTGAGGGCGTGCGCGCGAGCGCGGCGTCGAAGCCGGGTGAATACGACGGCCGGCGATTGCGTTCGCAGCGGGAGATTATACGCGATGTGATGGTATCCGCGGCGGACTGCGAGACTTGGTTGACGCTGTGCGAGCTGCGGGCGCTCACGCGGTACGGCGAAGCCTCGATTTCGGCGCAGCTGCGGCATTTGCGCAAGACCGAAAACGGCGGATACGACGTGGTGAAGCGGCACCGCGATGGAGGCCGGCTCGGCGGACGGGCGGGCTTGGATGGACGGGGCGAGGTTGTTTGGGAATATCGCATGTCGCGCGGGATGCGCGTCGATGGCGCAGAGTCCGAGGCGCAAGTGGCGGCGGGCGTGTAGGTCCTGGGAGCTTCGAGCGGTTCGCTGCGGGCGCGATGGTTATCTTGCGGATCGAGAAATTGTCGGAACGATGGCGCAGGCGTCCCAATATCTCACGAGGGAGTGGGAATTTGGCGACCGGTTTTCGACGTGAGTTGCGCGCAGGATGTCTTGTGGGGCCGACGTCTCGGCGGCGTTTTTGTCATTTGTTGTGGACGGAAAAATCGGCGGCGAGACGCCGGCGCCACGAAAAACGTGGGTTTTTGCTGAGGCCATGGGTTGCGCGGTAGCGGAGGCGAGCGATGCCGAAACGCGTGATTGATTTCGATGCGATGTGGGGATCGGACAAGCTGGCCGCATGCGCTGCGTGGGCGCAGGCGGAATATGCGTGGCTGTACGGGCTCGCGGACGCTTCGGGCTGCTTTGAGATGACCAATTTGCGCGTGATCTGGGGGCGCGTGGCGGCCATTCGCGCCAACCTCACCATTGAACGGCTTGAACAGGTGTTTGCCGAATTCCAGGATAAGGGGTTGCTGTTTGTTTGGGAGCACGAGGGGAAGCGCTACGCGCACTGGACGGGCAGCGATGTTCCGGGACGCCTGCCGCCGCCTTCGTGGCGAATGCGCCTGGAAAAATTTGCGCCGCCGGCGCCGAAGCAGCGGCTGGCGGAGTACATGGGGAAATTTGCGCGAGGACGCGCGGCGCTGGGGGGCGTGGGATTCAGCGCGCAGGCGACGCAGCAAGGCGCGAATGCCGAGCCGGATTGCAAATTTGAAGTTTCAAATTTGAAAAGAGAGCGGGAGGGTGGCCGTCTTGCTGCTAGGGCGCAAGGGCAAAGGAGCGAGCGGGAGGTGCAGGGTGCAGACCTCGGCGCGGATTGCAGATTTGATCTTTCAAATTTGAAAGAAGCCCTGCAACCTGACGAGCGATGGGGGGATTTGTGTTTGCGAAAAGGGCAGGCGCTGGCTGAAGTTGGGGCGCGGGACGAAATGGCTCGCAAAACTCCGAGCGGCGCGGCGGGGAGCGGGCTCAAGGAGCGGCTTGAGGGGGCTCAAGCACAGGATTTGGGTTTGGATCGGAATTTGGAAGGGAATTGGGAAGCGGTGAGGGATGGGAGGCGGGGCGGGCGGGGGCACGCGCAGGTTCGAGACGGAGGCGCGAGTCGTGAGGAGGGATTGAGCAGGAACGATTTTTGCAATTCAAATTCAAACTCAAACCCAAATCAAAACCCAAATTCAAATTCAAAACAAACTTCCCTCGTAGGTTCAAATTCAAATGCGTCTGCGCAGACAAATGCCCGTTCCTATTCACCAGCAAATGCGCAGGCAATGTCGGCGAAGGAGCTTGCCGTTCTGCGCGAACTGCGGGTGGGGCAGGGGCCGGTGTGCGGGCCGTGCGGAGTGAAGGCGGAGGTGCTCGAGCGGGACCGGCGTCGGCAGGCGGCGCGCGCCGGGTCCAGATCGCCGTGAGGTTGAGTGGGACGGGCTTCAGCGTGTCTGCTTTTTCTTCGCAGGGCGGAAACCAAAATCAGACAGGCTGCGCTTCGCTTAGCTCAGGATAAAAAGCCTGTCCTACTTGAAAGCGTTCGACGGATCGGAAGTGCACGTCAGGGAGTGTGGAGGAGAGACCATGCTAGCGACGTTTGCATTTGATGTTTGTCACGATGTGTACCGGGCGGCGCGCGAAGCGATCGACGCCAAGATTCCCACGCTGAATGCGGAGGCTTCCGGGAAGTACCAGTGGCGTCCGGACCGGATGCCGCGGTTGGCCGAGTACGTTTGCGATTTTGCGCGAGCGGGGGAGAGGGCGCTGGGCGGGGAAGTTTGCGCCAGGAAAGGCAACGGCAGACAGGCTGAAGCCTGTCCTACTCAATTCAGGGCAAGCCCTTCGCATGGACCGTTCAGGGCAAGCCGCATGGCGATGTTTCGCGTCTATTATCTGGGCGGGGCGGACTATCAGGCGGCGCGGCGCCATCTGGGAATCAGTGAATTGACTTGGGCGGATTGGGCGGAAGAAATTCGCGGGCTTGTGGGCCGCGAGCTGACTCGCGCGGGAGTGTTTCCGCCCTCCAAATATTTTCGGGAGACGACGGCGAAAATCGCATGAGTGGGACGGGCTTCAGCCTGTCTGGTTTGGAATTTCTTTGGCCCATAGAAGTCAAAACCAGACAGGCTGTCCTTCACTTAGCTCAGGATAAAAAGCCTGTCCTACTTGGGCGCAACTATTTGTCCTGCAGGGAAATTCGCCGCGGTGGCGCTTGACCTGAGTGGCGAGATCCGCAGATGGAGAGCCTCCTCGGGCGCGCGGCGTGCGGGGAGGAATTTCAAATTTGAAATTTCACAGTTAAATGCCGGCGGGCTGGGAAGTCGTTTGAAATTGAGGAGCTTAAAGCGATTTGAAGCGATGGCGGTCCACTTTTCTTGCATCGGGCAATTTGAGAATTCTCTTTAATTTGCTCGCTCTTATAGAAAATACTTGACAAATTAAGTCCACTTATAGTATATTTCCAATCGCAGAGTTATACCTTCTCGCCGGATTCTCCGGTTGCTTCCCCAATGATCCCCGCCCAGCAGGACAGGCTTTCTATCCTGAGCTAAGTGAAGGATAGCCTGTCTGGGTTTTCGCGCGTTCGTCAACAACAAAATTAAAGGCAGACAGGCTAAAGCCCGTCCTACTTTTTCCTTTCGCAGGAGGCAATATGCCCGCTTACAGCAACTCCACCCCGCCGCTTTCCCTGTTTCCGGGCGACGTTGGGTTCAGCTTCAACGCCGAGGCTTTTCCGGCCAACGGAACGGCGGGCGCGCAGTTTGCGATACCCGAGCCGGCCGGGCTGTCCGATCAGGGGCACACTGTGCGCTGGCAAACGATTTTCGGAACCGCCCCCTCGGCAATCAGCATCATCCTGCAAGGAGCCACGGCCGACGTCGATTCGGAATATTTCACCATTGATACTTCCTCGGCTACAGCGGGCGAGGCCCGCACGGTGATTGGCGTCCGCGCGCGTTTTCTGCGAATCAAGCTGACGTCTTCTACCGGGGGCTCCGCGCTCACGGCGAAGATGCTGCCGTAGGGGAGCGTGATTCGTGACTCGTGATTCGTAAATCGTGAAAATCACGAATACTCCGTTCGGGCCTTGTGTGCTTGCGGTTTTTCACGAATTACAAATTACAAATCACGAAACACGGTTCACCAGTCACCAGTCACTAGTCACCACTCGTAATTCCCCATATGGCCTCGAATCCAAATTACGTAAAAAAGCAGGTCGCGCTGGACACGGTTTCCTGGACGGCGGTGGTTGCGCCGGTCGACTGCATGGCGGTGTCCATCAAGAATTCGGTGCTCGTGGACATGCGCATTCGCACCGATTCCGGCGACGCGACCACACAGGACACGATTTCGGCGGGCAGCATTGAAACCGTTTCCGCGCCGCGCCACTCAAGCGGCGTCCAGGACGGCGGCTCCGGCTCGCGCTTTTACGCGGGCGACACCGTCGCGTACTTGCAGGTCGTGAGCGGCACAGGGCCGGCGCTGCTCACCTTCGTGCGGTGAACGAACAAGAGCTTGAAACCACAGATGCAAACAGATTCGCGCAGATGAAAAACCGGAAATATAAATAGCTGGAACATCAAGGGTTGTCATTCTTTCGTTTCTTAGATCTTCATCCGTGTTCATCTGTGTGCATCTGTGGTTCCGTTTTTCCTTGGCCTCTTACCCAAAGCAGACAGGCTGAAGCGTGTCCCACTAAAAAACCATGCGAATCAAAATCATTGGCGACAACAATTGCGCGCGCGCCACGCGGCATCTTCTGCGGCTCGCGGGTTTTGCGGTAACGGAATTTCTTCCCAGCGACGCGGTCACACACGGGCCGACCGCCGGCTATGCCATCACCATCGATCTCGCCCCGGCCCTTCAGACCCCTGACTCTCACCTGCGGCCGGATCCCCCCACGCACGACCCAACCTCAGCCAGCGAGGAAGCGCCTCGATCGCATCGCGACGCTTCCTCTCCCGCCTTCGTCAGCCAAAAAGCGTGGCCGACTACGGCGGGCGCGCCCGCTCCGGCAATTCATTTTGATTCGGTGGATAGCGCGCTGGAAGCGGCGGTGCTGCGGCACGTGGCGCAACTGGCGGCGGCGCCAGTGGTTGTGGATCGTCCGGGAGGGGTGGTGCACTCGGATCGCGAATTGCGAATCGTCGCGCCGAATACGGGGAATGCCAAGGCGGACGAGGCCGCGGCGGTGGCGATTGAGTTTGGCGTGTTGCGCGGATTGCTGGATTTGACTTCGTCCGCCTTCGCCAAGGCTTCGGCGGGCAAGCCCGCTTTTGGCTCGGCTTCGCTGGGCAAGTCGCTCCCAGGCTCGGCCTCTCCAAGCATGGGCGTCGTGAACGGCGGCGAGGCGGACTCGTCCGCCGATGCTTCGATGGATTCCCGCAGCGCGGGCCGAAGAAAAAAATGGTGGCCGTTTGGGATTGTGCTGTTCGCGGGCCTGTGTAGCGCCGGCGTCTCGCCGGCAATGTGGCGGAATCCTGGGTTTGAGAAAATTGCCGCCGGGACACCGGCGCTACGTTCGCAGGCGGTACTCGCGGCACTTCGCCAATCTGATTGGAGGACGGCGGCGCGCGTGGTGGACACGGCAAAGAGCCACAGGCTGAAGCGTGTGCCACTTAAATCGGCACTGTCTGAGGCTGCAACGCTTGGCGGGGTTGCGGAAACCCACGGGCTGAAGCGTGTGCTACTGGAAGCTGCGGAGGCGCAGGGGCAATTTGCTACGGGGCAAGGATTCAGGATCACGGACGGGACGAATTTCCTGGCCGTGGATCCTTGCAAGGCGCAGGCGAAACTTTACGCCAGCATCAGCCAGACCGCGAATACGCAGCTGGTAGCGGGCACGGCGTCCAAGAAAATTTATGTGTGCTCGATTCACGTGGTGGCGGCCGCGGCGGCGAATGTCGCGGTGGTCGAGGGTACGGGCTCGGTGTGCGCCACGAGCACCACGGGAGTGAGCGGCTTCGGCGGCGCGACGGCCGCGACCGGCTGGAACTTCGCGGCCAACGGCGGCATCGCGCTGGGCAACGGCGATTCTTCCCTGGGCGCCGAAGGAAACAGCGGCGACAATCTGTGCATCCTCAATTCCGGCTCGGGACAAGTGTCCGGCGGGATCAGCTATGTGGTGCAGTAGGGGTTTCAGTGGCGCATGCTTCAGCTTGCGGGGGTTAGTGGCGCGCAAGTTCGCGCGCATGGGCATGAGATGCTCCATGGTCTCGCAAGAAAACTCGGCGGATATCGCGTCGGACCTGGCCGCGCGGATTTGCAGGCTGGGTGCGGGCGGCGGAAATCCGCAAGCTAAAGCATGGGCCACTAAAACCTGCGCACTGTGGGCAATCGTTTTTCTTTTTGTCGCGGCGCTGCCCGCGCGGGCCACCACCTACTACGTCGCGGCGGCGGGAAGCGACACGAACAGCGGAACGAGCACGAGCGCACCCTGGCAGACCATCGCGAAAGTGAATGGCGCAACGTTTTTGCCGGGGGATTCTATCCTGTTCAATCGCGGAGATGTCTGGTACGGAACCTCACTCGTGGCGCCTTCGAGCGGATCGAGCGGGTCGCCCATCACTTTTGGCGCATATGGCAGCGGGGCGAATCCGGTCATCAAGGGCTCGACGGCGTTGAACACCAGCGGCTACACGCTCGGGCCCAACACCACGACTTCCATTTTCACGCCTCCCGATTCCGGGACGTCCAGCACCGACAGCGGCACGCGCAACTGGCGCGAGCAAGTCTCGCATCTGGACATCACCAATCCCGCGGGGCTGATCACCATCAGCGTCACGTCGTCTCCCACAGCAGCGCTGAACATCACCGGAGCGGGAATCGGCCCGGCCAACACGGCGCCGAACACCAGCGCGATCACGCGCATCACCTGGGGCGGCGGGAACAACGGCGCAACGGTCGCCGCGGGAACCACGGTGACCTCCGATCAGATCAGCTACAACTTGGACAACACCGTGGATCAGATGGTGACGATCTACACCACGGCGAGAAACGTGGAGTACTACACCAATAACCACGAAACGTTATGGTCGAATTTCTCCGGCCCGGATCAGTCGCAAAGCACGACGGTGAGCGGCTATTCGACCGGCGGCAACGTCGTCATAAAAAATATCGTCTGCATCAACACCACGCAGTTCACTTACCGGAACACACTGGGCACGGCGCCGGTGGCGATGTGGGAAAACGGGTCGCTGATCCGGATCGAAGCGTCGGCGCTCTCGGTGGACCAGACGCCCGGTTCGTGGTACTACGACGGGACCTATCTGTACATTCACGCGTCGGACAGCTCCAACGTCGCGACCAACGGCAAGACCTACACCTATGTGACCTCGTCGAGCCCCACTTTTACGACTTGGGACAACGCGCAGTCCTGGCTGATTTTCGATTCGCTCGACCAGGCCGAAACTTACAACACCAACAGCACAACTCTTGGCGGGATCTAC
>Ga0210384_10002671_pt1 | contig 21526 bp, 19 predicted proteins | sample IncBWH2MmetaG_FD_160574 | JGI IMG/M metagenome (GOLD analysis project Ga0210384, IMG submission 160574) | Forest soil microbial communities from Barre Woods Harvard Forest LTER site, Petersham, Massachusetts, United States - Inc-BW-H-2-M | ecosystem: Environmental > Terrestrial > Soil >...
TGAGCGAGCAGCAGTTGATGCGGCACGTCTACTGGCCCTCGGCGCTGTCCTGGATGTTTTCCTCGCTGCACACCTCGGTGGGTTTTGCCGTGGTCGGCGCCGTGGTCGGCGAATATCTCGGCTCCGCGGCCGGGCTCGGCTATTTGATCCAGCAGGCGGAAGGCGTGTTCGACGTCGCCGGCGTGTTCGCCGGCATGTTCGTATTGTCCGCCTTCGTCATTCTGATCGACATGGCGGTGACGCTGGTCGAGCGGCGGCTTCTGGTGTGGCGGCCGGCGGCGGCGGGGCGGGATTGACCGACGCCACCCGAGCGCGTGCGACTTTGTTACAGCCGTCTCGTTAATTGTTATTGGCGCTCGGCGCCCTAACAGGTGCATGATGGGCGGGGCCGCGCCACGCGCGGCTTCGACCCCGCGCGACCGCCCGAAAGCAGATGATTCCCGCACCGGACACAAGCCCGTCGGTTGAGACGTCGCTGCGCTATGCCGGCTGGCGCGTCGTGCTTGCCTGTTTTCTGATGGCGATGTTTCTCTTTGGCTTTGGCCTTTACGGTCATGGCGTCTACCTTGCGGAGCTGCAACGTCTGAACGGCTAGCCGGTTGCCCTTATCTCGGGCGCGAGCACGCTGTCGTTCCTGCTCGCCAACATTTCCGCGACCTTCACCAATGAGCTCGTGGCCCGGCTGGGCGTGAGGCGGCTTGTCCTCTTGGGAATTGCGGCGCTTGCGGCGTCCACGACGTTGCTCGCACGGGCGAGCTCCATCTGGCAGCTCTACGCCGCGTTCATGCTGATGTCTCTCGCGTGGATCGGCATGGGAACCGTGGTGATTGCGGCTGTCGTGAGCCTTTGGTTCGTGCACCGTCGCGGTCTCGCCATCAGCCTTGCATTCACCGGCGCCAGTTCCGGCGGGGTCGTCGTCACGCCTTTGCTGGTGTTTCTTGTTGAACGGTTTGGCTTCTCGGCCGCGATGCTGACCGCGACGGCGGTCATGGTTGCCGTTCTGGTTCCGGTTGCATTCGCCTGGATCGGCCCGCCATCAGCTGGACAAGCCCCAGTGTCTTCCGCACCAAGCGGCATATCGCGTGCGAAGCTGATGCGCAGCCTGGCGTTCTGGACAATCTCGATACCGTTTGCGCTAGCACTGCGGGCTCAGATTGCTTTCATCGTGCATCAGATCGCGCTGCTTGAACCGAAGATCGGCCGGGCTAACGCGGGGTTTGCGGTTTCGGTCATGACGTTCACGGCGATAGCTGGACGCCTCGGCCTTGGCATGGTCGCCGACCGATTCAATCCGCGGCGCGTCACCGCCGCATCGCTCGTCAGTCAGGCCGCGGCGCTCTTGACGATCCTTGAGTCCGACAGCGTTCCCATCGTGCTGGCTGCTTGCGCAGTCTTCGGCTTTTCAGTGGGTAATCTCATTACCTTGCCGCCGCTGATCATTCATCGCGAGTTCAGCGCCGCGAGCTTTGTCGTCGTCATGGGGCTGTCGATCGCAATCAGCGGGGTCCTTGGCGCGTTGGGTCCGGTACTCATCGGCATGGTTCGCGACTGGACCGGCGACTATCATGTTGCTCTCGCGCTCTGCATCGCGTTGGAGCTTGTTGCCGCAGTGATCGTGGTCCAGCCAGGGCTGATACGGCGGCCGGCTGCGGTGTAGGGCAGGGGAAAGGGTCCCGATTTTTCCGTCATTGCGAGCCAATGGGTCGCGCGAATGCGCGCCCGATGACAGGCTCCGCGAAGCAATCCAGACTATGTCTGAGAAACTGGATTGCTTCGTCGTTTCACTCCTCGCAATGACGATGAGATAGTTCAACCACCTTCTCAAGGCCTGCTCGCTGCTCTATCGTGCCGGCAAGGCAATGGAGGAACCCATGGGAAAACTGATCGGCAGGCTCGCCGGCGCACTCGCGGCGCTGGTCTTGACCTCGTCTCTCGCCGCGGCGCAAAGCAAGATCACGGTCGCGGTCGGCGGCGGCGCTTGCCTGTGCTATCTGCCGACGGTGCTGGCCAAACAACTCGGCGAGTTCGACAAAGCGGGCTTAGCTGTCGAGCTGGTCGACCTGAAGGGCGGTTCGGACGCGCTGAAAGCCGTGCTCGGCGGCAGCGCCGACGTGGTATCCGGCTATTTCGACCATTGCGTCAATCTCGCCGCCAAGAAGCAGGAGCTCGTAGCCTTCGTCGTCTACGACCGCTACCCTGGCCTGGTGCTGGTGGTATCGCCCTCGCACAATGGTGAAATCAAATCGATCAAGGATCTCGCCGGCAAGAAGGTCGGCGTCAGCGCGCCGGGCTCCTCGACCGATTTCTTCCTGAAGTATCTGTTGAAGAAAAACGGTCTCGATCCCTCAAGTGCTGCGGTGATCGGCGTCGGCCTCGGCGCGACCGCGGTCGCCGCCATGGAGCAGGGCCAGATCGATGCCGCCGTGATGCTCGATCCGTCGGTCACCGTGCTGCAAGGCAGCCATCCGGACCTTCGCATTCTTTCCGATACGCGCACGCAAAAGGACACATTGGCGACCTTTGGCGGCGAATATCCGGGCGGCGCGCTCTATGCCACCGCGGCCTGGGTCACCTCGCATGAGAAGGAGGCGCAGGCGCTGACCAATGCGATCGTTGGCACGCTTGCGTGGATCCACTCCCATTCGCCGGAAGAGATCATGGCGAAAATGCCCGACGAAATGGTCGGCAAGAACAAGGAACTCTATCTCGCCGCGCTCAAGAACACGATCCCGATGTATTCGGAGACCGGCAAGATGGATCCGAAGGGCGCCGATGCGGTGCTTGCGGTGTTCAGCGAAGGCTCGCCAGACGTCGCCAAGGCCAATATTGACGTCGGCAAGACTTTTACCAACAAATTCGTCGAGCAAGCCAAGACGACGGGGATGAATGCGAAGTAGCGCTTCTCCCACGCTATGATGCCCCCTCGCATTCATCGCGTCACGACGCTCGATTTGCCGGTGCGGGCATGGCCGTGGCGGTTCGCCGAGGCGCGGCGCGCCGAGATCGGCGCGCACTTTGCCTTAAAGCAACGCGAGAAGCCGAAGATCTGGAACGGCCGTGTGCTGTTGGGGCGCAATCCGCAATTCGAAGGCGGACGCTTCAGCGCCGATTATTTCGAGACCGATTTCGCTAGTTTCCTGGCCTGGCGCGACTGGGGCTTTCCCGATTCTGAAATATTCAACGGCTTTGGCATGGGGGCGCTGCGAAGCGCCGACGGCGCCTTCGTCATGGGCGAAATGGGTCAGCACACGGCGAATGCAGGGCGGATCTATTTTCCATCCGGCACCCCCGATCTCGACGATATCAGCAACGGCGCGCTCGACATCGCAGGCAGCGTGGCCCGCGAGGTGGAAGAGGAGACCGGCCTCACGCCACAGGATTATCGCGCCGCCACGCATTGGGATTGCGTCTTCACCGGCCCGTCGGTTGCGATGATCAGGGTCCTGGATGTCGATATGCCGGGCGAAGCGTTGCGCGAACGGATCGAGGCCAATCTCGTCCTTCAGTCCGAGCGGGAGCTTGCCGCGATCCATCTCGTGCGGCGCCTGAGCGACCTGACCGATCGGATGCCGCGTTTCGTGACGGCGTTCGTCGAAAGCGCCCTTGCGGGCTGATACTAAAGGCGCAAGCGCCGCGGATGGGCCGCGAAGGCCTCTGCTTAGCAATGCGGCTTGACATCGATTGGCGGTATCAATGTGATAGGCGCCAACAAGAACAAACAAACGCAACGCACAATTGCCAAGGGAGGGTTCGATGCTGGAGCGCAAAGCCGCACGCCTGCTCGTCAGGCTAGTGGCCGCAATGGCGGTGCTGGGAATGGCGGTTTCCGCCCATGCCCAAGAAAGCCAAGCGAAGAAAATCAAGATCGGCGTGATTTATGACCTGACCGGCCCGCTCGCCGGCGGCGGCTCGGAGCTGCAATATACCGGCGCCAAGATCATGCTCGACCAGTACGCCAAGACCGGTGTCGAAGGTTACAGGGTCGAGGCGGTCTATGCCGACGCACAGAGCAAGCCCGATGTCGCCATCAACGAGGCAGTCCGTCTGATCGAGCAGGAAAAGGTCGACATGCTGCTGGGCTTCTTTTCCTCGGCCCAATGCGTGCCGGTGGCCGGCCGCGTCGAGCAGCTCAAGAAGTTCATGTGGATCACCACCTGCATTTCCTCCGCCGTGCTCGACGGCAAGAACTACAAATACATCTTCCGTCCGCAGCCGAGCGGCGACCAGTTCGGCCTGATGACGATGGATTTCATCGCCCAGAACTCGGTTTCCAAGTTCGGCAAGGAGCCCAAGGACCTGCGCGTCGCCATCATCCATGAGGACGGTGCCTACGGTGTCGACGTCGCCAAGGGCAACGAGGCCGGTGCCAAGAAGGCCGGCTTCAATGTCGTCCTGAAGGAAGGCTATTCCGCCACCGCGCCCGACCTCTCCGCGCTGGTGACGAAACTGAAGCGCGCACGGCCCGATGTGATCTTCCACACCGGCTACAATCCCGACATCACGCTGTTTTTCCGGCAGGCGCGCGAGCAGGGCCTGAAGGTCGGTGCCGTCGTCGGCCATGGCGCGGGCTATGGCGTCTATGAGAAGCTGAAGGAAGGTCTCGGCAACGACGCAAACTATCTCTTCGACACCGATCCGATCTCGATCTGGCTCACCAACCCGGAAACCCTGGATCCCAAACTGCCGCCGGTCATCAAGATGGTCGGCGAGGAGTTCGACAAGGTGAAACCGGGTGTCGCGATCCGCTCCGCCCATGCCGGCATGGCCGCTTCCAACACCTACCTGTTCCTGACCGATATCTTGCCGCGCGCCATCAAGAAATATGGCGGGGTCGATCCCGATGCCCTGCGCAAGGCGGCGCTGGACACCGATATCCCCGAAGGCGGCACCATGCTCGGGTTCGGTGTCAAGTTCTCCGGCGATGGCACCGCGATGCCCGGCCAGAACCAGCGCTCGTTCCCGGTGGTGATCCAGTATATTGACGACAAGTCGTATGTGGTGTGGCCGAAGAGCCAGGCGCAGCGCGAAGCGGTGCTGCCGTTGCCCGTGGGCACGACCTATAGCTACAAATAGATGACTCGTTAGCTTAACGAAGGGACCGCTGTGCTGGTAGTCGAGGGCCTGTTAAAGCGCTTTGGCGGCTTCACGGCGGTCAACCACGTGTCATTCACTGTCGACCAGGGCGAGATCCTCGGCCTGATCGGCCCGAACGGCTCGGGCAAGAGCACGATCTTCAACATGCTGTCCGGCACGCTGCCGCCGACGGCCGGCTCGATCATGTTCGATGGCCACGAGATCGCAGGGCTGGCGCCGCACCGGATCATCAACCGCGGCATCGGCCGCACCTTCCAGATCCCGCGGCCGTTTCATCGCCTGACGATCTTCGACAACGTAGCGCTGGCCGGATATTTCGGCCAGGGCCGGCATAGCCGGACGAAAGCGGAGGAGGCGGCCGGGCGCGCGCTCGCCATGGTCGGCCTGCCGACCGATCGCCACGCCAGCGTCGACGGGCTCGGCGCCGCCGGCCTGAAGAAGCTTGAGCTTGCCAAAGCGCTCGCGACCGGCCCCAAACTCCTGCTCGCCGACGAGAGCCTCGGCGGCCTCGACGAGACCGAGATGGACCAGGCCGCCGACATGCTGCGAAAAATCCGCGACGAACTCGGCATCACCATCATCTGGGTCGAGCACATCATGGGCGTGTTGATGCGCGTGGTCGATCGGGTGATGGTACTCGACCATGGCGAGAAGATTTCCGAAGGGTTGCCGGGCGAGGTGGCGAGCGATCCGCGCGTGATCGAGGTCTATCTCGGCACCGACGCCGACGCGACCCAGGCTGCGGCCGCGCTGGCGCGTCGCCGGACGGGGGCTTGAGCCATGCTCGAGTTGAAATCGGTCGATGCGGGCTATGGCAGCTTCCAGGCGCTGTTCGGCGTCAGCCTTGACGTCAGGGCAGGTGAAGCGGTCGGCGTGATCGGCCCGAACGGCGCCGGCAAGACCACGTTGATGAGGGTGATCTCCGGGCTGATCCGTCCGCACCGGGGATCGATCGGCATGCAGGGCACCGATGTGCTGGCGACGCCGGCGCATCGCATCGTCAGCCTCGGCATCGCGCATGTTCCCGAGAACCGCCGGCTGTTTCCGCGGCTCACCGTCGACGACAATCTCAAGATGGGGGCGTACACGCCCGATGCGCGCAAAAAATTTGCCGAGCGGATGGAGGTCGTGTTCGATCTCTTTCCCCGCCTGAAGGAGCGGCGCCATCAGATGGCCGGGACCATGTCGGGCGGCGAACAGCAGATGTGCGCGATCGGCCGCGCACTGATGTCGGGTCCGAAACTTCTGCTGCTCGACGAGCCCTCGGCCGGGCTCGCGCCGGTCGTGGTGCAGCAGGTGTTCGAGCTCGTGAAGCGGATCCGCGCCGGCGGGCTGACGGTCCTGATCGTCGAGCAGAACGTGCAGCAGGTGCTCAAGGTGGTGGACCGCGCCTATTTGATCGAGGCAGGCCACATCCGCGCCTCGGGCACGTCGGCCGAGATGATGGCGACCGATACCATCAAGCAAGCTTATCTGGGAGTGTGAGGCGGTAATTGATGCAGGCATTTCTGGACATCTTCGACATTTACCTGCTGGAAGCCGTCATCAACGGCATTCTCTTGGGCGGGGTGCTGGCGCTATTGGCGCTCGGGCTGAACCTGATCTTTGGCGTCATCGACGTCACCTGGATCTGCTACGCCGAGCTCGTGATGATCGGCATGTACGGCATGTATTATCTCGTCCAGGTTTTCGGCGTGCCGTACTGGGCCGCGGCTCCGCTGGTCATTCTGCTGGTCGCGTTCTTGGGTGCGGCGCTGCACTATCTCGTGATCGCGCCGCTGCTCACGGCACCTCCAATCAACCAGCTTCTCGCCACCGGCGGCGTGCTGTTCATCCTGCAAAGTTTTGCCACCGTCGCCTTCGGCATCGACTTCCGCAATCTCGGCATCCGCCTGCCGGTCTTGGTGCTCGGCGACATGAATTTCAGCTACGCGCGGCTATTGTCCTTTGCGGCCGCGCTGTTCGGCATGGTCGCGGTCTATCTGTTCATGACGCGCACCTTCACCGGCACCGCGATCCGCGCCATCTCGCAGGACCGCCAGATCATGCCGCTGATGGGGGTCGATGCCCGCCGGATCTATCTCATCACCTCCGCGCTCGGCGGCGCGCTCGCAGGCCTTGCCGCTTGCCTGTTGGTGCTGCAATACGACGTGCATCCCTTTGTCGGGCTGTCGTTCGGGCCGATCACCTTCCTGATCTGCGTGCTCGGCGGGCTAGGCAATTTCTTCGGCGGCTTCATCGCGTCCTTTGTGTTCGCCGAGATCATCTCGCTCGGCGGGCTGTTTTCCGACCTGGAATGGGGCTATGTGCTCGCCTTTGCCTTCTTCATCGTCATGATGTTCATCCGGCCCGCCGGGCTATTGGCGAGGCGGCGATGAAGACGCATCACTTGGTCTTTATCGCGGCGCTGGCGGCGGCGATTGCGCTGCCCTTCGTCTACCGCGACCCCTATCATCTGCACCTCCTGGTGCTGATCCTGATCTGGTCGTTCGCTTATACCTCGTGGTCGATCATGGGCCGCTTTGGCCTGGTGTCGCTCGGCCATGGCGGCTTCATGGGCGTCGGCGCCTATGTCACGGCGCTGTTATGGAACCATCTCGGCGTGTCGCCGTGGATCGGCATTCCGCTCGCGATGGCGGCGGCGGGATTGCTCGCCATCGTGGTCGGCTATCCTTGTTTCCGCTTCCGCATCACCGGGCATTATTTCGTGCTGGTGACGCTGGCACTGTCCGGGATCGTGCTGCAAGTCATCACCGCGACGCGCGACTACACCGGTGGCTCGCTCGGCTATACGCCCGATCGCGCCACTAGCGGCAGACAGTTGCTGGCGCTGCAATTCGACGACAAGGTGACGTGGTACTTCATCGCCCTGTTCATCTGGCTACTGGGCCTTCTGATCTGGCGCGCGATCGATCGCAGCATGGCCCGCCACGCCATGGAAGCGATTTCAGAGGATGAGGACGCCGCCGCCGCCGTCGGCGTCAACGTCACGGCGGAAAAGCTGAAGATCACGGTACTCTCCGCGCTGATGACCGCGCTTGCCGGCGCGCTCTACTGCCAATACCAGATGTTCATCTCGCCCGACACGGTAAGCGGCATCTCGGTGTCGCTGCAGATGGTGTTTGCCGCGATCGTCGGCGGTCTCTATGTTGCGCTTGGACCGACGGTCGGCGCCATCATCACCATCCTGCTGGCGGAAACCTTGCGCATTGGATTCGGCACCAACGCGGTCGGCTGGGACAACCTCGTCTATGGCGTGCTCTTGGTGTTGTTCATCATATTTCTTCCGCAAGGCATTCTTGGTAGCCTGACCGCAAGGCTGAAACGCCGCCCAACGCTGAAATCCGCAAGGCTGAAACCGCAACGCTAGGCGACCTTTGACGTCATGAGCAAGAAACCGTCGCAATCGCTCGCGGTCGAGCTGGATCGCTTTGTCGCGCCGTTCCGCATCGACGGCTCGCGCGAATTCCATCTCAAGTCGCACAACACCGCCGAGAAGGGCGGGCTCGACAAGGACAAGGGCGAAAAGATCATCGAGGCCAATCGCAAGCGGCTGAGCGATTTCCAGGAAAAGCTCTATGCGCAGGACCGCTGGTCGCTGCTCCTGATCTTCCAGGGCATGGATGCCGCCGGCAAGGACTCGGCGATCAAGGCCATCTTCGAGGGCGTCAATCCGCAGGGCTGCGAAGTCACCTCGTTCAAACAGCCATCGACCATGGAACTCAATCACGATTTTCTCTGGCGCGCCGCGATCGCGTTGCCCAGGCGCGGCCAGATCGGCATCTTCAACCGCTCCTATTATGAAGAATGTCTGGTGGTGCGGGTGCATTCGGAGCTGCTTGCGAAGCAGCGGATTCCGCCGATCCTGGTCGGCAAGAATATCTGGCGCGAACGGTTCGAGGACATCTCCGCGTTCGAGCGCTATCTGACGCGCCAGGGCACGGTGATCCTGAAATTCTTTCTCAACACCTCGAAACAGGAGCAGCGCGACCGCTTTCTCGACCGTCTCGACGATCCCGCCAAGAATTGGAAGTTCTCAATGCAGGACGTCACAGAGCGCGCGCTCTGGGGCAAGTATATGGCCGCGTATCAGGAGATGGTCCGCCACACCTCAAGCGCGGTGGCGCCGTGGGTTGTGGTGCCCGCCGATCACAAATGGTTCGCGCGCGTGGTGATCGGCTCCACCATCGTCCGCGCGCTGGACGCGCTCAATTTGCGCTTTCCGCGCGTCGACAAGGCCTCGCTCGAGGAGTTCAAGCAGGTGCGCGAGGCGCTGCTCGAGGAAGGCAAGGGCGGAGCGAGGAAGGTGGCGGCGATCGCGAAAGCGGCGAGGAAGGGCGGCTAGTTCGACGCCACCGACAGTCACGCCCCGTCATCGCCTCTCGCCTTAGGATTGGCGCCTCAAAAGGAGAGCAGGAATGGTACCTCTTGAACTCGCCTATGCTGCAATCCGGCTGGCGATCGTCCGGCGCAGCAGCGTAGCGGGCTTGCTTCTCGCACTGCTCGTGACCTGCCTCACTATGGGATCTATCCAGGCGAGCCGCGCTGAGGGATATCCGGAACGAACCATTAGAATCGTCGTTCCCTTTCCAGCCGGCGGACCGACCGATGTTGCCGCCCGATTGGTCGCGCAGTCGCTCTCCTCCAGGCTCGGCCACAACGTTATCGTCGAAAATCAGGCCGGGGCTGGCGGAAGGATCGGCGCCAAAGTCGTCGCGACCGCAACTGCGGACGGCTATACGTTGTTGCTCGGTGGGACCAACGTCAACGCGATTACTGGAGCGATCTACCAGAATCTGGGCTTCGACCCGATCAAGTCCTTCGCCCCGGTCGCCATGATCTATGCCGACTCCCTGGCCCTTGCCTTGTCGCCGCGCGTGCCGGCCGACACGTCCCAGGAACTTGTCAAGTACGCGAAGGATAATCCCGGTAAGCTGAAATACGGCGCCCCTCCCGGCATATACACGCACTTTGCCGGCGAGTTCTTCAAGACCAAAACCGGTACCGACATTCTGTTCGTGCCTTACAAAGGTGGAGCGCCGGCCATTACCGACGTGCTCGGCGGACACATCGATATGGTGTTCGGCAATAAGTCGACCCTGTTGCCGCACTTCAAGGAGCAGAAACTGAAGGCACTCGCTGTGACCAGCCAAATTCGTTGGCCGGAGCTGCCGCAAACGCCGACCATGGAGGAAGTGGGAGTATCGGGCTTCCCGCCGGAGGTCATATTCGGCTTGCTCGCACCGGCAGGAACTTCGGTGACGATCGTCCAGCAACTCAACGGCGCCATAAATGACGGACTTCGGTCAACCGAGTTCCGCGCCAGCTTGGATGCTCTCGGCGTGGAGGCAAGGATTGGAACCCCACAGGAGTTCGCCGCGGCGCTGGAAGAGCAGGCGCGCCAATGGAAAACGGTTATCGACGAAATCGGCATCAAGATGGAGTGAGGCTGTCGTCGCGCTACCAGCACGTAGGATGGGTGGGGCCAACGGGTCGCGCGAAATGCGCGCCCGATGATAAACTCCGCGATACCCATCATTGTTCAAGATAAGGCGATGGGTTTCGCGAAGGGCTCAACCCATCCTACGATCTGAGAACTGGAATTTTGCCGTGCAATGAGGAGCGACCATGCTCGGTGCTAGAGCAACCCCGGAGCGACTGAGTGCGTTCTCCGACGGCGTGTTCGCCGTCCTGATCACCGTGCTGGTCCTGGAGCTCCGTCCGCCGGCACTGCCGACATTCAAGGCGCTGCTGTCGCTCTGGCCGACATGGCTGAGCTACGCAGTGAGCTACCTTTTCATCGCCATTGTCTGGACCAATCACCATCATCTGCTGCGCTACGCGGGCCATCCAGGCGGTGGAAAGCGGAAGCAGCGACACCGAAAACAGATGCGCGAAATTGGACCACAGCAGGCGGGGTGCAGCGCCTGACGGGTCTGCTCCTGCATCGTGCCACCGACGATTTCGGTCGGACCGCCTCTCCCGGCCTTACCGGTATCTGCCCCGACACGAACACAAAACCGCCCGCGACGACCGCGTGCGAGTAGGGCGAATGCGCCGCCGGGTAACGGGGGACATCGACGCGGTGGATTGCGCGCGGGCTTTTATCTGCGGCCATCTTGCAGTGCCTTTTTCGTAGTCATGCGGATCGAAGCATTTTTCGGCTTCGGCCAACAGCGCCCATCTGGCGAAAATGCCGGGAAAAGTGTACAGCGATTGATATGATCGCCAACAACGTCAATCTTGTCAGCCATCCCTTGGTCCAACACAAGCTCTCGCTGATGCGCGAGAAAGACCGTTCGACCAAGGGCTTTCGCGAGCTCCTGAACGAGATCGGGATGCTGCTCTGCTACGAGATTACCCGGGATTTGCCGCTCGAGATGATCGACATCGAGACGCCGCTGGCGCCGATGAAGGCGCCTGCGATCGCAGGCAAGAAGCTCACCTTCGCGCCGATATTGCGGGCCGGCGTCGGTTTTCTCGACGGCATGCTGGCGCTCGTGCCATCAGCGCGCGTCGCGCATATCGGGCTATATCGCGATCCGCAGACCTTGCAGGCGGTCGAATATTACTTCAAGGCGCCGCACGATTTGTCGGATCGCACCGTGGTGATGATGGATCCGATGCTGGCGACCGGAAATTCGGCATGCGCCGGCGCTTCGCTTCTGAAAGCGCGCGGCGCCCGCGACATTCGTTTCGTCTGTCTGCTGGCCGCGCCCGAAGGCATTGCGCACTTCCAGCGCGAGCATCCCGATGTGCCGATCTGGACCGCCGCGGTCGACGACAGGCTGAATGATCACGGCTATATCCTGCCCGGCCTCGGCGACGCCGGCGACAGGATGTTCGGCACGAAGTGAAATCAGCTTGCGGCGGGAAGATTGGAAGTAGAGCGCGCGGTCACGCGTCAATGATGTCGAAAGCCTTGAGAGGCTTGTCGACCTGGGCAAACCATTCGGCCCGGTTGGCGACACGGCGGCGGCCGCGCTCGTCGAGCGGAAGCTTCAGCTGGCTCAACAGACTGGTGACCTCCTTGCGCGCCGCGATGTGGCCCGCGTTGGGACGGGTCCCTGACTTCGCCTGGTCGAGATCGTCCAGCGCCGTCAGCCCACACGGAAAAAACTCCCGGTAAACCGCGCGTTCGGCAAGGCCGTCAATGGCGCGGCAACCCAATCGGAACGACAGATCGTGCAGCACGCCGGCCACGCGCTGCTTGTTGCTCGACTCATGCATCGACAATCGGTTGCGGACCACGATCCAGTCCGTGCCGCAACCGTCAAGCTGGCGGCGCTTGCGCCTTGCGTCGAGCACCATTTGCCCATAATGGCTCGCACCGGTCATGAGGTAGGTCGCCGGGTCGATGGTTCCCAACACGTCAAAATCCATGAAACTGTCGTTGACGGGGGTGACAAGCGTATCGGCCATCGAATGCGCGAGCCGCATCAGATAGCTGTCGGTTCCCGGCGTGTCGATGACGATGAAATCAAAGTAACGCTCGACCTCGCTGACAGCCGCCGAAAACTGGGCGAGTTCCACCGACTCGTTGTCCTGGATCTGCAGGCTGTGGCCCAGATCGATGCGGCAATGCCGTGGAAGTTCCAGCACACATCCTGTGCGCTTGGCCCAAGCGCGGCGGTTCTCGATATAGTGGGTGAAGCTTCGCTGCCGGCCATCGAGATCGATGGTTGCGACGCGTTGACCGGCTTTCAGCAGCGCGACCGCGATGTGAAGGGCGATGGTCGACTTGCCCGACCCGCCCTTTTCGTTACCCAGCACAACGACGTGCGCCGAGCCCGATTGACCATGCGTCGCCTGTACTAACATCGCCTTTCGCCTTTAGGTCCGGTCAAAGAGGCAATAGCGCAATAAAATTTAATTTCGCTTACCTGGTGGGTCGCGATATCGCTAAGCTGGTTCAATCGCGGCACCCGGTCTTGGATGATATTTCAATTTGCCCGGGGGCTTATGTGAGATACGTCGCCTAGCGGCGCACCGTGGCATGGTTAAGGTTGAGGATATCAGTGGCTGTTGTTAATCCCGCGGCAGGCAAACCGGTTCCACCGAACGCTCTGGCAAATATCCCAAGGCTGATCACGGCCTATTTCGCGTCCAAGCCGGATCCGGCCGATCCGGCGCAGCGGGTGTCTTTCGGCACCTCAGGTCATCGCGGATCGTCGCTGAAAAATTCCTTCAACGAGGATCATATCCTGGCGACGACCCAGGCGATCTGCGATTACCGTCGCGGGGCCGGCCTGACCGGGCCTTTGTTTGTCGGGATCGATACCCACGCCCTCGCCGAGCCCGCGCTGGTCAGTGCGATCGAGGTATTTGCCGCAAACGGCGTCGACATCATGATCGACGAGCACGCCGGCTATACGCCGACGCCCGTCATCTCCCATGCCATCCTGACCTACAACAAGGGCAGGACCGCAGCGCTAGCCGACGGCGTCGTCATCACGCCTTCGCATAATCCGCCGGAAGACGGCGGCTACAAGTATGATCCGCCGCACGGCGGCCCGGCCGATACCGACGTCACGGCCAAGATCGAGAAGAGCGCGAACCTCTATCTGGAGGATGCGCTGAAGGGCGTCGCCAAGTTGCCGTACGAGCGGGCGCGCAAATCCCAGTCGGTCCATCTGCACGATTATATCGGCCCCTACGTATCCGATCTCGGCAACATCGTGGATTTGGCGCTGATCAAATCCTCCGGCGTGAATATTGGCATCGATCCCTTGGGCGGCGCCGCCGTTCACTTCTGGCAACCGATCGTCGAGCGCTATGGGATCAAGGCGAGCGTCGTCAACGATCTCGTCGATCCGACCTTTCGCTTCATGACCGCGGATTGGGATGGAAAAATCCGCATGGATTGTTCCTCTCCCTTTGCGATGGCAAGCCTGATCCAGATGCGCGACAAATTCGACGTCGCATTCGCCAACGACACCGATGCCGACCGGCATGGCATCGTCACGCGCTCCAGCGGCTTGATGAATCCGAACCATTTCCTCGCAGCCGCAATTGCCTATCTGTTCGAGCAGCGATCGCAGTGGGGGAAAGACGCGGCAATCGGCAAGACGATTGTCTCCAGCTCCATCATCGATCGCGTTGCGAAAAAGCTGAACCGAAAGCTCGTCGAGACGCCGGTCGGCTTCAAATGGTTTGTCGATGGTCTGGGCGACGGCTCATTCGGTTTTGCCGGCGAGGAAAGCGCCGGCGCGTCGTTTTTGCGACGTGACGGCTCGGTTTGGACCACGGACAAGGACGGGATCATCTTGGGCCTGCTGGCCGCGGAAATCCTCGCCAGGACGGGTAAGGATCCGAGCCAGCTTTTTGACGAGCTGACGTCGGAGCTTGGCGTGCCGTTTTACGAACGGATCGACGTGCCGGCCACAATGCAGCAGAAAAACGCGCTGAAGGCTGTGAGCCCAAGCCAGCTCGACATCAAGGAGCTTGCCGGCGATCCGGTTCGTGCGACCTTAAGCAAGGCGCCGGGCAACGGCCAGCCGTTCGGCGGAATCAAGGTCGAGACCGAAATGGGATGGTTTGCGGCAAGGCCGTCCGGAACCGAAGACGTCTACAAGGTCTACGCTGAAAGTTTTCGCGGCCAAAATCATCTGAAGCGAATCCAGGACGAAGCCCAGGCGGCGATCGCGAAAATTTTCTGACGACCAGACCGCGAGCTCCGTCCAACCGACAAGGCTTAATTCTTGTTGACCGGCAGGAATCCGCCCGCCTTCAGGACGGCGGCGGCGGAGGGGGACGACATAAAGCCGATGAGTGCGCTGGCGGCGTCCGGTGCTTTGCTGGTCGTCATGATTCCGGCTGCCATCAACGTGGTGTTCTGAATCTCGCCAGGGAGCGGACCGGCAAGATCGACGCCCGGCGAGATCACAATCTCGGTGATCTGGCCGATTTGCATTTCAACCTCGCCGTTCGCAACCCCGAGGAAAACGTTCTCGGGAACATCGCCCTCTGATCTGTCAAGTCTGAGCTTCGGCTTCAACTCTTGTGCCATGCCGAGCCGCTCAAGCAGGCCGGCTGTATAAATGCCGGACGTTGAACCGGTTATCGGATCGCGGTACCCGATCGACCGGGCGGCGAGCAGGGCCCGTTTGAACGCCTCGACATTGCTGAGATCCGGCTTGGGCGCTCCCTTGCGGACGGCTACGCCAAGAGCAATTCCCGCGATGTTGACGAGGCTGCCGGGGACGACCTTGCCGTTGCTTGCAAGCTTTTCGAGCTGCGACCTGGATACGATCACCACGTCCGCGGCTTCGTCCTTCTCAATCCGGCCAGCAATGGCGCCCGCTGGACCATATTTAATGGTTGCCGTGTCACCCGATGATTTTTGAAAGTCTCGAACCAGCTGGGGTAGCGCAGCCTTCAATGAGCCGGATGCGAGAACCCTGATTTCGGCGGCATCCGCGGTGCCGGCACCGTGCATCGCTGCCATCAAGGCAAAGCCAGCTATCGCGATCCTCAAGTAGCTCATTTGCGGTTTTTCCTTTACCGTTTTTCCTTTACGATTTTTCCTTTACGATTTTTCCTTTACGGTTTTTCCTGCATCGAGAGCCGGCCGAGCAAAAGCGATAGATCGTCCGCCTGATCGAGCGCCCACAAGGCTTGCAGGGCGGCGTTCGTCCGCTCCTGCGGCCAGCGGTTGCCGACGTTTCCGCGGAATTTCCTTTCGACTTCGGATCTGTTCATCGGCCGTTCCGCGAAGCCCGGTGCGTAGTCCACTTCGCGCGAAATTCGCTGCCCGTCGGCGAGAACCGCCGTCACGCGCGTGGGCGCGGCTCCGACCCGGGCAGTGAGATCGGGGTCCTCGCGGACTGTGATCTTTTGCATGAAGGCGAGGATCTTCGGATCGCCGAACATCTGCGGTGCGAAGCTTGCATTGGTGATGTCGCCGTCGAACATCGCCCGTGCGGTAATGTAGGGCAGGCTGTGGTCGGCAGTCTCCCTGGTTTTCGGCGACCATTTTTCCGGTTCGCTGCCGGTCCGTTGGTAGCCACGGCCCGTCGTTGCGATCTCGATCGCGGCAATGCGATCAACCGATCCCACTTCCCTGGCAACGTCGATTGCGGCCACGATTGCCGTCTGGGTGTAGATCACCGCGGGATACGGCTTTATCGCGCACCGGTGGATCCTGAAGGGCACGCCTCGCCGACCGAAGGTGTCCGGGTCGACAGTCGCCGGCCCCGACACCTGCTGGAAGAAACCGGATTGTCCTTCGAAAATAGGAGCTGGGCCGGTCAGGCCGCCACGTGCCAGAGCCGCAGCGAATACCGCGTTGCGCGCCGCTTCGGCGTCGGCGAGCCCCTTCCAATCCGAGAGCGTCTGCACCCGGGTCTGCGCCATCGGAATATGGTCATTGACGGCGAGATTGACCGCTTGTGTCAATTGGTCCGGCCTGAGTTTCATGAGCTTTCCCGCAGCGAGCGCCACTGCGGGAAGAGACATGACCGGCGGGTCCCAGCCGCGCGTCGTGATGTCGAGGGCGTCGACCAACCGGCAGTTCACTTCGTAGGCGATGACAATCGAGGTGACCAGCTCCTGTGCGCTCGCCCGCTCGGCCTCCGCCACCGCGAGGCATGCCGCAATATGATCGCTCGGATGAACGGAAAAGCGTCCCACATAGGTGTCATTGAAGTCGAAGTAGCGGAAAGCGGCGCCGTTGGCGAACGACGCCAGCTCCGGTGTCGTGCGCCGATCGGTCCCGATAATGGTGGCGTTACCGCCGACCGCCAGCGCGACGTCGCGGCAAGTGCCGACCGGCCTCTCGTCAAAAGCGCCGATTCCGCACCCGATCGTATCGATGACGTGGGTTTTGACCCGTTCGATGGTCGCTGCATCAATATCGTCATAGCGCAGCCCATCGGTATAGGCGGCAAGCCTTTCCGCAAGCGGGCGGACGGGCTGCTCCGGTGTCGGCTGGTTTTGCGCGCTCGCGATCCGCGCAGCGACTGGGAGTGCGGCAGCGCCCGCGGTCAGGTGCAGAAAAGCTCTGCGAGGGAGTTCCATGGCGTTTCCTTAGGTGTGGAGCAGGCAGGAATTCGGCGCGTTCCCTTGTTGCCCATCGGCGCGCAGCGAAGCCCATCTTGTGCCGTTTCGCAAATGCAGGGGGTATTTCGCGCTATGTCGCTATGGTCGGCATGAATTTTTGACTAGAGTTTCTATCTTACCAGCTGTCGATTTCGGCTTCATGCGGAAATGCTGGTCAAGCAATCCGGTGGCAGAGATGAGGCGTCGCGAATTTATTGGAGGCGTTGGCGGCGTGGCCGCCGCCGCGGCCTTGCCAACTGGCGCACGTGCCCAGCCATCGAAGAAAATTCCTGTCGTGGGCGTGCTCTGGCATGCCGAAAATGCCGAGGGAGAAATCGGGCGCGTTGAAGCTCTGCGCGAGGGGTTGAAGGATTTCGGCTGGATTGACGGCAAGAACATCAGGATCATCGATACGTTTGCCGCCGAGCAATACGAGCGGTTCGACACCAACGTGGCCAGTCTTCTGGCGGTCCCGATCGACCTGTTGTTTGCGCATACGCAGCCGGCCGCGATGGCGGCTCACCGCGCGACAGACAAGATTCCAATCGTTTTCACCTGGGTCCCCGACCCGGTGCAGATTGGTCTTGTTGCAAGCCTCAATCGTCCCGGCGGCAACATCACCGGCTTTTCGAACGTCGCTGTCGATCTCAGCGGCAAGAAATTGCAGATGATGAAGGAGGTCACCGCGAGCTCCCGTCTTGGCTTTCTTGCCAACGGCAATGATTCCAATGTTGCCAGCCGTTCGGCTCAGGCGCTCAAGTCTGCGGCTGTTTCGCTGGAGATAGAGTTGCAGGTCATTGAGGTTCGTGGATCGGACGAAATTGATCGCGCGTTCGACGAATTTGCCCGGCAAAAGCTCGGCGGGGTCATTACGCAACCTGACGCATTGTTTTTCAACGAGCGAAAGCGTATCGCCAGGCTCGCCATCGAGCGTCGGATCGCAACGCGGGGTCACGTCGAGGAACTCGCCGACGACGGTTTCCTGATGACGCTTGGACCGAGCGGCGTGCTGATGATCCGGCACGCGGCTACTTACGTGGACAAAATCCTGAGCGGGACGGCGCCGGGTGAACTTCCGGTGGAATTACCGACTAAGATTGATCTTGTGATCAACAACAAGACCGCCAGCGCGCTTGGCCTCACCATCCCGCCGGCGCTGTCGGTCGCCGCCGATAGGGTCATCGGCTGAGATCGTGATCGGGCGGCCAACGCTCACTGGTTTGCCCGACGGGCAGCATTAGTGTGTGGCATGTCGCGATTCTACCACCGCTTAGTCAATGTCGCATTTTGCTGTATCCGATTTTTGATCGATCGCTTGACGCTCCCCCCAAATCAGCGATTTTATCTCCGACGTGTCGTGCCCTCTGAGAGGGGCGTACGCGTCGTCACGAACGTTGGGCGCGGGATGCGATGGACGCTTGAGCGGCGCAAGACGAGCGACGCTTGAGGCGGACGGCGAAGTCGTGTGGTCCTGACGCCCCGATGCTGGCGTCAAGTTTCGCCGGAAGTTTTCCCGCGCAAGCGACGGTGGCAAGAAAGCCCGGTGACCGGGGGAGAGCACGAAGTAACCGTTAAAACCGTTGCGCAGGGAAGGCCGGGTGAAACCGGTGAACCTGTGGTGACTACGCTCGTGTGCTTTATCACTTTCGCACGCGAGGCTGCGGGTGCATCGAGCACCCGGCTTTCCCTGCGCCCTCCATTCTGAGAGCGACAATGATTTAGTGCACATCTCGGGCGCTGCGCGCCGCGGGAGCGAGGACGTATGCCTGGTACCGCAGCCTCCCATGAAGCAATCTTCCATCACACGTCTGATCGTCATACCCGCGAAAGCGGGGTATCCAGTACGCCGCGGCCTCTCGGCCAAAACGCCGGTCTCTGGAATACTGGGTCACCCGCTTTCTCGGGTGACGACCATAGGTCAGCCCGTCTGACTATCTTTTGGCATTGCGGCCCCCCGCGTTTCTCGTCTAGAACGGCCACCGGAGCGGCCTCCCGGCAACGAACCGTCAATGGTTTTGGCCGAGGATTTGCCCTCCAACCAGGGTCTGGCAATGCTGATTCGCAGCGAAAAGTGTGGAGTTCGGGGTGCCGCGGCCGATGCCGCCCGTACCTTTGCGACCCCGGCTGCGTCACTGCCCACCCTCCTTATTGGCGGGCTGCTGCTTCTTATCGGCCCCTGAGGGCCGTCTGGGCGGTTTGCGCCTGGGCACTCAGGGGTTCGCGAGTTGATCAGACCCTTCAGCGCTCATGAAAACGGCGCACCACCCAAAAGGAATTTTTGCAGATGACCTCCGCCAACAAGTCCGAAAAGGACCGTGTAATCATATTCGACACTACCTTGCGCGATGGCGAACAATGCCCCGGCGCCACCATGACCTTTGAGGAAAAGCTCGAGGTCGCCGAGATGCTCGACGACATGGGCGTCGACGTCATCGAGGCCGGTTTCCCGATCACCTCCGAAGGCGACTTCCAGGCAGTCAGCGAGATCGCCCGACGTTCCAAGAACGCCGTGATCGCCGGCCTGTCGCGTGCGCATCCGAAAGATATCGATCGCTGTGCGGAGGCGGTGAAATTCGGCAAGCGCGGCCGCGTCCACACAGTGATTGCGACCTCACCGCTGCATATGCGCGTCAAGCTCAACATGACGCCGGAGCAGGTGCTGGAGCTCTCGATCGCCAACGTCACCCGCGCGCGCAACCATATCGACGATGTCGAATGGTCGGCCGAAGACGGCACCCGCAGCGAGATGGATTACCTGTGCCGCATCGTCGAGGCCGTGATCAAGGCTGGCGCTACCACGGTCAATATCCCCGACACCGTCGGCTACACCATCCCCGAGGAATACACGCATTTCATGCGCACGCTGATCGAGCGGGTGCCGAATTCCGACAAGGCGGTATTCTCGGTGCACTGCCATAACGATCTCGGCATGGCGGTGGCGAATTCGCTCGCCGGCATCGCCGGCGGCGCGCGACAGATCGAATGCACCGTCAACGGCATCGGGGAGCGTGCCGGCAACGCCGCGCTCGAGGAAGTCGTGATGGCGATCAATGTGCGCAACGACAAATTCCCGTGGTGGAACAAGATCGACACCACGCAACTGACGCGCGCCTCCAAGCTCGTGTCGGCCGCGACCTCGTTCCCAGTGCAGTACAACAAGGCCATCGTCGGCCGCAACGCGTTCGCGCATGAAAGCGGCATCCATCAGGACGGCGTTTTGAAGGATGCCTCGACCTACGAGATCATGCGGCCCGAAATGGTCGGGCTGAAGCAGTCGTCACTGGTGCTCGGCAAGCATTCGGGGCGTCATGCCTTCGTGCACAAGCTGGAAGAGATGGGCTACAAGCTCGGCCCCAACCAGCTGGAGGATGCGTTCGTGCGGATGAAGGCGCTCGCCGACCGCAAGAAGGACATCTATGACGAAGACATCGAGGCGCTGGTCGATCAGGAAATCGCAGCTTCGCACGACCGGATCAAGCTGACCTCGCTGACGGTGATCGCCGGCACCCATGGACCGCAGCGCGCCACCATGAAGCTCGATGTCGACGGGGTGATCAAGATCGAGGAAGCCGAAGGCAACGGGCCGGTCGATGCGGTGTTCAACTGCATTAAGGCCCTGGTGCCGCACGAGGCCAAGCTCGAGCTCTATCAGGTCCATGCGGTCACCGAAGGCACCGACGCGCAGGCCGAAGTGTCGGTGCGGCTCGCCCATGAGGGAAGGTCGATGACGGCGAAGGCGGCGGACCCGGATACGCTGGTGGCATCCGCCAAGGCTTATCTCGGCGCGCTCAACAAGATCGTCATGAAGCGCCAGCGCGACATGCCGGCGGCAGCGGCGAGCTGATCGCAACTCCACGCGTCATTCCGGGTTCGATGCCGACGCATCGTCCCGGAATGACGAGGGGTGGGATTGGTAAGAAGCTCTTCGGATCTCACGTAATTTGGAATCATTTCCCAAAATCGGGTTTGGATCACCGGCCGAATTGGAATTTCTCGCGGCGCAGCTACAGCTAATCTCTTGCGTGAATAACGCAGGACGTCGCCATGTCGCTTGAAACAATCGATCTCGCCACCCGTCGCGCGGCGACGCCTGCCGGAAGCGCCTTGCTGCGGCGGATCGATCTCACCACCTTGCGCCTGTTCATCGCGATCTGCGAAGAGCAGAACCTGACGCGGGCGGCCAACCGCGAAGGCATCGCCGCCTCCGCGGTCTCCAAACGCATGAACGATTTCGAGCTCGCCTTTGGCGTCACGCTGTTCAAGCGGCTCTCCAAGGGCATGGCGCTGACGCCGGCCGGCGAGGCGTTGCTGCATCACGCCCGGCTGACGCTCTTGAACGTCGAGAAGATCGCGGTCGAGCTGTCGGAATATTCGCAAGGCGTGCGCGGTCATG
>Ga0210384_10002672_pt1 | contig 21522 bp, 14 predicted proteins | sample IncBWH2MmetaG_FD_160574 | JGI IMG/M metagenome (GOLD analysis project Ga0210384, IMG submission 160574) | Forest soil microbial communities from Barre Woods Harvard Forest LTER site, Petersham, Massachusetts, United States - Inc-BW-H-2-M | ecosystem: Environmental > Terrestrial > Soil >...
TTCACTGCGCCTTGATGATGCCGGCGCAGGAAAAACTAGAGAAGGATTTGCGGAAAACCGAGTTCGCGACCTTGCGCGTGCCGTTGGTGACAAACGTGGACGCCGATACCGAGACCAGCGGCAACGAGGCCCGCGACGCATTGATCCGCCAGGTGACCATGCCGGTGCGCTGGGAAGAGTCCGTAAGGATGTTGATCGACGAAGGCGTGAATACTTTTATCGAAGTGGGGCCGAGCCGCGTGCTGACGGGACTGCTCCGCCAGATCGAGCGGTCCGTGGGCACCTTGAACGTCGAAGACGAAAAAAGCCTCGCGACGACGGTGGAAAAAGTCGCGCAAACGCGGGCCGATGCAGCGTAGCGCGACAGCAGGAACTAACACAGAGTTCACAGAGACCGGAACACAGAGAGCCACAGAAAAAAATGTTTAGTCTGAAGGACAAGGTGGCTGTGGTTACCGGAGCGTCGCAGGGGATTGGGCGGGATACCGCGCTGGCCCTCGCAGAGGCGGGAGCCAAGGTCGCCGTTGCCGCGCGGAATGAAGAGAAGTTGACCACCCTCGTTGCCGAGATTACTGCGGCGGGTGGTTCAGCGCTGGCCGTGAAGATGGATGTGGCCGACGCCGAGCAAGTCAAGGCGGGTTTCAAGCAGGTGCTCGACAAATTCGGGCGCCTGGACATTTTGGTGAACAACGCCGCAATTACCCGCGACGGTTTGCAGATGCGCATGAAGGTCGACGATTGGGAAACCGTGCTGCGAACCAATTTGACCGGCGCGCATCTATGCATGCAGCAGGCGCTGGCGACCATGATGCGTGCGCGGGCAGGACGCATCATCAACATCAGTTCGGTGGTGGCGCAGTCCGGAAACGCTGGGCAAGCGAACTATGTGGCGGCCAAGGCCGGGTTGATCGGACTGACCAAGGCGGTTGCCATTGAGATGGCTTCGCGGAATATTACGGTCAATGCGGTGGCTCCTGGATTCGTCGAAACGCCAATGACCGACGTCTTGCCGGACAAAGTAAAAGAGGAGTTGAAGACGCGCATTCCGCTGGGGCGAATGGGCTCGCCGCGGGATGTGGCGGCGGCGATTGTGTTTTTGGCCAGCGACGAGGCCGGCTACATCACCGGCCACGTGCTCAACGTTAACGGCGGAATGCATTTGGCCTAGGTTGGCAACAACCACTTTGAAAACAGCCCGTTAAAGTTGACCTTGTCGGAAGGCCTAACTAGAATGGGCAGGTTGCAATTGCGGGGTAAAACGGTGTGTGGGGCGGCGTCTGGGCCCGAGCAGTGTCGATACGCAAGCACGAACTAGCACGAGCGAAAGCAGATCGCGGAGGATATGGGAATGGCCAGCGTCGAAGAACGCGTAAAGCAGATTATCGTCGAGCAGCTCGGCGTGGATGAAGCGGAAGTGACGCCGACGGCGTCGTTCGTGGACGACCTGGGGGCGGACTCGCTGGACCAGGTGGAATTGGTGATGGCCTTTGAAGAGGCGTTCGGGATTGAAGTGCCCGACGAGGACGCCGAGAAGATGACCACCGTCAAGGACGCCGTCGAATATATCGACAAGCACTCCAAAGGGAAGTAAGAACGCTGTTTAATACCACCTCATCAGGGAGCGGGAATAGTTGACTCGCCGGGTTGTTGTCACGGGCGTCGGATTGGTCTGCGCGCTGGGAATCGGCACGGAGGAAACATGGAAAAACCTCCTGGCCGGGCAGAGCGGCGTTGGAGCGATCACGCTTTTTGACACTACCGGATTCGACTGCAAGATCGCCGGTGAAGTGAAGAACTTCGATCCGTTCCTATGGATCGAGAAAAAAGAATTGAAGAAGATGGGGCGCTTCATTCAAGTTGCCCTGGCCGGCGCCGACGCTGCCGTCAAGATGTCCAATTGGACCCGCGAGCAGTCGGACCTCGATGAAGTCGGCGTGTACGTTTCGTCGGGCATCGGCGGGTTCGACATCATCGAGCGCGAGCACTGGAAATTGGTCCAGGGTGGACCGGGAAAAATCTCGCCGTTCTTTATTCCTTCCGCGATCGTCAATCTAGCTTCCGGACATATTTCCATTCGCTACGGCGCGCGCGGCCCGAATTCGGCGACGGCCACGGCGTGCTCCGCATCTGCGCATGCCATCGGAGATTCGTTCAAGATTATCGAGCGTGGCGCGGCGGAGATGATGATTTGCGGCGGGACCGAAGCCACGATCACGCCCATGGGCATCGGCGGGTTTGCGTCGATGAAAGCGCTCTCCACGCGGAATGATGATCCAGCGCACGCCAGCAGGCCGTTCGACGCCGGCCGTGACGGATTCGTGGTGGGAGAAGGCGCGGGAATTTTGACCCTGGAATCGTTGGAGCACGCCCAGAAGCGCAACGCCCCCATTCTCGCGGAGATCGTCGGCTACGGCATGTCCGGAGATGCATATCACATCACGCAGCCCGCGGAAAACGGCGACGGCGCATACCGCGTCATGAAAGCGGCGCTGAAGGATGCCAAGCTGCGGCCCGAAGATATCGGTTACGTCAATGCGCACGGCACGTCCACGCCGCTAGGAGATGCGATCGAAACAACCGCGCTGAAAAGGTTATTTGGCGAGCGCGCGAAGCAAGTGCCGGTCAGCTCGACGAAATCGATGACCGGGCATTTGCTCGGCGGCGCGGGCGGATTGGAAGCGGGCATCAGCATTCTGGCGCTGCGCGACCAGATCTTGCCGCCGACGATCAACCAGGAAACGCCGGATCCCGCGTGCGACCTGGACTACGTTCCGAACAAAGCCCGCAAAGCGTCCGTGGAATACGCGCTGTCGAATTCCTTCGGATTTGGCGGCACCAACGCCGCCCTGATTTTCAAGCGGTGGAGCGGCAAGTAGAACGCTCCGCGAGCGCCGTGCTGTAGCCGTCCTCTCTTGCCCTGAGCGGCGAAGGGTCAGAGGACGGGGTTTAGAGCATACGTGGCCACGCTCGTTAAGACCGAAGCGCTGGTTCGCTACTGCAACCGCTCGCGCTTTTTCATGGAAGCTTCGCCACACTCTAATTTAAACCCCGCGGTCTGAAGACCGCGGCTACAGCAGTGGTCCGGCAATCTTGCGAGGAAATATCGTGAACATTATCGTGTGTATCAAGCAGGTTCCGGCGAAGGATGCGCCGCTGGCGATCGCTGGGAACTGGATCAAAGAGTCGGACATCGGGTTCGAGATGAACGAGCCAGATAGCTATGCGCTGGAAGAGGCGCTGCGGCTGAAGGAGAAGCACGGCGGAGAAGTGATCGTGCTCTCAATGGGTCCGGAGCGCGTGAAGCAAACGATCAAGGAAGCGCTGGCCAAGGGCGCGGACCGCGCGATCCATATTGTGGATGATAATTTTGCGCAGCTCGATCCGCTGGGATCGGCGACGGCGTTGGCAGCGGCGCTCAAGAAAGAAAAATGCGACCTGGTGCTGACCGGATTGCAGAGCGACGATCATGGGTTTGGCCAGACCGGCGTGTTGCTCGCCGGGCTCCTCGATTTGCCACACGCCACAATCATCATGGCCATCGAGGTCCAAGACGGGAAGATGCGGCTGAAACGGGAGCTAGAGGCCGGCTGGTTTCAGCACATCGAGTGCCCGCTGCCGGCGGTGCTCTCGATTCAGTCCGGCATCAACAAAGTGCGCTATGCGACGCTGAAAGGCATCATGGCGGCGAAGAAGAAAGAGATCGCGTCGATCACGCGCGAGTCGCTGGGTGTCTCTGTCGAGCCGACGCAGAAGGTGGAAAAAATTTACGTGCCGACGAAAACCAAGAAAACAGAGTTTCTGACCGGCACGCCCAAAGAAATGGCCGGTAAGCTGGTCGAGAAGCTGAAGTTTGAAGCGCGGGTGATCTAGCCATGAAGATACTAGTCGTCATGGAACAACGGCAGGGAAAATTCAACAACACCAGCTTCGAGACGCTGGCGGCCGCACAGCAGATTGCCGCCGATACGTCCAGCACCGTGAGCGCGCTGGTGATCGGCAAAGGTGTCGCGGGCCTGGCCGGCGAATTGGCCGCGAAGAATGTCGCCGAAGTGTTGCTCGTCGAACACGACTTGCTGGAAGCGTATACGCCGGATGGATACTGCGCGGGATTGTCGCAGGTGATCAATAGCTCCAAGCCGGATTTGGTGCTGTTTCCTCACACCTACCAAGTGCGCGACTTCGCGCCGAAGCTCGCGGCCATGCTGGGCAAGGGCATGATTGGCGATTGCGTCGGCTATCGGAATGAGGGCGGCAAGCTCGTTTTTGTACGGCAGATGTTTCAGGGCAAGGCCGTGGCGGACGTGACCTTTCAAAGTGCGGCACCATGGTTTGCCTCCTTCCAGGCCGGAGCATTCAGGTCGGACTTAGTGACCGCGCATCCATCGGGTAAGGCGTCGGTGAATGCGGTGGCCGTCGAGCTGAAAGCGGAGCAGATTCGGACCAAGCCGTTGGAGCTATTCAAGGAAGCGAAGTCTGCGGTCGATCTGACGCAAGCGCCGCTGATCGTGGCCATCGGCCGCGGAATCAAGGCGCCGGAAAATATTCCGCAAGCCGAGGCGCTGGCCAAGGCGCTCGGCGGAGAGATCGCGGCGTCGCGGCCCATTTGCGATGAAGGCTGGCTGCCCATGGAGCGCCAGATCGGCAGTTCCGGGCAGACCGTCGCGCCGAAACTGTACCTGGCGTTAGGAATCAGCGGCGCCATCCAGCACGTCGTGGGAATGAAAGGCGCCCGCACCATCGTGGCCATCAACAAAGATCAAAACGCGCCCATTTTCGAGATCGCCGACTACGGCATAGTTGGCGACATTTTCGAGATCATGCCCGCGCTGACCGAAGCACTGGAAAAGGCAAAGTCTTCGTAGTCCGAGAGCGTCAGACATACGACGTTGGGCAGGGCGCGACATCGGACGGGAGGGCACGACTTCAGTCGTGCCGCTAATGCGCACAAATTCTTGGGCTTTAGCCCCTGAGGTTTCTTTACTTTCGACGAGCCCGATTTATGAGATCTCTTGTAGTGTCCCTGTGCGCGCTTGCGTTTTGTGGAAATCCGCGCTTTGCCTCTTAGTTTCTCTTGCGGTCATTCCGCCGGCGTTCCCGCACTCGCAAGAACCCGCCCCGCCGGCCGGCGAGCCCATTCGCGTCAGCGTGGATCGCGTCAATGTCGGCGTGATCGTCACCGATCCGCGCGGCAACTTTGCCGAAGGTCTGCATCGCGAAGATTTCCACGTCTTCGATGATGGTGTCGAGCAACCCGTTACCGATTTCGCCGCCATCGAAGAACCCGCGCAAGTGCTCTTACTCGTGGAAGCCGGTCCGGCCGTTTATTTTCTCGAAGCCAGTCACCTGCAGGCCGCCCACGCGCTGCTGGAGGGTCTCTCCGCCGGCGATCAGGTCGCGGTCGTGAAATACGATGACGCTGCGCAACCGCTGCTCAACTTCACCGCCAACAAACAAGCCGCCGAAGCAGCGCTGGCGAAAGTGCGCTTCAATCTCGGGTTCGGCAACCTGAACCTGTCGCGCAGTCTCACCGCCGTCCTGGACTGGCTAGCAAAAGGCCAAGGCAAGAAAACCATCGTCCTGCTATCCACGGGAGTCGATACTTCCCCTGACAACGACGCGATCGCAATTCTCGAACGCCTCAAGACCAGTGATGTTCGCCTTTTAGCGGTGTCCCTGAGCAGTGAACTGCGCAATCCGCCTCCCACCGGAAAGCCAGGCGGAAAAAATAAGGCCAAAGCCCCGACCGAAAAATCAATCGCAGCAGAAAAAGGATTCGCCGAAGCAGATCAACTATTGAAGATAATGACGGAAACCACCGGAGGCCGCGCCTATTTTCCCAACAGCACGAAAGACTTCTCGACTGCCTTCGCCGAAATCGCGCAGCTAGTCCGCCACGAGTACAGCGTGGCCTTCGCCCCACCCGCCCACGACGGAAAGCTTCATGCCATCGAGGTCCGCATCTCGCAACCGCCAACGGCGACACCTAACACGCCGCCGCCCGTCTACCGCGTCGACTACCGCCGCGCCTACCGCGCACCCGCGCCGTAATACTCAGTCATTACTGGAGACCGAGGCCTTCATTTCTCTGAGGCCCCGAATTGAGACGCATTGCTCTCTACCCATATCTTTTGCTCTGAAGTATCCGGCACACGGCAGCCTCTCGATTCCTCGATCAAACGAAACGCTACGTCTGCTGAAAGTCCGTTTCGAACGAGCGCAGAAGCAACAATAATTGACGAGCGTCCGATCCCTGCCCGGCAATGAACTGCCACCGCCTTGCCCTTGCGCAAGTAATCGGTCACAGAATCAAGTAGCTCAACAAACTCATTGAGCGATTCGGGAACGGACCTGTCTTCAATGGGAAAAGAAATGAACTCAAAGCCGGCACCTTGGCAGCATTGACTCTCTTCCACGAGTCCCAACTCTTCGCTCTCGCTGGAGGTCAACGCAGAAATCACCACGTCTACTCCCGCCCGTTGCAGAAATGTGATGTCATCAGAAAGCCAATCTTGGCCTCTGGGTCGCGGAACTATTGCTAGTCGAATTCCCTCTGCTTTCATCCAATAGGGATTCATACGGCTTATGACCAACAGACAGACTTTTCAGCAATGAAACGTGTTTCAGTCATCTTGCGAAATTCACGGGCGGAGGGGCCTACTCAAAATCCTTCATCATGCGCGCCATCTTGCTCAATCGCTCGTTCACCTGTGCAAATACGCTTCCAGCCTGAAATGTGCCGTCGCCGTTGCGATGTCCAGCCGTCATGCCCGTCAATACTTCAATTCCCTCTTCGATCTTCGCCACCGGCCAGATGTGAAATTTTCCCGCCGCCACCGCATCCAGAATATCTTCGCGCAGCATTAGATCCTCGACGTTGGTCGCAGGAATCATCACGCCCTGAGAACCCGACAGCCCCTTGATCCGGCACACATCGAAAAATCCCTCGATCTTCTCGTTGACCCCGCCGATCGCCTGGATATCCCCCTGCTGATTCATCGACCCAGTCACTGCAATATCTTGCCGCAACGGCAACTCCGCCAGCGCGGACACCAGCGCGTACACCTCCGTCGAACTGGCGCTATCTCCATCTACGCCGGAGTACGACTGCTCGAAGCAAATGCTCGCCGCCAGCGAAAGCGGCTTATCCTGCGCAAAGCGGCTGCGTAAATATCCCGAAATAATGTGCACGCCCTTGTCATGAAAGCGCCCGCTCAGATTCGATTCGCGCTCGATGTTGATCACACCAATCTTGCCCAGTGCCGCCGTCGCCGTGATGCGCACCGGCTTCCCGAACGAGTACCCGCCAATCTCCAGCACGCTCAATCCATTCAACTGCCCGACACGCGCCCCCTCCAGGTCCACCAGCAGCGTCCCCTCTTCGATCATCTCGCGAATGCGCGTCTCGATCAGGTTGTGCCGCTCCATCTTCGAAGAAAGCGCCGTGCGCACGTGCGCCGCCCGCACCACCGACTCCCCGGCCGCCGCAGCCGCGTAGTGCGCCTCCCGCGCCAAATCGGCAATATCCACAAAGCGCGCAGTCACCTTGTTTCGCCGCCCCGCCTGCCGCACCCCATATTCGAGCATGGCCGCAAACGCCCCGCGGTCGAACGGCGACAAACTCTCTTTCTCGCACAGCGCTCGCAATCGCCCCGCGTACTCGGCGATCACGCCATCGCTCATATGCATTTCTTCGTCGAACTCGACGCGCACCTTGAAAATCTTCCGGAAATCCTCTTCGTAATCGTACAAAAGTTCGTACAGCTCGCGGTCCCCGATCAAAATCACCTTCACGTTAATCTGCACCGCTTCGGGTTTGATCGCGCTCCCCCCAAACGGATAAAACATCTCCAGCGGCTGAATTTCCAAACGGTTGTGATTCAAAGTGCGCTTCAGCGCCCGCCACACCCCGACTTCGGAAAGCGCTTCCAGCGAATACATAATCAAAAACCCGCCGTCCGCCCGCAGCAGCGACCCCCCGCGCAAATCCATAAAGTCGCTGGTCCACCCGCCCCGAGCGTCATACGCCCGCTGAATCGTGCCGAACAAATTCGCATACGTCGGCGTGGTCTCAAAAATCACCGGCGAAGCATCCTCATCGCTATGCGCCAAAATCACGTTCACGCCATACAAGCGAAATGGATCACGCTCCGGCCCGCCCTGCTGCTTCGGCATGCCATCCGGGACAGGCTCCCCCTCCTGCTCCCCCTCGCCTTCGCGTTCCTTGAAAGGATCGAGATTGTCCAACAGATGGTGGCGCACCTCTTCTAGATACTCGGACACCCCGTCATTCGGGTATTTTTCCTTCAATTCTTCGATCACTCCGTCGACCAGCACCGAAGCCGCTTCCTGCTCCAGGTAACTTAGCTCGCTAGCCAGTTCCCGCGAAAGCGTCAGCGTCTTGCGATACACCACCGTAAATTCCTGGCGGAACTGCTCGTACTTGCGCTCAATGTCCTCGGCCACCGGGCTCTCCAGCTTGCCCTCGTGCACCATCTTCGAAATATCCTCGATGGGCACCATCTGCCCCTCGAGCACCGGAAAAATCTCAGGCAACGCCACCGCCCCCACCTGCATGTGGCCCAGCGCAAACTGTTCCCGCGCGATCCGCCGCGTGAAATCGTCCATCAGCTCTTTTTCCCGCACGGTGAAGCGCTCGACGATGCGCCCCTTCTGCCGCTGGAAGGGCTCGCCCTCGAACACCTGCGGAATCCGCCGCCGCAAAAAATCAATCCCCGCCTGCATCTCTTTTTTGAAAGAATTGGCCTGCCCGCGCGGCAGCGACAGCAGCCGGGGCCGGTCGGTAATCTTGAAATTATTGACGTAGCAGCGGTCCAGCGAAGGTTTGGTCGGCGGGTGCAGCTCCTCGATCATCCGCGCAATGGTGCCGCCCCGGCTGGTCCCCGCCAGCCCGCACACAAACACGTTGTACCCGGGCGCCGACAGCTCCACGCCCATCTTCAGCGCCCGCAGCGCCCGCTCCTGCCCGATGAATCCCTCGCGCAGTTCCGCCTGCGCCGTCGTCTCAAAAGGCAGGCGCGAGGGCTCACACCGCCAGCGCAACTTCGCAGCCGGCAACTCAGCGTGTACCGCAGCGGGTTTGTAGCCGTTCGAGCTCATCTGAGGCGGGTACTCTAGCACACGCCCACGTCCCCGCACGCATTTTCGCCACCCCTGTTTCGCACCAGTGCACTACTTGCTTGGCAATCTGCGAAGGCGCAGCTCGCGACGCAATGAGGCTCCCGAGGTCAATGCTCAGTTCTGTCGTTACCGCAGCGCCGCAACCGAGTCCAATCCCAGGGGAAGCCCCAAAATACGAAAAATCTCACTTCCGCAACAGAGTTCTGTACAATCTCGGGCCAACAAGCATGGCCCTCAATCGTTACCTCGTTAGAAGCACCGGAGTTGCCGCCCTCGGAGGCCTGCTGTTCGGCTTTGACACCGCCGTGATTTCCGGCACCACTCGCTCGCTCACGGACGTTTTCCATCTTTCGCCGACTTCGCTGGGCGTTACCGTCGCCAGCGCCCTGGTGGGCACGATCTTCGGCTCGATGTTAGCCGGAATTCCAGGGGACCGCCTTGGACGCCGCGACAGTTTGCGCCTCATGGGTGTGCTATATCTGCTCTCGGCCCTGGGCTGCGCTTTCGCCTGGAACTGGACCGCTCTGGTGGTTTTTCGCGTCATCGGCGGCCTGGGTATCGGCGGTTCCTCAGTCCTTGGCCCTATGTACATCGCGGAACTCGCCCCCGCAAAGTTTCGCGGGCGCCTGGTAGGTTTCTTCCAATTCAACGTCGTGCTGGGTATTCTGCTCGCTTATTTTTCAAACTACCTGGTCGGGCTTTTCCACTTTGGCGCCGACGAATGGCGCTGGAAGTTCGGCGTTCCCGCTCTGCCCGCCGCCTTATTCTTCGTGCTGCTCTTCGGCATACCGCGCAGTCCGCGCTGGCTGGTGCAGAAGCAAAGGATTCCCGAGGCCCGTGCGGTGCTGCAGCAGATCGGCCAAGAAAACTTCGAGCAGGAACTGCAGGACATCGTTCACTCCATCGACACCGAGCACGCCTCCAGCGACGCGCTTTTCTCCTGGAAATATCGCTTTCCGATTTTCCTGGCGGTGTCGATCGGCATGTTCAATCAGCTCTCCGGCATCAACGCCATTCTTTACTACCTCAATTTCATTTTCGAGCGCGCGGGTTTCAGCCAGGTCTCGGGAGATGTGCAGTCCGTGATGGTGGGCCTCACCAATCTTCTTTTCACCATGATCGCCATGTCGGTCATCGACCGCATCGGCCGAAAAACCCTGCTCCTGGTCGGCTCTGTCGGCACCTCTCTGTGCCTCGCGGGAGTCGCCTACATCTTCCTCACGGCGCGTCACGAAAACTTGCTGGTCTGGCTGCTGGTCGGCTTCATCGCCTTTTTCGCTTTTTCACAAGGCGCGGTCATTTGGGTCTACATCGGCGAAGTATTTCCAACTCAAGTACGCGCCAAGGGTCAGAGCCTAGGCAGCTTCTCGCACTGGTTCGTAAACGGCGTCATTTCCCTGACCTTCCCGCGCATGGCGGCCGCCTCCGGCGCGTACCCTTTTGTGTTCTTCTCCGCCATGATGGTCCTGCAGCTGGTGGTAGTCTCCCTCTTCTACCCGGAAACCAAGGGAGTCTCCCTGGAAGACATGCAAAAAAAGCTGGGCATCGCCTGATGTGGAGTGCGGCGGCTATCCACCGCTTTTGACCAAGTAAGCTCTAGCAACGTGGACGCCATTGATGCTGCAGTTGTAGCGGCCGACTTCTGAGGCGGGCGCTTTGCGTCGTGGCCGCTACTTCCCGATCTTGGCAATCAACGCCGTATAAGGCTCAATCGGCAACTCCCCCGCCGCCCCCTGCAAAGGCTTATGCAAGCTGGTCGCCAAAACGCTCAACTTCGGCGCGGCAAATCCCAGCGCCCCCAAATCCACCCGAACCTTCTGCTCCGACGCCGACATATTCAGCACCACCAAAATCGCTTCATCCTTATACCGCCGCACGTAACTCAACACATTGAGATTGTCCGGATCGAGCGGCACGTACTCCCCGTCCAGCAATGCCGGCTCCGTGTGCCGCAACGCCAAAAGCTGCCGGTAAAAACTCAAAATCGAATTCGGATCCTGCACCTCGGCCTCGACGTTGTGCGTCTTCGCGCTGGCCGGCACCGGCAGCCACGGCTTGCCGCTCGTAAAGCCGGCATTCTTCCCGCCGCTCCATTGCATCGGCGTCCGTTCCCCGTCGCGTCCTTTCTCCAGCGGCCAACCGCGCCGCCCGATAGGATCTTTCACGTCGTCCTTGCTCTTCGGGTCGTTGTTCTCCATCCCGATCTCTTCGCCGTAGTACATAATCGGCGTCCCGCGCTGCGTCAAGTACAGCGCCGCCATCATTTTCGCTATGTCGTCGTTGTGCACTCCGTCCGCGTAACGTGTATATGAGCGCATGATGTCGTGGTTGGTGATGACGAACACCGGCCACCCGCCCGCGCTCTGCACCGCCCCGATATGCTCGCGGAACACCGGCGCCGAAAGCTGCTTGAACTCCGTCATCATCAGGTCCATGGGCATCTGCAATTCGTTGTTGTGTTCGCCGTAGTAGTCCTTCAACTCGGAAACATTCTTGGTCCACGTCTCGCCGATCAGCACCGCTCCGTGTTCATCGGCGACCTTTCGCAAATCGCGGAGGGCGTCGTGTACTTCAGGTAATTTCTTGTTGTGAACCTCTTCGGTATTCAGCATCCCGAATTTGTCTTTACCCGGCAATATCGGGTTGTCCTTCAGATCGGGATCTTCAAACAGCGTATCCACCGCGTCCAACCGGAAGCCCGCCACCCCGCGCTTGTACCAAAAACGCGTAGCGTCCAGCATGGCCTGCTTCACCGCCGGATTCCGCCAATTCAAGTCCGGCTGCTCGGCATAAAAATAGTGGTAATACCACTGTCCGGTCTTAGCGTCGAAGGTCCAGGCGGGTCCGCCAAATGTCGAAGTCCAATTATTCGGCGGCTGGTTCGGCCCCTTCCCGTCGCGCCAGATATACCAATCGCGCTTCGCCGCGGTCCGCGACGATTTCGAATCCAGAAACCATTTGTGCTTATCCGAACTGTGGTTGACCACAAAATCCAAAATCACCTTGATGTCGCGCTTCTTGGCCTCGCTCACCATCTGATCGAAATCCGCCAGCGTCCCGTACATCGGATCGATATTCTCGTAGTCCGAAACGTCGTACCCGAAATCCACCTGCGGAGAAGGAAAACACGGCGTGATCCAGATAGCGTCCACGCCCAATTGTTTCAGATAATCCAATTTCGAAGTGATGCCCTTCAGATCCCCGATGCCGTCGTTATTGCTGTCCGCGAAGCTCCGCGGATACACCTCGTAAAACACCGCGTGGTGCCACCACTCATGTCCTTCCGCGTCAATCTTCTTCACTTGTCCCCTCGCGCTGGCAGCAGCCAGACTTGCCGCGATCAACCCCGCCACAACCAGTGTCTTTCGCATCCTTCTCACCCCGCCAAATTCACGATTCGATCTCGCAAACGTCCCCAAGGTTGCGATCCCGCACGCACTCCAATGTCTCCGCGCCCTCTGCGTCTCCATTCGGCAACTCTGCGTTAATTCTTTTTCTTAGCAGCTCGCCCGTCTGAAAAATGAAAGACAACTGTCGCGTGCGGATACCGTTCTGATGCGCTAGCCGGAATCTTGATCCGCAACGTTTCACCCTCGGCCCGTCGCTCCAGATCCGCCCCCTCCAGTTTCTGAATCTCACTCGCGCCCCACACTTTCAACCGGTACTCACTGCCCGCCACCGCTGCAACCTCCAGCACCAACTGGTCGCCAGAGTCCGACCAGGTCTCCGAAAGCATCCGCAACCCCCGGCTCGCGCTTCCGAGAGGCGGCAAATTCGAAGCGTAACTAATCCCAAAATCGTTTCGCAGACGAATCCTCATCGTGCTTGATTTTCCAGACGCCGAGAAGTGCGTCACCACGTGCCGGTCTTCCGCATTTGCCGCCACCTTGAAAGGTACTGGCCGGCCATCCATTTCCACTCCGAGCACTTCAGCCCGCAAGCTCATCGCCGGCTCGAATTCCACCGGGCACGAACCGCCGCCACTGCAATTCACCTCCAACGTGATCGCGTCCGCAGTCTTGGAGTAAATGAAATCAGCCCGGTTCGCTCCGGCACGAAGCCCCATGATCGAAAAGGAGCTCCAGTCCGCTGGCACATGCGGCGCAAACGTAAACGTCCCGCTCTTCGCATCAGAGGAAAGCCCAAACATGCCCCGCAACAAGGGGCTCACTACCATCGCTGCCGACCAAATCTGATGCGGCGAACTCGTCGACAGCGGCTGGTAGTAGTCCCCGGAAAGTACCTCGGTCACATGCCCAAGCGATCCGTCCAGCGCCAACCAGGAATTAGCCCGCAAGTTCGCATACGCCGGAAACGCCCGGTGATAGCGGTACTCCGCCACCGAAGCCCAGCCAGTAAACAAGGGCCACACCGAACCGTAGTGATACCCGCCACCACTGAATTTCGCGGCTCGATCCGAAATGATGCGCATTCCCCAGTCCGTCTGATGATCCAGGTCCGCAAGCTGCGTGATCATCGCGCTGGCGTTTTTTTCATCCAGCAAGCCGAACCACATCGGCACGGTCGCCTCCACGCTAGCCTCGTCCACTGGCTTGCCGTCTTTGTCCAGCGCGAACGCGTACCTGTTTTTCTCACCCAGCCAGAAAGTCTTGTCGACCATAGCCTTCTGCCCCTCGAATTCCTGCGCGAGTTCTTTGCTGGTATCGTTCTTACCGCTCAAACGCGCTAGGTTCGACAGTGCCCGTAACGCCTCCGCGCCCAACCCGCTCTGGTAAAGTTCCGTCTTCACCGGCAGCAGCGGCCCGCCCTCCACCCATCCGTGCCCAACCCCAAGATTCTGGGGAAGCCCTTGCGCATCGTAGGTCGAGCGCAAGAACTGATACGCCTTCCACAAGCTGTCCCATTTTTCCTTGGCGAAAGCTACGTCTCCGCTCTCTACCACGTAATCATTCACCGCAATAATGTAGAGTGGCGTCGCATCGGCCGACGCATATCCGTACGGAAAATCCTTAAACCACGCCACGAAATTCGCGCCCTGGGCGATCTCGTGCGGAATCTTCCCATCCGCGCGCTGGTATTTGCTCACGAACTCCAGCGCCGTCCGGCTATTCGCAAAATCGCCCGCCGCGTCCAGCGCCAGCGCCGTCCAAAACGAATCCCTGCCAAAAAACCAGGCAAAACCCGGTCGTGCACTCACGCCCGAAGTGCGATACCCCGCGACCAGCCCTTTCCCCAGAAATGGATTGCTCACCATCCCCTGAACCATGCTCACCCGCGCCCAGTCGTACGCCTTTTGCAACTGCGCGTCAGGCAGTTCCACGCTCGCCGTCTCGCTCAAATACTTCCGGTAGTAGTCAGCCGAAGTTCGCAGCAGCTCGTCGTAGTCGGTGGACAAATGCTGATAAGTCGCTTCGGCCGCCGCCCGCCCGTCCATCGACGCAGCCAGTACGATGATTTTCTTTTCCCGGCCTTTCTGCGTGACCCCCAGCCGGAACGAATTCACCCGTGACGCGGAATAGTTCGTCTGATATTCCTCCCGCTCCTCGGCCCCGGTAGGCGAACCCACCAGCGCCGCGAATTTCTTTGTTTCCTCGCCCAGAGCAAAAGCCCGCAATCCCGCGTCCCAGGAAATGAACGTTCCACCTATCGCCGCGGGCCATTCCAACTGAAAATCACGTTCGAAGCTGGCCTCGACCTCGAGCGGCGTTTCGGTTTCTACCTCGACCGCCACGACCGCTCCCGGCTCGCCAACCGGCACAAAAAACGTCTCGCGCACCGTGAACGTATCTCCGCTGTAAACGATCGTGCTCGATTCCGGCCGCACCACCACCGTCCGAGCCAGCGCCTCCGCCGGCAACACCCGTCCATCCACATGAAATTGCAGACGAAACTCTCGCAGCAACTTCAGCGGATAAACCCACGCCTCCATGCGCCCAGACTCGTTGCCGAAAAGCCCCGCCCGTGTCCCAACCACAGGAAGAAACTCCCAAGGTCGGACCGCGCGCGAAAGCTCTAAAGATGGAGGGGATGACGCCTGCCCCCTGGCGCCAAAGGTTGTAAATAGAAGGGCGACTATCTGCGCGAACGAAATCGCGCCCCGCAGGCCAAATATGGAGAAGACTTTCATGACTCGAACACTGCGTCCCGGCAGACGGCCGCTTACCGCGCCCTTCACTCCAACTTGGAGTATCTCACCGCGTTTACGCTAAGATAAGTCGCGGATTCGAGCACGCGGCCAACGCAAGCCAGTGCGGGAAGGTACCATACTTTTGTTCTCCTCGCGGCGCGCATTCCTGCAATCCCTAAGCCGTTCCGCGCTCGTACTCTCGCTCGAAAATGTCTTGGCTTATGCGCGGCCCGCCTCCTGGAAAAAGCTTTCCTGTTCCGCGCAAAAATCCACAACCCCAGTCCCCGCGCCGCCACCGGCAACCAACCTCGGCGTAACGTTCCTCAATGTCGCCCGCGAATCCGGCCTCAACGCCAAAACCATCTTTGGCGGCGAACACAAAAACAAATACCTCCTCGAAACTACCGGCTGTGGGGTCGCTTTCTACGATTACGACAACGACGGCTGGCTCGACATTTTCTTAGTTAACGGCTCCCGCCTCGAAGGCTTCCCCGCAGGCCAAGCCCCGTCTTCGCATCTCTTCAAAAACAATCGCGACGGTACGTTTACCGACGTCACCGCAAAAGCCGGCCTGCAACATTCCGGCTGGGGCCAAGGCGTCTGCATCGGTGATTACGACAACGACGGCTTCGAAGATCTTTTCGTCACCTACTTCGGCAAGAACGTTCTCTTCCACAACAACGGCGACGGCACCTTCACCGACGTCAGCGAAAAATCCGGCGTCGCCGGAAACCCCAAGCGCTGGAATACGGGATGCGCCTTCGTCGACTACGACCGCGACGGCCATCTCGATCTCTTCGTCGCCAACTACATCGACCTCGATCTCGCCACCGCTCCGGTCCCTGAGTCCGGCCCGTGTCTCTACAAAGGCGTCATGGTCGCTTGCGGCCCGCCCGGCCTCAACGGCGGCAAAAATATCCTCTACCACAACAATGGCGACGGCACTTTCACCGACGTCAGCGAATCCGCCGGCCTCTTCCAAGCCAACGGCACTTACGGCCTAGGTGTTCTCACTGGCGATTTCGACAACGACGGCTGGCCCGACATTTACGTCGCCAACGATTCCACCGCCAGCGCCCTCTACCAAAACAAGCACAACGGCAAGTTCACCGACATCGGCACCGAATCCGGCTGCGCGCTCAGCGCCGACGGCAAGCCGCAAGCCGGCATGGGCGTTTCCGCTGCCGATTACGATCTCGACGGCAATCTTGACATCGTCAAAACAAACTTCGCCGGAGACACACCGTCGCTCTACCACAACATAGGCGACGGAAACTTCGAGGATGCCACCTTTGCCGGCGGCCTCGGCCGCCACACGCAATTTCTCGGCTGGGGCGTCGGCTTCTTCGACATGGACAACGACGGCTGGCCCGACATCCTCATCTGCAACGGCCACGTCTATCCCGAAGTCGAACAGCTAAAAACCGAGGCCGGCTACCCGCAACAAAAACTCCTCTACAAAAACCTGCGCAACGGCCGCTTCGACGACGTTTCCGCAAACGCCGGACCCGGCATCCTAACCCCCGTCGCCTCGCGCGGCTGCGCCTTCGGCGATTTCGACAACGACGGCGACATCGACGTGGTCGTCAACACCGTCAACGACTTCCCGCAACTCCTGCGCTGCGATTCCTCGACTAAAAACAACTGGCTCAAAGTCCGCACCATCGGCGTAAAATCCAACCGCAGCGGCATCGGCGCCCGCCTCCGCTGCGTCACCCACCCTTCCGACGAAGCCAAGCCCCACCAGCAAATCGACGAAGTCCGCAGCGGCGGCAGCTACTTCTCGCAAAACGATCTGCGCATCCACTTCGGCCTGGGCAAAGCCGAAAAGGTGGACCTCCTAGAAATCCGCTGGCCGAGCGGCCAAGTGGACGCGTTAAAAGATGTGAAGCCCAATCAACTAATCTTCGTAAAAGAAGGCCAAGGCATAATCCGCACCCAAAGATTTGGCTAATTATCGAGTGCGGGAGCCCGGTCCCGCCTTCGACCCGTAAGGCCAACCTCCCAAGCACGCGCGCAGCCACCACCGACGCAACCATTTTTCTGTTATTGTGGCGCAGAGGTGCAATCGGGAGGTCCGGTCCATGAAGTTTCTGTCCAAAAAGAGAAAACCCATGTTGTCGTTCCTGTGCGTGCTCTTTTCTTTTTCCGTCGCGACAGGGACGCTGGTTTCCCGCGCCGACACCCCTCCCGACCGCCAAATCGCCATCACCATCGACGACTTGCCCGCCGGCGCCGCGCAAAACATGTCCGCCGCGGCCATCACCGAGATGACCACCAAGCTGCTGGCCACCCTTCGTCAGCAAAAAGTCCCAGCCGTAGGCTTCGTCAACGAGCGCAAGCTGTACTACAACTGGAACGAGGTAGACGAACGAATCAAAGCCCTCAACATGTGGCTCGATGCCGGCTTCGAACTAGGCAACCACACCTTCGGCCACACCTCGCTAAACAAAGCCGGTCTCAAAGATTTTGAAGATTCCGTGATCCAAGGCGAAACCGTCACCCGCCTCCTGCTCGCCCAGCACGGTATGAAGCTCCGCTATTTCCGTCATCCTTATCTCGACACCGGCCGCGACCTGCAAACTCGCCGCGAAGCCGAAGCCTTCCTGGTGGCCCGCGGCTACCGTATCGCGCCGGTCACCCTGGACGCCTGGGACTGGAATTTCGCCGGCATCTACGACGAAGCCAAAAAGCGCGGCGACACCGCGCTGCAGCAAGAAGTCGTCAGCTCCTATCTTTCCTATCACGCGGCGGTCTTCGCCTATTACGAGAAATTCTCGAAGGACCTGATCGGCTACGAGCCCAAGCAAATCCTGCTGCTCCACGGCAATCAACTCGAAGCCGAGCACATCGGCGAACTAATCGACATGATCCGCAAGCGCGGCTACCGCTTCATCACTCTAGAAAACGCCCTCAGCGATGAAGCCTACGCTCTGCCCGACACCTACGTCGGCGAAGAAGGCACCGGCTGGCTCGATCACTGGGCCATCACCCGCGGCCAGCCTCCGCAAGCCGCTCCCGTTTTTCCGCAAGCCATGGCCGAACGCGCCAACGCACTACCGCATCCGCAGCCGTAGAACGAATCTGGTTGCTCCGTCGCACGCAGAACCGAATCTCGGGCGACGCTCTGCTATACTCGCGCGCGCATTTCCCAAACCGGAGACCACCATGGAGCATCGCTCAGCTCAATCGCCCGACGATCCGTGCCACCAGACCCACGTCGCCCCTGAAACGCAGTCGCTGCCGGACCGCCGTTCGTTTCTCACCTATTTTTCAGCGCTGGGTTTGAGTTCCACGCTCTTCCCCGGCGTCCTCTGGGGCAAGCTCCAAGACCAAAAGTCTCCAGTAAGCTCGACGGCCCCGGCCATCACCGAACACCCTGCCATCACCAAAGAAATGCTTCGCGAAGCCGCCACGGTAGCGGGCCTAACCTTCACCGACGCCCAACTCGACGCCCTGCTCGATGGCGTCAACAAGAACGTTTCCCGCTACGAAAGCGTGCGCAAAGTCCCTCTCGACAACAGTGTCGCCCCGCCGCTGTACTTCAACCCCATCCTCCCGGGCACAAAGATCGACCGCACCAAGCGCCCCGCGCGCCCAAGCCAACCGCCCCACGTAACGCGCCCCGCCAACCTAGAAGACGCCGCCTTCTGGCCGGTCACCCAACTCGCCGAGCTCGTCCGCACCAAGCAAGTAAAGTCCGTCGAACTCACGGAGATGTATCTAGCCCGCCTAAAAAAATACAACCCCAAGCTACTCTGCGCGGTCACCATCACCGAAGATCTCGCCCTCCGCCAAGCCCGCGAAGCTGATCGCGAAATCGCCGCAGGCCGCTACCGAGGCCCGCTCCACGGCATTCCCTGGGGCGTAAAAGATCTAGCGTCAGCGAAGGGCTACCCCACCACCTGGGGCGCAGCCCCCTTCAAAAATCGCGTAATCGACACCGACGCGACAGTAGTCTCGAAACTCACCGCCGCAGGCGCCGTCCTAATCGCCAAGCTAGCCACCGGCGAGCTAGCCCTCGACGACATCTGGTTCGCCGGCCAAACCAAAAATCCCTGGGACACGACCATGGGCTCGCAAGGCTCCTCCGCGGGACCAGGCTCCGCCACCTCCGCCGGCTTGGTCGGCTTCTCGGTAGGCACCGAGACCGGCGGCTCCATCGTCGCCCCCTCGGCGATCTGCGGCGTCACCGGCTTGCGCCCCACCTTCGGCCGCGTCAGCCGCCACGGCCTCATGACCCTCAGCTGGAGCCTCGACAAAACCGGCCCCATGTGCCGCAGCGTAGAAGACTGCGCCCTGGTCCTAGCCGCCATCAACGGCCCCGACGATCAAGACCTCGCCGTCCAGGACGTCCCCTTCAACTGGGACGCCAACGCCGACATTCGCAAACTGCGCGTAGGCTACCTAAAGTCCGCCTTCACCAACACGCGCCAAACTCCGCAAGTCGACGCCAACGACGCCGCCGCGCTGGAAAAAATCAAAAGCCTGGGCTTCCAACTCATCGAGGTCAACCTCCCCCAACACGCCGACCTGGATTTCCTGACAATAATGTGGGGCGAAGCCAACGCCGCCCTACGCGACCCCGTCGAGTTCCAACCCGCCCAACTGGTCCGCCAAGACCGCGTCGTCAGCCAAAACACCTTCCGCCTGCTCCCCGCTGCCGACTACCTCAACGCCAACCGCATCCGCGCCCTCCTAATGCAAGAAATGGCCCAAGTCATGTCCCAAGTCGACGTCTACGTCCTACCCTTCGACTACGGCGACTACACCCCAAATCCGGTAGCCGTGCTCAACAGCCAAGTGACCAATCTAACCGGCCACCCCTGCGTCGCGTTACCCCACGGCTTCGACGAAAAAGGCCATCCAACCAGCCTCTCCTTCATAGGCCAACTCTACGGCGACGCCGAAATGCTGGCGTTGGCTAAGGCCTACCAAAACGCCACGCCCTGGCACCTCAAACACCCAAGTCTGCCCTAGCGATTCCCCGTGGCACAGGCATTCCTGCCGGTGTTCCGGGTCTCGCCGTTATGTAGGCGCCGGGCTTCAGTCCGGCCAGCGAAAAGGGGTAGGGGCACGGCACGCCGTGCCCGCTCTCTGCCTTCCTCTCTGCGTCTCTGCGACCTCTGCGTTAAACCCCGTTTTTTCTCTTGGCTCACGCTACGGTCACGGCGCACGCCCAACCGTCAGTGCAAAACCAAATGTCCGTGCACCTGTAGCGGCCGCCGACCGTGGCGGGCGCCTTTGACTTTTTCTCTGCCCCGTCCCCTCCCCGCAAGATCCTGTAGACAACAACGCCAAAAAGTGGCACAACGTTCCCATACAGGTCCCCTTCCTTCGGTGAGTTCGTGAGGTTCCCATGCGACTACTCAACGCGGCGAAAGGTCTCTTCCGCGGTTTCAAGCCCGGCTCCAAGCATCCCGACTCCATCTTCGACACCAGCATCGCCGATTGGCTCCTCGACCTCGCCGTCCTAGCCCTAATCGCCCTGGTCGTCGGCAACGTCCTCCGCTGGGCGTACCTCGCCCTCTTCCATAGGTAGCCGCTCGTTAAACCGAAACGAAAGAGACGAACCGCGGAAGCTCTTGCCCTGACGTAAGCAGCTTCTCGTCGCGATTCACCGTGCAAGGCCGCGTCTATGGGTGATAGGCTCGGACATCACCAATCGGTTTAGCAACTGACTTCATTTTCAGGGCGGGAACTATGTTTCGTTTGCGCGTTCTGCTGTGTACGCTGGCGTTTGCGTCGGCGGCGCTATTTTCCGCGGCGGAGGATCGCATTCTTTTTCTGCGAGTCGCTCCCACGCAAGCTACCCTGTTCGTCTCAAATGCGGATGGGTCGGGAGAGCAGGCACTCTCGCAACCGGGGCTCAACTACAATCCCGCATGGTCTCCCAAGGGTGATTGGATCGCGTTTACGTCCGAGCGTGGCGCCTCCGCCGATCTCTATCGCATGCACCCGGACGGGACGGGTGTCGAACGCTTGACCGACGATCCAGCGTATGACGACCAAGCCGCGTTCTCACCCGATGGCCAACAGATTGTGTTTGTCACCACGCGCGCGGCGGGCACCGCCAACCTCTGGATCCTCGATGCCGCCACTCACGAAGCCAAACCTCTGACTTCCGGGCGAGGCGGCGATTTCCGGCCGGCATGGTCTCCCGACGGAAAATGGATCGCCTTCTCTTCGGATCGCGACAGCAATCTTCCCGCGGCGAAGGGCCGATGGGAGCGCCTGCATGTGGTGGATATCTATCTCATCCGGCCAGACGGCAGCGGCCTGAAGCGCATTTCCGA
>Ga0210384_10002673_pt1 | contig 21508 bp, 14 predicted proteins | sample IncBWH2MmetaG_FD_160574 | JGI IMG/M metagenome (GOLD analysis project Ga0210384, IMG submission 160574) | Forest soil microbial communities from Barre Woods Harvard Forest LTER site, Petersham, Massachusetts, United States - Inc-BW-H-2-M | ecosystem: Environmental > Terrestrial > Soil >...
AGCGCACGCCCTCGCCGGGGCGCCAGCCGTACTTGTCGGCGGGCATCGCCTCCGCCAGCGCGACCAGCTTCTCCTGCGCCGCGCCGATCTGGCGCAGCGTGATGGCGCGCATGCTGCCGGGCGCCGGCGCCTCGCCAGCCGCGGCCGGGGCGGCGGCGGCCGCTGCGGCAGGCGCCGTCGCCGCATGAGCCGAGTCGTGCATCGAGTGCTTCGCATCCGGCTGCGCGGCGGCCGGCTGCAGGGCGGCCAGCCCACCGGCCAGCATGGCCACGGCGAGCGACAGGACCAGAGATCTACGCATGAGCTCTCCTTTTCGAGCCAGGGTTCAAGGATTCCGATCGAGCGGCGATCCGGATCTGCCGGCATGATAGCGCCGCATGCATCGCAATGCGAGAACCCATCCTCGGGCCGGACAGTGAGCCGACTTCAATATTTTGAATGCGGAGGCAGGCCAGGAACCCGACGCTCCAGGGCCGTCTTCGAAGTTGCAGCCCTGTCCAGGTCGCATACCTGGCTAACCACGAGATAGATACAAATGCAAATTTGACCATGGAATACGGACTGGTACAGGATCTGTAGCAGCTGCTTCTACAGGCAACGTGCTGAGTTCTGGGAGCTCCAAGAGGAGAGCCGATGATTCACGACCCCTTGAACGTGATCGTCTATCTGAACAGAGGCGGTCTAGGCAACGATCCTCAGGGCTCGCCCACCGAGAGGGAGCGTTGGAAGTACGAATCGCCCGCCAGCCCGCTGCGGAGCCCTCTCATGGGAGAGATCACCTTCTGCTTCGATCCGGGCAATCCCCGCGCCATGATCCGGGAGAACAGGGATCCGCGGAAAGCCGTGATCTGTGTCCAGTCCGCGGACTTCGAGCTGAGCCCAGGCTGGTTCAAGCAGGAGCTCCGGTCCGCCCTCCGCGCTAAGTCGCGTGGGCCGGACCGCGAGCTGGGGGACGGGGCCGGAGAAGCGCTCTGCAGCGCCACCCGGAGCTTCCTCACCTTCATCGGCGAGGAATTGTCCAGGATGGACCTCGCGGCCGCCGAGCGCCGCCGACGGTTCGGTCCGCGCGGCAACGGGAGGGGCGAGACGCTCGCGCTCGACCTCAGCTGCCTGGCCGCCGCCTCCGATGCGGACTACGAGAGCCTGCTGCGGCTGTGGTGGCTGAGCCTCGACTGCCTGAGCCGGGGGATCGCGCGAGCGCTCCAACGTCGGTTGCTTCGCGACGATCCGGAGACCCGCGCCATCCGGGCCCCGGTGTTGAAACTGAGGGCGCATCTCGCCGCGAGCCTCCTCGAATTGCAAGCCGCGGACGACCGCAACCTGGCGCCCGCGCTCCACGAATCGATGCTGGAGTGGATCGACTTCAATCTCGGCAGCCGGAGCCGGAACGATGGCAGCGAGCTTCTCGACACCCGTCACCGCGAGCTGGGAGACCTGCTCTTCGAGGTCGAGGCCAGGCCCTCGCGCTGGCGTCCGCTGCGCAAGCCGAGCGCTCGGGGCGCCGGCGATCCTCCCGAGGCCCGGGACTGGCTGAGCTCTCATTGCATCGCCGTCCGGAAGGCCATCTCCTCCGCCAAGAGCCTCCACGACCCATCGGGGGCGATCATCGACCACTATGCGGACTCGCTGCGCCGCGCCGGAGACTTCTTCTCGCGGAGATATGACATCCGCGAGATGGTCACCGTCAGCCGCGCCTGGTTCGAGATCCGGTCTCCGGCCCCTGGCCAACCCATCCCGAGCAAGATCAAGGCATTCCGCGCCAGGGTCCGGGAGTTCGCTCGCGGCACCATGCGCCACCTGCCCTGGGTGTATCCGGTCTTCCTGCTGTTCGCGTTCCTCCCCTGGCTCCCGCTCGGGGGGATAGTGCTGACCAACCGCAACGAGCTCACCCTCGCGCACTTCGGCTCTCCTGCCCACAACGTCGTCTCCGTTCTGTTCGGCGCGCAATTCTCACTGCTCTATCTCGGCTTGTTCCTCTTCGTATTCGGAGCGCGGTTGCTGCAGAAGCGGCGCCTCTTCGACCAGGCCATGCCGCGGCTGCTGGGCAGCCTCATCGTCGGATATGTGCCTCTCTGGCTCGCGGAGGAGACCTGGACGTTCCCCTTCCACCTGAGATGGAGGGGGATCCTCTCCTGCGTCGCGGTGCTGCTGATCGTCTCCTTCCTCTACTTCGTCGTGGAGGTCTCACGCCGGGTGAAGATGTCGAGCGAAGCCCTGCAGAAGGCTGCCGCGGTCTTTCTCATCGCGGCGACGCAGGCTTACTGTATCGGCCTGATCATCACCGATTTCTCGTCGAACGCCTTTACCCATGCGATGCCGTTCGCAAGAGCAGGAGATCTGCAACGTGAGCTCAAGGTGGATCACCAGGTCGTGCATGTCCCGAGTCTGCTCGAGATCTTCCCGCGTCCGAGCGTGTTCGCCAGCCACGAGTTCCTGCTGCTTCCCAAGCTCGTGGTGTTCTGGTTCGGACTCGCGATGTTCGTGGCCGTGTTCCTGCACATGCTCTGGGAAAAGGAAGGCATCCTCGAGCGCCGCTGACGAGGCCGAAGAGGGAGAGCGTCATGCGAAGGCCATCTTTCCTGGGCGGGGGCCGCTCTCGCTCCGACCCGGGCAACCTCGAGGCCTATCTCGAAGCTTATCGCTCGCTGCTGGCGCGCCAGCTCGACGTCGGCCGGTTCGAGCAGGAGCTCGCGGAGCTGAAGCGTCGAGGGGATCCCCGGATCCTGGCCTCGAAGAGGAACGATCTCGCATACGTCTACCTCCACTTTGCCCGCCTGCTGCGCGGAGAGGTCGAGCGCGGAGCCGAGATCGAAGGCATCGGGCGCATCTTCTTCCTGCCCTTGGACCGCGACGATCGGATCGCTTTCGTCTCGCATGGCAAGCTGGGGAAAAAGGCGACACCCGGGAGCGGCCAGGACCCCGTCTTCGAGGTCCGTGAGCTGACTCCCGAGCAGATCCGCTGGCAAGCCGACGGCGACGGCTTGAAGCGCCGGGAGGGCGTCGGGGATGCCTTCCTCCTGGCCGCGAACGAGGCAGAGGCCAGCGTCCCCGGTCTCCTCCACGTCCTCGGACAGACGAACGGCAAGCCTGGCGGCACCTTGCTGGTGGTCAGGCAGACCGTACCCAACACACCGCACTGCCTGATCGTGCTGACGGCCGCTGAAGACGAGGCCACGGCCACCAGGGCCTTCGGCGGGGAGGACGTCAAGGACGTCGCGGCTCTCTCGCGGATCTTCTTTCAGACCTACCAATCGGTGCGGCTCGGTATGTTCACCCGAGCCTATCGAGAGCTCGTCAACAAGAGCCTGGTCCTGCCGACCCAGCTGGCCGCGATCGAGGCCGCGAAGACGCGTATCGACACTCCGGTCAACGTGGTCGCGCGCCCGTTTGCGCCTTTTCTCTGCTTCTTCTGTGATTCGCTGTCGCGAGCCGACGTCCTGCCGGAGATGGACAACGCGTTGTTCTTTCCCCTCAACAGCCGCGTCTATTACCTCTATCACAACGGTCCTCCAGTGGAGGGACCGTCGGGTGCCGCGGAGCGCCCGCCAGCAAGGCTCCGGATCGGCGATCTCGAGATCGAGGAGGCCGAGAGACGTGCCGCCCTTCGCCGCATCCGCGGCCACCTGAAGACACCGGCGCTCGTGGCCGGACGGGATGAGGAGGAGGCGCGATGCATCGAGATCTTTGCCGACGCGCTCGACTTGCTGTGCACCACAGCCTCGCGCGACGCCGGACCCGCCGAGATCGGAGAGAGCCTGCAGCGCGTCCAGGAGAGGATCTCCAAGTACTTGACGGCGCTCGGTCAAGGAAGTGAGAAGGGCGAGTTGCCGGTGATCACCGCCATCGAGGCCGCGCTGTTCCCCACCGTCCAGTGGCGCGACCTGGAGCTCGAGCTACTGGACAAGGACTTCCTCACGTATTCCGGAGCCGGGCCGGCGAGCGCCGGCGAGCGCGAAGGCTTCGGTCCGGCGGGCAGCCTCCTGGCCCTCACGGTCCTCGTCGACCATCTTCCGCTGGGGATCTTGTTGATCAACTCCGCTCTGCCCGGCGCTTTCGGAGACGAAGACCGGCGTGACGTCCAGGCGATCGCCCGTGGCTACTTCCAGACTTTCCAGAGCCGGATGTTGGTGGAGGTTGTGCGCGAATACCAGGAGCTGGGATCCACCCTCTCCTTGTCCGCACTCGAGGCCGAGGAGAGCCGCTTGCGGAAAGAGCGCGCCGATCCGGCGCCGGCCGCGGAGAGTGCGCCGAGAAGCGGTCAGCTGGAGCACCGGCGGGAAGTCGGAGGACGTCTCGATCTCTACTTCGACCGCCTGTTCGCGGGCTTCGAGGATCTCGAGGCGGGAGCGTTCCTCGCCGTCGACCGCGATGAGCTCTTCGCATACAGACGAGCGTCGGCCCGGCATGCGGAGAGGAGGCACGCGACGCTACGCTGCGAGCTCGAGAAGCTCGCTGGCCCGGCGGTGGACGAGCTCAGACAGGCCCTCGCGGCCGAGTTCGCGCACCTCACGGAGAAGATCTCTCGGCGCAAGGCCCAGGCGATGCCTCGATCGGCATCGCCGGAAGAGGCCTCCGAGAGGGCGAGAGAGCGCATGGGCTGGTTCTATCGCTGGACCCTCCTGCGTTCGCTTGCACCGGAGGACGCCGCGCTGGCGGCGTATCCGCTGCGTGGCATCCCGGTTCAGATCTTCGAGGCGGACGAGGGTGCCGCGGAGCGGGACCCTGGGCTCCGGTCGGTGCTCGAGTCCGCCTGCTTCGAGGCCAGCATTCTCGACGAAGACTTTCCTCGGCTGCGAGATCTGTTCCATGGCATCGCGGGCGCCGAGTTCCTGCGCTCGCGCACAGGATCCGTGATCGCTCTGGCCCTCTTCTATGACGCCTTGCCCGCCGGCCTCATCCTTCTCTGCTCGTCGAGCTTCCTCGCCTTCACCACCAGGATCGAGGAGCGCGATGCCCTGATGGTCACCCGCGCGTTCCTGCTGCCGGTTCAGATGGAGTCCCGCGAGGAGGTGATTCGCGCCTACCAGAGAATCCTCGGCGAGGGCAGCGGCCATCACCAGGACTTCTTTGCAATGGTCCTCGACTTCCTGAAAGCGATGGCGGAGTCCCTGCCCACGATGCGAGCCGGGCTGTTCCTCGCCTTCGACCGCGACGTGCTGATCTCCTTCTCCGCCCATCCCGATGGCCCCGTCTGCGAACGCTGGGCGGGTCGGGAGCTCGAGGACTTCGGCATCCCAGCGGCAAGTGCCAACGCCGAGCTCCAGGCCCGGCTCGCGGAGGCCGAGAGCGAGAGCCGAAGACTCCAAGCCGAGGCGCCGCGGGACGACGCGTCGGCGCGGACAAGCCTCCGCGACAACGACCTGCGCACCCTGTACCTTCGCCGAGTGCGCGATCTCTTCAAGGGGGGCAAGGACCCCAGGGAATTCGATCTGATCGCCAAGGTCGACGAGATCCTCGGGCGCCACGGACCGGCCGGAGGCCCCCTCCGCTCTCATGTCCACGTCCTCGCCGAACCCAACCGCGCGTTCCGCGATGCCCTGCCCTGCCTCCAACGGCTCTTCGCTCTCCGGGGAGAGGACCCGGAGCGTGCCCGGTCGATCGCAGCGACCTATGAGCAGCACTGGCAAGGAAGCGGCGCCCTCCTGTCCGTCCTGGTCCTCCAGGAAGGCCTGCCGCTGGGGGTCGCCTTCCTGGCATCGCCGTTCGAGGGCTCGTTCACGGAGCACGAACGGATCGACGTCGACCGCGGCGCCCGCTCGTACTTCGCGGAGGGCCAGGTGCACCTGCGCGACCAGATCATCGGCGCATACCGGGACATCGTCTCCGGGATGCTCTCGGAGGAGGGCGCCAAGGCTCACATCAAGAAGATCAAGGCCCAGAACGACCAGCTTCGCGCTCAGCTCGAGGACGATGAGTTCGCCGGTTACCTGGCGGTATTCATGGACGTCATGTTCAAGGCCTTCGGGCTCGACCGGCCGGAGATCATCCTCTTCCTGCCCTTCACCGATCAAACGCTCTACATCGGGCTGCCGGCCGCGGACCAAGGTGCTGCGCTGGGCAGGCTGGACAAGAAGACCGTGGCAGCACTCGGTCTGGACCTTCCGGCCGGTTCCACCTGGGAGAGCTTCACGCACGACTGGCTGCGCGACCTGTACGGCGACATCCTGGGGGGACCATCAGCCTCGATCCCCGAACCTCCCCGCGCCTTCAACGAGCTTCTCGCCGCGCTGCGCCGTCACACCGACACGGCGCTTGCCAGCCAGCTCTTCAGCGGCCAGCGCTACGACGAGACCTTGAAGCCCGAGCACCGCCACGCCTACCTGGCGCCTCTCAAATCGATCCTTTCGCCTACGGGGTCCGTGGCGGAGGCCGGGTCCTTGATCGTGACGGCCCTGCTCTACGACTACCTTCCGGCCGCCGGCCTCCTCGTCATCAACACCGGCATGCCCTGGCGCTTCACTGAACAGGACCGCCGCGACGTGGAGTCCGTGTCGCGGGCCTTCTTCCTCACCTATCGGTCCATCCGCCTCCATGGCGCCGCCACCGATGCCGCCAGGCTCAAAGGCATGCAGGACATGCTGCTTGGGGTGACTCATCGCCTCAAGAACGACCTCGATCCCACCCTGGGAGTCATCGACTCGCTGCGGAAGGTGGTGAGCCTCACGCCGGAGAAGATCCAGGCCGAGGTCCTGCAGCTCGACCGGGGGGGCCTGATCGAGGCCGGCAGCCTCGGGATCGCGCAGGTCAAGAACCGCTTCGAGCTCCTCCGCGCGGTCATCTCGAACTCGGCTCGTCTCCGCAAGGCCCGCCCGCTCCGCGACCTGGCGGCGCAATTCGCGAGTCACGTCGCGAATTACAAGAAGCGAGTGCCTCTCCGCCAGGCGAGGTATCAAACCGACAACGTCCGCCTCTGCCAGAATGAACCTGACCACGACCTTCTCGCCGTGCTCGGCGTTTCGCCGGCACGGCTCATCACTGAGCTGGATACCACGTGGGTTGACGCCACGGACGGGCTGGACGAAGTGCTCGCCATCTATGCCGAGAACGCCGTCAAGGCGGTCTCCGACCCTGCCAGTCGGGACAAGACCATCTACCTCTGGCTCTTGGATAGCGAGAAGGCAGATGGCATCGACCTCCTCATTTATGACCGCGTGCTCATCCCAGCCAAGAAGCTCGCATTCATCCAGAAGAAGGAGGTGATACCCATGGAGGAGGGGGGCGGGAGCGGCACCGGCCTCTACAACGCGGGCAACCTGCTCAAGCTGAATGGAGACGGCACCCAGCGTATCCAGTCGGGCATCGACATCGCCGGCGCGGCGGTGTGGCTGACCCTCGACCGGCTGCACGTAGTTCCCGTAACCGTTAGGGCCGATCAAATCGTCGACAATATCGAGCGCTGGCGCGAGGCGATTCGATCCCTCCCTGGTGCCAACGCCATCCACTGGGAGCAGCCCACGAATAACACAGCCCAAGGCCGAGCGGTGGTTTACGAGGGCACCTATAACTGGAGTGAGGAGCTCTTGCCGCTCATCCTGCAGATCTTCCTACAACGATATTCGCTCTTGAAGGACACCGCGGCGGCAGACGCTGCGGCGGCAGACGCCGTGGCAGCACAGGCCGCAGCGGCAGACACCGTGTCAGCAAAGGCCGCAGCGGCAGCGAAGGCCGCAGCGGCGGACGCCGCGGCGGCCCTCGATCCCTACAGGGTCTCGATCACCCTGTCCGCGCCGACTGGAGACGGCCTGCTGATCGAGGCAGTCGATAACACCCGCACCGGCTTCGCCATGGGCTATTCCAACGAGACTGATCGACTCGAGACCTTCAAGAACAATCACAACAGGCCGAGCCAACTCGGTCCCAAGGACGCGGCCGTGGGGAGCTGCTTCCTCGCCATGAGAGACCGGCTCGCGACGCAGAATCTGGGCATCGAGATCTCGTTTGGGACGAGCACGTCCGGATTCACGGGCATCAGCGTCTCACTTGCTGGAACCGCCGGCTTGGCTCCTCTGGCAGTCGTCAGCCCAACGAGCGAGGGAGAACGCACGTGAGGGTGTTGATCGTCGAAGATGGCCGTGATGAGGCCTTGCGCTATAGCCGGGAACTCGAGAGGTCCGGCTTCGAGGCAGACACCGCCGGCGATGTTGCGACGGCGGAGCGTCTCGCTCGAGAGCACGACTTCGATGCCGCGCTCGTCGACATGGGACTACCCCTGAATGTCGACTCCAGCGCTTTTGACGACACGCAGGAGAACCCGATCAACGGCCTCCGGTTACTGAATTGGCTCTACGCCGAGGTTCATATACCTGTGTTCGCGCTGACGGGCGCTGCCAATCCGGACTTGGAACGCTTGATCAAGTTTCCGCTGATCCGCAAGCCGGTAAACGACTTCGACCGCGAGGTGATCGACCGGCTTCGCGCGGCCTCCGCGATCATGATGCCCGGCTCCGCCGCCCGCGCGAAGGCAGCGGCCGACACGCCGACTGCGATGAACGTACTGACCCAGTCCTCGCCCGATGAGCACGCAATCTTCATCGGGGATGCGCTGGCCGACCTCGCCGCATGCTACACCGGCAGGCAGTGCACGGTCCACACCGCTTCCTCCTTCAACCTGGGCCGCATCGTCATCGACAACATTCCTCCTGTCGCGGGCAAGACGGCCAAGTTCCTCCTCGTCGTCGCCACCGCGCTCGAGAGCGACCGCGGCTGCAGGCACTTACGGCAGCTCGTCGAGCCGCTGGAAGGGAGCGGGCTGCGGGGCTTCAGTCCCCGCACCGTCCTGGTGGGCGCGATGACCGTCAGCGACTTCAGCGCGATCCGCGCACTCCTCTGGTCACATGTCGTGGATTGGCTGCCGCCCGACCTCGACGAGAAGACCGCCCTTGCTCGTCTCGACGGCGCCTGGAAGAAGGAAAGCTTTCGCCGCCGCCTGCTCGGCCTCGGACTGGTCTCGGGAGCGCCGGTTCACGTCGCCACCCACCATCGCTCCCGCCTGCAATTGGCCGCGGATTTGCGGCTCGAGGACCTGTTCAGTGAACCCAGCTTCTCAGCCGCGATGCGCGGCGCTCCGAACGGCGCAGGGTGGGACTCCCTGACAGACATGCTCTACCGGTATCTATCGGCCGCGATGAAAGACGAGCCGCCGCGTTGGGAGCAGGCCTTGGCCCTCGGCCCGATGCAACTCGAACAACTGAAAGCTTCGGGCCTGCGCGAACGCGAGGATCTCTTGCTGCTGCTTCGCTGCTGGTGCGGCGCGCTGGCGAACTGCTTCGAGGGGGTTGTCGAGATGACGCGCAAGGACCTGAAGGAGCTCGAGGAATTCTACACGCACCTCGAGCGTGATTTCCTCAAAGGAGGCGACGATGAGTACCATCCCTGACGGCAAGATTGTCTTGGTCGTCGACGACGACCTCAACTTTCGCGATCCTTTCATAACCAGGCTGAGTGACCTCCTTACCGAGTTGATGCCCAAGGGGAGCCATCTGGAGGTGCTGCCGGCTGGAGCCGTAGAGGCCTACGATGCCTACATCTCGATGCTGCGGGACAGCGGCCGCGAGAAGGATCTCATCTATGCGCTCCTGGACCTGCAGATCCCAGTGAGACGAGGCGAGATACCGACCACCGAGAACGGCATCGTTGTGCTCAACAAACTGCGCGACCTCAAGGTCCCCACGGTCGTCATCTCGAATCTGCCATTGGCCAAACGCGACTTCGGACCCAACCAACCAGTTTTCATATCCAAGAATGACCTGGAGGATGAAAGAAAGCTGAAAGCACAGGCGGTACAGATCATCGACGCCATCAAAGACCAGCCGACCGTCAACCTCGAGGACTGCAAGGTGCTCGTGTCACCCATCCAGGAGCGCCAGCGCACGCGGCGCCTTCCCCTGGCGGTCAAGTCACCCGCCATGCTGGCCCTCCACAACCGGATGCCCAAGGCGGCGCGCGAGGCCGCCGCGGTGCTTGCCGTCGGCGATCCCGGAGTCGAGTTCGAGCAGCTGGCCTGGCTCTTCTTCAAGGAGATCAGCAGCACCGGCGCAGGCAAGTATCAATATTATCCATTCGATTGCGAGAGCAGCGGCTCGCCGATCACGCTTCTCCAAGAAGCACGCGATGGTGGAGAGCAGCACCCGCGGTATCTCTTCATCCGCAACCTTCACGTCCTCGAAGCCTGCGACCTGGCCGAGATCTGCGATGCGCTGGCCCAGTCCCCGGCGATCCGGGTGGGTGGAGATCGGGCCTTCTTGACCGTTCACCGGGACAAGATCATCGGAACGGGCGCGCGCAATGGAACCGAGCGCCTGCTGGATCTCTTCTGCCTCGCCGGCTTCGACGATTTCATCTTGCTCGAGGTCCCGCCGCTGTCGGCGACCTCGACGGCGAGCGGGCGTCCGGAGGACATCAGGATCTACGCCGAGTACTACCGACTGCAGCGGATGGAAGACAAGCAGGAGAGCTTGATCCGCTTCGACGAGAGAGCGCTCAACCTCATCACCGACTTCGAGTACAGACGGCACTTCAAGGACCTCTCCGTCTTCCTCGACAGGCTCTTCCGCACCAAGGGGGGAGGCGTGATCAACTCGGTGTTCGTTCGCTCCATGCAACCTGGCGACCTCGTGGTCGACACCGCCTCCCGCGAGGTCTCGAAGCTGATCCTGAACACCAAGGCGGAGGAGCCCAGCCCCGGCGACTCCTGGTCCCCGGGTCCGCTGCAGGAGATGTGCTTGCAGTTCCTGCTGCTCCAGCGGTCCGGCGACGAAGGCAGCGAGGAGCTCACAATCTTCTCCAAGGACCTCGAGCAGATCGTCGGGGCTCTCGAGAGCGCCAGGAACCTGGACACCGATAAGGACGGCAGCAAGCGCCTCCAGAAGACCGGCACGGATCTCTGGCCCTGGAACCACTACCCGATCTGCCCGCGGCTGCTGGCGCAGCTCCGCCGCCACAACTTGACCGTGGGCCTCGTCCCTACCGCGAAGTGAGGCAGTGACTGCCGGCGCACCAGCCAGGCCCCTGGTGGTCGTCGTCGACGACGACCCCTCGGTCCGCCTGGAGATCTTCTTCGATACCGACCGCTTCGAGGTCGTGCGCTTCTTCGACTGCGAGAGCGCGCTCGGGGAGATGCAGCGGCGCCGGCAGGCGGGCGACAACGGCCCGTGCTTCGCGTTCGTGGACATCGTGCTGCCGCTCCACCCGCGCGACGGAGAGATGGATCCGCGGGCAGGTCTCGGGCTGATGGAGGAGCTCAGGCACCTGCGGCCCGGCATCTTCCTCATTCCGATCACGGGCAAGGGATGGGGGACCGAGACGGCGGCCAAGCGCGGGATCCTCGACGAGGCAAGGACGATCGGCATCTGGGAGTACATCTCGAAGCCGGTTACTCGGAACGAGGTGCTGGCGGTCGTCGAGAGAGCGCTCCGGCAATCCGAGCCGGAGAGCCCCGCGAGCCCGGCCGCGGGACTGAAGCGATATGCCGTTCGCTTCGGCGACGGCGACATGCGATATATCGTCAGCAGGGACAAGCAGATGCAGGACTCCGTCCTGGGGCGCATCGCGATGGACGGACCTACCGGCACGCCGGTGCTGATCTACGGCGAGACCGGCACCGGCAAGGAGCTCGTCGCACGCGCCATCCACCAGGCCAGCGGCAGGCAACGGTTCCTCTCCGTGAACTGCGCCGCCATCCCGGATTCGCTGATCGAGAGCGAGCTCTTCGGCCACGAGCGGGGCGCCTTCTCCGGCGCCGAGGCGCGGCGCATCGGCAAGTTCGAGCTCGCGGACCGCGGCACGATCTTCCTCGACGAGGTGGGGGATCTCAGCGCTCCCGCGCAGGCGAAGCTGCTCAGAGTGCTGCAGGAGAAGGAGTTCGAGCGCCTGGGAAGCACCACCACGATCAGGGTCGACGCCCGCGTCGTTGCCGCCACCAACCAGGACCTCGAGGGCATGATCCGCGAAGGGCGTTTCCGCGAGGACCTGTATTACCGCCTCGAGGGCACCGTGATCCGCATCCCACCCTTGCGGGAACGACGGGATGACATTCCGTTGATCGCGCTCTATTACCTCGAGCTCCTCAACGAGAGGCATTCGTGCGGCTGCAGGTTCGCCGACGAGGCGCTCGCGAACATGGCCGATTACCGCTGGCCGGGAAATGTGCGGGAGCTCGAGAACGTGGTGAGCTACGGCTTCGCCCGGTGCGGCCGTTCGCTGATCGCCGGCGCGGACCTTCCCGCCAGGGTGACCGCACGGCACGCGGGTGAGGGCTTCCAGGCCGCCGTGTTGGACCTTGCCCGTCACATCGTGGCGGATCCACTGCTCAGCTTGGGAGTCGCCAACATCCTGATCGCGCAGGAAGTCTTTCAGCGTTGCAGCGGCAAGGCGGAGGCCGCCTGCAAGGCCCTCGGCATCTCGCCCAACACGCTGAACAAGTATCGGCGATCGATGGACGAGGTCTCGGACGCATTGGCCGCGGCCGGCTTCGACGAAGAGCGCGCGGCAAGGAAGTTGCCTGACTTTGGATCGGCCTCCTTCCTGCGCCGCCGCGTCCGCGCTTTCCTCCTGGGCATGAGCGACTCGGACCTCGTGCTCTGGCAAGAGCAGAACGGCCGTTCGCACGAATGGCTTGCCTACATGAGATGGGTCCGTAGCCAGCCGGCCGACGAAGAACCCGCGTCGGAGGCCGCGCGCGAACCTCGCGGTTGAGTCCTCGCCGCGAGGTCCGGCGATCACACGAGCGCCGGCAACCCCAGCATCCTTTCCAGCTCGATCACCGCGCTCTCGACTTGGATCTCGAGCGGCCGTTCCGGACGCTCGAGGAGCCGCCGCCAATCGGCGAGACAGTCGCAGGTCAGACCCGCAAGCGCCGCGCCGGTCTGCGTCAGGTTGAGCTGCTCGATGGCGGCCAGGACCGCGCGGGTGCATCGCTCGCAGTTGCACGGTTCCCTCACCGATCGCGGATAGACGACGCTGCCTCCCGCGAGCACGGTGCCCAGCGGCTGCAGCGCCTGCAGCACCTCGACCAGGCTCCACAGGCGCGGCGGATGGTGGAGGTTCCGGCTCCAGAGCAGATTCGCCAACGTCCCTTCCTGGACCGCGAGCGGCTCCACCGACACGGCGCTCGCACCGGCGGCGAAGGCGAATCGTCCGGTCTCGATGGCCTCGCGCACCGCGGTCCCTTCGTCCAGGAACGGCGGCTTCAGCACGACATAGGTCAGCGCCTGCGCACCCGCGGTCAGGACGGAGTCGAGCGCTTGGCGGTAGGTTCGCTCCGTGGTGAGCTTGTTCAGGCAGAGAGCCCGCACGCGCCGGTCGAACGAATCGAAGCCGAGCCCGATCACCAGCTCGATCGAGCCCAGTTGATCCCGGGCAGCCCGCACTGCATCCCGCCGGACGAGCTCCGGGCGGCACTCGACCACGAGCTGCTCGACCGGTCCGCACATCGCCAGCTCCCGCAGGATCTCGGTTCGCGTCTCGGGGCTCAGCTCTTCATCGTCGAAGAACGACCCCGCCACGTAGAGGCAGATGACCGTGCACCGCCTCTCGATCGCCCGCGCCAGCTGAGCCCGGAAGCTCTCGAGAGCGGTGCCCCACTCGAGAGAGCGGTCCCAGAGGCCATCCCTGATGAGGCCACAGTGGGTGCACGCGCCTCCGTCGGGACGGAACCAACGACATCCCCGCGTGGGCAAGGCGATCACCGCACGCCATGCCGGTCGCGAGCGGAATCGCGCCGGGAGGACCGCGAACCGTTCGAGCTGCTGCAGGTCTGGCGATTCCGATCTCGGCTCCAGCCGGCCGGCGGCGGCGACCAGCCGCCGTACCCTCCTGAGGAGCGCGACGTCCAGGGCGTTGTCAGCCACGCGGCAGGTGGTCCAGTTCCTCGAGGAAGTACTCCTTCTCCCCGTCCAGCCGATCCAGGATCGCTTGCAGCTTGGACTGCCGCTCCCGATCGAGCGCCTCGACCAGCCTGGCGATTCCCCTCATCTCCTCCTCGACGAACCGCCGCAGCAGCTCCGAGCCTCGCCGCATGTCGCCGCCTATCTTCTGCAGGAAGATGACGGTGTTGAAGTTGGCGATCTTCTGATCCTCGTGATAGTCGCGGATATCGTCGAAGACCTCCCGCACCTGGTCGATCCGCCTGAAGATGGCCATCTCCTGCGAGTCCGCAGGGATCTCGAACAATCGCAACAGCAGCCGGCGCAGCATCTCCAGGTCGGAGGACTTGAGCTCGAGTATGGAGAGGATCTCTGCCTCCGAGTACTCGGCCTTGCCCCTCAAGTCCCGGCGTTCACGTTCCAGATAGGTCACCACCTGACCAACGCACCTCTCGATCTCTGGATCAAGCAGATCGTGGTCCGCCAGGAACTCTACGATCCTGCGGCCTCCGCGCTCGAGGTCCGGTCCATTCGGGGCGAGCGCACCAATCTCCTCCTTCTCGACGTTGATGTCCATCTCATAGACGATCGTCTGGACGTAGGTCAGCCAGGTCAGCGCACGCAGGAAGAGGTCCAGGGGGACCTCGTAGAAGTCGATCGCAAACTCCTTCATGTCGAAGGCAAAGGTATGGAATATCTTCCTCAAGATATAGAAGTACTCTCCCATGAAGCCATCGTGATACTCCTGGAAAGTGATGGGAGGATGCGACGGTCCGCCGCTGGAGAACGGGAAGGCCTCCGCCTTCCGATCGATGAGGGCCGTCTCGCCCTTGCCAAAGACACCCCTCTCGATCATTCCCTCTGGCTCCCCGTCCCGCCCTCCGCGCGGATCATCCTCGCGATGTCCATCTCCAGCTCGATGAACTCCTGGAGTCCCTTGGTCGCCAAGGTCCTCGGCCTTTCCAGCGGAACTCTGAGCAACTCCTTCTGCCGGCTGGGACGCGCCGTGGAGACGTAGACCGTGTCGGCCAAGAACAGCGCCTCCTCGATGTCGTGGGTGACGAAGACCACGGTGACCCGCGTCTTGGCCCAGATCTCGAGCAGCAGCTCGTGCATGCGCCAGCGCGCCTCGGCGTCAAGGGCTCCGAACGGTTCGTCCATCAGCAGGACCTGCGGCTTGGTAGCGAGGGTCCGGGCGATGGCGACGCGCTGTTTCATCCCGCCGGAGAGCTCCTTCGGGTACTTGTCGCGGGAGTCCAGCAGGCCGGTGACGTCGAGATACTGGTTCACGACTTCTTCACGCTCCTTCTCGTCGTTGCCTCGCAGGCGCAGCCCGAACGCGATATTCTCCGCCACGGTGAGCCACGGGAAGGAGGTATACGCCTGGAATACCATCCCCCGGTCGTTCCCGGGACCCGTGACGCTCACCCCATCCACGAAGACGTTGCCGGTCGTGGGCTCCTCGAGCCCCGCCAGGATGCGCAGCAGCGTCGTCTTGCCGCAGCCGGAGGGCCCGAGGATCACCAGGAACTCGCCCGTCCGCACGAAGAGGTCGGCTCTCGCCACGGCCGTCACGACCTCGCCGTTCGGCCTCGGGTAGGTCTTCGAGACCCGCTCGACCCAGATCTTGATCTCTCCGTCGGCGGTCAAGGCGAGGCTCATTCCTTCCACGGCGAGACCAACCGGATCAGCGCACGGAAGCCGAAGTCGGTGAGGATGCCGATCACGCCGATCACCAGGATCCCGGCGACCACTTGACCCGTCTGGAGGAATCTCTCGGCCTTGAGGATCCGATAACCGATCCCGACCTGGGCCGCGACGAGCTCGGCCACGATGAGGTAGGTCCAAGCGGCGCCGACCATGGCGCGGAGGTTCTCCAGGATGCCGGGAAGAGCAGCCGGCGAGACCACCCGCAGCAGCACCTGCCGCCGGGACGCTCCCAGGGTATAGGCGGTCTCGATGAATTCCTTCGGGACATTGGCCACGGTCGCCGCGATGAGCACCAGCAGGTAGAAGAAGACCCCCATGAAGATCACGGCAATCTTCTGCGCGTGATCGATGCCGAGCCACAGGATGATCAGAGGGATGAATGCGGAGGCTGGAATGTAGCGGAAGAACGCGCAGAGCGGACTGATGAAGGCTTCGATCGGCGCGAAGCTCCCCATGAGTATTCCGAGGGGCGCCGCCAGTGCGGAGGCCAGGCAGAAAGCGACCAGGACGCGGTAGATGCTGGCCGCGATGTCGGCCGAGAAGCCTTCATGGAAGAGGAGTTGCCCGAGGTCCGCGATCACCTGCGAGGGCGGCGGCAGGAAGATCGGCTTCACGAACCCTCGATACGTGAGGGCCGACCACAAGACGAGGGGAAAGACGAACGCCAGGGCGCCCAGGAAGCGCCTGGCCGGGCTCGAGATCGACTGGTTGAACTGGAGCAGGCTCGACGCGATCCGCCGCGGCTCGAGAGAGCGCGCGAGACGCCTGGCTCTCTCCCGGGAGACGGGCTTGGTGAGCCAGCCCACGATGCCCAGCTCTCCGGCACGCCGCAAGACCTCGTAGCCAAGGCTCCCGTCCAGTCCCCATCCACTCCCGGTGATAGGCACCACCTTGATGGCGGGACGGAGCTTGAGTGTCTTGATTTCCTCCATCAAGCGCAGCCCGGCCGGTGGGTCGGGAGACGGGCTGCCGCCGGGAGCCAGCGCGATATCCACCAGGGCGGCCACAGGCGCCGGCCGCTCGTGCCGCACGACAGCATCGAGATACTCCCGCGCGGCCGCGAAGTCTTGGAGATGAACCGGATGCAGACCGGCTTCTTCGAGGAGGTTCTGGAGATCAGGGTTGCTGTCGCCATCTACGATGAGGACCTCTCTCGATCTCCTTTTCCATCCCATGGCCATCGACTTCGCCAGTAGCTGCCTATCTGCCCTGCGCCACCAGGCCGGAGTCGACGCACTTCTCCGGCGCCGCCGGGTGCGCCACCAGGCCCTCGGCCTTCCAGATCTCGCTGGCGCTGGTGAACACCCGCTGGAACTCGTTGTCGGAGCCCTCGAGACCGAAGAACCTCAGGTTCTCCTCACGATTGGCAAGCCTCATGCCGCTTACGGTCGCATGCCACTCGGGCAGCGACAGGTTGAGCGATTTCGCCATGATCGCGTCGGACTCCACGGGATGCTGTCCGGCGTACGCCACCGCCGCGAACCAACCGCGGACGAACTTGAGGAAGTCGGCACGGCGGGACTGGAGGGCCTCCCTGTTGGCTACGACGATGTCAGATATCAGGCCCGGAGCGTCGCGGGTCGTGCGCAGCACATGCCCCCCCGCCCGTTGAGTCGACTTGCTCAGCCAAGGCTCCCAGGTGACCGCGGCATCCACCTTCCCGGCCACGAAGGCTGCGCCGGCTTCGCCCGCCTCCATGTAGTGCACACTCAGGTCACGAGTCGAGAGCCCGCTCTTCTTGAGAGTGTCCAGGAGGAAGAAGTGAGACGGCATCCCCTGCGGGAACGCAATGGACTTGCCCTTGAGGTCGGCGGGAGACTTGATCTCGGCCGATGCGACGATCCCATCTCCGCCGTAAGAGTCGTCCGTCTTCAGGATGGCCACCCCGGGGAGGCCGGCGGCCGCGGCATTGGCGAAGTCGTCGACCGTCGCCGCCATCGCCACGATGGAACCCCGGGCGAGCGCGGCTCGCCGGCCGGCCGCATCGTCGATGATCCGGATGTCGACCGGCAGGCCGTCGAAGAGTCCCTTGTCGCGGGCCAGGTAGTAAGGGCCCGAGCCCACCCAGGTCACCACTCCGATGGTGAAGGTTTCCGGTGGCTTCGCCTCCCGGGTACGAGAGCAGGCGCTCATCGACGGCAGCGCCAAGAGGAAACACAGGATCGAGCCCGACGCCCATCTGGTCATTCAACCCTCCAAACCTTTGGTCAATGGCCGTTCTCCGGCCTCAGCAAGATCGCTGCCATGGGACCGTGGTGCTGCGCACCTCTAGGGAGATCGCATGGCGGCCAGGCGATGGACTACAGATTCTGCGCCGCGCCTACAGGATCTGGTACCTCCAGAGGACTGTCCAGCGCGGCCTCGCGCAAGAGCTCGCGGGCGGGGCCTACAGCGCTCAGCCGGCCGCCAAGGCGCGACTCAACGCACTCAGGTCCTCGAGCGGACTGATCTCCACGGCGAGCCCTTCTCGCTTGAAGAATCCTTCCTCCTGGGCGATGTAGAGCGGCCCGAGACCGATCGAGGCGAAGGTGGCGATACGAACACGTCCTGCAGCCGGTCGCATCATGCGGTTGCCCGCCAATACCCAGAGCAGCAGGGCAAGAGCGAGCACCGCCAAGAGAGTCATCAGCCCGTAACGATGGATCAATTCCTGGCCTCTCCCCGGCGCACGGTGATAGCTGGAGACACACCCCACGCCATGGCCGTGGTGGATCATCGGGCAGACGCGCGGCGGACAAGTAACTAAGATCGCAGGATACAGTGATTCAAGCGGGATCGCAACGCATCCATGGCAAAATAGGGATATGGCTAAATTGTCATAAGATGGCGATCTTCCATCTCCGGCGGCACTTGGCAGAGCGACGGTCCGGGGCGCGAAGGGCGCCTCCGGCGAGATCTCGCGCCGCGCCGACCGGCAATGGCGTCGACTTGGAACGCTCGATCGTCGGGCTACAATGCGCCAGGTGTTCCGCACTGGCAAAGGCGAGGAGGGCATGGAGCATCTCGAGACTCGGGTGCGCTGCCCGGGAGAGGCCAGATGACGACGGCCGCCCTGGCGCTCGTCGCCAGCACCGGCGTGCTGGCGCTGCTGGTCCTCGCCATCGGCTTCCTGCGGCGCCGCTCCTTCGTGGTGCGCCAGCTGACCTTCCCGCTCGTCGTGGCGGCGCTGGCGGCGACGCTCGAAGTCTTCGGACGCCTGCGGCCCGGCGTCCCGTGGCTGCCCGCGGCGCTCTCCTGGACGCTGCTGTTCCTCGGCCTGATCACCATCCTCCGCCTGCTGGCGCTGCTGCTCTTCGACGTCCACCTGCTGGGCCAGCGTGGCGTGCGCCTGCCGCCGCTGCTGCCGGCGGTGGCGATGGTGCTGGTCTACCTGGTCACCGCCCTGGTGACCCTCAAGCTGCGCTTCCCGGCCTTCGACATCGGGCCGCTGCTCGCCACCAGCGCCGTCACCTCGCTGGTCCTCGGCCTGGCGCTGCAGCCGATCCTGGCCAACTTCTTCGCCGGCCTGGTGATCAGCCTCGAGCGGCCGTTCCGCATCAACGACTGGATCCGGGTGGGCGACCAGCAGGAGGGCAGGGTGGTGGCGATCACCTGGCGGACCACCCACCTGCGCACCCGCGACAACGACAACATCGTCATCCCGAACGCCAAGCTCGCCGAGGACCGGGTCCACAACTTCTACTACCCGCACCCCCTGCACCTCGAGCGCATCCGCGTGCCGGTGCATTACAAGGAGCCGCCCTACCGGGTGCGCCGCGTGCTGACCGACTGCGCCGCCGGCGTGCCGGGGACGCTCGACAAGCCCTCGCCCGACGTCTACGTGATCGCCTTCGAGGACAGCGCCGTGATCTACGAGCTGCGCGTCTGGATCGACGACGTCGCCAACGCGCCGCGCATCGCCAGCGACCTGCGCGCCCGCGCCTGGGAGGACCTGCGCCGGGCTGGCATGACCATCCCCTACCCGACCCGCACCCTCCACCTGGCGCCGCGCGGCCCGTCACGGCGGCCCGAGCGGCAGCGACCCGGATTGCCGGCGGTGCCGGCGGCGGCCGGAGTTGCGGCTGCTGCGGCCGGCGCGCGTGCAGCGGAGACCTCGAGAGCCGCCGGCGGGCTGGGAGCCGAGGGAGCGGGGCCCGGGGGGGCGGAACGCGACGGCGACCCGGGAGGCCTCCGGACCGCGGGAGTGGACCACGAGGCCGCCACGCCCCCGGGCGCGCAGGAGGACGCCCCCACTCCGTCCCGGCTGTACGTGCTCGAGGGACCCGAGCGCGGCCGGTCGCTGGCGCTCTCCGGCTCGCCGGTCACCGTCGGGCGCTCCCGCTCCTGCACCCTGCCCCTCACCGACCCGAACGCCAGCAAGGAACACCTGCGAATCGCCTGGGAGTCCGGCAGCTACGTGCTGACCGACCTCGGCAGCAGCTTCGGCACCCGCCTCAACGGCCAGGCGGTCAGCCGGGCCGCCCTCTCGCCGCTCGATCGCATCGCGGTCGGCGACACGGTTATGATCTTCGAGACGGATGAGCCCTGAGACGATCGGCCCGTACCGCATCCTCGAGCCGCTCCGGGAGGGCGGCGTGTCGAGCGTCTACAAGGCCGTCGGACCGGCCGGCGCCCCGGTCGCGCTGAAGGTCTTCTCGACGCGGGTGCTCGCGAGCCCCCCTACGGCCGATTCCCCGCGGGCCGGGGACCTCGTCGCCCGCTTCCATCGCGAGGTCCGCGCCGTCGTCCCGCTCTCCCACCCCAACATCCTGCAGGTCCTCGAGACCGGCCAGGACGGCGACCGCCTCTACCTCGCCACCGAGCTCTTCGCCGGCGTCTCGCTCGAGCGCCTGCTCAAGGAGCGCCGCCTCACCATCCCGCAGTCGATCGCGGTGCTGCGCGCCGTCTGCCGCGGCCTCGCCTTCGCGCACGCCCGCGGCTGCGTGCACGGCCACCTGTCGCCGCGCCACGTGTTGGTCTCCCGGGACCTCTCGGCGGTCAAGATCGCCGACTTCGGCCCCAGCGAGATCGACGTCGTCTCCGAGCTCGACTCCACCCTGCGCACCGGCGCCTACGCCCTGGGCTCGATGGTCTACCTCGCGCCCGAGCAGCTCGACCGCCGCGGCGCCCCGCCGGACCCCCGCAGCGACCTCTACGCCGCCGGCATCATCTTCGTCGAGCTGCTGACCGGCCGCCCGCCCACCGGCAAGCTCGCCCTTCCCAGCCACGTCAACGCCGAGCTCCCCCCCGCGACCGACGTCCTGGTGCTCAAATGTCTCGACCGCGACCCCGCCAGGCGCTACCCCTCCGCCACCGCCCTCCTCTCCGACCTCGACCACCTCGAAGAAGCCATGCGCGTCCGCCTCCTCTCCCACCTCCGCGGCATCTCCCGCCTCCTCGGCCCCCCCGGCACCCTCCGCCGCACCCTCCTCCTCGCCACCTTCGCCCTGCTGCTGGTCGCCCTTGCCCTGGCCGGGTACTTCCTCGCCGGAAGATAGCGGTGCCGTCATGGGTCGGCGCTAGGGCGGATTGATGCCTCCTGTCAAGTCGGGCGGCCCCGCCGGGAATGAGACCGACCTGATCTCAAAGCCGCCGGCATCATGACGCAACTTCACCTCTTGACCGGTCAACATAACCGCGGAGAGCAGCTCGATCATTGAACCCTTGATCGCTGCGGTCGCGGCGTCATCTGCTGGGTTTATATGTATCTGAAGATCGTTCCCGGAAGCGAACTCCGGCCGGACACTTATGCACGCCACCCCCCCTGGCCAATATTCGGTTCGTGGCTGCTGATGAAGACGTGGGTAACAATGCCGCGGTAAGTCTCTAGCAGGCTGCTGAAAAACCCCGTAAGGACCGATAGAATAAGGCGTAGGGAGGAACCGGCCGATGCGGGGAGCGGACGTGAGGCAGGGCAGCGTGTTCAGCTACGTCTCGCTGGAGGCGCGGGTTCCCAA
>Ga0210384_10002674_pt1 | contig 21498 bp, 22 predicted proteins | sample IncBWH2MmetaG_FD_160574 | JGI IMG/M metagenome (GOLD analysis project Ga0210384, IMG submission 160574) | Forest soil microbial communities from Barre Woods Harvard Forest LTER site, Petersham, Massachusetts, United States - Inc-BW-H-2-M | ecosystem: Environmental > Terrestrial > Soil >...
GCCACCGGCATCGAGGCCATCGACGGCATCGGCTCCACCGAGATGCTGCACATCTTCATCTCCGCCGACGAGGCGCACGCGCGCGCCGGCGCCACGGGCACGCCGGTGCCCGGCTACCAGGCCTGCATCCTCGGCCCCGACGGCGAGAAGCTGCCGCGCGGCGCGGTGGGCCGGCTCGCGGTGCGCGGCCCCACCGGCTGCCGCTACCTCGACGACCCGCGCCAGTCGCAGTACGTGCACGACGGCTGGAACGTCACCGGCGACGCCTACCTGGAGGATGAGGACGGGTACTTCCGCTACCAGGCGCGCACCGACGACATGATCATCTCGGCCGGCTACAACATCGCCGCGCCCGAGGTGGAGGCGGTGCTGCTGGAACACGCGGCCGTCGCCGAATGCGCCGTCATCGGCGTGCCCGACGAGGAGCGCGGCCAGATCGTCAAGGCCTTCGTGGTGCTGCGCGCGGGCCACGCGCCGGATGCGGCCACGGTGAAGACGCTGCAGGACTACGTCAAGCGCGCCGTCGCGCCCTACAAGTACCCGCGCGCCATCGAGTTCGTGCCCGACCTGCCGCGCACGGCCACCGGCAAGCTGCAGCGCTTCCGTCTCAAGGCGACCAAATGATGAAGACCGTCCTGCAACCCGAAGGCTGGCCGCGTCCGCGCGGCTACGCGAACGGCGTCGCCGCGCAAGGCCGCCAGGTGTTCGTGGCCGGCATGGTCGGCTGGAACGCCGCGGCGGAGTTCGAGAGCGACGATCTCGTCGACCAGGTACGCCAGGCGCTGGAGAACGTGAAGGCCGTGCTGGCCGAGGCCGGCGCGCGGCCCGAGCACATGGTGCGCATGACCTGGTACGTCACCGACCGCGCCGACTACCTCGCCCGCGGCCGCGACATCGGCGCCGCATACCGCGACGTGATGGGCCACTACGACGTGGCGATGAGCGCCGTGGAGGTCAGCGCGCTGATGGAGGCGCGGGCCAAGGTGGAGATCGAGGTGACGGCGGTGCTGCCGCAGGCGTTGTAGCGCGGGCCGCGGGCCGGCGGCAACCCGCGGCTTCGGGCTCGGCCGAAGACGCGGTGCGTGCGGCGCCCCAGTGACGTGCCAGGCCGATCGCCGCCCGCTCGAGACATCCGGTCGATTTTCATGGCGGCCCGGCGTACGATCCGTGGCAACTGCCGCGTCCCGATCGGCGGGGAGACGGACATGGGCTACGGTTTCGGCAACGAGCTCCCTCGCGCGCACGGCAACACCTCGCCGCGCCCGCGCACGCACTACCTGGTCGTCATCGACTCGGGCGGATTCATGGTGGCACGCCTGTTTCTCGAGTCGCGCGAGCAGGTCGCCGAGTTCGACGCCAGCACGGAAGAAGTCGCGCAGATGATCAGCCACCTCCGGGCCGACCGCAGCGCCGGCGACCCGCTATGGGATCGCGCCCTGGCCGGTCACAGCAGCGCCGAACGGGCGGGGGCGCGAGTCTATGTGTTGGACATCTGACAAACGAATTCCCTCTCCCGGAACCCGGAGTTTCTTCATGACCACGATTGCCGAGAACGCCGATCTCGTCACGCTCATCAACGTATTCACGGTCGAACCATCGAATCAACAGGAACTGCTCGACCTGCTCGCGCGCGCTACCGATACATCCGTTCGTCACGTCCCGGGGTTCATCTCGGCGGCGCTTCATCGAAGCGTCGACGGAACAAGGGTCACGATGTACGCGCAGTGGAAGAGCGCGGAGCACTACCGGCACTACCAATCGATGCTTTCAGACCCGGCCGCCGCACCCTACGTGGAACAGGTACTCGCCATAGCCAGGTTCGAGCCCGGGATGTACGAAGTGGTCAAGGTCGTCGCCGGGCCGAACAAGCCTGGGGCCGATTGATTCGACGCCCGGAGTCTCTGCGGGCATCCCGACTAGATCGTCGGCGCGTACTGCGCGTACTGCGCCTTGTACGGCACGCGCGCCTGCTTGCCGATCGCCGTGGCGTCGCAGCCCGAGGCAGGCATCGCGCCGCCGACCGTGGCCACGCGCTGGATCGTCGTGACCTTGGCGAACAGGCCGGGCTTGCCGGTGCTGTGCGTGTCCAGCAGCAGCCAGGGGATCGCGCCGGCGTCGGGCGAGTCGACCTTGGCCTTGACCGTGCCCACCACCTTGCTGCCGTCGCCGGCCTCCCAGGTCGGGCCGGCGTAGTGGTGGCCCACCAGCACGCCCTTGGCGTCGACCAGGTTGGCCTCCGGCGCGACGAACACCCAGCCCGGCGCGCCCTCGGGCCTGGCCTTGCATTCGTAGATCTGCACGCCGTCGGCCCACAGCGTGCGAACCAGGGAATCGGTGGACGGCACGGCCAGGTTGCCGGGGATCACCACCGTGGGCGGCGTGGGCTGCAGCGCCTCGACGGCGCAGGCCGACAGCAGGGCCGTGGCGACCATGGGCAGGAGACGGGCGGCGGAGACGATGGTCATCGGATGTCCTCGGGTCTGGGGGTCAGAACGCGACCTCGTAGCGCTGGCCGCGGAAATTCAGGATGGCCGACTTCAGGCGGATCTGCTCGAGCACGGTGTCGGCCGCGGGCTTGTCGCCCTCGTGGAACACCTGGCCGTTGAGGATCACCATGCGCGCGGACGGCGTCTCGGAGTAGATCGCACCGCCCACGTTCAGGCGCGGCAGCTGCGAGCGGACGTCGGGGGGCAGGTCGTTGATGCCCGGGATGGCGGCTGGCCGCGCAGGCGTCGTCGCGGGCGCGATCGGCGCGCCGTAGTGCTCCACCGGCAGCTGCGCGGGCGCGGCGGCCTTGGGTTCCGGCGTCGCGACGCGGGCCGCCGTCGGCCGGCCCTGCGGCGGCGGCACATGGGGGGGCGGCAGCGCGCGCTCGCGGCCCACGGGCGGCTCGACGGGTCGCGCGCCCGGATCGATCGCCCCGGGGCTAGCAGGCGGCAACTCGCCCGGCGCGGGCGCGGTCTCGCGCGGGGGCGGCGCGAGCTCGGGCGCGGGCGCGAGCGGCGCCGTCGCCACGCGGGCATCGGGCTGCGAGCGCCACGGCCCGAAGACGATCACCACCAGCACGGCCACCAACAGCGCGCCGGCCACGCCGGCGCCCCAGATCAGCGGCGAGAAGTTGCGCGCCGCCGGCTCGCCGTCGGCCGGCACGTTCTGGGCATGCAGGCCCGGCACCGCGCCGCGCGTGCGTTCGGCATCGGCTCGCCGGAGCGCATCGAGGATGTAGGACATGCGCTTATTTTCCCTGGGCGGCCACGGCCGTCGGCGCCATGCCGGCCAGCCAGGGTTCGGCGAGGCCGCTGGCGCGATTGATCTGCATCAGCGTGGTGGGGCCGGCCACGCCGTCGGGCGCGAGCCCCTGGGATTGCTGGAACGCGGCCACGCGCGAGCGCAGCGTGGCGTCGAAGACATGGTCGGGTGCCGGCGCCGACGCCCCCAGCGCCGCGGCAAGCTGCGCGCCCACCGAGTCCACCAGCGGACCTTGCGAGCCCACCGACAGCGGCGCCGAGTAGCCCGGCGGCACGCGCCAGAAGGTGCTGAAGTCGCCGCGCCACGTCGTCGTGAGCAGCGTCAGCGGCACCTGCACCGCCGACTTGCCCGCCACCAGCGTGGCCTCGTCGCGATCCATGCCGGCCAGCACCGCGTACACCGGCCTGTCCTGCGCGTCGTGCAGCGTGAGCACGCTGGGACGCGCGAGCAGCCGCAGCAGCGCGAGGCCGCCATGCGCGCGGAAGCAGCGCACGTCCTGCTCGGCCGCGAGCGCGCAGGGATCGCCGTCGACCAGCAGCAGCGCCCAGTCGCGCGAGAGGGCGCGCAGCGCCTCCTGCTCGTCGCGCGGCGCCCGGGCCAGCCAGGCGTCGAGCTCGCCCACCGAGCGCACGCGGGCCGCGCTCGCCGCTGCCGCGGTCGCGGTGGGAAGAACGGACGCCGACGCCTTGGCCTGGCCGGCGCGCGCGGACGAGGCCGCACCGGCCGCCGCCACGGCCCCGCTCGCCGGCGCCTTGTCGCGCGCGCCCCATTGAACCGCCGCCGTCGCCGCTGCGCCGGCCAGCACCCCGGCGACTATCGCCGGCGGCCACCAGCGCGCCGGCAGCGTGCGCGGCCTCGCCTCGCCCGCCTCGCCGAACACCTCCTGCGCCGCCTTGTCGACGATCGCCCTGTCGACACGCGCCATGCCGGTGGCGTACGCCCCCAGCAGCGCGCGGTCGCACAGCAGGTTGATGCGGCGCGGCACCCCGCGGGCGAGCTGGTGGATGCGGCGCAGCGCGGCCGCGTCGAAGGGCATGGCGCCCTTGAGCCCGGCCACCGCGAACCGGTGCGCGATGTACTGCGTGGTCTCCTTCTCGGACAGCGCGTCGAGGTGGTAGCGCGCGATCACGCGCTGCGCCAGCTGCTCCAGCTCGGGCCGGGCCAGCATGCCGCGCAGCTCGGGCTGGCCGATCAGCACGATCTGCAGCAGCTTGCGCTCGCTGGTCTCGAGGTTGGTGAGCAGGCGCAGCTGCTCCAGCACGTCCGACGAGAGGTTCTGCGCCTCGTCGATGATCAGCACGTTGTTCTGGCCGACCGCGTGCGTGCGCAGCAGGTACTCGTTGAGGCCGTCGACGTAGTCCTTGAGCCCGGGCGCCGTGCCGGCCGCGGTCAGCGGCGGGAACTTGATGCCGAACTCGTGGCACACCGTGATGAGCAGTTCCAGCGCCGACAGCTTCGGGTTGAAGATGTAGGCGACGTTGCAGCGCGGCGGGATCTGCTCCAGGAAGCAGCGGCACACGGTGGTCTTGCCCGCGCCGATCTCGCCGGTGAGCAGCACGAAGCCGCCGCCGCCCTGCACGCCGTACAGCAGGTGCGCCAACGCCTCCCGATGGCGTTCGCTCATGAAGAGGTAACGCGGATCGGGCGCGATCGAGAAGGGCTTCTGCTTGAGGCCGAAGAAGGGCACGTACATGGCGCAAGCATACTTCGGCGAGGTGACGCTGCCGTCGCTCCCGTGCGGCGTCGGGATTCAGCGCCGCGTGGAGGCGTCGCGAAACGCGCGGAGGACGGCGTTCATGCGAGTCTGGTAGCCCGGTCCCTGGGCCTTGAACCAGTCGAGCACCTCCTGGTCCACGCGCAACGAGATCGACGCCTTCGCGGGCACCGGTTCGAGCCCGCGGCGCACGATGCCGCGCACGATGTGCCGGACGTCGGCCTCCGGATGCTCGCGGGTGTCAGGCGCCGACCTGCTCGAAGTAGATGCCTGCTTCGCGGGCAGTGGCCTTGCGGAACGAGATGACTCGGATTTCATGGGAAGTCTCGGTATGCACCAGCGATACGGGAATGCCATCCAGCAACCCCAGGGTGACGAAGCGCTGCTCGCCATACTCGAAGCGATCGTCCTCGAACGTGAACGTCAGGCCCGCGAAGACGCGCTCGGCATCCGCGAAGTCCAGTCCGTGCGCGTCGAGGTTGGCGTTCAGTTCGGTCTCTGACCAGCGAAATTGAATATGCATAATGTATATACACTTCGCCGCCACGTCAACGTTGCGGAATGCAGGCGACGGCGTTCCGATCTCCGCCGCCTCCCGACAGGACGCCCTGCTCGAATCGACCGGTTTCCCCGCCGCCGAGCGCGCGATGGGGCCACTCCTGCGTTGCGTATCGCGGGGCCGGCAGCACTCGGCTGAAGACCTCGCGCACGCCGGGCCCGGGACGCGGTGGCATCATCGACGCAAGCTTCCAGAGGACTCGCATGAAACTGCTCCGCCACGGCCCGCGCGGCCACGAACGGCCCGGCCTCGTCGACGGCCAGGGCGTGATGCGCGACCTGAGCGCGCAGATCGGTGACATCTGCGCCGCCGACCTGTCGCCCGCCCGCCTCGCGCGCCTGCGCTCCGTCGAGATCGACACGCTGCCCGTGGTCGCGCCCGGCACGCGCCTGTCGGTGCCCTGGCACGGCCTGTCGAAGTTCGTCTGCGTGGGGCTGAACTACAAGGATCACGCAGCCGAGGCGAAGATGGCGCTGCCGACCGAGCCCATCCTGTTCCTGAAGGCCAGCTCGGCGCTCACCGGTCCCAACGATCCCGTCGTGCTGCCCCAGGGCGCGCAGAAAGGCGACTGGGAGGTGGAGCTGGGCGTGGTCATCGGCACGCGGGCGCGCTGCGTGGCGGAGGCCGACGCGCTGGCGCACGTGGCCGGCTACTGCGTGGTCAACGACGTGTCGGAACGTGCCTTCCAGCTGGAGCGCGGCGGCACCTGGGACAAGGGCAAGGGCTGCGACACCTTCGGCCCGGTCGGCCCCTGGCTGGTCACGGCCGACGAGGTGCCCGACCCGCAGAAGCTCCCGCTATGGCTGGACGTGAGCGGCGAGCGCATGCAGGACGGCAGCACGGCCGACATGGTGTTCGGCGTGGCGCAACTGGTGAGCTACGTGAGCCGCTTCATGACGCTGGAGCCGGGCGACCTGATCGCCACCGGCACGCCGGCGGGCGTGGGCATGGGCCGCCAGCGCTTCCTGAAGCCCGGCGACACGCTGCGGCTGGGCATCGCGGGCCTCGGCGAGCAATCGACCACGGTGCACGCATGGGACGCGGCGCTGATCGACCGCGTCCACGGCGCACATTGATAAACTGGGCGCATGCGACGCTTGCTGCGACTGTTGACGCTCCTGCTCTTCGCGCTGGCGCTCCCGATCCAGGGCGTGACGGCGACGACGGCGATGCTCACGCACGCGCACGGCGCGCCGCACGCGATGACCATGCCCGGCGGCACGACGACGGACGCCGCCGCCCTGCCCTGCCATGGCCGCGCCGTCGACAAGGCCGGCTGCGGCGCCTGCTGCGCACCCATCGTCGCAGACCAGGCCACGCTGATCGTGGCGCCGGTCGCGCCGCGCTGGACCGCCCTGCCGCCGGCCACGCCCGCGGTTGCGGAGCCCTTGTTCCTCACCGGCGGCACCGACCGCCCGCCCCGCCTCCCCGCCTGAACCGCCGTGACGCGTCGCGCCCCCGTGCGTGACGCGAGCGCCCGCGCACGCGGGCCGTTCCAGGACGAGGATCCCATGCTTTCGAGACTTCCCATCGCCGGCCCGGCGCTGGCCGTCGCCGCGTTCGCGCTGCTGGCCGGCTGCGCCACGCAGGCCATCGACGACAACGTCGCCGCCGCGCACCACGAGGTCACTGCCCACGGCGGCCCCGACTTCGCGTGGCTCGCCACAGACGCCGCCCGCGACCAGGCCCGCGCCGACGTCGCGCTCGCCCTGCGGCAACCCCTGTCGCAGGACGACGCCGTGCGCATCGCGCTGTCGCACGACCTCGCGCTGCAGGCGCTGCTGTTCGACCGCGCGGCGGCCTCGGCCGACGCGACGCAATCGGCCCGGCTGCCCAACCCGGTGTTCGCGTTCGAGCGCCTGGCCGGCGGCGGCGCCACCGAGGTGACGCGCGCGCTCACGCTGCCGCTGCTGGACCTGCTCCTGCTGCCGGCGCGCGCCCGCCAGGCCGGCGCCGTGCAGCAGCGCCTGCGCCTGCAACTGGCCATCGACGTGCTGCGCCGCGCCGACGATGCGCGCGCCGCGTGGGTGTCGGCCGTCGCCGCGGAGCAGTCGCTGCGCTACGCGAACCAGGTGAACGACGCCGCCGAGGCCGCGGGCGAGTTGGCCCGGCGCCTCGAGGCCGCCGGCAACTTCAGCGCGCTGCAGCGCGCCCGCGAGGAGGCGTTCTCCGCCGATGCGCTGCAAGGCCTCGCGCAGGCGCGGCGCGCGCAGCGGCACGCGCGCGAGACGCTGGTGCGCGCGCTGGGCCTCGATGCGACCGAGGCCGCCGCGCTGAAGCTGCCCGAGCGCCTGCCCGACCTGCCCGCGACGCTGCCGCCGCCGGACGCCGCGCGCCAGTCCGCGCTCGACGAACGCCTGGACCTGCGCCTCGCGCGCGCCCGCCTGGACGAGCTCGCCCGCGCGCAAGGCCTCGTGCGCGTGACCGGCACCGTCGATGCGCTGGACCTCGGCGCCGAGCGCCGCGACCAGACGGGCCTGCCGCGCGAACACGGCCTGGCGCTGTCGGTGCCGCTGCCGCTGTTCGACAGCGGCGACGCCGCCCGCGCCGGCGCGCAGGCCCGCTACGCCGCGGCCCTCGCCCGCACCGGCGCGCTCGCGGTCGCCGCGGCCTCGCAACTGCGCACCGTCGACGCCGACCGCCGCGAGGCCCACGCGCTGGCCGCGCAGTTCCGCGATCGCCTCGTGCCCCTGCGCGCCACCATCCTCGGCGAGAACCTGCTGCGCTACAACGGCATGCTCGCCAGCCCCTTCGACCTTCTCGCCGACGCGCGCGACCAGGCCCTCGCGGTGCAGCAGGCGATCGCCGCGCAGCGCGATTTCTGGCTGGCCGACGCGGCGTGGCAGGCGGCCACACTGGGCCTGGCCTCGAACAACGACTTCCCGGAGGCCCCATGACATCCAACCGCCGCGGCTTCCTGCTGCGCACCGCCGGCGCCACGCTGGCCGCCACCACCGTCTCGCGCGCCGCGCTGGCCGCGCTGCCCGAGCTCGCCTCGCACGACAGCGCCGACACCGCGCCCCCGCTGGCGCCCGCCACCGGCCCGCACTACAACCCCGTCGTCACCCTCAACGGCTGGACGCTGCCCTGGCGCATGAAGGAAGGCATCAAGGAGTTCCACCTCGTGGCCGAGCCGGTGCTGCGCGAGATGGCGCCCGGCTTCACGGCGCGCCTGTGGGGCTACAACGGCCAGTCGCCGGGCCCGACGATCGAGGTGGTCGAGGGCGACAAGGTGCGCCTGTTCGTCACCAACCGGCTGCCGGAGCGCACGTCGGTGCACTGGCACGGCCAGCGCCTGCCCAACGGCATGGACGGCGTCACGGGCCTCACGCAGCCGGCCATCGAGCCCGGCAAGACCTTCGTCTACGAGTTCGTGGCGCGCCGCGCCGGCACCTTCATGTACCACCCGCACGCCGACGAGATGGTGCAGATGGCCATGGGCATGATGGGCTCCTGGGTGACGCACCCGCGCGCGCCGTCGCCCGCCATCGCGGCGGTGGACCGCGACTATGTGTTCCTGCTCAATTCGTACGACGTGACGCCGGGCGCCAGCGTGCCCAGGACGTCGACGATGACCGACTTCAACCTCTGGTCGTGGAACAGCCGCATCTTCCCGGGCATCGCACCGCTGGTGGCGCGCCAGCACGAGCGCGTGCGCATCCGCGTGGGCAACCTGTCGATGACCAACCACCCGATCCACCTGCACGGCCACGAGATGCAGGTGACCGGCACCGACGGCGGCCCGACGCCGCCGGGCTCGCGCTGGCCCGAGGTGACGGTGGACATCGCCGTGGGCCAGATGCGCCAGCTGGAGTTCGTGGCCGACGCCGAGGGCGACTGGTCGCTGCATTGCCACAAGGCGCACCACACGATGAACGCGATGGGCCATGACGTGCCCAACATGATCGGCGTCGACCAGAAGGACGTCGTCGACAGGATCCGCGCGCTGGTGCCCGGCTACATGGCCATGGGCGGCAGCGGCATGGGCGACATGGCGGGCATGTCCATGATGCCGGCGCCGCCCAACACCGCGCCGATGATGGGGGGCGACGGGCCGTACGGGTCGCTGGAGATGGGCGGCATGTTCAGCGTGGTCAAGGTGCGGCGCGACCAGCCCGCCGGCGACTACCGCGATCCGGGCTGGTACCGGCCGCCCGCCGGCACCACCGCGTACGAATGGACGGGCGAGCCGCCCCCGGTCGCGTCGCATGCCGCCCACAATCCCTCGAATGAAATCGAGGTGCAGGCGAAGAAGCCGAGCATGGGCGGCATGCCCATGGAACACTGAGAACCACAATGAAAATCATCCAGGAGGCCTCCATGACCACCCCGCTGCGCCTCGCGTTGGCGACCCTCGCCGCCACGCTCAGCCCGCTCGCGTTCGCGCACGCCTCGCTCGTCGAGTCGTTCCCCGCCAAGGGGCAGATCCTCACCGGCTCGCCGGCCGAGATCCACCTCACCTTCAACGAGCACGTGGAGCCCCGCTTCTGCCGCATCAAGCTGGTGAGCGACGCCGGCAAGAACTTCGACGCCGATCGTCCGTCGGCCGACAAGACCAGGCCCAACGCCATCGTCGCCGCGGTGCCCGTGCTCAAGCCGGGCACCTACAGCGCGCGCTGGACGGCGGTGGGCAGCGACGGCCACAAGACGCACGGCGACTTCTCGTTCACGATCGCCAAGTAGCGGCGCGAGCAACCGCATGGATGACGCCACGCTCGCCGCGCTGCGCACCACGGCCGACGCGGTGGGCAACGTCGGCTTCGCCACGATGGCCGGCACGCTGGCCACGCGCGCGCTGCTGGGCGATGCGGCATCGGACTGGGCCCTGCACTGCATGCGGCGCTGCCGCCGCACGTTCACGCGCGCCGGCTGGCTGACGCTGGCGGCCAGCCTCGCCTGGATGGTGGCGGAGGCGCTCACGATGACCGAGGCGCCGCCGCTGGAGGCCCTCGCGGCGATCGCCGGCATCGTCGCCGACACGCCGTTCGGGCGCGCGTGGGCCGTCGCCAGCGCGGCGCTGGCCGTCGCGCTGGCGCTGGTGGTGCTGCGTCCGCGCCGGGCGCCGCCGCTGCGCACGCTGGCGCTGGCCCTCGCGGTGGCGGGCGTCGCGCACGCGTGCGCGGGCCACGCGGGCGCGACGGGCCTCGGTTGGCTCGCGGGCGTGATGGGCGTGCACGTCCTGGCCACGGCGCTGTGGGCCGGCGCCGTGTTCGCCGCGGCGCTGTGCGTGGCTCACGGCGGGCCGGACACCGCCGACGGCCCGCGCTACGCCGCGCGCCTGTCCACGCTGGCCACGGGTTCGCTGGTGGTCGTCGCGCTCACCGGCGTGGCGGGCGCCTGGCACGCGCTGGGCGGCGACGTCGCACCGCTGGCCACGTCCACCTGGGGCCGCGTACTCGATGCCAAGACGGCCCTCGTGGCGATCGCGGTGGCCCTCGGCGGCTTCAACCGCTTCGTCGTGATGCCCGGGTTGCCACGCGCGTGGCCGCGTTTCGGGCGCGTGCTGCGCATCGAGGCGGGCGTGCTCGCGGCCGTGCTGGTGGCGGCCGCCTTGCTGGCCAACGGCGAGCCGCCGGTGGTGTGATCAGGTGGGCGCGTCGCCGGCCGGCTGGGTGACGGCGCGCTTGAGCTCATCCACCGTGTAGCCCTGCTTGAGCAAGGCCTCGCGCAGCCATTCGGGGTGCTCGCCCTGGCCGTCCCACGTTTCGCCGCTGACCGGGTGGCGGTAGCGGATCGGCAGGCTGCCGGCCGGCGCCGGCTGGGCCGATCGCGGCATCGGGCCGCGCAGTTCCTGCGGCGTGATGTTCCAGAATTCGACGAGCTTGCGCACGGTGCGCAGCGCCGCGAGCTTCTCGGGGGGGTAGTCGTCGTCTTCGATTTTCATCGGCCGGGGTCGGGCAAGCCCTGCATGGCGGCATTCCGGGTGGGCCGGTTGCCGATGGGCAATGGTAGCGCCCCCGGCCTGTCGAGCCCGCGCGTGCGCCACAACGGATGTCGTCCGCGCGTGAAATAGACTGCGGGGAACGCCACCTGCGGCCGCCACGCCATCGACCTTCATGCGTCTCGCCCGGATCCGAATTTCGCTTGCCCTGGCCGCCGCATCGGGGGTCGCCGCCGCGGCGCAGGCCGCTTCGCCTTCGCCGGCGTCGGCGTCTTCGGCCGTGCTGTCCGATGCCTGCCCCGCGCAGTTGCCGGTCAAGCAGACCGTGTCCGGCACGATCGCCGGCTGGACGGCACAGGACCAGCAGGGGAGCTATCCGTTCACGCGCGTCGCGTTCTACCCGGGCCCGCCCGCCGAAAGCTCGCTGATCGTTCCCACGGTCGAATACCAGGGCCAGACCGGGCTGCACGACCGCTGGAGCCTGCCGCGGCGGCCGGGCGGCTACTGGATGACCTGCGCGTACGCCAACACCACGGCGACGCTGGCCCGCAAGCTGGCCGACGACGCGGACTACTGCCAGGCCGACTACGACGGCCGCTTCATGACGCTGGTGGTGCGCCACTGGTCGTGCGGGCCGCGGCGCCTGGTGGCCACGCCGCTGCCGCCGCGTCCCGCGACCAAGCCGCCGGCCAAGCCGCCGGTCAAGCGCGGCGGATGAACGCCATCGCGAGCGCCGGCGTGCGCTGAGCGAGGGCCTCGGCGGGCGCTCGCTCGCCCTCGACGTCGCCCAGCATCGCCTTCAGCTCCTCGCCCTGCAGCACCTCCTGGACGAGCAGCGCCTGCGCCATCGCGTCCAGGCGGGCGCGCTGCGCCTTGAGCAGCGTGCGGCACGTGGCCTGCGCCTGTTCCAGCAGCGTGCGCGCCTCCTTGAGCACCGCGGCCTGGATGTCCGGGCCCAGCAGTTCCCTGGGGATGCCGCCGACGCTGAGCAGGCCGAAGGTCTCGGAGAAGCCGAGCGAGCCCACCATCTCGATGGCCAGTTCCGACGCGCGCTTCAGGTCGTCGGAGGCGCCGCTGGACACGCTGTCGAGCACCAGCAGCTCGGCCTCGCGGCCGCCCAGCATCATGGCCAGCCGGCTCACCAGCTCGTTCTGCTTGTAGAGCGGATCCTCGGTGCCGCGCGTCATGTAGGTGACGCCCAGCGCCTGGCCGCGCGGCTCGATGGTGACGCGCTCGACGAGACCCGCGCCCGTCCAGTGGCCGATCATCGCGTGGCCGGCCTCGTGGTACGCGAGGCGCACGCGCGTGCCCTCGGTGAGCAGGTCCTTCACCGGCGAGATCTCGCCGCCCAGCAGCTGCGTCTCGATGGCGCGCAGCACGTGGTCGGACGTCACCTTGTCGGCTCCGGCCTCGGCCGCGCTGGAGGCGGCCTTGTTGACGATGTTGGCGATCTCCGCCGGCGTCAGGCCCGGCGTCATGCGCGCCAGCGCGGCGGTGTCGGCGCCGCCGTCGGAGGCCACCTTGGCCAGGTACAGGTCGAACAGCCTCGCGCGCTCGGGCTGCGTGGGCTTGGCCAGGCGCACCAGCATGTCGAAGCGGCCGGGGCGGCGCATCGCCTCGTCGATGTTGTTCTCGTGGTTGGTGGCGGCCACCACCACGACGTTGTCCATCGCCTCGAAGCCGTCCATCTCCACCAGCACGCGGTTGATGATGCGGTTCATCTCCGATTCCGCGCCGCCGCCCTCGTTGCCGCGCGAGCGCTTGCCGATGCCGTCCACCTCGTCGATGAACAGCACGCAGGGCGCGTGCTTGCGCGCCAGCTTGAACAGCGCCTTGACCTTGGCGACGCCCGCGCCGTAGTACGTGGCGGTGAAGTACGAGCCGTCGACGGCGATGAAGTTGGCCTTGCTCTCGCCGGCCAGCGCCTTGGCGAGCAGCGTCTTGCCGGTGCCCGGCGGGCCCACGAGCAGCACGCCGCGCGGCGCCGCGGCGCCCAGCCTCACGTAGGCCGACGGGGCGTGCATGAAGGCCTTGACGCGGTTGAGCGCGGCCTTGGCCTCCTCGTTGCCGATGGCGTCGTCGAACGTGGTCTCGGGGCGCTCCGACAGCGTGGAGGCCGCGCCGCCCACGCCGGTCTGCAGGCGCATCAGCACGAAGAAGCCGATGCCCATCGTGGCGATGATGATCAGCGGCGAGACGATGGCGCCCAGCGCGTCGAGCAGGTGCTGGCTCTTCGTGCGCGGATCGACGTCCACGCCCACCAGCGCGAAGCCCTGCGCGGCGCTGCGCTCGGCGAGCTTGTCGAGCGCCGTTCCGGCGCAGCCGATGACGGTGCATCCGGGCACCGTGACGCTGGCCTTCGCGCCGTTCTTCAGCGTGTAGAGCACCAGGCCGGGGTGGCCGTTGGCCAGCGCGACCGTGGCCACCTGGCCGGCGTCGGCCGCCTTGATGAGCTCGGACACGTTGCGCTGGTTGGCCAGCCACGCGTCGGGGGCCTTCTCGAACTCCAGCATCTCGGGGCTCTTGCGCGCGTTCGACTCGCGCGTGGCCTCCTGCGCCAGCAGCGCGAAGCCGGCGACGACCAGCATCACCGACAGCACGGCGACGGGGACGCGGGAGTTGGCGCGGACGCGCTTGAAGAACTTCTGGATGGCGGTCATGGGCGGCGTGCGCGATGGCAAGGGCAATGCTTGATATCGGTCGATATCACGCCCCAATTGGAGCGCGGGAACGCCCAAAGTTCCAGCCGGAATAGCGGCCCTTGGACCCCTTAGATCGCACCGTGAGAAATGTCCGCCGCCGTGCCCGCTCGACAACAGCCGCGTGCGCTTGCACCGCACCGTCGAGTTCATTCGCGGCAGCCGACGAAAAGTCACACGCAAGCCGCATGCCGCGCGCTACATTGGTTCGATCGCCCGCCACGCGAGCGAAACAACTTCAGGAGAGAGTCATGGGTTTGCTGGATTCGATCGTCGGACAAGTCTCGGGCGCGCTGGAGAACAGCGTGCCGGGCGGCCAGGTGCACCCGGGGCTGCTGGACGTGGTGTCGTCGTTGATGACGCAGGGCGGCGGCCTGCAGGGACTGGTCGGCCAGTTCGAGCAGCAGGGGCTGGGCAACGTCGTGCAGTCGTGGATCGGCGGCGGCCAGAACCTGGCCATCACGCCCGACCAGGTTCAGTCGGTGCTGGGCGAGCCGCACATCGCCGAGGTCGCCGCCAAGCTGGGCCTGTCGCCCGCGGACGTCACCAACCAGCTCGCCGGCCTGCTGCCGCATGCGGTGGATTCGGTGACGCCGGCCGGCGCGGTGCCGCAGGGCAACGTGCTCAGCGAGGCGCTGAACGCGTTCACGGCGCTGCGTCGCTAGGCGAACTTCGCCGCGAGGTCGACGCTGTCGCGCCGGCCCACGGCGTCGGCGTGTTGCGCCAGCCAGCGGCCCGCGCTCGCGCGGCCGAGCTGGTGCAGCGTCTCGAAGAAGCGCGCGTTGACGGCCAGCCGCGTCTCGCCGGCCAGGTGTTCGAGCTCGGGCCCGGCCTCGATCAGGTGGAAGCGCGCGGCCGGCTCGTCGCCGCTCCACGCGCGCGGAATCCAGCGATGCCACGGCCGTCGCGCGACGCGGGCGCGCTCGCGCACGAGCGCCTGCATCTCGCGCCGGAACGCGGACGTGAACGCGATCTCGGCCACGCGCGCATGCAGCTCTTGCGCCGTGTCGGTGGGCTGCGTCGGCGGCCATTCGAGCGGTGACAGCAGCACCAGCAGCGTGTCGCGCGCGCGCGCGCCGTCCAGCAACGGGAACACGGCCGGGTTGGCCGCGTAGCCGCCGTCCCAATAGGTCTGGCCGGCGATGCGCGGCGCATGGAACACCGTGGGCATGCAGGCCGACGCGAGCACGGCGTCGACGCCCAGCTCGGGCGCGCCGAACAGCCGCAGCCGCCCGGAATCGGCGTGCGTGGCGGCCACGAACAGGCGAAACGGGCAACGCCGGCGCAGGCCGTCGAAGTCCACCTGGTCGAGCAGCAGCTGGCGCAGCGGATTGACGCCCAGCGGGTTGAACTGCGCGGGCGACACGTAGTGGGCCCAGGCCATCCACCACTTCACCATCGGTGCGAGGTGCACCCCGCCGTCGGCGTCCTGCTGGGTGACGTCCACCGGCATCGTGTCGGCCAGCGACGTCCAGAAGCGCCGCAGCGCGGCCCGGGCGCCATCGCGGCCGCCGGACATCCAGCCCTGCGCCAGCATCACGGCGTTCATCGCGCCGGCGCTGCTGCCGCTGAGGCCGTCGAAGCCGAAGCGGCCATCCTCCAGCAGCGCGTCGAGCACGCCCCAGGTGAACGCGCCGTGCGCGCCCCCGCCCTGGAGGCCCAGGTTCAGCAGGCGCGGGGAAGGCATGGGCAGGGGAGCGGCGGGTTCATGAAGCCATCTTCGGCGACGCCGTCGTGCCCGCCCCTCCACCGGGGTATTCCGTGACATCTGGCCGGCGAGCGGTCGTTGCGCAACACTGCGATGGGAAACCCTGGATGGAAAACCCTTATCAGCGAGCCCGATTCTTGCAAGGATCTGACATCTGATACGCTGCGCCCCGCGTTGGTGCAAGAAAAACAATGGGAACGTCGATGTTCGTCTCCTTTGCCCGGTGGTCGTTGCCGGCGATCGTCACCTGTCTGGCCGCGGCCAGTGTTCGGGCACAACCGGGCGGCGCCAACGGGCCGCAGGTGATGGGCTGGGTGCCGGCCTACGGCATCGAGGCCTCGATGAAGGCCCTGTCTGCCTCGCCGGCCATCGGCCAGGCCATGACGCGGCTGGGCCTGCAGTTCTGGAACCCCAGCGTCGACGGCAGGGGCGTGGTGTTCGCGCCGGTGGACGCCACCGGCCGCCCGGTGACGGCCGCCGACGTGAAACGGTTGCAGGGCTGGGCGCGCAGCCACAACGTGCAGCCGCTGCTGACCGTCTACAACAACTCCCAGGTGATCAACCGCTGGGACTGGCCGCTGGCCCGGCGCGCGTTCGCCGAGCATCCCGAGGAATTCGCCGCCGCCCTGGTGGCCGCCGTGGACAAGTGGGACCTCGACGGCGTCGACCTCGACCTGGAAGGCGAAGGCGCACTTGCGGCCGACCGTGCCCCATTCGCAGCCTTCGTGCACCAGCTCGCCGCGGCCCTGAAGGCCAAGGGCAGGATCCTCACGGTGGACAGCTTCCACAGCCCCTGCGACAACGCGCCCAACATGCGCTGGTGGAGCGACTGGACGGGCGACGTCGCCACCATCCACTCGATGGGCTACGAAGACCTGTACGAAGGCAGCAAGGCCACGTTCACGCCCGAGGGCAGGCCCGTCTGCGAAGGCGGCGCCATGCTGTTCCGCTACAGCTGGCAGCTGGAGTGGGGCATGAAGGCCGGCTACCGGCGCGACCAGATCGTGATGGGCATGCCCACGTGGGTGGACGCCTGGGGCTCCGGAGGCCTCGGCCCCAACGTGGTGGACCACCTGCGCGAGGTGCGCGCGCTGGGTGCCGGCGTGGGTCTGTGGGACATGCAGCTGGCCGCGCCCGGGTGGACGAAGCCCGCCACCTGGGATGCGGTGCAGGCGCTGCGCCGGCCCGGCAATGCGCTGGCGCGGCGCTGGCTGCCCGTCATCGATCGCGGCACGCCGCGCGGCTCGACCGTCGAGACGCTGGCCGTGTCGGAGCGGACGCCGACGGCCACGAACTTCCGCTCGCAGCCGTCATCCGCGCGCTGACGCGGGCACGTCCGGATCAGCGACGGTCGTGGTCGTGACCGCGGTCGTGGTCTTCACGATCGCGATCGTCGTGATCGCGGTCGCCGTGATCGCGGTCGTGCCCATGGCCGTGCTCGCGTTCCTCGTGGTCGAAGCGATGGTCGTGCGGATAGTGCTGGACGTAGCGGTCGTGCACCCACTGTTCGCGCACGAAGTACACGGGCTGGCCACAGGCGCCATAGGCGGCGCAGTGGTGGGCCCAGTCATGCTGGTGCGCCTCCGGCACGTACAGGTAGATCGGGCGCTGCTGGATCGCCACCGGGGACGGCGCGATGACCATGGGCTGCGCGTAGACCACCGGCGGCGCCACGAACGCGACGCCGGGGGCGCCGATGTCGACGCGGCCGTAGACGCCGGGGACGTTGATGTTGACGCTGGCGCCGACCGAGACCTGGGCGTTTGCCGCGTTGCCGGCCAGGGCCGCGAGGGCGGCGGCGGCGAACTGGAGATGGATCTTCTTCATGATGTGTCTTCCTTCTGGTCGGCTGGGGAGGTCGGTGTGCGGGCTGCGTGTCGCCGGGATGGCTTGCAGCGAGCTTGCATCTAGAACGGTCTGCACGACAACGCCGTTGACGGCAGAGACGTAATCGATCTTTACAGGGCACGCCGCATGCCGCATGCCGCATGTCGGCGCCGAGTAGCGATTCTCCTCGCGGAACGCCCGCGCCGGCGATAGTTCGGTACGCCTCCTCAGCCAGAAAGGTGCATTTTTCTCGGGCTTGTGGGAGAATCGCGGGTTCGACCCCTTACAGCTTTAAAGACCGGATCCAATCATGGGCAACAAGATCGTTACCGAAGCCGACCGCAAGGCCACCCCGCGTCCGGCGCTGCCGATCGGCGTCACCGCCACCACCGGCAAGGGCCAGAAGCGCAGCCTCGAGCGCGGCGCCCACACCCGCAGCAAGAAGAACCCGGGCAAGCGCGCTCGCCAAGGCTGATCGGGGAGGCTCGCAGAGCCAACCCGGTTTCAGCCGCCAAGGCTGATCGCGGGCCGGCCCTATGCCGGCTCATTTCAGGCGTTCGCGGCCCTTGCCCGAACGGATTGGCCGACATCGCCGCGCAAGCGTGACCAGGAGCCTTCGGGCTCCTTTGTTCGTTCCAGCCGAACATCCGCACCATGCTACGAATCACCGAACTGCGCCTGCCGCTGGATCATGCCGAGGACGCCCTGCGCCCGGCGATCGTGGCGCGCCTGGGCATTCGTGACGCGGAGCTGAGTTCGTTCAACGTCTTCAGGCGCAGCTACGACGCGCGCAAGAAGACGGCCATCGTGCTGATCTACACCATCGATTGCGTGCTCGCCGTCGATGAATCGGCCGTGCTCGCGCGGTTCGATGGCGATCCGCACGTGCGCGTGGCACCGGACACGAACTACCGCTTCGCGGGCCACGCGCCCGACGGCTTCTTCGGCGGTGCCCGCCCTCGCCCGGTCGTGGTCGGCTTCGGGCCGTGCGGCATCTTCGCCGCGCTGATCCTCGCGCAGATGGGCCTGCGTCCCATCGTGCTCGAACGCGGCAAGCCGGTGCGCGAGCGCACCAAGGACACCTGGGGCCTGTGGCGCCAGGGCCAGCTCGATCCCGAGTCGAACGTGCAGTTCGGCGAGGGCGGCGCCGGCACGTTCTCGGACGGCAAGCTGTGGAGCCAGATCAGCGATCCGCGCCACCTCACGCGCAAGGTGCTGGCCGAGTTCGTCAAGGCCGGCGCGCCCGACGAGATCCTCTTCGTGGCCAAGCCGCACATCGGCACCTTCCGCCTGGTGAGCATGGTGGAGAAGATGCGCGCCGACATCGTCGCCCTCGGCGGCGAGATCCGCTTCGAGCAGCGCCTCACCGACGTGCTGATCGAGGGCAAGGGCGAGCAGCGGCAGGTCCGCGGCCTGGTGCTGGCCTCGGGCGAGGAACTGCGCACCGACCACGTGGTGCTGGCGCTGGGCCACAGCGCGCGCGACACCTTCGCGATGCTGCACGGGCGCGGCGTGCGCATGGACGCCAAGCCGTTCTCCATCGGCTACCGCATCGAGCATCCGCAAGGTCTCATCGACCGCGCGCGCTTCGGCCCCAACGCGGGCAACGAGATCCTGGGCGCGGCCGACTACAAGCTGGTGCACCACGCGAGCAACGGCCGCTCGGTCTACAGCTTCTGCATGTGCCCGGGCGGCACCGTGGTGGCCGCCACGTCGGAGCCGAACCGCGTGGTCACCAACGGCATGAGCCAGTACTCGCGCAACGAGCGCAACGCCAACGCAGGCATCGTGGTGGGCATCTCGCCCGAGGACTACCGCCAGGACGGCAAGACCGGCGGCGTCGTGAACCCGCTCGACGGCATCGAGTTCCAGCGCCTCTGGGAATCGCGCGCCTACGAGCTGGGCGGCGGCGGCTACATGGCCCCCGGCGCGCTGGTGGGCGACTTCGTCAAGCGCCAGCGCTCCTCGGCCCTGGGCAGCGTGGAGCCCTCGTACAAGCCGGGCGTGCACCTGACCGACCTGCAGGAGAAGGGCCGCGGCAGCCTGCCCGAGTACGCACTCGACGCGATCCGCGAGGCGCTGCCGGCCTTCGAGCGCCAGATCAAGGGCTTCTCGTTGCCCGACGCCGTGCTCACCGGCGTGGAGACCCGCACGTCGTCGCCGCTGCGCATCCCGCGCGGCAAGGACTACCAGAGCCTGAACGTGCGCGGCCTGTACCCGGCCGGCGAGGGCGCGGGCTACGCGGGCGGCATCATGTCGGCCGGCGTCGACGGCATCGAAGTGGCCGAGGCGCTGGGCGCCGCGATGCTGGGCGCCTGACGGAACTCAGCTGTTGACGACCACCGTGATGGTGGCCACCGCGCCGGCCAGCCCGTGCGAGTCCTTGACGGTGACCTTCAGCGCATACGTGCCCTTGACGGCCTTGCTCCACGCCAGCACGCCGGCGCTGCCGAGCGTCATGCCGGCGGGCGCGCCGGTCATCGTGTAGGTGAGCGCGTCGCCGTCGACGTCGTTGCCGTGCAGCGTGACGGTGAACGACGTGCCGGCCTTGACCGTGATCGTGCCCGAGGCCAGCGTCGGCGCATGGTTCACTGCGACGACGCTCAGCGTGTACCTGCCGCTGGCCGACTTGCCCGCGCTGGTGGTGGCGGTGGCCGTGAACGACCAGCTGCCGGCGACCGGCGCGGCCCAGGTGACGACGCCCGTGGTGCTGACGGCCAGGCCGCTCGGCGCGCCCGACAGCGTGTACTTGGTGGTCACGCCGGACGGCGCGGTGATGCCCAGCGACTGCGAGAAGGCCGTGCCGGTCTGCGCCGAGAACGCGCCGCCTGGAACCACCGGCGACGCGGACGTGGCGGTGGCGGTGGCCGTGCCCACCAGCGTGTCGAGCAGCGCGGCGGCGTTGGGCGTGCCCCAGCCGGTGACGGTGTCGTAGCCGGTGGCCGCGACGCAGCTCGCGCAGCTGCCGTCGCTGCCGTCCACGATGTCGGCGAAGTCGGCCGCGTAGGTGGCGGCCGAGGCGGCGATGGTCTTGTACAGCGTGGCGTGGAAGTCGCCCAGCAGCGCCTGCGAGGCGGCGACGCGGCGCGCGTTGGCCACGGCCACCAGGCCGGCCCATTGCGGCGCGCCGATGCTGGTGCCGCCGTAGGCATTCCACGCCGTCGTGGCCGAGCCCTTCGCGGTGAGCGCGACGTACTGGCCGGTGTTCGGGTTGGCGTTGAACGCCACGTCGGAGACGGTGCGCATGCTGGCCGCGCCGACGCCCGGCACGACCGTGCCCGATTGCCACGTGGGCAACGCCTCGTAGGCGCTCACGCCGCCGCCGGAGCTGGCCCAGGCCGCCTCGTAGCGCGTGCCGCTGCCGCTCCATTGCAGGCTGGTGCCGCCGACGGCCAGCACGTTGGGCGAGACGGCCGGCCACAGCGCCTGCGCACCCCCGTCGCCGGCGGACGCGATGTAGGTCATGCCCGCGGCGGTGAACGACGCGTCGTTGGCCTTGACCCAGCTGCCTTCGGGCGCGCCGAAGCTCATCGACACCACGCCGCCGCCCATCCTGTTGGCGAGCGCCACGCCGCCGAGCAGGCTGTTGCTGTTGGCGTCGCTCACCTCGATCAGCACGATGCGCGCGAGCGGCGCGATCGCGTGCGCCCATTGCACGTCGAGCGCGATCTCGGCGATCCAGTCGGCGTTGTAGGCCGGAGCCGTCGAGTTGAGCGCGCCCTTGCTGTCGGTGTAGGCCACCGAGAACGTGCAGGCCGACGGCGCCTTGGCCAGCGGCAGCGCCGAGGTCGTGGCCAGCGCGACGTTCGTGCAGGCGGGCAGGCCGAACTTGGCGGAGAACTTGCCCAGGTCGCTGAACAC
>Ga0210384_10002675_pt1 | contig 21497 bp, 22 predicted proteins | sample IncBWH2MmetaG_FD_160574 | JGI IMG/M metagenome (GOLD analysis project Ga0210384, IMG submission 160574) | Forest soil microbial communities from Barre Woods Harvard Forest LTER site, Petersham, Massachusetts, United States - Inc-BW-H-2-M | ecosystem: Environmental > Terrestrial > Soil >...
CCGGTGGGATTGATTCGTTCGGCGCACGACACGCTGTTTACCAGCGGAACCTTGGGAAGATTTTGCACCATGATGGAATCTCTGCCGGAAGCGGCCGAGACGGAAGTCACCTCGTGAACGCTTTCCTGTACGCCAACGCGTGGCTGATCATCACGGTTGTGAAAGTGGTGCTGCTGCTTTTTATCGTGTTGACCGTGAATGCATACCTGACCTGGTTTGAGCGCAAAGTGGTGGCGCACATTCAGTCACGCTGGGGACCACACCGCGTGGGTCCGCATGGATTGCTGCAGCCGATGGCGGACGGGCTGAAATTTTTATTTAAGGAAGATCCGACTCCCGCGGGGGTGGATCGATTTGTTTATTTTCTTGCACCGCTTTTGGCTCTCGCGCTGGCGCTGACTTCCATTGCGATTATTCCGTTTGGCCCGGACCCTTTGCCGTGGAAGATATTGGGGCAGACAATCTATCTGGGAATTTTGCCGCCCAACGTAAATATTGGGATTTTGGCTTTATTCGCGATTACCGCGCTGGGCGTGTACGGAGTAGCGCTTGCGGGGTGGTCTTCGAACAGCAAGTATCCATTGCTGGGGGGCTTGCGCAGTTCGGCGCAGATGATCAGTTATGAACTAGCGTTGACTCTTTCTGTGGTAGGGGTGTTGCTGATCGCGGGAACGTTTAATTTGACGGAAATTATTAACGATCAGACCAGCCGGTATGGAATTCTAGGCTGGAATATTTTCCCGCAATTTCTGGGCTTCATTTGTTTTTTTATCGCGGCGGTCGCGGAAACGAACCGCGTGCCATTCGATTTACCTGAAGCGGAATCGGAGCTGGTGGCGGGCTTTCACACCGAGTACGCGAGTTTTAAATTCGCAATGTTTTTCATCGCGGAGTACACCAGCATGATTACGGTTTCGTGCTTGTGCGCGATTTTGTTTTTTGGCGGCTGGCTGTCTCCCTTCCCTGCCACCTGGACGTGGACCTATTATTTGCCTACGGTGTTGCTGCTGCCGGCGGGTTTGTGGGTTATCTGGGATGGGCTGCACTACGAAACAATTTTTGGCAAGGTGATTTTGCCGGGAATTGGTGCGGTGATGTGCATCCTAGCCATCGCGCTGGTGATTTTCCCGGGAGTAAATAACTACATTCAGGCACCGTTCTGGCTGCTGTCGAAGATTTTCATGTTTTTGTTTGTGTACGTGTGGATGCGCGGAACTTTGCCGCGCTTGCGTTACGACCAGTTGATGGCCTTCGGGTGGAAGATGCTGCTGCCGGTTTCCATCGCCAACGTGGTGATCACCAGCTTCGCGATTTTAAAGTGGGGCGCAATGAAATGACGGCGCCGCTGATCATTTTCTTTGTGCTGGCGGCGCTGGCGGTGGGCGGCGCGCTGAGCTTGATATTCCAGAAGCATCCGATTCACAGCGCGTTGTCGCTGATCGTGGTGATGGTGGCGCTAGCCGGTTTGTATCTGTTGATGGGCGCGGAATTTGTGGCGGCGGTGCAGATCATTGTTTACGGCGGCGCGATCATGGTGCTGTTTGTGTTCGTGATCATGCTGCTGAACGCGGGGATTGAGGAGCACACCAACTTTTCGAAACTCGCGGGATTTCCCGGGCTGCTATTGGCATTCGCGCTGACCGGATTTATCGCGGCGACAATTGCGCGCTCGACGGATACGGTGCAGGCGGCATCACAACCGGGGAATATCGCCTCGACGCGTGATTTGTCGAACATGATTTTTCAAGATTTCGTTTACCCCTTTGAGCTGACCTCGTTTTTGATTCTCGTGGCGGTACTAGGCGCGATTGTGCTGGCGCAGCGGGAGACTAGACCATGATTCCCACGAATTATTACGGCGTGCTTAGCGCCATTTTGTTCGGGCTGGGGGTGCTGGCGTTTATTTTTAAGCGCAACATCATTTCGATTTTTATGTCTATTGAGTTGATGCTCAACGCGGTGAACCTGGCGTTTGTGGCCTTCAGCCAGGCGATGCACAAGCTGGATGGGCAGGTATTTGTTTTGTTCGTGATTGTGGTGGCCGCGGCGGAAGCTGCGGTGGGACTGGCGATTATTATCCTCACGGCGAGAAACCGCCAATCGCTAAACGTAGAGCGCGTGGACCTGCTGAAACTCTAAATGCCAATACTTGAACATCTGTGGATCATTCCACTGTTGCCGCTCCTTGGGGCTACGGTGAATGGGCTGTGGGGCAGGAGGTGGCCGAACAAAATCGTAAATGGCGTGGCGATCGGCACTACCGGGCTTTCTTTTCTGGCGGTGTTGGAAGTTGTGCGTGAGTTTTTCCTCCTTTCGCCGGAACAGATTCCCTGGGTAAGACAATATTTCTCGTGGATTGAGGCGGGAAACTTCCGCGCCGGGTTCGATCTGCAAGTGGATCAGCTCACGGTGGTCATGTTGCTGGTAGTTACCGGCGTGGGATGGCTGATTCATATTTATTCCACGGGCTACATGGCCCACGAGGGCGGTTATTACCGCTTTTTTGCGTACCTCAATTTGTTCATGTTCTTCATGCTGATTCTGGTGCTGGCGGCGAATTACGTTTTGTTATTTGTGGGCTGGGAAGGCGTGGGGCTGGCGAGTTATTTGCTGATCGGGTTTTATTTTTTGCGGAAGTCGGCGGCAGATGCAGGCAAAAAAGCATTCATCGTGAATCGCATTGGCGATTTTGGGTTCATGCTGGGGATGTTTTTGCTGTATCGCACGTTTGGCACGTTGGATTTCGTAAAGCTTTTTGATAAGGCTACGCCCTTGTCCGCGGACGCCCTTGGACATCTGGGCACGCTGACGGTGGCGTGTTTGTTGCTATTTATGGGCGCGGCGGGCAAGTCGGCGCAGATACCTCTTTATGTGTGGCTGCCCGACGCGATGGAAGGGCCGACGCCCGTCAGCGCCTTGATTCACGCGGCGACCATGGTTACCGCGGGAGTGTACGTAGTGGCGCGGTCGCATGTGCTGTTCATGCATGCACCGACGGCCATGTTGGTGGTGGCGATCGTGGGCTGCGCAACGGCATTATTTGCGGCGACGATTGGATTGGTGCAGACGGACATCAAGAAAGTGTTGGCTTATTCCACGGTGAGCCAGCTTGGATACATGTTTCTGGCTTGCGGCGTCGGCGCGTTTTCGGCGGGCATTTTTCACTTGATGACGCATGCGTTTTTTAAGGCGCTACTGTTTTTGGCGGCGGGCAGCGTGATCCACGCAATGGGCGGCGAGCAAGATCTGCTGCGTATGGGCGGACTGAGCAAAAAGATTAAGTGGACCTACCTGACTATGCTGACGGGCACGCTGGCCATTGCGGGGATTCCACCGCTAGCGGGCTTTTTTAGCAAAGATTCGATTCTGTTGAATGCTTATCTGTACGAGAATGGCGGCCCCACCCTCGGACACATTCTTTATGCCGCCGGATTATTCACTGCTTTGCTCACGTCGTTCTACATGTTCCGGCTGATTTTCCTCACCTTTTTTGGCAAAGAACGCTACGACGAGCATCACCTGCATGTGCATGAAGCGCCGAAAAGCATGCTGGTGCCGCTGGCGATTCTCGCGTTGCTCTCGATTGTCGGAGGATGGCTGGCCGCGCCGGCGTTTTGGGGCCAGCCTGATTACTTTGCGAAGTTTTTGGAGCCGGTCTTTGCAGCGCCTAACGGGAGTGAGGCGGGTACTGCGGAAGCTGTGGCGCACGCTTTGGAGACGCCCCTGGCTATCGTAGCGGTGATTACCGCGCTGGCGGGATTATTGGCTGCGTACTGGCTGTATGTGAAGCAGCCGAGCAAGCCGGACCAACTGGCGAAATCGTTTGGCGGGGTGTATCAGACACTGCTGCACAAATATTATGTCGATGAATTTTATAACGCTGTAGCGGTGCGGCCGCTCTTGTGGCTTTCAACCAAAGTTCTTTGGAAAACCGTGGATGTTTCGATTATCGATGGCGCGGTGAATGGAATCGCAGAAGGCATCACGGTGGTTGGCGACGGTACGCGACGCACGCAATCGGGAAACACCCGGAGTTATGCGGTGTGGGTGGTGGTTGGGGCGATTGTGATTGTGGCGGTGATTTTCTGGCCTTATGTACGACCGGTGCTGGGAGTGGCACGCTGATGGGCTCCCTTTTCCAGGGCGGGCATTTGCTTTCGATTTTAATCTTCTTCCCTGCCGTGGGTTCGCTGGCATTGCTGTTGTTGCGTAGTGATGACCAAGTATTTATTCGCCGCATCGCCTTGATTGTGTCTGTCGCGGAATTTTTGTTTTCGCTGCTTTTGTTGCGAGGCGCGACTCTAGCTTCCGGCGATTACCGGCTGGTGGAGTACGGGCAGTGGATTACGACTCCGCCGATTCATTATCACCTGGGCGTGGATGGCATCAGCCTATTTCTTGTGATTCTGACGACATTTCTGACGCCGATTTCGGTAATAGCGTCATGGAGCAGCATCAGTCATCGCGTGAAAGAATTTTTCGTGATGATGTTGATGCTGGAAGTCGGCGTCATCGGCGTGTTTTTGTCGCTTGACTTGTTTTTGTTCTTCTTGTTCTGGGAAGTGATGTTGATCCCCATGGCCATGTTGATTGGCATCTGGGGGCATGAGCGACGGATTTATGCCGCGGTGAAATTCGTGCTGTACACCATGGCCGGATCGATTTTGATGCTGGTGGGAATTATCTGGCTCTATAACGCCACCGGTACATTCGATTTGCCGACAATTCAACAGATGATTCAGACGGGCACGCTGGTACTGGAGCCGCGCGCGGAAATGCTGTTGTTCCTGGCGTTTTTTGTGGCCTTTGCGGTGAAGGTGCCGCTGTTCCCGCTTCACACGTGGTTGCCGGACGCGCACGTGGAGGCGCCTACTGCTGGGTCGGTGATGCTTGCAGGCGTGCTGTTGAAAATGGGCACGTACGGAATGATTCGTTTTTGTTTGCCGCTCTTTCCAGAGGCGTCGCGCCGGGCGGCACCGTGGGTGGCGGCGCTGGCGATTATTGGGATTATTTATGGCGCGCTGGTGGCACTGGTGCAGCCTAATCTAAAGAAGCTGGTGGCGTACTCGTCGGTGAGCCATCTTGGTTTCGTGGTACTGGGGATTTTTGCGTTTCGCAACATTTCGATGCAAGGCGCGGTGTACCAGATGCTGGCGCACGGAATTTCGACTGGGGCACTGTTTTTGCTGGTGGGCATGTTGTATGACCGGCGGCATACGTTTGAGATCAGCGAGTACGGCGGGCTGGCTACGCCGATGCCAAAACTCGCGACGTTTTTTCTTGTTGCGGCTCTGGCCTCCATGGGGCTGCCGATGCTGAATGGATTTGTGGGCGAATTTTTGGTCTTGCTGGGGACTTACCAGTCGCACTGGCAGTGGGCTTCGTGGGCGGCCCTGGGAGTAATTTTGTCGGCGTGCTATTTGCTATGGTCGTACCAGCGAGTATTTTTTGGCGAAGTTACGCACGATAAAAATAAAACGCTTCCCGACGCCTCCGTGCGCGAGAGATTTATTTTGGTCACCATGTCGATCGTGATGTTGTGGATGGGGATTGGCTCCACGTATTTCACGCGGAGGACGGCGGCGGCTTCTCAGGCGGTAATTGATCAAGTGGAACCGCAGCGTCCTTATGAAGCACGCGTGCCGGGTGGGGCCGGGGCCGGGGTTCAGGCAGTTATGGGGAGCACAATCAATTTGCGGGATGCCGCGGAAATTCCGTCCCCAGAGAGCGCGAACCGCTAATGTTTCCACGCACTGACGACGTGCTGCGCGCGTTACCAGAGCTGATCTGGTGCGGCTTTGGTATGTTCGCAATGTTGCTGCAGCCATTTGTTCGCAGCCGGCACTTCTTTACAGTCCTCGCGCTGGTGGGAGCTGTTGGTGGAACTGGCGCTGCGTTTGTGGCCGGAGCTACGCCTGGTGAAGGATTTTACGGTCTGATTGAATCCGACGTTTTTAGTTTTTTCTTCCGTCTGCTAATCGGTCTGGTTGCTGTCCTGGTGGTGCTGGCGGCGGATTCGTATCTCCAGCGCGAGAACCTGCCGTTTGCGGAATTCTATGCGCTGCTGCTGTTTGCGACGGCGGGCATGGGAGTTTTGGCTTCCGCGCGTGAACTGTTGACGGCTTTCATTGGACTGGAGTTGAGCTCTATTTCCAGTTACATACTGGCGGGATTCCGGCGCGACTCGATGAAATCGAGCGAGGCCTCTTTGAAATATTTTCTGCTGGGATCATTTGCCACGGCGTTTTTTCTTTACGGCATCGCGCTGGTATACGGGGCCACGGGCACGACGAACTTGAGCAGGATGGACGATGTTGATCCGGGTAGCAACTTGTTGAAGCTGGGCTTGTCACTGATTCTGATTGGCATTGGATTTAAGGTGGCGGCGGCGCCGTTTCAGATCTGGACGCCGGATGTGTACGAAGGCGCGCCGACTCCAGTGACCGCGCTCTTCTCAGCAGGGCCCAAGGCGGCGGCATTCGCGCTGTTATTGAGAATATTTGCGAGCGTGCCGGCCGCGACGCATTTCTGGTTCTGGGCGTTCTGGGTGTTGGCCGCGCTTACGATGTTCGCGGGGAATCTTGGAGCGCTGCTGCAGACCAACGTGAAGCGATTGCTGGCTTACAGCTCGATCGCGCACGCAGGTTACATTTTGGTGGCGTTCGCCGCGGTTACGTTCATGGCCAACGATTTGAACGGCGGGGCGATGCCTGCTTACGCAGCGGTGTTGTTTTATTTATTGAGTTACGCGCTGGTGAAGATTGGGGCGTTCACCATCGTTTCTGAAATTGGCGGGTGGGGCGAGAAGAATTTGACGCTGGATGATTACGCGGGTTTGGCGCAACGGCAACCTGTAGCTGCAGCCGTCTTGAGTCTTTATCTTTTATCGCTGCTGGGATTGCCGGTGACCGCGGGATTTTTTGGGAAATTTTATATTTTTAAGGCGGCGGTCAATTCACATTTAATCTGGCTCGCGGTGTTGATGGCCATTAACAGCATTATTGGGGCGTACTACTATTTGCGGGTAATTGTGGTGATGTACATGCGCGAAGGCAGTGCCCAGGCCATGGCGGCGGCGCCGCTGCGGTTTCCTGTAGCGGTGAATGTAGTACTGGCGATTACCGCGATTGGGACGGTGTACTTTGGGCTGTTTCCTAATCAGGTACTGAACCTTATTTTGCAGCCGAATTTGATTGCGCGTTAATCCGACATTCCAGAAATAAATCTCAAAACAGTGCGAACCTGGCGGGATGGGTGTACGGCTTCACCTCAAAAAGCGCTCAGCGTTCACGCACCCAACCGAATACCTACTTCTGATCAGGCATAGTGTCCGAACAAATATAGACAGAAGCAGACGGAGAGGAAGTGCTAATCGTGGCGGGCGCCGTGGAGGACGTGTACGGCGTGGGGCAGGAGATGGGCGATGGATTCGAGAGATTCGACAGCGCCTTTGGGGCTGCCGGGTAGATTTACGATGATGGTGTTGGCGCGTACGGCAGTGACCGCGCGGGATAAGACCGCAGTGGGAGTTTTCTCCATTCCCTTGCGGCGCATTTCTTCGGAAACTCCCGGGATGATGCGCTCGGCGATGGCGACAGTGGCTTCCGGGGTGTTATCGCGAGGGCCGATGCCGGTGCCGCCGGTGGTGAAGATAATATCTGCTCGGCTGGAGTCCGCGATGGCGCTGAGTTGTTCGCGAATGGCGGCTGAGTTGTCGGGGAGGCACAACGTTTCGGTGATCTCCCAGCCGAGACCGCGGCAGAACGCGACCACTGCGGGGCCAGAGGTGTCCTGGCGGTCGCCTTTGGAGGCGGAGTCACTGATGGTGAGAATGGCCACGCGCATGGCAGGAAAGCTCAGCGATTCAACTTTGATTGGTGCTGACTTCATCGCGGCTGGCTTCATCCATGAGGCGCATGGCTTCCATCAGCAGGCCGGTAGTGTTGCGGGTAGTGGTGGTGCGATTGGAGGCGTTGGCGGCGCCGAAGTCGATTTCGAATTCGCCCTCGGTCCACAGAAGCACACGGTAGACGGCGTCATCGCCCTCTACTTCCCCACTCTTAGCGTCCCGACATTGGCCGCCCGAGAAATACAGTTCTCCAGTCTCGGATCCTTTTTTCACAACCAAACGGCAGGATTTCTGGCCCATTTCGAGGGATTGCATGAGGTCGATCATGCTCATTTCCTCGAGGCGGCCCTGGATGACGCCCGGACGGGAGCCTTTGCTCTGGAGCTTTTCGAGATGCAGGCGATCAATGACTCTTTTTGTGATGCGCACGAGGTCTTTGACGAGAAACGGTTTGGTGATGAAATCTTCGACGCCGTCGACCAGCGGGCGCAAGCGTTCTTCTATATCGGCGCGGCTGGCCATGAAAAGAAATGGGATATGGCGAGTAGTCTGGCGCCCGCGAAGCTTTTCAAAAAGCTGGCGGCCATCGAGGCCGGGCATTTTGTAATCGCAAAGGATGGCGTCGGGCGGCTCGTCGATGACTTTGAGAAGGGCGTCGGCACCGTCGTCGGCCAGGACAACTTCGCAAATGGGTTCCAGCGCTTTGCACACGAGATCGCGGATCAGTGGATTGTCGTCGGCCAACAGCAGCTTAATGCTTTTCCCGGCAGCGCTCATCGAGAACGAACCTTTGAGCGGATTGGTTTTGCGGCGACGGCACGGCGGCGGAAATGGCCGCTTTTGCCGCCCGTTTTTTCCACCAGCACGATGCCGGTAATCTCCATGGCCTTATCCAGGGCTTTGCACATGTCGTAAACCGTGAGGGCGGCGGCAGTAACGGCGACCAACGCTTCCATCTCCACGCCGGTTTGCGCGGTCGTGGTTACGGTAGATTGAAGTTCAACGCCATTCTGGCATAGGGAAGCAGTCACATCAACGTGCGTAAGCAGGAGCGGGTGACAAAGAGGTATCCACTCGGAAGTGCGTTTGGCGGCCGCGATTCCGGCGATACGGGCGATTTCCAGGGGGTTACCCTTGGGATTTCGCAAGCGTTTGACGGCTCGGACGACGGCGGGGACCATTTTTACGAGGCCGCGTGCGACGGCGGTGCGGGTGGTGACGGCCTTGGCGGAGACGTCTACCATTTTAACGTTTCCGGACGGGTCGTAATGGGAGAGCTTTTTCATGGCGCCTGAAGACTTTTCGAGGATCTAAGAGACATCTTTACGCATCAGCACGTTAACATTTTCGCCGGGCGCGAGTGATTGAATATCGGAACCTACTACCAGAAAGCAATTCGCCTTGGCCATGGCCACGGTGTCGCCGGAACCTTTCCATGGTAGCGGTTTGACATGAGCCTGTCCCGAGTCAATTTGGACGCGTGCGGGAAGAAAATGCGTCATGCCGGGTTTTTCTTTCATAGCCTCGGCAAGGGTGGCTTTCAGAAAAGTCAACGGGCGGGCGGGGGCGCCACTGAGCAGGTCGATAGCGGGAACGACGAATAATTCGAAAGTCACCATGGTGGAAATAGGGTTGCCGGGGAGGCCGAAGACAGGTTTCTCGTTACACATTGCGAAGACCGCCGGTTTTCCCGGGCGGATAGCCACGGCGTCAAAGTAAAAGGTGGCACCGAGACTCTTCAAGACGTCCTCGACCAAATCATATTTGCCCATGGAGACGCCGCCGGACAATACCAGCAGATCTTCCCGCAGGCCCTGTTGGACTTTATCGCCGAGACTTTCGATGCGATCGGAGGCCTTGCCGAGGATTACCGGTTCTGCGCCGGCTTCGCGGACTTGGGCAGCTAAAGAAACGCTGTTGCTGTTGCGGATCTGGAATGGGCCGGGCGACGCATCGATGGCGACGATTTCGTCTCCGGTGGCGAGGATGGCCACGCGAGGTTTTTTGGCGCACCGGAGTTGCGTGGCGCCGATCTGCGCAGCGAGACCTAACTCGGCATAACCAAGCCGTGTGCCGACTTGAAGCAATGATTGGTTTTTTGCGGTCTCACTGCCGGCCGGGACGATGTTCTGGCCTGTTGTGGCGGTCTGCTGAAAATGGATATATTCTTTGTCGCGGCTAGTGTATTCGATCATTACTACGGCGTCAGCTTCGGGTGGCACGGGTGCGCCGGTCATAATTTGAACGCAGGTTCCTTTCTCTAGCGGCTGGGTTAGGGCGTCGCCGGCTTTGATTTCGCCGATGCAGGCTAACGTTGCGCCTGCGGTGGATTCGGTGGCACGAACTGCATAGCCGTCCCGTGTGGCGCGGTCGAAGGGCGGGTAGTTGCGGTCGGCGATTAGGTCCTGCGCCAACACATAACCTAAAGCGTCCCACACGCTGAGATTAACGGTCGCGGTAACGCGGTTTGCTTTTGAGACTTGGCAGATTACTTCCTGGCGCGCTTGTTCGAAAGTCAGCATGAAGTGTCTATGGTACTCCGAGGTGGTGCAGGTAGAGAGACGCGCGGTAAGTGACGAAAGCAGAAGCTTCGCAGTTGTGGTTCAGGTGTTTCCACGTTAAAAGCCCCACCTTGCTAAAACCTGGTGGGGCACCCCCCGTGTCTTTTCAATTTCTATTAGGCATCGCTTTTTTTGCGTTCGGACTGTCTGGCGCCAAGAACCCGTTGAAGCCGCACTCGCTAGAGCCAGGTGGACAGCAGTGAGCCGGGCTGCACGATGGTGGCGTCCCGCTCTGGGCCGGTGGAAATCATGCCGATTTCGACGTGGAGGAAGTCGGAAATAAATTTTAGGTAATCAATGGCGAGTTTGGGCAATTTTGTGCCGTCTTTCAGGCCGTAGGTTGTTTCGTTCCAGCCCGGCAAAGTTTTGTATTCGGGCGTGACGTGCTCGTATTCTTCGGCAAGGGCAGGCATTTGGTGCAAAGGCTTGCCCTTGTATTTGTAGCCGACGCAAACCTGGATTTCGCGTTGGGTGTCGAAGACGTCGAGCTTGGTGATTACCAGCGAGTCGATGCCGTTGATCATTTTGGCATAACGCAAGACCTGCAGATCTAGCCAGCCGCAGCGGCGCGGACGTCCGGTGACAGCGCCAAATTCCTTGCCGCGCTGGCGGACTTCTTGCGCGTCGAGGTCGGGCATTTCGGTGGGAAATGGGCCGGAGCCTACGCGGGTGGTATAGGCTTTGGAAATGCCGAGGATGTGTTTGAGCTTGGTGGGCGGCACGCCTACGCCGATCGATGCTCCTCCGGAGATGGCGCTGGAGGAAGTGACGTAGGGGTAGGTGCCGTGATCGATGTCCAGCATGGTGCCTTGAGCGCCTTCAAAGAGCACGGATTTGCCATCGTCCATGGCACGGTTCACGAGTTCGGCGGTGTCACAGATGTAACCGCGAATTTTTTCGCCCAAGGCCAGCGTGGCTTCCACTTCGTTAGAGAAGTCGACGTTCGCGCCGTAAGCGCCCTTCGCGAGGCGGTTTTTTTCGGCGACTACGTGGGCGGCTTTCTTGCGAAACGAATCGGGATCGAGCAAATCGCACGTGCGTAAACCGCGGCGGGCCATTTTGTCTTCATAGGCGGGCCCGATGCCGCGGGAAGTTGTGCCGATTTTGTCGGCGCCGCGCGCGCCTTCGGCGGCTTTATCCAGTTCGCGGTGATAGGGAAAAATTAGATGGGCGCGATTGCTGACATGCAGGCGACCCTTCACGTCTATGCCCGTCTTAGCAAGAGTTTCGATTTCGTTGACTAGCGCGGCAGGATCGACAACTACGCCCGTGCCGATAACCGCATGGCGCCCGGGGCGCAGAATTCCGCAGGGGATGAGTTGAAGAACGTAGCGATCGGTACCGATGATGACGGTGTGGCCGGCGTTGTGACCACCAGCTACGCGCGCGATGTATTCGAAAGAGCCGGCGAGGTAGTCCACCACTTTGCCTTTGCCTTCATCGCCCCATTGCGCGCCTACCACCACGACAGAGTTCATTTCTGACCTTTCTTACGCAGATGATCCATTGCAGCTAATGCATCTAGACCAGCCGCCTGCACATTGGCGGATGGCGCTTCCCTCTCCGTCATGGAGAGAAGCATGGAGGGAACTTGACAGCAAACCGCAAAACAAATCGTACCTTTGCCTTCGCAAAGGCGCAAGCAATGGAGATGGTAAACGAAGGGAAGGCAGCGGTGCTACTCACTGAGTTGGCGGTAGCGGAAGCAGGTGGTGGCGTGGTCGTTAACCATACCAACGGCTTGCATGAAGGCGTAGCAGATGGTGGTGCCGACGAAGCGGAAGCCGCGTTTTTTCAAGTCCTTACTTATGGCGTCGGATACCTGAGTGGAAGCTGGGAGGCCAACGTGAGATTTCCACGCGTTTTGAATGGGCTTGCCGTTCACGAAGCTCCAAATGTATTTGTCGAAGGACCCGAATTCTTTTTGGACTTGAAGAAAAGCTTTCGCGTTGCTGATGGTGGACTCAATTTTTAGGCGGTTGCGAATGATTCCGGGATCCTTTAATAAGGCGCGTACTTTTTTGCGGCCGTAGCGAGCCACTTTTTCTGGATCGAAACCGGCGAACAATTTGCGGTAGCGTTCGCGCTTTTTTAACACCGTGTCCCAGCTCAGGCCTGCTTGCGCGCCTTCGAGGGTTAGAAATTCAAATAGCGTGCGGTCGTAGTGGACAGGGACACCCCATTCTCTATCGTGGTAGGCGATGCTGAGATCGTTGCTGGGCCATTGGCAGCGAACGAGAGGCGCGGAGTCTTTCATTTGTTCCGATTCATTTGTTCCTGCGCAAAATATCTAGCAACCGCGCTTAGAAAATAAAGGACGCGTCGCAGAAAATATGCGACGCGCCGTTAAGAAAGGATCATAGATGAAGACAGGCTTCGGGCCCAAATCGAATTTGAGATTACACCAGGTGCTTGGCCAAGGCCTTAGTGATTTGGTCCTTGGGAACCGCGCCAACGATTTGTTCGACGACCTGACCGTTTTTGAAAACCAGCAAAGTGGGGATACCGCGAACGTTATAGCGGCCCGCCGAATTGATCGCTTCGTCGACGTTCAGTTTCATGACTTTGAGTTTGCCTGCATAATCATGAGCGATCTCTGCCACTGTGGGTGCCAGCATGTGGCAAGGGCGGCACCAATCGGCCCAAAAATCTACCATTACTGGTTGTGCGTTGCTGGCGCTCAGCACCTCTGCTTCAAAATTGCCATCGGTTACGGATTGAATGTTATCAGCCATGTTGTTTATCCTCAGCGGATTGGCCCGGAAGGGCCGCCGCTATCTCTCCTTGAGTCGTTTAATTAGATGTTGCAACGAAGATTTGGTTTCGTGCCAGACGCGCCGCCTTGTAGAGCTTCGCATATTCCGTCGCTGGACGCTTCCACGAAAAGTCCTTGGACATGCCGTTAAGTTGGATGCGCTTCCAGATGCGTTCGTCGGCGAAGTGATGCAAAGCCAGGCGAACGGCGTCGAGCAGAGCCGCCCCAGTATAGGGCTCGAACTTGAAGCCCGTGCCGGTGCCGTGCTCCACGTCAAAAGATTCGACAGTATCATCGAGACCACCGGTGGCGCGAACGATGGGGACCGTACCATATTTCAAACTGTAAATCTGATTTAAGCCGCAGGGTTCGTAGCGCGAAGGCATGAGGAACATGTCTGCGCCAGCTTCGATTTTGTGGGCGAGTTCATTGTCGTAGGCGATGCGCACGCCAACGCGGCCGGGAAATTCGTTCGCGAGAGTCTCGAACAGTTCTTCGTAGCGGCGCTCGCCGCTGCCGAGAACGGTGAGGATGACGTCCTCCTCCAGTAATTCGTTGGCGATGGCAGCAATGAGATCAAAACCTTTTTGATCGGCAAATCTGGAGACGATGCCGAGAACAGGCAGGGTTTCATGTTCTGCATAGAGACCAAAGATCTCGAGCAGCTCTTTCTTGCAAACATGCTTTCCAGTCAGATCCTTGGCGGAATACGTGGCCGCGATTAATTTATCTTTTTCGGGATTCCAGACTGAATAGTCGACGCCATTGAGGATGCCTACCAAGTGATCGCGGCGGCTGCGGATCACGCCGTCGAGGCCATATCCGAATTCCGGAGTTTGAATTTCTTCGGCGTATTTTTTGCTGACGGTGGTGAGGTAGTCGGAATAGACCAGGCCGCCTTTCAGGAGATTGACGTCGCCGTAGTATTCAAGACCGGCGGGGTGGTAAACCTCCGACGGAATGCCGGCGCGATCGAGTACCGCTGCTGGAAATTGGCCTTGATATCCTAAATTATGGATGGTGAAAACTACCGGAATGTCTTTCACCAGCGGGTCGGTGGCGTACGAGGAGCGCAAAAGCACGGGAACGAGTCCGGTTTGCCAGTCGTGGCAATGGATTATGTCGGCGGGCCAAACGTGTTTGGCGATCTCGATCGTGGCGCGGCAAAATTCGCTGTAACGCTCGGCGTTGTCTGGATATTCTCCCGCGCTGCCGCCGTAGATTCCGTCGCGGTCGAAGTAGCCGGGATCGTCGACGAAAAAGTAGCGCACACCGTTGAGCATGGTGCCGTCGGCAATGGACGGGAAGCGCAAACGAGAGCCCAGGGGGATGGTCACACTGGGCATAACCACCATGCTCGTTTTTATTCCCCGATAACGCGGCAGCACCACCGCCAGTTCATGACCCTGCGCGACAAGGGCTTTGGGCAGCGCTTCAATTACGTCGGCGAGGCCTCCGGTCTTCGAGAAGGGCAGGCCTTCGGATGCTGCAAAAAGTACTCTCAAAACAAGCTCACTGGGAGTGTCGCTCCGCGTTTTGGATGAAGGTGACGCCGATCATTTTACGCTATCCGATTTCATAAGCGCGGTCAAAGTTGTCGCCGCGTGGTAGTTGTTACACTGAGGAGCGATGAGCCGTCAACCTCTGGGCCAACATTTTCTTGCAGACGTGTATTGGCGGGAAGAAATCGCGCGCGCCATTCGTGTGTCGCCGCGTTCGGAGGTGGCAGCCGCAACTGGCGGGCAGCAAGCGGATTTTTGCTGGGTTGAGATTGGCCCCGGACACGGGGAGATGACGGAATACCTTTTGGGCACTGGCGCGCCAGTGCATGTGATTGAGGTGGACCAGTTCTTGATCGGGAATCTCAACCGGTTGAAGAAGAAAAATCCGAATCTCGATGTGATTTGCGGGGATATTCTTGAGACCGACCTGGCGGCTGTGGCCAACGGGAAACGAATGTGGATTTATGGGAGTCTTCCGTACTACATCACCTCTCCGATCCTCCATCATTTGTTTCGGTTTGCGGAATTGATCAAAGAGATTCATGTGGTGGTGCAGACGGAGGTGGCCGAGCGGATGGCGGCGGAGCCTAGCAGTAAAGCGTACGGATACCTTTCCGTGGCGACGCAATTGAATTCCCGGCCGGAAGTGGTGTTGGAGATTCCGCGGGTGGCGTTTACGCCACCTCCTGAGGTTGGGTCGACTTTGGTGACGCTGCGGTTGCCCGGTGGATGGGAGGAGTTGCGCCGCGGCAGCTTGTTCCCTGGAGAAAATCAATCGGCCAAGGTTCAAAGTGAAGAGGACTTTCTGGAATTTGTTAAGTTATGTTTTTCGAAGAAGCGAAAAACACTCGTGAATAATTTGCGGGAGTTGGTAGAACCGGAAGAGGTGCGCAACGCACTGGGGACCATTGGCGTGCGGGCGGATGCGCGCGCCGAGCAGATTTCGATTCCTAATTTCGCGGCGTTGTATGCGGCGTTGAAGAAGTAGGCCAGTCTTGAGGAACTGCCCGATGCCATGTTTTGCGATAATTCATTCGCCACGATTCTGTTTTTCTGAATGCCCGAATATCGTCTACGTCAAACGTGATGAGAAGTATCTGTTCCTGCTCTCCGGCCTTCGTAATTATCGTGTCAGTGGATAGGCCTGCGCGCCAGGCCACGCAGCTGTGCGCCTGAGAACTACCACGATTTAGTCCAGGATAATTAGTCATTGCTATACCAACGAGGTTTTCAAAAGCTCTGGTCTTGAGCCCGGCGGTTCTGATCTCGTCCCAATTACGCGCATTTGGCACGATGACGAGCTCCGCACCATTCAGCATCAGTTGAGTTGCGGCCTCAGGAAACTCTCTGTCAGCACAAATCATGGCACCGACTGTGACTTGTCCCCTAATGCCTTCGAGCCTACAAACATCAAACGAATCACCGGGACTGCAATTCACATCGCAGCCGATGTCGTCGGAGCTGGGTTTCAATTTTTGGAGTTCGTCTTTGCCGAAGTCGCAGATAAATACTTTGGAATAGTTGAGCAGGACCTCGCCTCGATTATTGAGAACGGAAACTGTATTCCTCGGCAGTGGTTGGTGTGCTTCCAAATAGGTCATAGCAATATTCATTTCCTGGTCTCGCGCCAGGGCGGCAAAAGTCTGAAAGAAACTGCTTTTTTGATCAATAGCCGAGGCTATCCAACGTCGCTGTCCTTCGGAATCGAGTGGGGAGAGAGTAGCGCCAATATTCCAAAGCTCCGGGAATACCGCCAAATCCGCTCCGAGTGCTTTGGCCTCACGGCAGGCTTGCGCGCCCTTTGCCAGATTCCTGCTTTGATCGTCGCCGAATGCCGAAATCTGAAGCAGTGCCACTCTGAACTTCATATAGATATTGTGCGCATTGATATCCGTTTGGCGGTTTTTGCGGTGGCAGTCAGTCGATCGGGATAATCGCTCATGATGCCGTCTACGCCGGCGGCCATAAGCAAGCGCATGTGCGCGGAGTGATTTACGGTCCAGCATACGACTTGCAAATCCTTTTCTCGCGCCGCGGCGAGCAATTTGGGACTTACCAGGTCGCCGCGGATGGCCAATTGGCGCGCGCCGACTTCAAGCGCCTGATCGAGGGGCTTTTCAATGTGGCCGTCGTAGAGCAAGGCGGTCATCAGGGTAGGTTCAATTTTTCGGACATTGGCCAGAATTGCGGGATCGAAGGAAATAATGATGGTCCTCGCGATTTCCCCGGACTGTCGCAAGGCGCCAATGAGCGCGTGCTCGCCGCCCCAGGAGCCGCCGGGCTTCATTTCCAGGTAAAAGACCACGTCGTATTTTTTGGCAAAATCGAGAACTTCATCGAGGGTGGGGATGCGTTCGCCGGCGAATTCGCTGCCGAACCAGGATCCCGCGTCCAGGCGGCGCAAATCGGCGAGGGTCATGTCGTGAACGGCGCCTTTACCATTGGTGGTGCGATCCACAGTGTCATCGTGAATGGCCACCAAGCGAGCGTCGCGAGTCAATTGCAGATCGGTTTCGATAAAGGTGGCGCCCAGATTCACCGCTTTCTTGAAAGCGGCCAAGGTATTTTCGGGCGCGTGACCGGAGGCCCCGCGATGAGCGATTAGCAGCACGGCAAGGTACCCGTAGAAAGAGCGAAGAGCCGGCGCCTGGCAGGAAAGCGAAGAAAAGAAGCGTCCACGGACTCTATCGTAACATTGCCACCCATCATCAGGGCCACGCACCCAATCGCTAGGCGCCCGGAATCTAACCATTGTGTTAGAACACTTTGGGTGATAGAAGAGTTGCAATGTTGGAAGGACTGGAGGGTCATCGTGAAAAAGGGGATCTTTTTAGCTACGGCGTTGTTGCTCGCAACGACATTCAGCGGCATGCCGATAATTTCGCATGCGCAAGATAAAAAGCAACAGAATGAACCCAAATCTCGGAACCTGATCCAAGAGGTGCGTCACCAACTGGTGCTGCTGCCCTACTATTCGGTGTTCGACAACCTGGCGTTCCGGGTGGAGGGCGACACCGTAACACTGGAAGGGCAAGTGGTTCGACCAACGCTCAAATCGGATGCTGAAAACGTGGTAAAGAAAATTGAAGGCGTCAGTAGGATGGTGAACAACATCGAGGTGCTGCCGCCATCGCCGATGGACGACCAGATTCGCAGAGCGGTGTACCGCGCGATTTATGGCGATCCGGCGCTTTCAAGGTACGCCGAATCCGCGGTTCCGTCGATTCACATCATCGTGAAAAACGGAAACGTTACTTTGGTGGGAGTGGTTGACAACGAGGCAGACAAGAATCTGGCCTACCTGCGGGCGAGCGGCGTACCGAACGTTTTTTCAGTAAAAAATGAGCTGGTGGTGGCGCCCTCCAAGTAACCCCGGACCCATTTTGGTCCAGCAAGGATCACGGCTCGCGCAAGCGAGCTGTTTTTTTTGCAGGGTGTCGGATGCCGCATCTCTATTCTTCGTTTTGCCCTCCAGAATATTTTTCTGCGCATATGGAGGAATGTCCTGCCAAAGCGTAATCGGTGGTTGTGAAGTAGTGTTTCCGCGATGCACGGTAACTTTCGGCCGCGGAATGTCTCACGTTATACTTTGTTATGGACCTTCGCACCTTGGTGGCAGCCGTCGGGCTAGTGTTCTTCCTTAGTATGGTCAGCAGTGATTCACACGCAACAAGACCGGGTTCCGTCCAGCCCCATTCTGGCGAACCCAATTCTGGTGAAAAAGATTTGTGGCAGAAAGATCTTGTCGAATGGCGCGTTAAACACGCCGCCGAGCTGCAGAAGCCCGATGGCTGGCTGTCTTTGGCGGGCCTCGAGTGGTTGCAGCCCGGCGATAATTCGTTTGGTGGCGCTACCGATAATAAAATTCATCTGGCGGACCTGGCGGTCGCACACTTAGGCGTGCTGCAATTAGACGGTCAGACGGTTCGCTTGGTTGAGCCTGCCGGAGGATTCCCACCAGAATTTCTGGTGGCTGGGGCGGTGGCGAAGTCGCAAGTGTTGCGCACGGATCCCGACACTGATACGAACGCGCCACACCTGACCATTGGAACACTGAAAATGTACGTAATCCGGCGGGGTGATAGGTTCGCGCTGCGCGTGAAAGATTCGAAATCTCAGGCCTTGCTGGGGTTTCACGGGTTGAAATGGTATGCGCCTGATCCGGCTTACCGCGTTACGGCAAAGTGGATACCTTACAATCCGCCAAAAACAGTGGCGCTGGATACTCTTGCTGGCACACATTATTCGCAGCCGGTTCCGGGGGCGGCGGAATTTAAACTGGCGGGCGGGACCTACCGGCTCGAGCCGGTGCTCGAGGATGCGGCTCCCACCAAACTTTTTTTCATTTTGCGAGATACCACCAGCTCTTCGACAACCTATGGAGCTTGTAGGTTTCTCTATACCGCGCTGCCTAGGGACGGAGTAGCAAAGGCTGGAGAGTTGGTGCTGGATTTCAACCACCTGGAAAACCCACCTTGCGCGTATACGCCGTTCGCGACGTGTCCCCTGCCACCGCCAGGAAACCGGCTGCATATCGCGTTGCCGGTGGGCGAGCAGCGATATCACGATTGATGTGAATAGACCATGACACCGAACTCACCTTCTGAAAGCGGCGCGGACGCGCTGGATCGCGCAAAACTCACGGAGCTGCGCACGGTATTGCTGAAGCTGCACAAGACTTTGCTGGACATGGAGCGGCGGGACTACGAGCGCGAGCACGGACACGTGTCCACCGGGGAATTATTCCGCCTGGTGTTGGATCACCAGCAATTTGGCTGGCTGCATAACATTTCGGAATTTGTGGTGCGGCTGGATGAAACGTTGGCCGGCGAGGTGCCGATTACCTCGGAGGATACGCGCAGTGCGATCGGCATGGCGCGCAAGCTGTTTGTGCCCTCGGAGTCGGGGGACGCTTTTCAGAAGCGTTACTTCGATGCCATTCAGCGTGACCCGGCGGTGGTAATGGAGCATGCCGAGTTGGCGCGGCTTTTTAATAGCGAGCCTGCCGAGCCTAGTGCGACGTGAGTTTTTTGGATGTTAGAGGTTCGCGGTTTGAGGTTCGCGTAAGCGCACTGCAACATTTCTGTTCGCATAAATAATTTCGTGGGTACTCAAAAACATTTTGTCAACAAAGGCGTCATCCGGCGTTTGGGGCGATCGGAATTGCCCCTCGATACGATTGAGCTGGCGCGTTTTCTGATTGGAAAAGTGGTAGTGCACGAATTGCCGGCGGGGCGGGTCAGCGGGCGCATTGTGGAAACGGAAGCGTATCCGCCGGGCGATCCGGCCGGGCATCATTTTCGCGGGCCAACGCCGCGCATTCGCTCGATGTACCTGGCACCCGGTCATGCCTACGTATTTTTTAATTATGGCGCCCATTTCATGTTGAATGTGAGCGCTGAACCGGCGGGTATCGCGGGCGGGATTTTGATTCGCGCGGTGCAGCCACTAGAAGGCCTCGAGCTCATGAAAAAATATCGCGGTTGCAGCACCATGCTGGACTTGACGCGCGGACCGGGGCGGCTGGCTGCAGCGTTTCAAATCAATCGCAGTCATGACGGGCTCGATTTGTGTGGTAAGGGTGCCTTGTGGTTGGGCGCGATCACGGGTGCAGGCAGGCAGAGCGATACGGAAACGGTGATCGGGGAGACCGTGCGGATTGGCATTACTCGCGCGGCTGATCATGTGTTGCGCTTCTATCAGGCGGGAAGTCCTTTCGTGAGCGGGCCTAAACGGCTGCTGGGAGCCGGAGCGGTTGCGAGCTCCGAGGCAATTAAAACCAGTGCGGCGAAGAAGGTAAAAGCGAAGGCCCGCTCCAGATCGAAGCGGGCTCCTACCCGAACAGGCGACTTTGCAATAGCGGACGCGAGAAAGAACGGCCGGAAAAAGGTTGGCCCGCGGAGCTAGAATGGCCGCTGATCGCTTGCCCCAAATCGTAGGCCGCAATTAGACTTCGGTATCAATGGAGGTGACGCCGCCGCTTGCAATCGCGCGCGTGAGCAACTACTCTTCCGCGATGCCCGATATCACACCTGAGTTTCTGTTGTATGGATTTATCTGGTATGTCGCGTTTCTTTTTTCAACTACCTGCCATGAAGCGGCGCACGCTTTTGTGGCGAAACGAGGTGGAGATGAGACCGCTTTCAAAGGCGGGCAAGTTTCGCTCAATCCCATCCCGCACATCAGGCGAGAACCCTTCGGGATGGTGCTTATTCCACTGCTGTCCTACTTCATAAATCAATCCATGATTGGCTGGGCCAGCGCGCCGTTCGACCCGGCTTGGGAGCGGCGCTACCCGCGAAGAGCGGGTTGGATGGCGCTGGCGGGTCCAGCGGCGAACTTCACGCTGATGATTCTGGCGGTGATCGGACTGCGCGTGGGTATGTCCACCGGCTTGCTGGGAAGGGATCCGGCGACCGGGCGCCCAGGAATTACTTTCGTGGTACTGCTGGTGTTCTTTTCGTTGAACTTGTTGTTGGGCACGTTCAACCTTTTGCCGGTGCCGCCTTTGGATGGGAGCACCGGGATCATGATCTTCATGAGCGAGAGCACGGCACAAAGATATCTGAACTGGCTGCGCGGAAATAGCTACGCGATGCTGGGGTTGCTGGTGGGCTTACTGTTTTTAACAAGGTGTATCGATATATCGAGACATTTGCTACCAACATTTTGCTTCGTGGTCACTTCTAAATCCATTTCAACTATATCAAGCTGACGAGTTCCCTGAGAGTTGCGTGCGGTGGCGTGGGGCGCCCGCTTCTAGCCAGCGGGGGTGTCGGGTTTCGGAAATGTGTCGAAACGGGCGGAGGGTTCAAAAGAGGACGCGGTGG
>Ga0210384_10002676_pt1 | contig 21493 bp, 22 predicted proteins | sample IncBWH2MmetaG_FD_160574 | JGI IMG/M metagenome (GOLD analysis project Ga0210384, IMG submission 160574) | Forest soil microbial communities from Barre Woods Harvard Forest LTER site, Petersham, Massachusetts, United States - Inc-BW-H-2-M | ecosystem: Environmental > Terrestrial > Soil >...
ATAGTTACCGCAAGGGAAGAGGAGGGTAGCACCGCTGGTGAGAGAGGCGATGGCGCTCTTGATGGCAGAGGTATCATCGGTCGTTCCGTCGCCCTTGGCCCCGAAGTTTACGACGTTGATCGTCGAGCCAGCGTTTACCGCAACACCGGTTCCGCTCGCGGAGATCGCCAGTGGAGAATTGGGTGCGCTCGTTGCGAGTGACACGCTACCTGACACCGTTCCAACTCCGGTGGGAGCAAAGGCCACATTGAAGTTCGCGCTTTGTCCCGGGCCCAGAGTTAAAGGGAGAGCTAACCCGTTAACAGAGAAATCGCTTCCGGAAAGCGTGTCTTGAGACACAGTCAAGCTGCCCGTGCTGGAGTTGGTCAGCGTAATGACCTGCGAGGCTTTGCTTCCAACGGTCACATCTCCGAAGCTGAGGCTCGATGGCACTGCTGAGATTTGGGAAGTGTTCACAGTTAGTGTAGCCACATTGCTGGTCGCGCTCCCTGCCGCGTCGTTGACCACCACGAGGAACTGCGCCCCATTGTCGGAGCTGGTCGCGGCTAGAGTGGTATAGCTGGACGAGGTCGCTCCAGAGATAGCTGCCCCGTTTTTCCTCCACTGATAGCTTAGAGGACCAGAGCCCGTCGCAACCACGCTGAAGGAAGCTGCCTGACCTGCTGTGACGGTTTCGCTCGCTGGCTGTGCGGTGATCGACGGTGGGCTATTAGAAGGTAGACTGTTAGAAGGCGGGTTTGCAGTAACACTCCCTCCGCATCCCGCAACCACAAGTGCAAGAATCAGAACCCACAGAAGTTCATTCAATCGATGCGGAATCACGTTCGCCTCTTTTCCAGTCATGGCGCTGGCTTTGAGCTGTGGCAACGAGAAGAATCGGGCCGAGGTGAGCGTGACCGTGGTGGAATTGGGCCCAATTCCAAGGAAAAGATAGGTCTCTGCGCTGAGATTCGCTGGGCGGATCGAGGCCGGGGAGCCGGCGTCGAGATTCCTATGCGTTTCCTAAGTTTGTGCCAGGAGTTAGAGATTAAACCAACGGCGTGCCCTGAATCTGTCGGCACGGGCATGATTCTTAAGTCAGACTTTGTGCTTCGAGCGTGTCTCCCATGTTCTGACAACAGGAAACGTGTCACCTGTCCTCGTTCGGCGATTTCATTTGCATTTGCGAGAGAAAAGTTCTCAAAACCCCGCGGCCACACGGTAAATGACAGAACCGACACAGTTTCGTTCCAACGATGTGGATTCACCTGCACCAGTTTTCCAGTCATGGCGCCTGCATTTAGCTTCGGTAACGAGAGGAATTAGGCTGAGGTGAACGCAAGTGTAGCGGACTAGGCCTAGTTCCTGGTAAAAAAGTGTATTTTAGTCGCTATAGGAGTAACAACTGAACCGACGGCCAGAATTGGGGCAAACACCTGATTGCCCCAATGGGTAATAGTCAGGTCTGACTTTCCGTGAGGTGTTACTGTCGCATTCCTTAGTAATCCCGCCGGGAGTACTGTTTTTTCTTTTCCAGCCTACCGAGATTCCCGTCACTCCGCTAAATAATTCCTCCCCCTGTGGTTGAGTTGTTCCCCGGATTGTGGGGGTCTCACACCAGTGGTATTCAGAACGTCGAGAATTGCCTTCCCGCGATTAGATTACAGGTAGTGCGCAGCTTCACCCGGCAACTCCTGAGGAGAGAACGATGAGTGATGATCGAATTTGGTTCTTGCAGGGCAAGATTCAAAATTCAGAAAAGAGATGGAGCGCGTTCCGGTTGTTTCGATGGCTGCTGCCGCCTTTGCTTGCGCTGTTGGGTTGGGTTCCAGCAGTGGCTCAGTGTAGGGCGTATGTGCCAACCCACAAGTCAAACAGCGTTGCGGTGGTTGACACAGTGCTCGACCGCGTCGTGGCCGTGATTCCGGTCCAGATTCAGCCCCTAGCGGTGGCCATAACACCTAATGGAGCCTTTGCTTATGTAACGAATTCAGGGTGGGTATTTGGTTCCAACTCGGTTTCGGTGATCAACACCGCAAGCAACACCGTCGTCGCCACGATCCCAGTGGGTCGTTTCCCCGTCGGCGTGGCTGTTACCCCGAGCGGGGCTTTCGCCTTTGTCGCGAATCTCAACTCCAACAGTGTTTCGGTCATCAGCACGGCCACCAACACCGTAACGGCTACGATCGGCGTCGGAACGGGTCCGTATGGCGTGGCGGTTGCTCCCAACGGAGCCTTCGCTTATGTGTCGAATGTAAACTCGAGTAGCGTTTCGGTGATCAACACAGCCACTAATGCCGTGGTATCTACGGTGCCGGTGGGAAGCGCCCCCACCGGTGTGGCCATTACGCCGAACGGGGCCTTCGTCTATGTGACGAATTCATCCTCGGACAGCGTTTCGGTGATCAGTACTGCGACGAACACCGTCGTGGCTACGGTGCCAGTGGTGAGCGGCTCCTACAAGGCCGGCCCCTATGCCGTGGCAATCACACCAGACGGCGCCTTCGCGTATACCGCAAATTCCGCGGCGGACAGCGTCTCAGTAATCGACACGGCTACGAACAAGGTCACAGGCAACATCACTGTGGGAAGCACGCCTCACGGCGTGGCGATTACGCCGGACGGAGCGTTCGCTTACGTGACCAATGAAATTTCCAACACTGTCTCTGTAATTGACACCACCACGAACAAGGTCGTGGACACCGTGCAGGGGGTGACTCTGTTACCCGAGGGTATTGCTATAACGCCGCAGAGCAGCGCGATGAGTTGCAGGTAAAGCAAGGATAACATGCTTTTCCAGGCCCAGCTCAGCCGGGATCCCCGGTCTGTGTCTCGGCACGAGGAGTTGGTCGAGAAGGGGCGCGGACGCGCTTATTCTTGCCAGCCTCGCGGATGATCTTCGAGACATTCAGCACGCCACAGCGAATGCAGCACAGATCGCCATTGGGCCAGCGCATCTGCTCCAAGTAATCGAGGCACTTATCTTCTGTGGTAAACTTCTTTGTGATGTCTGTAAGCTTCATCATGGGCTCCGCAAGCCAAGCCAAAGGCCGAGGCCGATTAGTACGAGACTCACTATCCACAAAAAGATTGCTACTGCGCGGTCAACTGACTTTCTCACACGACGAGTATACTATCGAGGGCAGCCCTGCTTCAGAAACTGATCGCAACGGTCATCAAGATCAATATGCCTTGATGTGATCCTTGGCGCAGTTCTGTGGAGAGAACCTACATCCGTACTTGCTTCGAGGGTATCTCTGGGGATCGTTCAGAGGGGGCTGAGAATGCAGGCGATTCAATCGGAGGCGCCACTCCACAAGGTTTTGGGCCAATTGGAGGAATTCCCTTGGAACTGCAATCCGACGCCATAGCGTCCGTCTGGAAGCCGCTGGCAATAAACAACACGTGCGAGCGTCCGCAAGTTCCCTTCGAGCAACCTGATCCAAAGCCGTTCGTTCATGTCCCTAGCTCGTTGGGTCAAGATACGCACTCCGAGCGAGCAGACATTCTCTGTTGCCGCTGGTTCCATCTCGGCGGGGTCAATGGGACTGGAAATCTGCGCCGGGATCTCCACCTTAACTCGTTTCTCAAGTCTCCCAGACCGTTGAGGCATTGTAGAACCCCCTCTCCAAGGGGATTTTGACTGTACCGGGTGGGCAGCACAGGAAAATCCTATCAACTCGACCTCTTTTGCGAGGTCATTCTGCCGAGCCGCTTCGTGCGACCCGTGCTCGAGGTAGGACCATTCGGATTGCTGCTGGGGTGCATTTCCGTGGTCCGCGTAACGCTGATTGAAGCCATACAGATTCGATCACAGTCATAAAGCCTACTGAGTGCAGTATGTGGACTCCAAAATGTCAGATGTTTTTCGCTTGCCCCGCTTCGCCTCATACATGGCTTGATCGGCCTGTACCATCAGTTCCTCCAACGAGGAGGTGTCACCCGGGTTCAACCGCACCGCGCCCACGCTGAGAGAAATCGACTGCCGGAACCCTTGCGCGCAGATTGATTTGAGGTACTTGCAAATGCGGGCCCTGATAATGTTCTCGCTGAAGTCGGAGGCCTCGATCGCCAGGACCGCAAACTCGTCTCCCCCCAGCCGAGAGATCACATCGGAATCGCGAAATGTTTTTTCCAACGCTTGGGCCGTGTGCTTCAACGCCCGGTCACCTTCGGAATGTCCGAATGAATCGTTGATTTTCTTCAAGCCGTCCAAGTCCATGAAAAAGAGCAGCAATCCGCGGCCGGAGCGTCGGCTCACTTTCAATTGGCGCTCGGCAAGAACCATGAAGCCTCGCCGGTTATACAATCCTGTCAGCTCGTCAGTAAGAGCCAGATTGCCCATTGCCGCTTGCAGGACGTATTGCTGGGCAGCGCACCGAACTGCGCGCTTCAGAAGTTCACTCAGCGGCCGACTCTGGGGGCCACTGGACAGGAGGACGTCAGCTCCTATGTCTACGTCTTTCAGTAAGCTTGCGAGTTCTCGATTGGCCTCTGACAACATGACGTGGAACTCCCCGTTAGAGGTCTTTTTCCTTCCGGGAAGGAACAACCGCGAGCCCTGCCGGCGCACGACCGAGTAGGAGTCAACAGCCCTGTTTAGGATCTCGGGATCGAATGGGATGCTTCCCGAACTGCAGTCTTCCGCTTGCTCCCGGGAACAGCGATACACCTTGTCTTGTTTCATCGTCATTTTGTCTTCCAGCAATTGCCTCACCTCTCCGCGGATAACGAAATGCGAATTGTCTTACTCACCCTGCGACTCAATTGCTTCGATTAATGAACTGGCTGCCCTTGATGCAGCGCAAGCATACAAATGGCCTGCAATTCCGCGTAGGTGTAGTACGTCTCTTCCTCGCTGCCGAAGCGTTCTACGTGGCCCAATCCCGATTCCTGAGAAATGCGAAACAGCTCCTCTTCCGGCATGCCAAGAATGAACGATGCCCTCGCCTGCGTGACATATTTAGGTATCTCTTTGCTCATACCCTCCTCCAATTCGCCAAGGCAGCTTGCTTGTTCATGAATCATCAGGAACCCTCAGTGTCTCCTCGACCCATCTGCATTGACTTCTTCCGCCATGAAAGTCTGGGCCGCCTCCGTGTCAGAGCGGTTCGGTTTCGGGGTTGGAGGTGGGGACCCTGCTCACGGAGGCGGTCCACTCTCCTGTTTGCAACATAGCGGATTGCCAAATGCTTGCAATCCGGTGATTCACCCAATTTAACCGCGTGAAATGACTTAGGACTCCCCGCCCTCTGGGGAACATGTCAGGGCTGGACCAAACCGTGGCGAATGGCATAGCGAACTAAGGTCGCCGTTTCATGAATATTGAGCTTTTTCATTAGTCTTGCCCTATGTGATTCGGCGGTTTTTACGCTGATTCCCAGCTGTGTGGCCACATCTTTGCTTGATTTTCCTTCGCCAACCAATTGCAGAACTTGTCGTTCGCGTCCTGATAGAGGATCGGCGGATACTTGGGCTTTGGATAGATAGGCATCCACGACGGTGTGCGAAATTTTCGGGCTAAGGTAGATGGATCCCCTGCAAACTTCAGATATGGCGTGGATTAGCTCATCCGCCGCCTGGCTCTTCAGCACGTATCCTTTAATTCCTGCACGAAGAGCCTCGGTAACATATTGGCTCTCGTCATGTTGCGTAAGAAGGATGACCTTGGTTCTCGGAGATAATTTAACCAATTCGCGAGCGGCGTCCACACCATTCAGAACTGGCATACTGATGTCGAGGATGGCCAACTCAGGTGTATTCTTTTGTGCGAGATGCAGCGCTTCTTGTCCATCCGAGGCTTCGCACACGACTTGAAGGCCTTTTTTTTCCAGCAATGTCTTTAGCCCCTGGCGAACCAGGGCATGATCGTCCGCGACCAAAATACGTATCGCCATCGTTGAGGGCAGATTAGGGAATCACTCCAATTCAGACAATCAGGTGGTTGCCTAGATTTGTTTGGGGTAAAGACCCGACCGGCAGGGAACATGATATTCCGGACGGCGTTACGCCGGAGTACGGGATTCGTGCGGTTCCTACACAGAAACCGAGGTGCAGAGGAAATGAAGAAAGCTCAACAGCCGCGCCTGCCGGTGAAGCCAAGGTTCCCCCCACGTGATACCGGCATCCGAGAGCAAAGGTCGAATGTCTGCGAAAACACTCCGATAATCCGTGGAGGTCAAGCGGATCAGAGCTTTCCACTCAGGGGTGAACCAAACCACGGCGGACTGCGTAGCGCACCAGGCTTGCTGTCTCGTGGATATCCAGTTTCTGCATGAGATTCATGCGGTGCGATTCAGCCGTTTTCACGCTGATACCCAGCAGCGAGGCGGCATCTTTGGTGGATTTTCCTTCCGCAATCAACTGCAGAACCTGACGTTCGCGAGCAGTCAGTGGATCCGCCCGCCTCTCCGATCTGTTCCGATATGCCTCAACCACCGCCCGGGATATTCCCGGGCTCAAGTAGAACTCTCCTCGAGAGACTCGCTGAATTGCAAGAATCAGATCGCTGGCGACCTGATTCTTGAGGATATATCCTTTCACGCCCGCTTCGAGCGCCTCGTGGATATACTGGTCTTCCTCATGCTGAGTGAGGAGTATTGTTTTCGTCTTTGGGGAACAACGACCCAGTTCACGTGCCGCATCTATACCGTTCAGCGTCGGCATACTGATATCCAGCACTGCAATGTCCGGCTGGTGTGTTTCCGTTAGGCGGACTGCCTCTTGCCCATCGGATGCTTCCGCAACAACTTGAAATTTTTCCCGCTCCAGCAATGATTTGAGACCCTGACGTACCAACACATGGTCATCCGCGAGTACGATGCGAATTGGCATGTTCACCCTCCAATCGGAAGTCTGATCGAAAGCTCGGTTCCGTGCCCGGGGCTGGATTCGATATGCAGTGTTCCGCCTATCGCACTCACACGCTCGTGCATAGCAACCAATCCCAGCCCCTTCCGGTGTGGCGCCGATTGAGTTCGTTTCGAATCGAAGCCCTCGCCATCGTCCCGGATCGAACAACACAGCGCACGATTTTCTGTCCATGCACGAATCCAGACATTGCTCGCCTTCGCATGCTTGACGGCGTTTGTCAGCGCTTCTTGAACGATGCGGTAGAGCGTCGTCTCAATGGCGCCGGGTGGTCGCCCGGAAACCTTGGCGTCGATGTGGATTGGCAGCCCGGCGCGCTTCGAGATTCCCTCGGCTAGAAAGCGAATCGCGGGAATCCAACCGAGATCATCCAGGATAGTAGGCCGAAGCTCGTGGGAGTATCGACGCAAATGTTTCTCAACTTCGTTCAACAATTCCTTAATCCGCACAATGTGTACTTGCTGAGGCTCGGGCAGATCCAGAGCCATCTCTGCTAGTGCCAGGTGCACGGCGACGAGCAATTGTCCTGCCTCGTCGTGGACCGAGTACGCGATACGCTTGATCTCTTCCTCGAGCGTTTCGTTCAATTGCCGCAGAGCTTTCACCGCCTCCTGAAACCCACGGCGTGCCATCTCGTAAGGGGACACGCACTCCGCGAAGAATTCGCCGCTCGTCCGGAGCAATTCCTCCCGGCGTTTTTCACTGTCTGAATCACGAACCAGGGCAAGTACGACTTGGTGATGCAGAGAAGCCATCTCCACAAGACTCTTTTGCTCGGCGAGCGCTCGACGGCCGAGTTCATACGCCCGGCCCAGCGCGGTTTCGCCTCCCCCGGCCGCATAGTCACGCAAGGCAGTGCGGTACTCGTCTTCAAAACCCATGTGCGGATTCGCCTTGCGTCGAGTCGCGATCTTCATGGATTAGTTCCCGTTAACCGCGCGACTAGAACGAGCGCATCGTCATTTCCGTTGCGATACTGCTCGAGAATCCGGTCTGCTGCCCTTTGCGGATTTTCCCGAGCGGAAAGGGTCACGGAAAAATCGCTTAGGACGCCATCCGTAGCAAAAAAAAGAGTGTCTCCCTGTGCGACCGGAAGCACTGTGGCCTGGAGAGCAGGTAACTGTGAACCGACAACGCCGGCTCGTAAAAGAAGAGACTCCCGCATATTGCCATTCTTCGCATCGGCTCGCATCAACACCCCTTGGACGTTCCCGACACCGAGCCAGGTCATCATGCCATGTTCAGGGTTAATGCAAGCAAGGCTCAATACAGCCCCGCGAGTTCTCCGGAGTTCTTCGTGGCATCGTTCTACGAGAGAGATGATCGGTTCGTCAGCAAAGCTTCTGAGAAGCGCAACTGCCGCCTTAGAGGCATTGGCAGCTTCTTCGCCGTGGCCTATGCCGTCAATCGCCGCAACCAGAATTCCGTTTCGGTTGCAGCAAACCAAATGGCGATCACCCGACTCTTCCTGGCCCGGAAGAACAAACGTGGCAACACCATATTCGACCATCGGCTCTTTTAAAGTTTCCACTTCTTCACCGTCACAATCGTTCCCCTGCCGGGTTCGGAATTGATCTCGAATTCGTCCATCAAACGGCGCACTCCAGGTAATCCAAGTCCTAGACTCCCAGAAGTGGAAAAGCCATCGCGCAAGGCCTGGCGAATATCAGCGATCCCGGGACCGTCATCGGCAGCGACAACCAAAATGCCTTGACGGTTCAAGCTATTCACCATCTTTAACGTTATTTGGCCTTTGCGGGCATAGGAGACGATGTTGCGCGCTAATTCTGAAATTGCCGTTGCTATAAGCGTGGCATCCCCAGGGGAAAACCCGAGCTCACTCGCCATCATCCGACCCTTCTGGCGAGCGGAAACGATATCTTGGTCGGAATTGATTGCCACCCGGATTTCCCCAGCCGACACTATGGCTCACTCTCAGTTCGCAGTTTTGAACTTTTCGTTCAAGTAGGCCAGACCTTCTTCCAAGTCTAGGGCCGTTGCAACGCCTTCCAGAGTTAAACCCAGTTGCACCATTGCAAAAGCCACTTCCGGCTGAATTCCTACGATCACGGTCTCCGCACCGCGCAGCCGAATCATGTGTGCGATCTCACGCAACGTCCGTGATGCAAACGAGTCCATCACGTCCATCGCTGTGACGTCGACGATGACTGCGCGCGAACGAAACTTAACTACTTGCTGCACTAAACCCATGCGCAGTTGGTTGAGGTCTGCATCAGAGAGAGCGGCCTGAAAGGTTGCAATCAGCACCGCCCCCTGCTTGAGAATCGGGACTTCCACGTGGCCCTTCCTCCGCTTTGCCTAGCGTGGCTCTGCTAGTTTCTCGACTTTATAGCCCAGCAGTCTTTCTGCCTGCTCAATGCCGCCCTGCAGATCACCCACGGTATTCATCTTGCCCAGGTCCACGCCAATCGTCACCAGCGTCTGGGCAATTTCTGGAGAAAGTCCGGTGACAATGACGGTCGCGCCCAGCAGCCGCGAAGCCTCGACCGTTTGCACCAGGTTATTCGCCACCGTCAGGTCCATGGCGGCCACACCGGTGATATCGATGACCACGACTTTCGCGCGGTTGGTGCGAATTCCGCGAAGCAACTGCTCCGTTAATTGGCGGGCGCGTTGAGGATCGATAACCCCGATGATGGGAAGAATCAACAGCCGCTCGCGAACCTGCAGCACGGGAGTGGAAAGTTCGCGGATCGCTTCCTGCTGCTGGCGAATGACGCGCTCGCGCTCTTGGACGAAGCCGACGGCCACGGTGTTGGCAATGCGGTTCGCCGCCGGCTCGTAGGCGTCCAAGATGCGATTCAACTTCTTGAAATCGTTCTGGTATTTCGCGAAGAGGGAACGGGCGAGGACGTCGCGCAACAACAGCACAATTCCCACGACTTCATGCGTTTCGACGCCGCGCGGGATGATGCGTTCGGAAAGATTCCGGGCATAAGCTTGCAGCGCTTCGAATGCTTCGGTTTCGAGCGCCTCCACGTAGCTGTCGTACACCGACGTTGCTTCCGCGAAGATCTCTTCCTTTGTCATCGCGGTGAGCAGGCGCGTCTCGGTGATGCGCACCACCCATTCCTCACGGAGTTGTGTTCGATTTTGCCTCAGGTGGGCCACAAGCTCTCGTAGAAGTTCCGACGGTTCTTCAGTTCGCATCGGTTCGGGGGGTATGGACGTACCATCTCGTTTCGCCATGAAGATTTTCTCCTCAGCTCAAGCAGACGTACTCGTCATTCTGCCGTTTGAATGCGCAGGAAACCTTGCTAGGAAATACCATCACCAACCCGCCCCCTCAATCAAGTAAACCCCTTAACAGGCATCAGGTAAAGACCTGAGTTCGTGTGCGAGATGGCCGCCGCTTCCTAGTACTTGGACGGCCAATGGCATGAGACAAACGCGGGAGTCCCAACCTGGATTTGGTACTCACATCGTGATTCGCCAAGGGAATTACCTTTGATGCGTGTAGCAAAACGTTTGCCTTGTCCGTGTCGGAGTCCTGCCGCAACATGAATTAGAGGTGAGCAAGGCCATACTGGCTAGGCGTATGACGTCCATTCTTGAAGTCAGAGATCTTTACGTCTCCTATCAATCGCGCGCAGGCGCCTCAACGGAGGCACTCAGGGCTGTGAGTTTTGACCTCAAGCCCGGCGTGATGCTGGGTGTCCTGGGCGAATCCGGCTCGGGCAAGAGCACGCTTGCCACGTCGCTTCTTCGGCTTCTCCCTTCAAATGGGAAGATCACGAAGAGCGCCATCCGCTTTGTGCTGTTTGTTCCGATCGGTTACGGCAGGGAAGTACAACAAATAGAGAACGCGGACCTTATTTATAGGTTGTCCTGAGGTCGCCCACCGCCCGGTGCCAACGGATGACTTCACGCAATGTGGTTCAACGAACACCAATAGTTCGTGGATCTCCTTTCATGATTTCAGTGGGTTAGAAGACAACAGATCGTGGGGATCCCTGAACATCAACGAAGTGGGGCTATTTCCCAGAACCCCGTTTCTGGATAACTTCCGGTTTGCCGACCAATCGGGAGTGCACGCTGGTTTGTGGACACTTGCGCGTTTATCGGTACTAATCCGACCGACGAACCGATAACTTCCGGGTTGCGGCGTTCCATGGGCGGCCAAAGGAACGGGTTCTCCAGTACCATCGCGCCCTGCTCTAAATCCGCTCCTAAGAACAGTTTACAGCGTCGTGCAATTCCGCAATCCTTGGAGCAATGCGTGGGGGTCATTTGCGCGCATCCAGCTCCGTGTAAGTGCTCCATAACACAAGGGGTGAATACGATGCGTTTGCATTCACTTCGCACTGCGGTCTTGTTCGGTTTGGTCGCGCTTGCGCTGATGGCAAACGGGAAAAACCCTATTGCTGCGGCGCAACTGGCGCCGCCAGCATCCCCGAGCGTTGCTCTGAGCGCCTCGCCAGCTTCCGCCCAAGCGGGCCAACAGGTCACGCTCACGTGGTCGTCGACGAACGCCACATCCATCACATTGGAACCCTCGGTGGGCACGGTTGCCGCGCAGGGTTCTAAGACAGTAAGACCTTCTCAATCAACCACTTATACCGTCACCGCCACGAGTCCAGGCGGCTCGGCCCATGCCAGCGCCCAAGTCACTGTCACACCCGCGCCGCCTCAGTCTGCGGTCCGAAAACCTTCCCAGGAAGAGATCTCGTCCGACCAACAGCAGATGAGAGGCCTCGACGAACAGATCCAGGACATCAAGTCAGACTCCCTCCGCATGGCGGCAGAGCTGAGCCAACTGGAGGAGAAACTGCTGTACCCGTCAGGGACACAGGTCGCGATCTTCGTCGAACTGGCCAAGGGCGACACGATGCGCCTCGACGCCGTGCGGCTCCAGATCGATGGCCAACTCGTTACACACTACATCTACAGCGCCAAAGAACTCCAGGCCCTGCGCAAGGGCGGCGTGCAACGGATCTACGTCGGCAACGTGGCGACCGGGGATCACAAGCTAGACGTGCTTGTCGACGGCAAGCTTGAGGGCGGTGCGGACTTCAGCCGCAGAGGAGAGTTTGCTTTCCGCAAGGAAGTGAAGCCAAAGCTGGTTGGATTGACTCTGGCCGGACCGCGTTCCGGCAACACTCCGATCACGCTTGGGGAATGGTAATCGATGCGAGCGATTCGCCAACTCATCGGACTCGGCCTAGCCCTGGGTCTTGCCGTCCGTCCGGCCACGGGCGGCGACGTGAGGGACCTCTATTTTGGCGAAGCGCTCTATCACGCCTACCAAGGACAGTATTTCGATGCACTCCAGCGGCTCGACACCGAACTCGCCCAATACCACGTTCTGGACGAACCCAAACTCGATACGCTTCACTATCACATCAACGACGCCGAATTTTCGGTCGGCGACTTCGAGCTCGACTATCGCATGCACCAACGCGCGGGGCGCGCCATCAAGGCAGTGCTCGAAGGCGCCGTCGATGAGGCGGTACGGAACGAGGCCGCGTTCAGGCTCGCCCGCATCCACTTCCAGAAGGGTCAGCTCGATGATGCGCTGCAGGCGCTAGCGCGGATCAAAGGTACGGTGCCCGAGGAGATCAAGGGTGACCTCGAGTTCCTGCGGGCGAACGTCTATATGGCGACAGGCCAGCCGGGCGAGGCTGTTAAGGTGCTCTCGCAGCTAAAGAGCAATGAGCGCCTGGCCGGGTTTGTTGCCTACAACCTTAGCATCGCGCTGTTGCAGGACGGTCGACCTCAGGAAGCAATCGAGCAACTGGAGAAGGCCGGACAGCTCCCGGCCGATGATCCCGCCGGTCTCGCGATCCGCGACAAGTCGAACCTGGTGCTGGGCACCATGTTGTTCGAATCTGGCAATTTTGAGCGGGCCAGGCAGGCATTGGACCGCGTGCATCTCGAGGGACCGTTCTCGAACCAGGCTCTGCTGCGGGCAGGCTGGGCCGAGGCCTCGGACCAGCAGTATGACCGCGCGCTAGTGCCGTGGAACATCCTGGTGGGTCGTGAGCCGACGGATGCCGCAGTTCAGGAAGTCATTCTTGCCGTACCGCATGCGTACGCCAGCTTGAAGCTTCACGGTCGCGCCGCGCTTCTGTACGGTCGCGCGCTTGAGCTGTTCAGCAACCAGATCGACAGAGTCGACGCTTCGATCCGCAGCATCAGGGAGGGGCAGTTTCTCAATGCGCTGATCCGCGAGGAGAGCCGGGAGGACGAAACCTGGGTCATCCGCCTGCGCAATTTGCCCGATGCGCCGGAAACTTACTACCTGATGGAGTTGATGGCGTCTCATGACTTCCAAACCGCATTGCACAACTACCTCGACCTCGAGGACCTGCAGTCGAGATTCATTGCCTGGAAGACCAGTCTCGATGCCTTCGACGACATCATCCGGTTGCGCGGACAGAACTACGAGCCGCTGCTGCCGGAAGTCGACGCGCAGTTCCGAGGGCTGGATTCGCGTATGCACCTGCGCCTTGAGCAACGCAAACACCTCGCCGAACGCCTGCAGACCATCCTGACCGCGCCGCGGCCGGATTATCTGGCGACTACCGAGGAGCAGATCACCAGCGAGCGTATCGCACGCATCGAGAAGCAGCTCGGCAACTCTAACGACCCCGAATCGCTCGCGCTTCGGCAACGCGCGGCTCGCCTGCGCGGCACGCTCACATGGCGATTGGAAACCGAGTACAACGACCGGCTGACCGCGGCATATGTTCACCTGAACGAACTGAAAGCGCCTCTCGACGCTCTCAATCAGCGGTATGACGCCTTCGTTAGGACGAGGCAGGCCGCGACACACAGCTACGTCGGATATGACGTTCAGATTGCACGGCTCCGCGAGCGCGTCGGCGACGCATTGCAGCGTGTCGACATGTTGATAGCCCGGCAGGGACACATGATCGAGACCGTCGCCATCAACCAGCTCGAGGCACGCCGGGAACGCCTGGTCGCACAGCAGACCGAGGCACGCTTCGGCGTCGCCGATAGCTACGATCGAGCAGCGCGCGCCCAGTCCGACACCGGGGGGCACTGATGCGTCGCTTCGCCATTCCGATCGTGATCGCGCCGGTTTTCATAGTCGGCTGCGCGGCGCGTCCCATCAAGCCTGTGGGCGCTGGCGGGACGCTGGCGGAGCTGCGCAATGTGCGTCCGGACGTGCAAGAAGTGAAGGTCGAACAAGGCCTCGATCAGGCCATGCAGCACTATCGGCGTTTCCTCGAGGAGGCACCGGAGACCGCGATGACTCCGGAGGCGATGCGGCGTCTCGCGGACCTGCAACTCGAAAAGCAATTCGGGATACGCGCGGGCAATGCCAAGCCGCGCGAAATGGCCGCTCCGAAGCCCGCCCCAATACTCGCGGGCTCGCGGGCCGGCAGTCCTAATCCGGCCGCGGCAGCTACCGGCGCGCGTTTACAAGAATCCGATCAGGATTTCGAGCGGCGCACGACCGCGGAGGCCGGAATCATGGCGGGCAGTAACGCCGGCGCCTCCCCGGCGGACGCTGTGCGCGCTGACGCAGATCCCAACGGTCCACTCGAGGCGATCGCTCTCTACAATCGGCTGCTCGCCGAGTACCCCAGTTACAAGAACAATGACCAGGTCCTCTACCAGATGGCGCGAGCGTACGACGAGCTCAGCCGCACCGACGAGGCCATCGAGACAATGGAGCGCCTAGTCCGCACGAATCCGCATTCCTCGCACTTCGACGAAGTGCAGTTCAGGCGGGGCGAGTACTTCTTCACGCGCAGACGCTACCGCGACGCCGAGAGCGCCTATTCGGGCCTCGCCAAACTGGGAACCGCCTCCGAGTTCTACGAGCTCGCTCTCTATAAGCTCGGATGGACGTTTTACAAGCAGGAATTCTACGAGGAGGCTTTGCAGAAGTATATTGCCCTGCTCGACTACAAGGTATCGATCGGTTACGACTTCGATCAGAAGCATGATGAGGACAACGATCGCCGTGTCGCGGATACGTTCCGAGTGGTCAGCCTGAGCTTCAGCAACCTCGGCGGGCCGGAGACCGTGCCGGAATACTTCTCCAAGTTCGGGAATCGCTCCTATGAGGACCGCATTTACTCCAGTCTCGGCGAGCATTATCTCGGCAAGCTCCGCTACGACGATGCGGCGAAGACGTACAAAGCCTTCGTAGCGCTTTATCCGCTCCACCGCGCCGCGCCTCGGTTCAGCATGCGCGTCGTGGATACCTTCACCCAGGGCGGGTTCCCCAAACTGGTACTGGAGTCGAAGCGTGAGTTCGCTTCTAGGTACGGCCTGAAGGCCGAATACTGGCGACATTTCAAACCGGAAGAGTCGCCGGAAGTATTGGCCTACCTGAAGACGAACCTGAAAGACCTCGCGACGCATTATCACGCCCAGTATCAGAACGCAGACGAAGCGAACGAGAAGCTCACGAATTATCGCGAGGCAAGCCAATGGTACGGCGCCTACCTCGAGTCCTTCCCGAAGGAGGCTGATTCGGCATCGGTCAACTATCAGCTTGCGGACCTGCTTTTGGAGAACAAGGATTTCGGCGAGGCGGCCAAACAGTATGAGCGCACGGCTTACGGATACGCGCCGCATCCACAGTCAGCAGCTGCCGGATACGCCGCGATCTATGCCTACCGCGAGCAGCTGAAGGTTGCCGACAAGAAGCAGCAGGACGCAGTCAAGCGCGATACAGTCGCAAGCTCGGTTAAGTTTGCTGACGCATTCCCGCAGGACGAACATGCCGCGGCGATCCTCGGAGCGGCCGCCGATGACATGTACGAGATGAAGGACTACAAAGCCGCCATCGAGGCCGACCAGCGCTTGATCGATAAGTATCCGGGCGCGCAGGCGTCAATCCGCCGTTCCGCGTGGATTGTGGTTGCGCATGGCTCGTTCGAGCTCGCCGAGTACCCGCGCGCCGAGCATGCCTACGCCCAGGTGCTGGCAGTCACGCCGGAGGGCGACCAGTCGCGCGCCGCGCTCGTCGACAACCTTGCTGCCTCGATTTACAAACAGGGTGAACTCGCAAACGAGGCGAAGGACTATCGCGTGGCCGCCGACCACTTCCTTAGGATTCGCACCGCCGCGCCTACATCATCTATCCGTGAGACGGCTGAGTACGACGCAGGCGCCGCGCTAATCAGAATGCAGGACTGGAAGGCCGCGGTGGATGTACTTGAAGCGTTTCGCACTACCTTCCCGAAGAACAAACTGCAGCTCGAGGCCACTAAGCAGATCGCCTACGCCTACCGGCAGAGCGGCCAGTTGTCGCACGCCGCCGGTGAATACGAGCGCATCGCATCCCAGTCCGACGATCCAACGTTACGCAGCGAGGCGCTGCTCGATGCGGGAGACCTCTACGCGCAATCCAATTCCCGAGATCGGGCCTTGGATGCATACAACCGGTACGTTAAAGAGTTTCCCAAGCCGGTAGAGACGGCCATCGAGACCCGGTTCAAGATCGCCGAGATGTACAAGGCCGCGGACGACGAGACGCTCTATCACAAGCAGTTGGAAGAAATCGTAAGCGCCGACGCGGCCGCCGGATCGGAAAGGACCGGCCGGACCAGGACGCTTGCGGCGCGTTCGGCCCTCGTCCTCGCAGAGCAGCTCTATGAGAATTTCGTCGTCGTAAAGCTGCGGCAACCCTTCGAGACCAGCCTGCAGGATAAGAAGCAGCGCATGGATGCCACGATTGCGGCCATGAGCCGGCTGGTGAATTACGGAATCGACGAAATGACGGCGGCAGGGACGTATTACATGGCCGAGACCTATTCCAATTTCAGTCGCTCACTGCTCGAGTCGGAGCGGCCGGACGACCTGAAAGCAGAGGATCTGGAGGAGTTCAAGAACAAGCTCGATGAGGCGGCGTTTCCGTTCGAGGAAAAAGCCATCAGCGTGCACGAAAAGAACATGGAATTGTTGCACGCCGGCGTCTTCAACTCGTGGACCGAGAAGAGTCTCAGCAGGCTCATCGAGCTGATGCCGGGCCGCTACGCGAAACACGAAACGAGCAGCGGCTTCCTCGGTGCGATCGACAGTCATGTGGAGGGATCGCAGGTAGCGCAGGTCTCCGACCCCTCGAAATCGCCCAGCGCGATCACCCAGGACGTGGGCGTCACCGATGAAATTCGTGCCAACTACGAGTCAGCAGTGGGCATGCTGAAGGAGGAGCGGTACGAACCGGGCATTGCCTTGCTGCTCAAAATGACCGAGAAGATGCCTGCATTGACGGCAGCGCACATCGATCTCGGCATGGCATACGCGCGAACCGGCGACCTGGACCGCGCCGAGGCCAGCCTGAACAAGGCGCTGCAATCGGATCCAAAACAGCCTGTCACCTATAACGAACTCGGTATGGTGCAGCGGCTCAAGGGACAGTTTGCAAAAGCGCGCACGAGTTATGAGGCGGCCCTGGCACAGTCCGCCGACTTCCAATATGCGCACAGGAATCTTGCGATTTTGTGCGACTTGTATCTCGGAGATTACACCTGCGCGATGGCGCATTACGAAGCGTACAGCCGGATCGTTCCGGATGACGCCGAAGTCGTCAAATGGATTGCCGACCTTCGCAATCGCGCAAAAAAACAGGAGGGGCGATGAGGAAGACTAGCGTTCACTGGATTTTCCTTGGGATCCTTGCCTTGATGCCCGCGGCTGTACTCGCGCAGCAAGCAGCGCAGCCAAAGACGAAAGCAGCGCAGGGACAGACCGAAAAGCCGCAGCCAAAGAGAGAAGAGGCAAAGAAAGAGGAGGCAAGAAAGGAGGAGGCAAGGAATGACGAGGCAATGAAACTGACTGAAGAGCCGCAGCAAAAGACGGAAGAAGGCGGGAAGTTGACGCCCGTCCCAGGAAGCAAGGCGCTCGGCATGTCCATTTTGGGCAATCAGGAAGCGCCTAAAGCACTGGTCATCGTTCCCTGGAAGAGTTCGGAACTCGGCAACGGCCCCGGCGTCTCGACGTTGCTCGATGACTCGAGGCGGCCCGTGGACAAAGAGGTTTTTATGCGAATGCTTAGTTACTACGAAATCAGATCAGAAACAGCGCGCCCCAGCGGTGCGACGACGGATGGGAATGCGGCAGCGCCGGCCAATGTGGCACAAAGGAGAAAGCCATGAACTTCACTGAACTGTTAGGACACGTCGGTATATTCGGAGGTGCGGTGATCGTTTCCCTCGCCCTGCTTTCCGTTTTTTCGGTGGCGACGATCATAGACAAGCACCGCCGATTCTCTTCAGCCTCGGGCCAGTCAGAAAAGTTCAAGCCCGAGTTCAAGAAGTTTGTTCACGGAGGAGATGTCCAGAATCTGGTCGAAGCCGCGCGCCAGCACCAGAATTCCTACGTGGCGCAAGTGGTCTCGGCCGGCATCATCGAGTACGACGGTGTGGCCCAGAGCGGAGGCGATCCGACGGCTTCGCTCGAGCTCGTCACGAGCGCACTCCGGGACTCCATCTCCGAAACGCTGATTCAGCTGAAGCGCGGTCTCGGGTTCCTTGCCACGATCGGCTCCACTGCCCCGTTCGTTGGTCTTTTCGGCACCGTGGTCGGAATCATTAACGCTTTCCGGAGCATCGCGGCCACGGGGTCCGGCGGAATGTCTGTGGTTTCGGGCGGCATCGCAGAGGCCCTGGTTTCTACGGCCCTGGGTATCTTCGTCGCAATTCCTGCCGTCGTCGCCTTCAACCACTTCACGGGCAAGATCGAGACCTTCCATGTCGAAATGAATCGGGCTTCGTCCCAGCTCGTGAACCGCTTGTTCAAAATACCAGAGCTCAAGGGTCTTGACCTCGAAGAAGCTGAAGTCAAGGCGTCGAAGGTCAAAAAGGAGGGCCCGGCCTATGCGACTCGGTGAGCCGGCCCGAATGCAAGCGGCCATCAACATCACGCCGCTAGTCGACGTGGTGCTGGTGCTGCTGATCATCTTCATGGTGATGGCGCCGCAAATGCGGAAGGGGCCCGACGTCAACCTGCCGAACACGACGAAACCGAACTCGCAAGGCGACGAGAGAGGCCGAATCCTGGTCTCCATAGACGAGTCTGGGGGATTGTGGATCAACGACCAGCCCGTCGTACCCGAGCGTTTCGACAAGACTCTCCGCGATGCGGTGGGCGCCGAGACGAACCCCAAGATCGTGATCCGGGGTGATGCAAAGCTCAATTTCCGCGAGGTCCGCGAGGTCATGGTCGCGATCGAGCAGACCGGCTTTCGCGGGGTAGGGCTGATCGCCAAGCGCACAGGCGCAGAAGGAAAGTGACATCATGCAGTTCGACAGCAACGATTGTGGCTCCAGTCTGCAGTCTGAAATCAACATCACGCCGCTCGTGGACGTGGTGCTCGTGCTCCTGATCATATTTATGGTCGTCGTCCCACTCCTGATGGAGGGCTACGACGTCGATATCCCGCGGGCCTCCGCCGATACCTCGGCTCAGGTTGCCGAATCCCAGTTGATCCTGAGCATCAGCTCCGCGGCGTGCCCCATCCTCGGGCCGCCGGCAGGGGAAGGGATCCCGAAGAACTGTCAGGTGACCCTGGCGGATCAAAAGATCCCTGCAGCCGAATTGCCCGCTCGCGTGGCGGAGATTCTGGGAAGACGACCCGCGGAACAGCGTGCGCTGTTCCTGGCCGTCGACGATCGCCTGAACTACGAGGGGGTTCTGCGCATCATTGATCTCGCGAAATCGGGCGTCGAGGATTTGAAGATCGAATTTGTCGCTGCCAATTGAGGTGGTTGCTTGGTGACAACCATGGAAGCAAAGAGCATTTTAAAAACATCCGGGGCTCCGACGGCCCGCAGCATGGCGAAGAGCATGGCGATCCATGTCTTCGTGCTGGCCGTGGTGATGATCATACCGGCGCAAGCCTTGTTTCGCAGCGAGCCCCCCAACAAAGAACTCGACATCGTTTTCTATCGTCCACCGGAGATCGCTGTCAACTCGCGAGCCGTTTCGCGTCCGATGCCGCGAGGGGCGAGTGAGGCTGGGTCACCACCGGGGGCGCCCGCATCGGCGCTGAAACCGAAGCCCAACGCCCCGTCAGGTCCAGACCTGGCTGGCAAAGCGGAACTGCCGCCAGGTCCGGAGATGGGCATACCGGTGGAGGCAAAGTCGAAGGCGGGAAACGCCGGCATCCTGGCATTCAAGGACAAGATCGCGAGCCTGGCACAGGACACCGTCGTGGTGCCTCTCGGAGCCGATGCGCGTCACGTTGCCGCCGATGAAGTAGGCCGGCCCTCGGCACGCTCTTTGTTGACGAACAATACGCCCGGGTCTAGCGGTGGCATCAGCGTCGCCTCCCTGAGCCGCAGTGTAGGAGGCGGTGGCGGAGGAGGCGGAGGTGGCAACGGGGGTGGAGGTGTGGGTGGCCGCGACATTGGAGCTGGCGGTAGCGGAGGCGGGATTGGTGGTGTGGGGACAGGCCGTGTAGTCAGCACGATCGCCCCGATCACCGGCGCCGACCGACCAAAGGCACGCGGCGGGCCAGGTCCTGCCCGCACCGACGAAGAAATACAGATCGTGTTCGATCGCTACAAGGCGTCGTTCTACCGGTTGTACAACCGGGAGCTGCGCAATAACCCTGCCCTGAAAGGCCAGATGGTTCTGCGCCTGACGATTGAGCCGGACGGCAGCGTGTCGATGTGTGCGCTGCAGTCGACTGACATGGATGCGCCAGATCTCGCGACGCAGGTCGTTGGCCGCGTCCGGACGATCAATTTCGGCGCGAAGGATGGTGTACCGGCCGTGACGATTGTGTACCCGATCGACTTCCTGCCGGCGGCGTGAAGCCGTCGGCCGAAGCGGAGTTTCACGCACGCCAGGAGGTTTGGAGAAGCTGCGAATCTGATCCGTTAAGTTCGATGCGATTTTGACAAAGGCAAAGCCATCGAAAGATGGCGACGCAAAGTCACCGGTCTAATGGGCCCCGGGGGCCCTACGACGGCGGGACCGCCGGAATCCAGTCCAGGCGCGGACTGCCTCGTTCCCGATGAAATCGTCTCGGTGAATGGGACGAGGGCGTAAATGACTTCTAGCGACAAGAACAATGTGAGGCCGCGCGGCAGCGGGATCAAAATCCTGCTCGACAAGCTGCGCCTCCGTCTCCGCTTCCGCCTGCGACTTCCCGAGATCGATGATGTGCGGAAACCCCTCATAGCTCATGCGGCTATTGGCAGCCCAGGAAGAGCACGGCTGTTCAAAGGAGCACGCGCTACGAAGAGGTTTTTACTCGTGTTCGGCATCGTCGTTCTGATGATGGGAGCGAACTCTGCGTTTGCCCAGACGCAGACGTGCGCCATTGTTAACGGCGGCGCTGGCAGTCCAGGAGCGGGTGTTAACCCCGCCTATCTCGCTAATCAAGACGGACGCGCCGATGAGGGTTGTACCATCTTGATCACCCTCAACGCTAACGGGTCTATCACAACAACTCACCCCAATCCTGCCACCTCTTTCGATAGCGGCCTTGACGACAACCTGATTGGAGTCATAAACAACACCAGTCAAACCATCACCGGCTTGCAGCTCAGTAGCGCAACAATTCCTATTTTTGCTTTCGACAACGACGGAGTTTGTGCCGGCCCCCCGGGATACACTTTTAGCGCTCTTGGGCCGAACCCCAATTGCGCAATCGCAACGGACCCACACCATTATGGCCCCGCGGGAATCA
>Ga0210384_10002677_pt1 | contig 21486 bp, 15 predicted proteins | sample IncBWH2MmetaG_FD_160574 | JGI IMG/M metagenome (GOLD analysis project Ga0210384, IMG submission 160574) | Forest soil microbial communities from Barre Woods Harvard Forest LTER site, Petersham, Massachusetts, United States - Inc-BW-H-2-M | ecosystem: Environmental > Terrestrial > Soil >...
TGGTCGCGCGCGGGAGAACCACCGCGGGGTTCTCGGCCTCGCCCGCGGTCACTCCGATCAGCTCCACACCCTCGTAGGCGAACATCACGATCTGCAGCGACAGCAGCACGGCGAACAGGCCGGCGGGCAGGAAGCCGCCGTGCGACCAGAGATTGGAGAAACGGGCGGTCGGACCGAGGGAACCAACGTGGAAGAGAATGACCAGCAGACCGGCGAGAATCAGCGCGACGATGGTAACCACCTTGATGAGCGCGAACCAGAACTCGAGCTCGCCGAATACCCGTACCGCCAGCAGGTTCACCCCGTAGAGCGCGAGCAGAGCCACGAGCGGTGGAAGCCATTGCGGTACCTGCGGCAGCCAGAAATCCACGTAGATGCCGATGGCCGTGATCTCCGCCATCACGGTGACTACCCACGCGAACCAGTAGGACCAGCCGGTGATGAACCCCGGCAGCGGTCCGCAGAACTCCTCGGCGTAGGTCGCGAAAGAGCCGGCTACCGGCCGATAGGTCAGCAGCTCTCCGAGCGCCCGCATGATGAAGAAGATCGCCACACCACCCACCGCGTAGGCGAGCAGCAGTCCCGGGCCGGCCTCGTGGATCGCCTTGGCGGAGCCCAGGAACAGCCCGACGCCGATCGTCCCGCCGATCGCGATCAGCTGGATGTGGCGGTTGCGCAGGTTGCGAGCGAGCGAGGTTTCGGGTTGCGACATGAGCTTAGGTTCCGTATGCGTCAGTTCTGGGGTGGCGGACCGAGCAGCGCGTAGCGCCGTCCCTGGGGCAGCTCGTAGCGCTGCACGAGGATAGCGGCGCCCGCTGCAGTGAGCGCGCCTGCCGGGCCAGCGCCCGCCGCAGCGCGCGGACGAAATCGCTCGAGCCGGTACGACAGGGCCCCTGGCGCGTGGCCGGGGAGCAATACCAGGACGCGCGCCGTGGGGCCTGCGGTGTGGAACCAGTTGGCGACGACCTGCTGCGCACTCCTCGACTCGCTGGCCGCGCCAGCGCGGCTGGCATCTCCGTTGCGTACACCTGGCGCATCCGCCGCTGTCGACAGAACGGTGAACCGCGTCTCGAGGCCGTGATCGAGCATGGCGATCGTGGTCTCGTCCGGGTCGAGCAACGCCAGGGGCTCGTGCGCAGTGTCGGCATGGATGCGCCGCGCGAGAGCGGGCAGGTCCTGCCAGCGGTCGATGATCGGCAACACCACCAGCGCCGCGAGGCACAGTGCCGCCGCATAGCCGCCGTAAATGCAGCCGAGGCTCCGCTGGAACTCGCCGGAGCGCTCGGCGCGCGCGGCACACAGCAGCGCGAGATGCACCGCCGCAATCAGTGCGAGCGCGATGGCGGTGCATGTTGTCCACCGCGCTTCACCCGCGGCGGCAAACACCGCCAGGGCGCCGGCCAGCATCCAGGCGATGAGCGCCGTCAAGTAGCGGCTGAGGCGCAAGGCGAGTCGGTCGAGGCGGCTGGGTGACTGCTGCGCATCGTGCGCCCAAAGACCTGCGAGCAGACCGAAGCCGAGGAGCGCGGGCGCCGCGTACACATCGCGGGCGGTCGCAGCGACCGACAATAGCGCGAGGAACGGCAGGCTCGCGCAAAGTGCGAAACGCCACGCAGCGACATCAGTCGCGCCGTGACGCACGCGTTGCCACGCGCGCCATAGTGCCGCGGCCACCGCGAGTGTCCACGGCAGCAGGTACAGCGGCAATTCCAGCAGATATTTGCCGGGCGAGTTGGGATGCCCGCTCGTGTAGTCGAGCGCCGCGGGAGAGGCGACCCTGGTGAAGCGGCCGACGATGTTGTGCCAGAAGAGCGCGCTCAGGGTCTCGCCGGCGTTGGCCGCGTGCAGAACAGCGATCAGCCAGGGACCGATGAGGAGAGCCTGGATCGCCAAGCCCGCATACAGCTCCCAGCGACGCAGTTCCTGCCAGCGCCTTTCCCAGGCGATGAGTGCGAGTAGCGCTAGCGCCGGCACCAGCCACCCGGGGGCGCTCTTGGCCATGAAGCCGATGGCGGAGCCGAGGTGCATGAGCGCGTAGCCGCCCGCCTTCGGTCCCCCCGGCGCTGCGCGATAGCCCAGCCACGCACCGAGCAGCGCAAGAGCACAGCCGGCGAAGAGACAGGCATCGGGCGCAAGCCACACGGTGACGCGGAACGCGATGAGCGCGCTCATCGCAACGAGAGCAGCCACCACCGCCGCCCCCAAGCCGGCCTGCATCGCCAGCGCGAGGGCCACCACGCTGAGCGCAGCGATCGCGGCATAGAGCAGGTTAGGTACACGTGCGCCGCCTGCGGAGTCTCCGAACGCAGTCAAAGCTGCCGCCGACATCCAGTACGAAAGCGGTGGCTTCTCGAGAAATGGCACACCGGCGAGTTGCGGCAGGGTGCGGTCACTCTGCAGGCTCATGCGCCAGGCGATGTCGGCCTCGCGCGGCTCATCGGGGGTCCACAGGCCCCGCCCGAAGATTCCGACGAGCCACAGCGGCGCGAGCGCCAGCACGGCCAGCGGACCTGCGCGGCGAGCTAGCGCCCACGAACCCGGCGATGTGACCAACAGCTCCCCTCGAGGGCCCGACGTTATCGTGACGGGATTATTGCGCAGGTCAGGTCGGCAGGGAGTAGCGCACCACCATGCGCACGATGCGGGCATGATCGCTCGCCCAGTGAGCAAAGCCCTGGCACACCAGGCGCGTGCCGGCCTCGGAGGCGCTCTCGGAATACGATGAGGCAAAGCGTGCCTCGCCCGACTCCTGCCCCGGAAGATAGCGGCTGGCGCTCCACGGGGCATTGGAGTCGGGGGGGCGGCTGAAGAGCGCGACCTCGGTGACGCTCGCATTGGCAGGAATGCTCGCGCAGAGCGCTACCGGGCTCGCCTCGGCTTCAGTGCAGGGCCGGGCGGGCGATGCTGCCCCGTCGGCGGAAGGCTGCACAGCGGTGGCCGGCGCAGTAGCCGGGCCCGCTGCCGGGACCGTACCCGAGGATGTGGCCGAGCCTGCTGCCGTGGCGGCTGCCGCCGGCAATGCGAGGGGTGGACGGCAGGCGGGGACGTTTGCCAGCACCACGATGCCCTCGTTGCCGAGACGGCGCAGCACGCCGCTCTCGATTTCGGCGCGCTGGCTCCCGCGCGTGAGCTCGAGCTCACCCGCGGTGCGGCTGATCTCGGAAACCCGGGCCTGCAGTTCCCGCTGCATCACCGCCTGCGCGGCGCGCTCGCCCGCGGTGAGCCACTGCGAGAGCGCGAACCCGCACACACCGGCTGCGCCGATGACGGCCAGCAGGATGATGAGCTGCAGGCGGTTACGGCGACGCGCGGAGGCCGAGGAGCGGCCGGCGGCGGCTTCGCGCAGCAGTGCGGAGCGCAGCTGTACGAACGACGCCGACAGCGTCGCGGTTCCCGCGATGATGGCGGCGAGCACTGAGTCGGGTATGGACATGGGCGCTTCCGCGGCAAGCTCTCCCGCGACGCTAGCACGGCCGATCGCCCGGCAGCCGCGCGGGTGCGCCCCTCATCCAAAAAACGCGATGCGCATCACACAGGACCGCACCTGCCGATCGGCCGGCGTTCACCGATCGCGTTCGCGGCGAGCCAGCGCTCGAGCGGACCCAAGTCCGCCTGCAGGAGATGAAGACCGAGCTTCGAGCGCCGCCAAAGTATGTCGGCAGCGGTGTGCGCAAACTCCTCGCGGCACAGGTACTCGACTTCGCGCTCGTACAGCTGCGGCAGCAGCTCTTCCCCGAGGTCGGTGACGGCTGCGGCGGCGCCGAGCAGCCGCTCGATACGCGCACCGTAGGCATGCGCGTAGCGCCGCCGCAGAGGCGCGGGAAGCCACGGGTAGCGCCGCGCGAGCGTGCGGAGAAACACGGCGAAGCTACCCTGCGGCAGCTCACCGCCGGGCAGTAACGCCGCGGCAGTCCAGGCCGCGGCGCGCGAGCCGAGCGGTTGCGCGAGCAGGTTGACGGCGTCCTCGGCGAGGCGACGGTAGGTGGTGATCTTGCCTCCGAACACCGAGAGGAGTGGCGCGGGTTGCCGCTCGAGCTCGAGTGCATAGTCGCGAGTCACGCGCATTGGATCGCTCGACTCATCTTCGAGTAGCGGGCGCACGCCGGAGTAGCTCCAGATGACATCGGCCGGGCGGATCTGCCGGCGGAAGTAGCGGTTGATGAGCGTGCAGAGGTACGTGACTTCGGATGTCTCGATGCGCACCACGGCGGGGTCCCCGTGAAAGTCGACGTCGGTCGTCCCGATGAGCGTGAAGTCCTGCTGGTAGGGGATGGCGAAGACGATGCGCCGGTCTTCATTCTGGAACACGTACGCGAAGCGGTGCTCGAAGAGCCGCGGCACCACGATATGACTGCCCTTCACGAGGCGCAGCTGATGCTGTGCACGGCCCGGCAGGGCCGCGGCGAGGAAACGACCTGCCCAGGGGCCCGTTGCATTGGCGACTGCACGGGCGCGCAGCGCTCGCTCGCCGATCCCATTGCGCAGTGTGGCCTGCCAGCCGCTGCCACTCGGGGCGAGCCGCTCGCAGCGCGTGTGCGTGAGGATCGTGGCGCCACGCATCTGCGCATCGAGCGCGTTGAGCGCCACGAGCCGCGCGTCATCGACCTGGCCGTCCGAGTACACGAAGCCGCGCCGGTAGGGCGCCTGCAGTGGCTCGCCGGCGATGTGGGTACGCAGATCGATGACTGTCGATGCCGGCAGGCGCTCGCGCGAGGCGAGATGGTCGTAGAGGAACAGTCCCGCACGGATCATCCACGCCGGGCGCAGGTGTGCGGCATGCGGCATGACGAAGCGCAGCGGGCGCATGATGTGCGGCGCAGCGGTGAGCAGCAGTTCGCGCTCGCGCAGCGCCTTGCGCACGAGCCCGAAGTGGTACTCCTCCAGGTAACGCAGGCCGCCGTGGATGAGCCCCGTGCTGGCGGAAGAGGTGTGCGACGCAAGATCGTCCTGCTCGCACAGAATCACCGATAGTCCGCGGCCAGCCGCGTCGCGGGCGATGCCGGTGCCGTTGACCCCACCGCCAACGACCAGAAGGTCGCAGCTTGCCGCCTCAGCGCCGCTCACGCCCACCGGGCTCAATCATGGGCTAGTGTGGCGGGGCGCTGGCCGTCCGTAGTAGTCCGGATAGTCGGCGGAGAGCCCCTTGAAGCGGCGGTGAATCCACAGGTACTGCTCGGGGACCAGGCGCACCTGCGCCTCGATCATCCGATAGAAGCGCGCGGTGTCGGCGACCGCACACTCGCTCGGGAAATTCTCGAGCGGCGGGTGGATCACGCCGACGTATCCCTGCGTGCCGGGCAGACGGCGGAAGAAATAGGGCAGAACCGGTGCGCCGGTCATGCGTGCGAGGCGCGAGGTGAGCGTGTTGCTCGCCGCCGGGATGCCGAACAGCGGCACCATCTCCGCGCCCTTCTTGCGGTAGCTCTGGTCGGGCGCATACCAGACGCACTCGTTGTGCTTCAACGCCGATATGAACGCGCGGATGTCGTCCCGCGGGATGGCGCGCGCACCGTAGACCGCGCGATAGCGCTCGAAGGCGTACGCGATTACCTCGTTTTTCGGCGGTCGGTACAGGAAGCCGGCCGGCGTCACGGTGACGAGCGCGCGCGCGGCCATCTCCATGGAGGTGAAATGCGCGGTGAGCACTATGGCGCCTCGTCCGCGTGCGAGCGCCGCGTGCAGATGCTCGGCGCCCTCGATGCGCAGCAGCTTCGCGAAGCGCTCGGGCCGTGACCACCAGACGAAGGGGATCTCGAGCAGCGCCACACCCAGGCCTGCGAAATGCTCCTTCAGCAGTCGCTCGCGTGCCGGCGGTGGAAGCTCCGGCATGCAGAGCTCGAGATTGCGCCGCGCGGTGCCGACGAAGCCGAGCGGCAAATAGCGCAGCACGACGCCGAGCCCGCGACCGACGTGCACGATCGCGCCAAAGGGCAGGAACGCCAGCAGGCGCAGCAACCCGAGGCCCGCCCACGTGAGCCAATAACGTGGGGCGAACAGCCGCAGTCGCATGGATACCCCGGGAGCATGACCGACGATTTGGCAGCGAGAATACCCGATTCCAGGGCAGCAACTGTGTTCCAATGCGGCGCATGCAAACGGCGTTACCGAAAAGACGGAACGCGTTAGTGGTGGCGGCGTTGACGCTCCTCGCCACAGTCCTCGGTGCAGTGCTCTGGAAGCGGTTCCTTCCGCCGCCCCACGCCTTGTGGGCGCACGTCGAGCTCGCGCGCGAGCTGGTTGCAGGAGGGAACAGCCCGCCGGCGCCGCGGGTCGCGCCGGAGACCGAGCAGCTCGATCCGGCGGCCCTCGAGGCGGCAGCCGGCTACGCCGCTGCGCACGGCTCGCTCGCTCTGATCGTGAGTCGCCACGATCACATCGTGTTCGAGCGCTACTGGGGCGGCACGGGTTTCGACACACCGACCGATGCGCAGTCCTTCACCCGGCTGCTCGCGGCGCTTGCCGCGGGTGCGGCGTTTTCCCATCGGCTGATCGGCTGGCCCGATGAGCCGGTCGGCGCGTTGGTTGGCGAGTGGAGCCATGACGCGCGCGGCGAGATCACGGTGCGCAACCTGTTGCAGATGTCGAGCGGCCTCGCCGGCAGCAGCGATGGTCGCAGCTCGGGCGATTTGACCGCGGCGCTGCTGCGCACCCCGCTCGCCCGCACTCCCGGTGTCACCCGTGTGGAGCAGGCGAGCGATCCGCAGTTGCTCGCCCTGGTCATCGAGCGGGCGAGCCGGCAGCGCTACGCCAGCTACCTGTCGCAGGCGCTGTGGCGACGCATCGGGGCGGCCGATGCCTGGCTCACCCTCGATCGCCGCGAGGGCACTGCACGGGCTGACTGCTGCATGCTCGCGCACCAGGGCGACTGGATCCGCATCGGGGAGCTGCTGCTGGGGGATGGCAACTATCGAGGCGATGAGGTCATCCGGCCAGGCTGGGTGGCCCTCATGCGCAAGCCCGCCCAGTCGGATCCGCAGTACGGAGCCTATGTGCGTGTGCGCTGGCCCCCGCTGCCCGGTCGCGAGGCGCCCGCAACGCGCGATGTGTTCGCGGTCGAGGGTGAGGGCGGCAATCGGCTATGGCTCGTCCCCTCGCTCCAGATCGCCATACTGTGCACCGGCGCTGCAGGCGGGCGCGATGCGGACTGGGACGACAACCGTCTGCCGAACCTCGTCATTCACGCCGCGCGCGATGCACTGCCGCCGGCCGCGCAACCCGGTGCGGAGATCTCGGCGCTCGTGCCCGGGCACTAGACTCCGGCGGATCGCTCCAGGTTGCCGCGACAACTCGCAGCGCTCTTCTCCTTCTGCGTCATCGACACGCTCGGGTTCGGCATCCTGATCCCACTCGTTCCGTACATGGCGGATCGCTTCGGCACCGCTACGCAGTTCATCACGCCGGTGCTGGGGAGTTACTCGCTGTGCCAGCTGCTCGCCGCGCCCTGGTGGGGACGCCTCAGCGACCGCTACGGCCGCCGTCCGGTTCTCATGAGCAGTCTCTGCGGTGCATGCGTCTCGTACGTGCTGCTCGGCTTCGCAGAGAACATCTGGTGGCTGCTCGCCTCGCGCATGCTCGCGGGCGCCATGGCCGGCAACATCGCCGCCGCCTTCGCCTACGCAGCGGATGTGAGTGCGCCGGAGAAGCGCGCCGCCGCGCTCGGGGTGGTCGGCGCCGCGATCGGCATCGGCTTCACACTCGGTCAGCCCATCGGTGGCCTCCTCGCCGGCGGCGATCCGCACACGGCCAATTTCAGCCTGCCCGCGGCGGTCTCGGTCGGGACGAGCCTGGTGGCCATTCTGCTGGTGAGATTCGTGCTCCCGGAAAGCCACACCGCCGAGCACCGCCGGCAAGATCAGCATGAGCCGCGACGGAGCGCGTGGCGGCTGTTCGCTGCGCGCAAGGCACTCGCACTGCTCGCCGCGGCGACGCTCATGGTCACCTACTCGCAGTCGATCCTCGAATCGATCTTCGCCATCTGGGCGCTGCATCGCTACGGCTATGGACCGCGGGTGGTCGGCTTCCTGCTGTTTGCCGTCGCATTGCCGGCGTTGCTCATGCAGGGGGGCCTGGTGCGGCTGTTGGTACCAAGGCTCGGCGAAGGACGTCTCGCGAGCGCGGGGGTGGTGGCTTACGTGGCGGGCCTGCTGTTCCTCGGCTATGCAGGTGCACTCGGTGCGACCGTGAGCGGACTGCTGTTATGCGGAGTCGGGCTCGGGGCCTACAACCCGAGCGCTTCGGCACTCGCCTCCAAGCAATCGCGCGGTCACGATCGCGGCGCGGTGATGGGCGCCTACGTGGCCAGTGCCAGTCTCGCTCGTGTGCTCGGCCCGCTCAGCTCCGGAGCCCTGTACGCGGCGCTCGGACCTGCGGCGCCCTTCCTCGTCGGCGCCTGCGTCACGCTGCCGGCGGCTTACCTGGTGCGCCGCGCGGCTAAGCTCACCTAACTCCCGGCCGACGGGTCAGAACTCGATCTCGGTCTGGAAGATCGAGATGGCCTGACCGCTGATCCATACACCGTCGAGCTCGGCGCCTGCGAATTCGAGCTCGACCTCCACGCGACCAGGGCGATGGAGCGAGTACCCCTGCACGCCGCAAAAGCGCGCGCGCTCGCCGGTGCGGCCGAGCAGCCCGAGCCACGCGAGATAGGCGCCGAGCAGCCCGTGCGCGTTGCCGCTCACCGGGTCCTCGGCGATGCCGAGTGCCGGACAGAACATGCGCGCTTCGGTGAGGTGATCGGTGGCGTTGGCGACGAGGGTGAATACAAAGTAGCCCCCGGCGCCAATCTGTGCCGAGAGCGTTGTCAGGCGGGTGAGGTCGGGCTTGAGCTGCTTGAGTGGCTCGGGCCCGCGCACCCCGATCAGCAGCCGCGTGCCGGCGGCACCGACGATGCGCAGCGGGATGCGGGTGTCGAGACTCTCGGAGGCGAGCGCCAGGGCATCGAGCACCGCGAGGCGCTCGCGGTCGTTCAGCTCGCGGCCGATCGGCGGAGGACTGCGGCGGATGGCGATGTGGCGGTCCTCGTCGCTCCCGCGCACCTCGACATCGACGATGCCGGCCTTGGATTTCTGCCGCTGCCAGCGCGGCGCCTCGTGCCGGCGTGACAGCACGTACTGCGCTGCAATCGTCGCATGCCCGACGAACCCGGCCTCACTCCGCGGAGTGAAGAAGCGCGCACGCACGGTGTGATCGTCGGCGTCGGGAGCAAGCATGAAGGCCGTCTCCGCATTGTTGAGCTCGCGCGCGATGGCGAGCATCTGCGCCTCCGAGAGCGTATCGGCGTTGAGCACGACTCCGGTCGGGTTGCCGGTGAAGGGCTCACGGGTGAAGGCATCGACCTGATGGACCTGAACCTTCCGCGTCATGTGCTCATCCGCCGTTTCCACTCCGACCGGTCAATTCTACCCCCGGAGGCTCCGATGATAGCCGCAGCCTGCATGGGGTGCGCGTGCAATACTGACGCCAACGTCGAGCGGAGGCGGCACTCATGGACATCGGTGTCGAGATCAGCCTGTATCCCCTGAAAGCGGACTTCGTTCCCGCTGTTCACGAGTTCCTCGAGCATCTGAACCGCGCACGCGAGCTGCGCGTCGTGACGAACAGCATGAGCACGCAGATATTCGGCCCGTACGATGCCGTCATGCAGGTTCTGCGCGATGAGCTGCGCACCACGTTCGAGGCTCTCTCGGCAGCGAACGACAAGGCCGTGTTTGTGATGAAGATCCTCGGACCGCTGCCGCCGGCGTGACGCTCGCGGCGTGCGCCTCTGGCGGCCCGCAGGGCGAAGCGGCAAACTACCAGATCCCGGGCACTCTCGCCGCAAGCAATTCAGGCTCAGTGGAGTAGGGGACAGCATGGCGCTCTTGCGAGTCGTGGATCGCGACGGAGTCGAGCACGAAGTCGAGGCCAAGACCGGACTGAAGGTGATGGAGAACCTGCGCGAGCTCGATTACGGCGTGGCGGCGATCTGCGGCGGCATGTGCTCCTGTGCGACCTGTCACGTGTACGTCGACCCGGACTGGCAGGCGCGGTTACCGGCGATCATGTCCGATGAGCGCGAGCTGCTCTCCGAGCTCACCCATTACCAGGACAACTCGCGCCTGTCCTGCCAGTTGGAGTTCACGGCCGAGCTCACCGGGCTGCGGGTGCGCATCGCACCCGACGAGTAGGCTATGTCCGCCCCCGTAGTGCAGGTCGACACCCGCGGCGCAGTCGCGCTGGTCACACTCAACCGTCCCGACAGCGGCAACGCGCTCAATCTGCAGGTGGCGATGGATCTGCTCGCCGCGGCGATGACCTGTGCCCGCAACGCCGCGGTGCGCGCCGTGGTGTTGAGTGGTGCCGGCAGCCATTTCTGCTTCGGCGGGGACCTGCGTGCCTTCGGTACGCAAACGCCGGGCGGTGATGACTACATCCGCGAGCTCACCACCTACCTGCACGCCGCGATCTCGCAGTTCGTGCGCATGGACCCACCGGTGATCGCTGCGGTGAATGGGACCGCAGCGGGGGCCGGGGTGGGCCTGGTGGCGATGGCGGATCTGGCGCTGTGCGGGCGGAGCTCGAAGTTCAAGCTCGCCTACACCCAGGCGGGTCTCACGCCCGATGCCGGCACCACCTTCCTGCTGCCGCGCATGCTCGGCCTCAAGCGCACCATGGAGCTGCTGCTGCTCAATCGCTCGCTGGCGGCCGAGGAGGCATTCTCTTGGGGACTCGTCAACGAGGTGGTGGCGGATGAGCAGCTGCTGCCGCGTGCGCTCGAGATCGCGGAGAAGCTCGCTCACGGCGCAAGCGGCGCCTTCGGAGCCACCAAGCGCCTCATCGCGCACTCGATCGGTGCGCTCGAGTCGCAGATGGTGCTCGAGAGCGAGACCATTGCCCGCCATGCCGTTGGTGAGGAAGGCAGGGAAGGGATCGACGCGTTCCTCGAGAAGCGCAAGCCACGCTTCCCAAAGACAGAGTCGCGCTGACCGCGCGTCGCGCTCATGAGCTGGACCGTACTGTTACTTGCCGCGGTGCTCGCGCTCATCGCGCTGCGCATCTACCTCAAGCTGCGCACCGCACGCACGCTGCGTGCCGAATCCTGGGACGAGCAGATCATCGGGCGCCTGCGCTCCCAGGGCTATGTTCCCTTCAACGACTACCGCGTGGACTTCTTTCTCGCGCTGCCGAACGAGGCGGCCTGCCAGGGCGCGCGCGCGCGGCTCGAGCCCGAATTCAGCGTCGACGTGAAGCCGCTCGAGAGCGATCCCGAGCTCGCCTACAGCCTGCATGCAACCAAAACCATGCGGCTCGTGGTGCCGGACATGCAGGAGATCAGCCGCCGCCTCACCGCGCTCGCCACGGAGCTTCACGGTCGCTACGACGGCTGGGCGGCGTAACCGAAGCTCAGCGCTTCTCGGTCTGGCGCTTGACCGCCTCGGTCGCCGCGGCGATGGCCGCCGGCTCTCCGAGGTAGCGGCTGCCGCACGATCGAAGCTCGCCGTCGAGCTCGTACAGCAACGGCACGCCGGTGGGAATGTTGAGCTCGGTAATGTCGCCGTCGGCCACATTGTCGAGCATCTTCACCAGCGCGCGCAGGCTGTTGCCATGCGCCACCACGAGTACGTTTCTGCCCAGGCGGAGCTCGGGCGCAATGCGCGCGTGCCAGAACGGCAGCACGCGCACCAGGGTGTCCTTGAGCGACTCGCTTGCGGGCAGCTCCTTCGGGTCGATCGCGGCGTAACGCGGGTCGAAGCGCGGATGCCGACGATCGTCGACCCCGAGCGGCGGCGGCGCGATGTCGTAGCTGCGGCGCCAGAGCTTCACCTGCGCCTCGCCGTGCTGCGCCACCGTCTGCGCCTTGTCGAGTCCCTGCAGCGCCCCATAGTGCCGCTCGTTGAGCCGCCAGGAACGCTCCACCGGGATCCACATCCGGTCCATCTCATCGAGCATGATCCACAGCGTGCGGATGGCGCGTTTCAGTACCGAGGTGAAGGCGATGTCCGCGGCGAGATGCTCCTCGAGCAGCTCCTTGCCCGCCTGTATCGCCTCGGCCCGCCCCTGGGCCGAGAGATCCACGTCCGTCCAGCCGGTGAAGAGGTTCTCGAGATTCCACACGCTCTGGCCGTGGCGGACCAGTATCAGCTTGCCGGGCACGGTCAGTCCTGAAGGTAGTGTTGTGGGTTCATCAGTTGGCGAGCTTGCGCAACGCTTCGACGCCGACCGTCAGCGTAGCGAAGTCGGCGGCTTCGGCGGCCCGCATCTCCGCGACCGTGCGTTGCCAGTGAGCGAGCTCCTTGCCGCCTGACTCGATCCAGACGGTGACGCGGGCCGGAGCGCTGCCACGGCTCTTGTGATCGAGCACGCGCTCGGCGAGCCGGCGGTGCACCCGCAGCGCCGCATCGCGCAGCCCGGTGCGCGCGACCACCTGCCAGGGTCCCTCGACCAGCAGCTTGTCGATGCGCGCCTGCAGCCAGTCGCAGCCGACCCGTGACCCCACCTCGAAATACACCCGCGCGGCCTCGACCACGCCGACGCGATGGCGCGCCGCGATCTCGACGATGTCGAGCGCAGCGTTGAGCGCCTCCAGGCTCGCGATGCGCTCCGCCAGCGATGCCGGCAGGCCGGCCTCGGTGTAGGTCTTGCGCCCTTCCTCGAAGCGCGCCAGCTCTGCACCGGTGAGCACTTCAGGCGTTGCGGTCTCGAGCTGGTGCACGCCGCTGCGGAACTCGGCGACCGCGGCGTCCACCTGCAGCCCGCCGGGACGCGTGGTGAGCAGCCAGTAGGTCGCGTGCCGCAGCAGGCGGCTCGTCTGGAAGGCAGCCTCGTACTGCAGCTGCGCGTGCACCTTGTTGTCCAGCGCCTCGATCTGCTCCCACACCGCGCGCATCGCGAAGATCTCGCGCGCGGCGGTGTAGGCGCGGGCGATCTGCGCCGGCTCTGCGCCGGTGTCACCCTGCACCCTGGGCACGAACGTCGGCCCCATGCGATTGACGACGCTGTTGGTGGTGGCGGTGGCGATGATCTCGCGGCGCAGGCGGTGGTGCTTGATGGCGCGCGGGAAACGCTGCTGCACCGGCGCCGGGAAGTAACGCACGAGCTCGGCGGACAGATACGGATCCTCGGGCACGTCCGAGGCGAGCAAGTGGTTGTTGAGCCAGATCTTGCTGTAGGCGAGCAGCATGGCGAGCTCCGGCCGCGTCAGTCCCACCCCGCTCTTGCGCCGGTCGGAGAGCTCGTCATCGCTCGGCAGGAACTCGAGAGTGCGGTTCAGATCCCCGGCACGCTCGAGCGAGCGGATGAGATGCTGATATTCCGGCAGGCGCGAAGCGCCCTGCAGCTCGAGCGTGCTGATCGCCTGGCTCTGCAGGTAGTTGTTGCGTAGTACCAGGGCGGCTACCTCGGAGGTCTGCCGCGCGAGCAGCCGGTTGCGATCGCCGCGCGAGAGCTTGCCCTCAGCGACCAGCGGGTTGAGCAGGATCTTGATGTTCACTTCGACGTCGGAGGTGTTGACGCCCGCGGAGTTGTCGATGAAGTCGGTGTTGAGGCGCCCGCGGGCGAGCGCGTATTCGATACGGCCGCGCTGCGTGAGGCCGAGGTTGCCACCCTCGCCGACCACCTTGGCGAGCAGCTGCTGCCCGTTGATGCGCAGGGCGTCGTTGGTGCGATCGCCGACCTCGGCATTGCGCTCGTCGCTCGCCTTGACGTAAGTGCCGATGCCGCCGTTCCACAGCAGATCGACCGGCAGCGTCAATATGGCGCGGATGACATCGTTCGGTGCGGCGCTCGAGCTGTCCAGGCCGAGGAGCGCGCGCGCCTCCGGCGACAGCACGATCGATTTGACGGAGCGCGCGAACACTCCACCGCCGCGCGAGAGCTTGCTGCGATCGTAGTCGTCCCAGCTCGATCGCGGCAGCCCGAACAGCCGCGCCCGCTCGGCGAAGCTCACCGCCCGGTCGGGCTCGGGATCGAGGAAAATGTGGCGATGATCGAAAGCGGCGACCAGCCGGATGTGGCGCGACAACAGCATGCCGTTGCCGAATACATCGCCGGACATGTCGCCGATGCCGATGACGGTGAAGTCGGTCTTCTGTATGTCGACGCCCATCTCGCGGAAGTGGCGCTTGACGCACTCCCAGGCACCGCGCGCCGTGATGCCCATCTTCTTGTGGTCGTAGCCGGCAGAGCCCCCCGAGGCGAAGGCATCGCCGAGCCAGAAGCCGTACTCGGCGGAGATCGCGTTGGCGATGTCGGAGAACGTCGCCGTGCCCTTGTCGGCGGCCACCACCAGGTACGCGTCATCGCCATCACGACGCATTAGTTGCGCCCGCGGGACGATCCGTGCGGCGACGATGTTGTCGGTGAGATCGAGCAGGCCGCGGATCAAGGTCTGATAGCAGGCGATGACCTCCGCCTGCACCTCCTCGCGCGTGCCGGCCGGCAGCCGCTTGGGCACGAAGCCGCCCTTGGCGCCCACCGGGACGATGAGAGTGTTCTTGACGTTCTGTGCCTTCATCAGGCCGAGAATCTCGGTACGGAAGTCCTCGCGCCGGTCGGACCAGCGGATGCCGCCGCGCGCCACGTAGCCCATGCGCAGGTGCACGCCCTCGACTCGCGGGCTGTAGACGAAGATCTCGAACTTCGGCCTCGGCAGGGGCAGGTCCGGGATCTTCTCCGGGTCGAGCTTGAAGGAGAGGTAGCTCTTGGGCTCATCGCCGGGCCCGGTCTGGTAGAAGTTGGTGCGCAGCGTCGCCCGCACCAGTGTCAGGTAAGCGCGCAGGATGCGGTCGTCATCGAGGCTCGCGACCGCATCGAGGCCGGTGCGGATCTGTGCCACGAAGCCCTCGGCGCTGCGCTCGCCGCGCGCTCCGCTCGCCTGCGCCGGATCGAAGCGCGTCTCAAACAGTCGCACGAGGTTTCTGGCGATGCCGGCATTGGCGGCAAGTGCGCGCTCTATGTACGCCTGGCTGAAGGGCACCCCGGTCTGCAGCAGGTAGCGGCAGTAGGCGCGCAGCACCACGATCTCGCGTGCCTCGAGCTCTGCGACGAGCAGCAGACGGTTGAATCCGTCGTTCTCGATCGCACCGTTCCAGGCCGCGCTGAATGCCTCGCGGAAGCTCGCCTCGACGCGCCCGATGTCGACGATGAGGCGATCGCGATGCTCCAGCTCGAAATCCTGGATCCAGGCGGCGCCGCCTTCGGGCCAGGCGAGCTCGTAAGGCCGCTCCGAGATCACCCGCAGGCCGAAGTTCTCCAGCATCGGCAGCACATCGGAGATGGGCACCGGCTCGGCCAGGCGCACGATCCGCAGGTGCACCCGCTGCGGTTTCTGCCCCGCCGGCCGATGCAGGCTCAGCTGCAGCGTGGGCGGCTGCTCGCGCAGCGCCTCGAGCACCCGCAGATCGTCGAGCGCTTCAGCCGGCGTCACATCCTCCTGGTAGCCGATCGGAAAGGCATGGCGGTAACGGGCCGCGAGTGCGAGCCCGCCCGCCTCACCGCGCCGCTCGATGAGTACCTGGCGCAGGCGGTCGGACCAGGTGAGCGCCGCTTCGCCCATGCGGCGCTCGATCGCGTCGAAATCCGGCCGGTGACGCCGGCCCGGATCGGTGCGCACCAGCACGTGCAGCCGCGCGTGGCTCGCGCCCGAGATCTGCCCCTGGCTCTCGACGCTCGTGCCCGCAAACCCGGCGAGCGCAATCTGCTCGATGCGCTGGCGCACCTCGGTGTTGTACCGGTCGCGCGGCACATACACCAGGCAGGAGTAGAAGCGGTGATAAGGGTCGCGCCGCACGAGCAGACGCACGGTGCGCCGCTCGTAGAGGTTGACCACGCCGCGCACGATGCGGATGAGGTCCGCTATGGCGGCCTGAAAGAGCTCATCGCGCGGGTAGGTCTCGATCACCGCGAGCACGGCCTTGCCGTCGTGGCTCGCGGGATCGAGCCCGAAATGCTCGATGACGCGCTCGACCTTGCGGCGCAGTACCGGGATGTCCCGCGGGCTGCCGAAGTAGGCGGTCGAGGTCCACAGGCCGAGGAAGCGATGCTCGCCATCGACGCGCCCGCGCGCGTCGAAGGTCTTGATGCCGACGTAGTCGAGCAGCTCACCGCGATGCACGGTGGCGGTCGAGTTCGCCTTGGTCAGGATCAGCAGCTCGGGCTCGCGTGCGCGGGTGCGCACATCACCGCGCAGCACGGCGACACGCGGACGGCCGCCGCGGCTGCGCGCTTCGCTCAGGATCCCGAGTCCCGAGCGCGCATCGGGCACCAGGCGGTCCTCGCTGCGGCCGCGCTCGAGGCGGTAATGACGATAGCCGAGGAACACGAAGTGCCGCGCCTCCATCCAGTCGAGCAGGTGCGCCGCCTCGCCAACCTCGGAAGGCGGCAGCGGCGGCGGGTCACTCTCGAGTCGCCGGACGATCTCGCGCGCGCGCTCACGCATCGCCATCCAGTCGTTGACCGCGACGCGCACATCGGCGAGTGTCGTCTCGAGGTCCCGCTGCAGGCGCGCGAGCTGCGCGGGGTCGGTAACGCGGTCGATCTCGTAGAGCTGCCAGGATTCGGGGTGCGTCGCCAACGCGCCGTTTGCGCCGATGTCGAGCAGCTGACCGCGCCGGTCGCGGCGCACCATCATCACCGGGTGCACGATCAGGTGCACTGCGAGTTCGGCCCGGCCGAAAGCCATGCCGAGCGAGTCGACGAGAAACGGCATGTCGTCGGTGACCGTGAGCACGAGCGTATGCGGTGACTCGAAGCCGTCGGTCTTTATCTGCGGGTTGAGCACGCGCACCAGCGAGCGGCCCGGAGCGCGGCGGGCGCCGAACTCGAGATGGGCGAGCGCTGCGCTCGAGAGCTGCCGCGGCGTGCGTTCGGCAAGGTCCTCTTCCGCCACACCGTGAAAGTAGGCGCGCAGGAAACGCTGACGCAGCTCATTGCGCCGGCCGATCCCCGGGGTGGCGCGCGCGATGCGCTCGATGAGTGCTGCGCGCTCGGCAGGGATGCTGTGGAGCAGGTGGTTGTCTTCAGCAGCAACCGGTGGTCTTGGCGCGCGCATGCCTGATCGTCCTGGTCGCGGAGCGTGCGGTGTCGCGTGCGCGTGGCGCATGTTGGACGGTCGGCGCGGCCGCAGGTCGCTTGGGTTGAGGCGCGCGATTATACATGCCACCGGCATCGCACTGCCTGCATCACCCTGGGGGCCGCCGTCGCGGGCGCCGGACCCCGCAGCGCGACGCGGGTGGCAGCGTCACGGGCAGCTATAATCATTGCTTGCGCAACGAAGGCGCGCCCGATCGGTGCGCGCAGGGTGAGCTCATGAGCGGACTGCCTGATAACCCGATGGGTACCGACGGTTTCGAGTTCGTCGAGTACACCGCCCCGGACCCGCAATTGCTACGCTCTCTGTTCGAGCGGCTCGGTTTCCCCGCGGTAGCACGCCACCGTTCCAAGAACGTGACCCTGCACCGTCAGGGCGAGATCAACTTCATCATCAACGCCGAGCCACAGTCCTTTGCGCAGTCGTTTGCGCGGGTGCACGGCCCATCAGCCTGTGCCATGGCGTTTCGCGTGCGTGACGCCGCCAAGGCCTATGCGCGTGCGCTCTCGCTCGGCGCCAAACCCGGGCCGCAGAGCGCGGGTCCCATGGAGCTGAACATTCCCTGCATCGAAGGCATCGGCGGCTCGCTCATCTACCTGGTGGATCTGTATGGCGAGCGCTCGATCTACGATGTCGACTTTCGCCCCGTGACCCGCGGCACGCCGACCGAGGGTGCGGGACTCACCTTCATCGATCACCTCACCCACAACGTCGGCCGCGGCCGCATGGATACCTGGGCCGGCTTCTACGAGAAGCTGTTCAACTTCCGCGAGATCCGTTACTTCGACATCGAGGGCAAGCTGACCGGGCTGCTGTCACGCGCCATGACCAGCCCCTGCGGCAAGATCCGCATCCCGATCAACGAGTCGCAGGACGACAAGAGCCAGATCGAGGAGTACCTGCGCGAGTACCACGGTGAGGGCATCCAGCACATCGCACTCGCTGCCGCCGACATCTACCGCACGGTGGACGTGCTGTGCCGCCAGGGTGTGGCGTTCCAGGACGCGCCCGACAGCTACTACGAAGGAGTGGCGGCGCGCGTTCCGGGGCACCGCGAGTCGCTCGCGGAGCTGCGCGCGCGGCGCATCCTGATCGACGGCAACCCGGCGAAGGGCGAGGGCGTGCTGCTGCAGATCTTCACGCGCAATGTCATCGGACCGATTTTCTTCGAGATCATCCAGCGCAAGGGGAACGAGGGCTTCGGTGAAGGCAATTTCCGCGCCCTGTTCGAGTCGATCGAGCGCGACCAGATCGAACGCGGCGTGATTTAGGGCATGCCCGACTCCCCCGCCGGGGTCCCCAAGAAATCGTGCGTCTTGCCAGACCGCGAGAGTCTGGCCAGTGGTGTCGCGCATGATTTCTTGGGGTGGCATTAGGGCCGGTGCTCGCGCGCCAGATACTCCTCGCTCTGCATCTCCGTAAGTCGGCTCGCGGCGCGTGCGAACAGCGCGCCGAGACGCTCGCCGCGATATAACGCCGCGGGCGCCGCCGCCGCAGAAACGATCAGCTTGACGTTGCGATCGTAGAGCTCGTCGATGAGCGCGATGAAGCGCCGCGCCTCGTCCTCGTGCGCGCTGTCGAGCACGGGTACGCCGGCGAGGATCACGGACTGGTACTCGCGCGCGACCTCGATGTAGTCCTCCTGGCTGCGCGCATCCCCGCATGGAGCCGCAAACTCGAACCACACGACACCGGGGCCGACACGCACCACGGGGATCGCCCGGCCGGCGATCTCGATCGAGCCGCCCACGCGGGCGTCCTGCGGTGCGAGCTGGCCAAACAGCGCGAGCAGCCGGGCCGCCGTGCCCGGGGCATCCGCCGGCAGGTAGGTGCCCGCGGCGGTGAGCTGGCGCAGGCGGTAGTCGACGGAACCGACGAGGTGCACCACCTCCAGGTGTCGCTCGAGCAGCGCGATCGCGGGCAGGAAGCGCTGGCGCTGCAGTCCTGCCTCGTACAGCGCGTGCGGCGGCACGTTGGAAGTCGCGACCAGCGTGACACCGCGCCGGAGCAGTCCCGCGAACAGACCGCCGAGGATCATGGCATCGGCAATGTCGGCCACGTACAGCTCATCGAAGCAGAGCACGCGCACATCGCGTGCGATGGCGCGCGCGACGTGCTCGAGCGGGTAGAGATGGTGGTGCAGCCGGCCGAGGTGCTGATGCACCTCCTGCATGAAGCGGTGAAAGTGACGGCGGCGCACGAGTGTGCGCGGCAGGCTTGCGCAGAACAGGTCCACGAGCCACGTCTTGCCACGGCCGACACTCCCCCAGAGGTACAGCCCCCTGACCGGGGCCACTGCGTCATGGCGCAGGAGCGTCGCGAGCCAGCGTGGAATCGGAATGCCGGGGTGGGGTCCAGCCGCCTGCACCCGATGACGCAGGTCCTCGAGCCGGGTTACTACGGCAAGCTGGGCATCATCACTCGCGAAGTGATGCGCTGCGAGCTCTGCGGTGTACAGCCGCCGCAGGTCCGCGGCGTCTGCGGGGCCGCCGGCCCCAGCCGGATCTGCAGGGACCTCCTCCGGGGGTGCCTCGCTCCTCACGCGTGCTTTAGAACTTAAGATCGGGCAGCCCGCGGAAGTACTCGAGCGCTCCGGGGTTGGCGAGCGCATCGACGTTCCTCACCGGCAATCCGTGGATCACGTTGCGTACCGCGAGCTCGGTGAGCTTGCCGGAGAGCGTGCGCGGGAAGTCCGGCACCGCAATGATCTTGGCGGGGACATGCCGCGCGCTCGTGTAGGTTCGCACGGTCTTGCGGATCTCTTTCCTGAGCTCCTCATCGAGCTGCGCATCGCCACGCAGGCGCACGAACAGCACGACGCGCACATCGCCGTTCCAGTCCTGGCCCACGGCCAGCGCCTCGGCGATCTGCGGCAGACTCTCGACTGCGGAATAGATCTCCGCGGTACCGATGCGCACGCCGCCGGGATTGAGCACCGCGTCCGAGCGGCCGTAGATGATGAGACCATCGTGCTCGGTGATCGCGGCGTAGTCGCCGTGATGCCAGACACCGGGGAAGCGCTCGAAGTAGGCCGCGCGGTACTTCGCAGCTTGCGGATCGTTCCAGAAGCCGAGCGGCATCGATGGAAAGGGGGCCGTGCACACGAGCTCGCCGCGCGCACCGAGCAGCGGCCGCCCGGCATCGTCGAACACATTTACCGCCATCCCCAGGCCCCGGCACTGGATCTCGCCGCGATGGACCGGGCGGATCGGACAGCCGAGCGCGAAGCAGGAGACGATGTCCGTGCCCCCGGAGATTGAGGCGAGCTGGAGATCACTCTTCACCGACCGGTACACATAGTCGAAGCCCTCCGGGAGCAGGGGAGAGCCTGTCGAGAGCAGGATGCGCAGCGCCGTCAGATCCACGGCGGAAGCCGGCACGAAGCCGCTCTTCTCGAGCGATGAGAGGTATTTCGCGCTCGTCCCGAAAACCGTGAGACGCTCCTCCTGCGCCATGCGCCAAAGCGCTCCGGGTTCCGGGTGGAACGGACTGCCGTCGTAGAGCACCACCGTTGCGCCGGTGGCGAGTGCGCTCATCAGCCAGTTCCACATCATCCAGCCGCAGGTGGTGAAGTAGAACAGCCGATCGCTGCGTCTCAGGTCGGTGTGCAGCAGGTGCTCTTTCTGGTGCTGCAGCAGCGTGCCGCCTGCGCCGTGCACGATGCACTTCGGCACGCCCGTCGTGCCCGAGGAGTACAGGATGTAGAGCGGGTGGTTGAAGGGAAGCGGATCGAACACTGCCGGCGCACCGGCGGCACCGAAGTCCTGCCAGAGACTCGTGCGCGGCGCGGCGGCCCCGAGGGAGTCGAGCTGCGGCTGACCGCCGAGGTAGGGAATCACGACCACGCGTGCGACCGCGTCGAGCTTTGCGAGCACTTCTGCGATCGGCTGCAGGGAATCGAGCCGCTTGCCGGCGTAGTAGTAGCCGTCGGCGGTGAACAGCACCTTCGGGGCGATCTGGCCGAAGCGATCGAGCACACCGTGCACGCCGAAATCCGGCGAGCACGAGGACCAGATGGCACCAATGCTCGCCGTGGCGAGCATTGCGATGGCGGCCTCGGGGAGGTTGGGCAGGTAGCCTGCGACGCGATCGCCGGCGGCTACCCCGGCGCTTCGCAGTCCCGCCGCGATGCGCGCGACCTCGGCGCGCAGCTCGCGGTACGAGAGGGTGCGGCGCGAGCCGCGCTCGTTGCGGAAGATGAGCGCCGGCTGCTCATCGTCGTAACGCAGCAGGTTCTCGGCAAAATTGAGCTGGGTGTCGGCGAAGAAGTGTGCCCCGGGCAGGGCCGTCGGGTTCTCGATCACCGGCCCTGAACCCCAGGTGGCGCGCACGTCGGCAAAGCGCGCCAGTTCCACCCAGAACGACTCCATCGAGCTCAGCGACCATGCATAAAGGTCGCCGTACTCGCGTAGCTGCAGCCC
>Ga0210384_10002678_pt1 | contig 21485 bp, 15 predicted proteins | sample IncBWH2MmetaG_FD_160574 | JGI IMG/M metagenome (GOLD analysis project Ga0210384, IMG submission 160574) | Forest soil microbial communities from Barre Woods Harvard Forest LTER site, Petersham, Massachusetts, United States - Inc-BW-H-2-M | ecosystem: Environmental > Terrestrial > Soil >...
CATATGGACTATGTTATGAAAATCCAGGTTAAGGCAGAATGGGGATTCAACGGTTTATGATTGAGTTTTCCGTTGATTCGCCCTATATCTGTGCTATTATTCGAAAAAGATACTGCTGAAATCCCTCTACGGCAGTCATTTGCGATTTACCTTTATTTTGAATTTCAATACGGGTGAACCAATGCTTCAACACAATGGAACTGATCTGATCGACCGAAAAATATTGCAGGAACTCAGTTGCGACGCGCGTCTTCCCGTTGCGGAGCTGGGTCGAAGAATTAAGCTCTCCCCTTCCGCGACGGCGGAACGCGTCCGAAGGCTGGAAAGTCTAGAGCTTATTCGCGGATATCGAGCGGATATCAATCTCCAAGCGCTGGGATTCTCGATTACGGCATTTGTGCGTCTAACCTGTGACGGAAACAGATACAGACCATTTCTAAAATTTCTTCCCACGCTGAACGCTGTCCAGGAATGCCACCATCTCACCGGAGGTGACGCATTTCTGCTGAAGGTCATTCTCTCGTCTGTCACACAGCTGGAAGACTTAATTGAGAAACTGCTCCCGTACGGAAGCCCCACAACCAGTATGGTGCTGTCAACTCCACTCGAAAGAAAGCAAATATCCCTTCTTACTTAAAGCTGGGAGACCCAACCTGTACGCCCGGCTTCGCGTTGTCTTGGATTGTTTCAAGTATCCCTCAAGCCAAGCCGCTGTGGGAACTCGTCAGCCTCGTCTGGCGGTGTATCAAGCGTGGATTGCGAGAGAGATCGGGAATAGGTCTTAAGCAGCAGAAGGTGCGCTGCGACAAGGAAGATAAGAGTTTTGACGAAGTGTATGGCACTGGCTTCAGTCCAGCTCTCGTTGTGGACGATGATCGTTATGAGGAGAGGAAAGAGCACGAAGTAGCGGACGATCACGAGCGGCAGATCGGTGATCGAACTCTTGCGCAGGTGGGTGAAGGGGACACTCCGCACGGAGAACAAAAGAATGTCGGCGAGCAGAAAAGAGACGCCGACAGCGACGAGAAGCTGATTAAGTGTGGTCAACCGCGATCCCAGACTCTCGGGTGAGAGAGCGTGGAGGGTGATGGCGGTTGCGAGACCGATGAAGGCCGCCCATAGAGTCACCCAAACTCTGGTGCCAGCAAAATGCCCAGCGTTCGGACGGCCGATGATGACGCGAAAGAGCCATGCGCCCCGTCGATCGATGGAGCTGGTAAGAATCGAACGGAGTCCCGCAACAGTCAAAAAGATCATGACGGGGATGGCGGAGCGGATGCCGCCCGGTAGGAGAGCGGGGCGAACGTGGCCGCCTCCCACGCGGAAAACCAGCATTTCGGAGAGGGTAAGCGCGATGCCGAAACCGCCATACATCGCTAACATGATTCGCTGACGCTGGGCGCGAAGTATGGTCTGGCTGATGAAATGGAAGATGGCTCGTTGCGCGGGAAGGCGCAGAATGGTTGCCTGCAGGATGCGTTGGAATGGCCGGGCGGAACGGCTTGGCGCGTCAATGGTTCTGCCTCCCTCGATGAGCTGACGCACTCTGCGACGATAGGCAAGCGGATACGTGAAGACGGCGGAGGCGAGCATAACGAGAAGAGCGTAGCAGCCGGTGCGGGCGAGCTCATGGAAGATAGCCGGTGCAGAGGGGCCGAGGAGGAGACGCTCATAGATGCCCAGAAACCAGAATGGAGGGAAGTAGCGAACGGCGGGTGCGCCGTTGAGAAGCGGTTCGAGCGACCTGGTGATGGTCGGATGAAGCAGCAGAATGGCGAGCAGGAGCATAATCGATGCGCCCTGAAGCAGAGGTGTGATGCGTCGAAAGATGTTCTCCCCGACTATGTTGAGGAGGATGCCCTGAAGTGCGAGGAAGGTGGCGGCGGCGAATATTCCGCTCGCGAAGACAGCCGTGGAGTGCGCAAGAAGGTGAAGGAGAAAGCTAGGCAACTCAGCAACCAAAGGCAGGAAGACGATGCCGAGAATGCTGGTGCCGAACAAGACAAGTCCAAGAAAAATAGCGAGTGCCAGCACTCTTGCAAAAAAGAGATGACGGCTGGCTATGGGCTGAACCGAAAGAACAAAGACATCGACAAGATCCGGGAAGAGAAGGTCCCACTCATAGACTGTGGCGGCGCCCATCACAACGAACGAGTACATGACATAGAAGTAGTGGTCTGCAACTTGTGCCCAGAAGGGGCGATGCAACGGATTCGGAGGAAATCCATGGTAGGGAGGAAATAGAAAGAGAGCCACCAGCAGGCCGGGAACAGCGATCGCGCAACTAATCTGCATCACACGCTTGGTTTCGTCGTCGTCGGAGGTGAGTAGCTCGTTGTGAAGAAAGCGATAAGAGATGTGGCGTACAAGAACCTCGAACTGGCTCTGCTCGCGTTCGGTAGTGAGATCTTCGGCCTGCACTGCGAGAGAGAGAACAGGATGTTTGGGTGGGGTGAAGAGACCTGATCGCTCACGCATGGTGAACCGCCATGATCTCAACGAGTTCGCGTGCCACACTTTGCGTGTCTTGCTGCTGAACCAGTTGGGCAAAGACACTCTCAAGATTCGCAAGTTGAAGCGAAGTCTTGAGCTCAGATGGCGGCGCGTCGGCCAGGATCCTGCCTCTCGCTATGACAATGACGCGGTTGCAGATGAGCTCGACCACCTCAAGTACGTGCGAGATGTAGAGGATCGCCTTGCCTTGCGCGGCGAGCGCTTCGAGGAGATCCTTGAAGAGACGCGCTGAGACAACGTCAAGGCCTGAGAGTGGTTCGTCAAAGATGAGCAGCTTCGGATCATGAAGAAGTGAGGCTGAGATAAGAACACGTTGCTTCATGCCTTTGGAGTAGAGGGAGATCGGGGAGTGCCGCCAGGACTCAAGGCCAAGCAGACTGAGGAGCCTGTTGGCCTTGAGATCGATGAGAGCCTCGGACATGTTGCGCAGGCGGCCCACGAGCTGGAGGTATTCCAGGCCGGAGAGGTGGGTGTAAACGTGAGCCTCTTCGGGGACGTACCCGAATGCGGCACGGTAGGCCTGTAGATTGTTGCGGATACTGTTCCCTTCGAAAAGAACCTGACCGTCATTGGGCTCGAGAAGACCCGTGACGATCTTGACGGTGGTGGATTTGCCAGAGCCGTTTGGCCCGACGTACCCGACGATTTCGCCGGCGCCGACACGAAAGCTTACGTTGTCAATAGCGGGAAGACCGCGGTAACGCTTGCACAGTGCCTTGACCTCGAGCATGGAATACCTCGCTTACCCTATGTAGCATTCATAATAGGGTCTAGTCAAGTAGAGTGCTACATAGGTATAGTTTCGCTATGGCGACAGAGGCAAAACTATCGCATACGGCAGCGATGATCCTCCAGGCAGTCAACGCCGGGTATGTCTATGGCTTTAGCGTGATGGAGATGACAGGGTTGCCGAGCGGAACGGTATATCCGGCGATGCGGCGGCTGGAGCGTGATGACCTGATCCGTTCGCATTGGGAGCAGCAGTCAATTGCGGACGCCGAGCAGCGTCCGCCGAGGAAATATTACAAGTTGACGCGCGCGGGAAAGATGACGCTCGAATCATCGCGGAAACGCTATCCGCTGCTCGCCAAGTTGATTCCATCGGAACAAGTGGAGTCGGTATGACGCTGCAATTTGCGTCGGTCTTCCATGGAGGGAACCTGGGCCTGCTGCGTCTTGCGTCGTTGCTCGTGCCTGGACAACATCGTGGGGAATGGTGGAGGGAGTGGCGGTCTGAGCTATGGCATGTGCGTCAAGCGTGCACGCCACAAAGTGATTTCTCATGGAAAGGGGAACGAGAGGTTGCAGCGTTCTGCCTGGGGGCGTTTCAGGACGCATTTTGCCTCCGACGCGAAATCGGACATAAAAGGGTACCGCTTGCAACAACGAAGGGGTCGGCTGCGCAGTGCATGCTCTTTCTGGTCAGCGTAATGGCTGTGAGCTATTGCGTTGCCCTGGTCTGCCCTGGGGTGCGAGCGGAGCTTTTATCGTCGCGTTATCGCGTTCCGCACAACCTGATAATGATCCGGAGCCCACGGTACAGGCAGGATTCGGTGCCTACGATCTCGGCTGAGCAGGTTCGGGCGTGGAGAGTTCGAAAGCAGCAAATCTTCGATGGATTTGCCTTCTACCAAATCGTTCATAAGTCAGTGTCAACCTCGCGTGCGCAAACTGTACTGAGGCTCGCTCGCGCAAGTCCCAACCTTTTTGAATTACTTGCGTTGCCGGTACGATTCGCTTCGACGGGCAGGGAAATACGCACTGACGTGCCAAAGCTGATTTTGACCGAGGCACTTTGGAAGAAGGAGTTTGCTGAGGATCCTGAAGTTGCTGGCCGCGTGGTGGAGGTCGGTTACCGCAAGGCAGTAATTGTAGGGGTTGCGCCTGCCGGTAGCTGGAGGCTTCCCGGCAAGGTTGACGGTTGGCTAATAGAGCCCGATGTTGACGCTATTTCGGACGGCGTCGGCTTCGTCGTGGCGCACCTGACGCCATCGGCGGCGCAACAACGGTGGAGCGAGCGATGGCGTATGTCTGCCCCCACCCCGGAGGGTACTTTTGATGATTTTCTATGTGTGTCTCTCGCAGAGAGAACGCGGGAATCCTGGGACCTCTTCCTCTTTGCCGTGATTCTTGCCTTCCTTGCATTGCCGGCCACGACGTCGCTACCCCTGGGAGAGTATCGGTTGAGTTCGCGAAAGCTCTCATGGTCTACAAGACTTCGCCGTTGGAGCTTTCTCAGTGTAAAAATAGCGCTGCTCTTGCCGATTGTTTACCTGGTATCGCTCGATCTGGCCTATATGCGCACGACCCTCGATACACCTTCGTCGGAGTACATCCAGCTTGTGTTTTCATTTTCAATCTGTCTTTTTGGACTGCGTTGGACGCTGCGAGACCAGCGACAACGGTGCCCCGTATGTCTCGGAAAACTGACACATCCTGCAAGAGTCGGTCAGCCGTCAAGAAACTTCTTGGCTTGGAATGGAACGGAGCTGATTTGCGTGGGTGGCCACGGTCTGCTGCACGTCCCCGAAATTCCGACCAGCTGGTTTAGTACGCAGCGCTGGATGTACCTTGATCCGTCCTGGGAGATTCTCTTTCCTGAGTCGGGGCTGGTCTCGACTGGCTACTTCTAATCGATGACTTCGTGAGGTCGTCGTCTCCTTTTGGCCGACGGCCTCCCGTCCTGATCGAACTGTAGGGGCCGGTAACTTTATAGTGCTGGTGCAAGTCCCGCCGTTCATCTTTCTTGAAAGAGTATTACTGTAATGCTCTTGTGTGGAAGAGGCGTCACATTCATTCTGGAAACTTGCGGTACGACGCTGCTTTGGCTCGACTTCGTCATTGATCACGTAGCGCGACGGAAAGCGGGTGCTATGCAGCTCTTTGTCACTTCATCATGAGTTGCAAATGATCAATTGGCAAATCTTTCGGTGCTAATGTTGAAGTCGCAGGAAAGATTCTTCAGGAGACTAATCCGGTGAAGGTCAGAGGCGTTTTGTCTAACTTTGAATTCTCAATACACAAGTCGATGAAAAATCGGTGTCTGTATGCTTTGCGATTCCGCAGGTGTCTTCCAGAGTTTGTTGTGATCGTTCTCTTCGCTATGGTTTTCCTGGCTCCATACTTCGCGCCGGCGCAGCAGTCCACTGCACATCGGCCGCCGGCTGCTCCGCTGATTGCGAACGATCCTTACTTCAGCGTCTGGTCGATGGCGGACAAGCTGACAGACGTTCCAACGAAACACTGGTCGGAAGCTGCACAGCCCCTGACGGGGCTTATCCGGATTGACGGCCGTCCCTTTCGCTGGATGGGCACGCAACCTCGTCAGCACCCAGGCCTGCCGCGCATGGACGCTATGCAGCAGAATGCCCTGGAGGTAACGCCGCTGCATACGAGATACCTCCTTACGGCTTCAGGTGTCGAATTGAAGGTAAGCTTTTTCACTCCATCGTTTCCGCAGCAGCTAGATGTGCTTTCACGGCCCGTTACCTATCTCACGTGGTCTGCGCGGTCGACGGACAACGCGGCGCACCAGGTGGAACTGCTTCTCGATGTCAGCCCGCAGATTGCAGTGAATGCAAATGCGCAGCAGGTGACGTGGGGACGGTCGCATGCGGGTGATTTGACGGTGTTGAATGTCGGTACGCAGGAGCAGGCGAGCCTGCACCAATCTGGCGACCGGATCCGCATCGATTGGGGGTACTTCCATTTCGCAGTGCCTGATGCGGAGAACGCAACGAGTGAAATGTCTACAACCGCGATGGCCGAGTTCGTCGAGAAGGGGAAGCTGGAGGATAACGATGATCTTGATATGCCGCGTGCGGCTGACAGCACCCGTGGTCAGGCAGCGCATTTGGTGGTAGAAGTTTCGTTTGGCAAGTTGACATCGGCTTCGGTGGAACGCCATGTTCTGCTTGCCTATACTGAACCCGATGCGATCGAGTATCTTGGAAGAAGGTTGCGGCCTTACTGGCAGCGCAACGGCATGACCACTAGCGCCATGCTCTCGCAAGCGGAGCATGATTACGCTTCGCTGGAAAGTCGGGGAAATAAGTTCGACACACAGTTAATGGCAGATATGGTGAAGGCTGGCGGCGAAGACTATGGCTATCTGACTTCGCTGGTATTTCGTCAGACGATCGCCGCGCACAAACTCGTTGCCGATGTCGATGGGACGCCTATGCTGTTCTCCAAAGAGAACGACAGTAATGGCTGCATCGACACCGTCGACGTAACGTATCCCTCCTCGCCATTCTTTCTTCTGTTCAATCCGCAGCTACTTAAGGCGCAGCTGGAGCCATTGATGCGCTATGCCGCATTGCCGCGATGGCGTTTTCAGTTCGCGCCGCACGATTTGGGAACATATCCTCTGGCAGACGGCCAGGTGTACGGCGGAGGTGAAACGAACGAAGTAGATCAGATGCCGGTTGAGGAAAGCGGCAACCTGATCCTGATGATTGCTGCGCTGGAGCGGAGTGAAGGAAGCTGGGACTTTGCACGGCGTTATATGCACGAACTGACAAAGTGGGCAGCCTATCTTGCGGACAAAGGTATGGATCCGGAAAACCAGTTGAGCACCGATGATTTCGCGGGCCATCTGGCGCATAATACAAACCTGTCGATCAAGGCCATCGAAGCGCTGGGGGCCTTCGTCGAGATCGCGAAGAATGTTGGAGACAGAGATCTTGCCGAGCGCTATGAAAAGCTGGTGCGTCCGATGCCTGGACGCTGGGAGGAGATGGCGCGTGACGGCGACCATTACAAGCTTGCCTTCGATCAGAGCGGGACGTGGAGCCAGAAATACAATCTGGTTTGGGACGACATTCTAAATCTCCATCTATTCCCCCTAAAAATCAGGCAGATCGAATGGGCGTTCTATTCGAAACAGATGCAACCGTATGGACTTCCATTGGACAATCGCAAAACGATTACCAAACTGGATTGGGAGGCCTGGACGGGGACGCTGACGGATAATCCCCAGCAGTTTCAGGACCTGCTGCATCGGCTGGTAACGTGGGCGGATACGACGCCCTCGCGTGTCCCCACAACTGATTTTTACGATACGGTTTCAGGAAAACAGATGGGGTTTCAAGCACGCTCGGTTGTAGGCGGCATCTTCATCAAGGCTCTGCTTGATCCACAAATCGCGGAGAGATGGAAATCGAAGTTGGCATCCACACAGGACAAGTAAGGCCGTGGGCCAAATGGAGAAGCCGTTCGGGCCCACCGCAATCGAGATCGAACTCAACTTTGCGTAATGTCCCGAGAATAGGAACGGTTGACCAGGCGGCATTACTTATTGGTTGGTGAGAAGGTAATTACCACCGCTGGATGCGACTACTTTAAGTTGGTTGGTGAGCAAGTCTTTTAGGTGGGGAAGATCGGTGCCATATACGAGGAGGTAGGCGCGTTTGTCTCCGGACCACAGGGCTTTGAGGCCGCCGTCGTCGATGAAGACCTGCGCGGCGTTGGGCGCGTAGGAGCCGTACTCAAGGTTGTTGCTGCGGCCGTTCCAGAGGAGCCCGGTTTTGTTGGTGTAGAAAAAGACAGAAGAGAAGGCGTAGTAGGCGTCTCCTTCAACGAGGATGCCGGGTTGGGAGCGGATGAGGGCGTCGGCGAGGGGCTTCGAGCTGAGATAGGGATCGAAGGCGACGAGCGCGAGGCGGGCAGCCTGGATGAAGACGATCATCATGACGGCGAGTCCGGCGACGGTTGTGGTGGTGCGGCGGCCGCGGAAGGTGGCGATGATGCCGATGAAGAGTCCGCAGCCGGCGAGGGCGAGAGGTAGACGGAGGTAGGCGAAGGAGTGGAAGGTTAGGTCGCTCATGTGGCCTAGCGAAAGGGTGTACATTTCGGGGTTTTGCGTGAGCGCGGTGGAGATGTCTCCTGGGGTGGAGGTGTGTGCGTTGTAGATGAGGAGGAATGCGATGGCGCAAAGGCTGATGCCGAGGATCGCGGCCAGGATGAAGCGCGCGGCTCGGGGATATCTTTCGCGGGTTGCTAGGTCGCTGCCGAAGAGTATGGCGAGCGCCGGGTAGATCGGGAGTGAGTAATACTCCTGTGTCGTTGACAGGGTGAAAAAGATGAGGACGAAGCCGATCCAGATGAGGGCGAGGAGCCGCACTTTGCGCTCGCGGGTGACGGGCCGGTAGCTGTGACGAAAGGCGGCGATTAACGTCATGCTCCAGGGAAAGAGCCAGACGAAGTGCAGGAGCCAGAACCACAGTCGCGGAACGGTGTTGTAGTCGCGGGGGTAGCGGAGGTTGAGGAAGCGGAACAGGTGCTCGTTAAGGAAGTAGAACCAGAAAAATCCGTGATACTCGCCGGGACCGCTGTGCATGGTCCAGTTGAAGTATGGCGGATTGCGGATAGTGGCGAGGATGTGCCAGGGCGCGGCGATGAGCAAAACCAAAGCGAGGCCGGAGACGGGCCGGAGGCGCTCTGCAAGTTCAGTTCCGGAGGCTTCGCGAGCGATGAGGAGATAGATCGCGGCGATGGCGATCGGGAAGACGGCGGCAATCAGTCCCTTCAGGAGGAGGCCGCAGGCGAGGCTGATGTAGAGCGTGAAGAACCAGGTCGTACGCCGTTGCTCGGAGGGATCGAGCAGACGGAGGAACGACCAGAGCACGAGGACGATGGTGAGCGTGAGAGCCGCGTCCGGGATGAGGATGCGGGTGAAGAGGAAGATCCCAATGCACGTGGCGAGAATCGTGCCGGAATAGACCCCGGCGCGGCGGCCGAAACCCCACATGGCAAAGCGCGCGGTGATCCAGCAAAGAGCGATATTGATGAAAGCGAGCGGGAGGCGCGCGGCCCAGTCGTGGACGCCGAAGATGCGGAATGACGTGGCCATGATCCAGTAGATGAGCGGAGACTTTTCGAGATATGCGATGCCGTCGAGGCGGGCGGTGACCCAGTCTCCACTCTGCAACATGTTGCTGGCGATCTGCGCCTGAACGGCGTCGACATCGTCCATGAGGTGCGGCGGGCTGATGACCAGGGGCAAGAAGCTGCAGCAGGAGACGAGGAGAACAAGAAGGTCTACGCGGAAACGGTGGAGCGATCCTCGAGAGCCTGAATGTCCCCCGGGCACTGTATCTTCCATTGTTCGATCCACAGAAACAGCATTAGCATGCCCCATAGGTGATACCCGTAGTTCGCCTTTCTTTGCATGTGCAGGTTGAGCACAGATTGAAGATGAGGCCACGAGATGAGACCAGATTCTTCTACGCTCTTGCGGTTGAGTGTGTCCAGCAGTAGCGGCTTCAAATGGCCACGCAACCAGTCGTGTACAGGGATGTCGAGTCCCTGTTTTTTCCTCGCAAGCACGCTCTGCGGCAGCTTGTCCTTCATCAGATTGCGGAGGAGGAACTTCAGCTTGCGGCCATGAATGCAGTGGTTCGCTGGAAGCTTGGCCGCGAATTCGACGATGCGGTGATCGAGGAAAGCTGGGCGGACTTCCAGAGAGTGCGCCATGCTCATTCGATCGACCTTAGCGAGCAGGTTGTCGGGCAGGTAGTAAGCCTGATCGAATGCCATGAAGCGACGGACATCTCCGCGGACCGGAATAGTTGCGAGGAGCTTGAGCAGGTGGGAGTCGTCGTGCGAGAGCATGAGCTGACGTCGCTGGTCGCGGGAAAAGGTTCCATTCCAGAAGATGTGCGAGCTGCGTTCGTCAAGCAACGTTCCATGGAGGAAGCGCTGTAGTTTGTAGTCGAGGCCGATCTTCTTGTTGGAGGCGCGCAGCCGGCTTGCCGAGCGGAGGGAAAGCCGCCGGATAGCGCGGGGGACAATGCGGGCCCGTCGGGCGTATGTGTCGGCGAGATAGGTGATGTAGCCGCCGAAGAGCTCGTCAGCGCCCTCGCCGCTCAGAGCGACAGTCACGTCTTTGGCGGACATTCGCGAGAGGTGCCAGACGGGAACGGCTCCGGCGTCGGCGTTGGGCTCGTCGGAGTAGTAAGCAAGCTCGGTGATCGATTCAGGAGTGACGGTCGTGGGACCCAGGTCGAGCTCATGATGGTCGGTGCCGTAACGGGTCGCCATTTCGCGTACGTAGCGTGCTTCGTCGAACTCGCGACCGTTGAAAGTGATCGAAAATGTCTTGAGCTGTCTGCTGCCGTGCTGGCTCGCATAGTGGAGTACCGTCGAGGAATCGATTCCCCCACTAAGCCAGACTCCGACGGGAACGTCGGCAACGAGATGCTCTTTGACTGATTGGGTCAGGAGCTGGTCGAGTTGCGCGGTAGAGTCTTCAAGGGTCGGACGAGAGCCGTGATCGTCTGGGTTTGCCTGCCAGTAGCGGTGCGAGGAGATCTCACCATCATGCCAGGTGAGAAAGTGTCCGGGTAGGAGCTTAAGGACTCCACTGGCAAGCGTATGCGATCCCGGAACGTAATTGAGGCCGAGATAGGTGTCCAGGGCGTTTAGGTCGATGCTGCGGCTGACCTCGGGATGGCAGAAGATCGCCTTCATCTCCGAGCCGAAGTAGATGTCCCGTCCACGCCGCGTGTAGTAGAGCGGTTTGATTCCCATGCGATCACGGGCGAGAACGAGTCGCTGACGGGATTCGCCCCAGACAGCAAAGGCGAACATTCCGCGCAATTTTTCGATGCAGGCTGTGTCCCACTCGATGAAGGCGTGAAGGACGACTTCGGTGTCGCAGGCGCTGGTGAACTGGTGACCGAGGCCGATGAGCTGGTTGCGAAGTTCGACGTGGTTGTAGATTTCGCCGTTAAAGATGAGGGTAACATTATTGTCACCGGAGCTCATGGGCTGAGAGCCGGCGGCTTTATCGATCACCTTGAGCCGGGTAGCACCAAGGGAAACGGTTTGATTTTGCCAGATGCCTTGCTGATCCGGGCCGCGATGGGCGATGGACGAGATGGCCTGGTGGATTCGTTCTGGCAGAAAAGAACTACCAGTGTGGGTAAAACCAGCAATTCCACACATTCGTGACGACCTTGAAATGAATTTTCTAATACTAACCGAAACTTTCAAGCAAGACCCGTGTCTTAACGCTTTTTTTCGACTTGGAGCCAACACGTAGTCACTAATAACCTTCGCGTTTCTGAAAGGGGGCAAACCTCGTCCATTCTAGTTGAGATCGCAAGGTTGTATCGGCTAGCGATCTTACATTGGCCAAAATGTTGTAACCAAATGGTTTCTTGCGGCAGTGCACCGGTGCGCCACAGCCGAAAGTCGACCTCTCTATCGAGGGCGATGCCTTGCTCTTATTGAGGAGAGTATCTTCGGGAATCGTTGTTGTGGGAACTGTCCTGAATAATCCGCGAAATAGTACTCCGAACGCACGAAGAGGATTGAGCGAAGGGAAGCTCGTGCTATCACACGGAAATTGCCGGGTGGACTAGGACAGCCCGGGTTCAGTGGATGCAAACACCCCGGCGCAATGGAGTAAGACGGCAGCCAGATCGCGTCCGTGAGGTTCCGACACGCAATCGTCGTGTCTGCCCGGTATCGAATGCACTTCCACTCCTCCCGCTGCCACCGTCTCCCATCCCATCGTGACGTGGCGACTGCGAAACAGAGTTGGCACCTTCGCGCGCAACAATACTATTTTGCCTTCGTATTGTGTGGGGACGTAGCTATGCATGGCCTGATACATAGCGGTCAGAAAGGTTTGATAGGCCCTCGGCAGATTTGCCTCGCCAAAGTAAATAAGAGGATCAAGTTCCTGGGCGGGAGGTCGCCCGCCCAGCGCGCGAAACATGCGACGAAGGTTGCCGTAGCATCGCAAGAGAAATGCGCGAGGATGGAAGTGGACCACTTCTTTCGCAGCCCAGGCCGGCAGGTTGCGCAGCGCATCAAGCAGTTGGCGCTTGAGGGTACGGTCCGGATTCCCCGGCGCGTTCACAGCAGGCATATCGACGATGACCGGAAGCGGATCGACGATCCCTCTCTTGCGAAGTTGTGACGCGACTTCAAAGGCGATCGTACCTCCAAAAGAGTGGCCCACCACGATAACTTTCCCGCCGGGAGGGACCACTCTTTCGATCTCAGCGACGTAATTCGCCGCCATCGATTCCACTGAGGCCTCCGAGGTTACGGTGAACCAGGATCGGATGTTTAGCCCATACGCGGCATGAACGGAATCGAGGTGGTCAACGAGATGCTGGTATCCGAAGGTAGAGCCGTTTAGACCCGGCGCAAAAAAGAATGGGCATCCCGCTCCACCGGGCTTGAAGACGACAGCCACATCGTGGCTTGCGTTGTTTTGAACTGCGTCTTCAACGTAATCGCTGAAAAGTCTCAAGGTAGGGAAGCGGTGGAGTGTGTCGGGCGGCAGATCGCAGCCGAATCGTTCGTGAACGGCGACGAGGACCCGAACCGCGTTGAGGGAGTCGCCACCCAGATCGGCGAAGCTGTCTTCGTCCGCGACGTCAGAACATTGCAGGACACTCTTCCATATATTTCGTAGCACTCCGATCGTCTCACCGGAAGCTGATACGTCTTCGTCAATCGGGGCGAGGGACGGCCTGGGAAGACTTCGACGATCGACTTTGAAGTTGGCGTTCAGAGGTAGTTCCGGCAGAAAGACAAAGGTCGAAGGAACCGCATATCCGGGTAGCTGGGTTCGAAGAAAATCGCGTAACGGCTTCTGCGTCAGATGGCAGTCCGGACGAGCCACAACGTATGCGACGAGCTGGTCGTTGCCGCTCGAATCGGCGCAAGTGATCACCACAGAGGATCGGACCTCCGGATGAAGTTCAAGGACTTGCGCGATGTGGTCCAGTTCGACACGGTGACCGCGAATCTTGGCCTGCGAATCCGTACGGCCTAAAAAAACGAGGCAGCCGTCGGGGCGGAACCAACCGCGATCCCCGGTGCGATAGAGAACCAGCCCATCCTCCTGCGGCTGGAACTTGATCGCAGTACGCTGTACATCGTTAGCATAGCCATTTGCGAGATAGCGGCTGCGAACTGCAATCTCGCCCTCGCAGCCAGTAGCTACTGCGGTACCGTTCTCATCGAGCAGTAACACATCCTTCCCAGCTACCGGCAGGCCGATGGGGATCGGGCTCTCTACGGGCCCGTTCGGAGGAACGAAATATTGGGCATAGGTACGGGTCTCGGTCGATGCCATCGCATTCTGCAGGATGCAGGATGCAGGGAATACAGAACGGAAGGCCTCGACATCGGCGGGATGGATAGCCTCTCCGCCTACAGACAGCAGACGCATTGCGGACAGGATGGGCGCACGAGGACCCAACAGGCAAAGATGCCGCAGCATGGAGACCGTCATTGTGCTGACGGTGATGCGGCGGTCAGCGAGCCAGCCGGGCAGCGCGGTCATATTGTGCTGCGGATCGTAACAGTGCACTTCGGCACCGTTCAGCAGTGCGCCGAAGGTGGTCGCGAGGGATGCGCTGAACGCATAGGAGAAGAGTGAATCGAAACGATCGTCCGGGCCGAGGTAGAGATCATTGGTCTGGCGTCCGATATCGAACAAGATGGCGCGATTCGATAAGGCGACCATCTTCGGCTCACCCGTGGAACCGGACGTAGCGTACAGGGCTGCAACTCCAGCCGGACCTCGAGTCTGCAAAGGTGTGATGTTGCCGGACCGTTCCCCAAGGCTCAACCCGGGCCCTTCCAATGTCACCGGTGCGGCAGCCAGAAGCAATTTTGCTCTTTGCGGCTCCGGAAGAAAGGGATCCAGGCAGAAGTAGGCGAACTCCCCGAGGAGAGCCCCTAAGAGGGTTTCTATCGTGGCCAGACTGGTTGGCTGGCAGATTGCAACAACGCCACCGGCAACTCCGCATCGAGAGCGTAGATGCTGAGCGATGGCTTCAGCTCGATGCAGGAGTTCGGTATAACTGATGCGGTAATCGCCATCGACGACGGCAGTTGCGGCGCCCCTGCGCTGCGCGACCTCGCGAAACCGTTCCCCTACTGTGGATTCTGCATCGAGGAGATGGAACGCGCGGAATCCCACGCGTGGAGCAAATCCGTTGTCCCCTGCTCGAGCGGAGCGATAGAGTGGCGCAGTGGTCGTCATTAGTCGTTCTCAGGTGAATAACGCCAGGTGGTTGTAATTCCCGCCACCTCGAGTCCGACTCTCTCCATATTGGCCTGGCTTTGGCCACCGAGCTCTGCCCAGGAGTAGATCTGCCGGCATCCAGCCTCGGAGGCGAGCCGGATACGCGCAGCCAGCAGGGACGCATGGCAGCCCATCTCGCGAAACTCAGGCAGGGCTGCCCCGGCGCAGAGCAAAGCGGTGCTGCCACTGCGCATCAATATGGATACGCCGGCGAGTGTTTCGCCATACCAGGCCATCAGGAAATCGAGTTCAGGCCGATCAAATAGATGTCGCATGTTCCGCAGGGCGGCCGGAATGCGGTCTTCTTGGGCCTCGAACGCCCGCAGATACGCGAGCAAAAACTGCCGTTGCTCGGAAGCTTTCGGGGGACGGATCGCGAACGGAGTCGCTTGAACCGACCAGAGTGAACTGCAGTTCGGATGAGACAGCCATGCGTAGTGGTGGGCTGGGGCCCAACCCGGACGCGAGATGCTGACGCTGCCGGACTCATCCGAGGCAGACGCAACCAACTCGCAGCCAAAGGGACCTCCGCGGTAAAACGCTTCGATCTCCGGTAACTCTTCAAAGAAAGCCCCGTCAGCGCAATACACGCGATTGAAATAACCTACGTCGTCAAATCGCAACGCCACCGCGGAGCCAATCGACGAAACGCAGATACGATCCGCGAGGTTCTCTTTTTGGCGGTACGTCTCGAGCCGCATCGAGTCGTAACGAGCCACATGTTGCAATGCCTCTACAGCCACGCCTGCTTCCTGGACGGATCGTACTCTCGTCAATGATGGCTCCATGCTCTTCGTGCCGACCTCGGGGAGATCGAGACCTGCGGGTTCGGTGGGATGACCAATTATTGGGGACATTGGACACCTGCCCCTTGGACAACATAAGACCGGTAGGGCCGAAACTTCCCATTCGGTTCGGATGGAATGTCGTCCACAACGTTGATGAGGACGGTTACGCCTTCGCCAAGAATGCGCAACATTCCCTTCCGAATCGTCTCCAGCTTTTCAGGGGGCATTTCAGCTCCCGGAACACCCTGCAACTTGACGACGACGCGGTCAATCGCCTCCTGCGCAATCTGATACTGGCGGAGAACAGGCATGATGATGCGGATCGGGGCCGCAAGGTACTTAGGATGAAGGCTGCGGCCATTCGGCAAAAGGAAGAGATCGTGCGTCCGCCCGTAGACCTTCGCCAGAGTCGAGGTCGGAGCACCGCAGGCGCATTGGTTTGGACCGCGCTCGACCATGTCTCCGGGCATATAGCGGATCAACGGTGCTGCCCAGGCGTGCAGGCTGGTGAGTGCGACTTCACCAGTTTCCCCAGGCTCGACTGGCCCGTCTTCGTTAAGCACCTCGACCACTACCGCTGGGTCCATGACGTGATACCCCTCGCTGCGAGTGCATTGATAGGCGATGACGTTGCACTCATAGCAGTCGTAGATATCGAACACGGGTGCTTTGAAGGCTTTCTCGATTCGCTCCCGGGCAAGGTCGGTTAGAGTCTCCGAGTCGGTGGTGAGGAAGCGGGGCCGCAAATGTAATCGGTCTTCATCGGTAATCTGGTCCGCGAAAGAGGCGAGTGCCGAAGGGAATCCCCGGATTACATCCGGCCGGAACTGGCACAGATTGGCCCGCATATCCTCCGGCGGCAAAAATGCATAGAGTATCTGGCTGGGCAGAACGAAGTGCTCTTCGATTTTGCTGGAAAAGGGTTGATCTGTTCTTAGCTGGGTTCGTCGATCCCGTAAGCGGAGTCCCAGGCGCATCGTGGCCAGGAGACGGAACATCCTGAGCAGACGATCTTCGTACGGAGTGAATCTGAGCTTGGTTGGCTCGCCGGTTGAGCCGCCTGTAGTATGGCGATGCAGGTGGGATGGGTCGCAGTCGTTTGCAACGGCCTCTTCGTCCGTTGCGAGGCGTATATCGGCTTTGCGTGTGAGGGGCACGCGCTGCAAGTCGTCCAGTGTGCGGAATTGGTTTGGGTGAAATCCAGCCTGGTCGAAGCGTAGCCGGTAGAAAGGAACGGTCTCGTAGGCGTGGTGAAGGAGCGCACGCAAGCGGGACGTCTGATAGTGTCTCAGCACACGCGCGGACCCAAATCGCTCCACGATCAAGCCGGCTGCACCGGCTGCAGCTGCTCCCAGGTAAGGATAGGCAATTGATCGAGGACGAGGTTTCTGGGTCGAGCTGGTCCTCGATGGAGTAGTTGACACGTCAGCTCTCTTCTTTCGATTCGCTTCTGAGTCCTCGAACCTCGACGGAGATTGTCACAACTTATGGCTAGTCTCACTAAATCAACTTAGTTCGCCAATACTCCTTATGTGTCATAGGCGGCGTCATCCGAACTTGGCAATCATCGACCGAAAAGAGCGTTCACTCATTCATGGCCGCTTCTGAGCAGCTAGTCATGAGGCGCGCGAGCTACTTGAGCGTCGCAATATAGCGACGCAGAGGGCTCTTCGAGACTGAAAGTAGTTGGCGAGGTGAAGAGAACCTTCACAGTAAGGGCAGGCGGACGAGCGCCAAGAAGGCAGCCTGCGCTTGGGCTGAAGCTTGTCCAGGTCTTAGCGTAAATATTGATCTATTGGAGCACCGGATGGGAGTTGAACCGATGAATACTGGTTTTGCAGACCTATAAGGGCCATTTGCACCGGTTTGTACTCGATTCGTTCCTATTGTCTATTCAACGGATTACCGCTTCCACTTCCAACGAATACAAGCCCATCTAAACCGGCACCCGCTACATTTTCCGCTACAGTAGAATGCCGAACCACCGTAACCGTCCGAACATAACCGTCTTAAAGCATGAGAATTCTGGATATTGGGTTGACTAGGGCATGTCATCAAATGAGCCAAGGTGAGAGGGGGGCATCCTTCATGGATTAGAGTATCGAAGCGATCAAGCGTGGATCTTGAGAGTGCGGCGCGGCGATGCGCATCACTATCGCGGGATTGCCAGCGTTACGTGCTCCGATACGCGTCGCGGTGGCGGGATTAATTGGGAATGCTCTGGATTTCTCTGAGGTGCTTGGAATAAATCTTGGCGAACTTAGTTCTAAGCTTTGCGGCATCGAAAATGTTGTTCCCTGGAGATACGATGAAATCATTTCGCACGATCTTCGCCAGAGATATGGATTCCGTATCTCTTAAGAGTGAGATGGAGACTTACGGATACGTCTTCATCCGAGACCTGATGCCGAAAGAGGACCTAGATCAACTCCTCAGCGAAATGGTCGGCATTGCCTCGGATGAGGGCTGGACGGTTGAGGGGACCGCACCATCGGACCGCATCGCAAATCCCGCCATGGCGTGCTTCGATCCAGATCCGAAATATAAGCAGGCCGCAAATCGCGCGTTCTGCTTGGAGCGGCTGCACGCGTTGACACATCATCCGGCGTTGACAGAGGTGATGAAGCGGCTGGTGGGGCCGCGCCTTTTGGTTCACCCTAAGCCCATTGCACGGATGATTTTCCCCAACTGTGAGGGCGCCCTTTTGCATGCGCATCAGGACAACTCGGGAATTGCAGGAAGCTCTGATAGCTACACCGTGTGGATGCCGCTGCATGATTGCCCGCAGGGACAGGGGACGCTCGAGATCAAGGAAGCGTCGCATCTTTTTGGGCTTCAAACCACGGACGGATACATCAAGCGGGAAACAGCTCCGGGAGGCGAATGGGTAGGCGGGCGGATCAATGCGGGAGATACGGTGATGTTTCACAGCTTGACCGTGCATAGCTCCACGCTCAGCAGTTCCGACCAGCTTCGCTTCTCGGTGGATTGCCGCTTTCAAAGCTATGACGAAGCCGTCTCCCCGCTCGAGATCGTGTTTCCCAACCGGGCTAAAGGCGGACGAACTTGGGAGACCACCTATTCGGACTGGGAGCGTGATGACTTGAAGTACTATTGGCGCAATTTGCCTTTGCGCATAAAGCCCTCGCTGGCCGAGCTAGCCGCGCAGGCTGAGAAGGCGGGCAGCGCTGAAAAGCGATTGCGCTACACGACGATGATGGAGCTGATCGAGCGAGAGATTCCGATGCTGGTGTACTGAGCGGACTTAGACGAGTGGGAAGAAGGCCGGGAAACTCCTCCGGAAGCTAGTGCAACCGCTCTGGCGAGAACGCAATGTTTGCATGAATCGAACCGGGAGCGCAGTCAAGGTCTTCCCCGAAATCAACCGCGTCCAAACCGCCTTTCGTATGAAACGCCTCGGCGATCTTTTGTTTGTCACCTCGACGTTCGTATCTTCCGCACATAAATCGGACACGCTTGCACCACTGAATTGTGTTCGACTCCGATTAGCCATCAGCGCGCCTTCGTTGGAGACTTGCCGCCATCTTCAATCACACGCGCCAACTCTGATTCGCGGATCATGGTGCGGCTTCTCCGCTACGCCCATCCGACGCAAGAGCATCAGACGAAGGCGATGGACAAGATGGAGCAGTATGTCAGCAAACAGAAGATTGCTCACGCGGAGCGAACAGCGCCGCAAATGTCTTACGTCGTTCAATAGGGGCGGACCAGAGCAGAGAGCGCAGAAAAACGCGGTACTCGCTACATTTTCCGCTACAGTAGCATGCGCCGCTTTACGGAATCGTTGTCTAAGCTATTGAGAGAATTGGAGCACCGGATGGGAGTTGAACCCATGAATACTGGTTTTGCAGACCAGCGCGTTAGCCACTTCGCCACCGGTGCCCTCATCCGCCACACAACCTAAGCCATGTGGCGGGCTCTTGATAAGAGGTCACATCCCTCTCATCGCGTTCAAGTCTACTTCGGCTGTGCCACCGTACGGAGATACGGCTTCACCGTCTTGTACCCAGGAAAAATCTTATCCGCGTCCTCATTCGAGACCGCCCCCGTGATGATCACATCCTCGCCCTGCTTCCAGTTCGCTGGCGTCGCGACCTTATGTTTCGCTGTCAACTGCATCGAGTCCAGCACACGAATAATCTCGTCGAAGTTGCGGCCCGTCGTCATCGGATACGCAAGCGTTAGTTTGATGCGCTTGTCCGGGCCAATCACAAACACAGTCCGCACCGGAGCATTGTCAGCAGGAGTACGGCCCTCGCAACTCTCACCCGCGTCATTCGCAAGCATGTCGTACAGCTTGGCGACCTTCAATTCCGTGTCGCCAATGATCGGGTAGTTCACGGCCGAGCCACTCACATCCAGAATATCCTTGGCCCACTTCCCGTGATTTTCGACAGGGTCAACGCTCAACCCGATCACCTTTGCGCCACGCTTCGCAAAATCGGCTTCGAGACCCGCCACCGCGCCAAGCTCGGTCGTACATACCGGAGTAAAGTCCTTCGGGTGTGAGAAGAGAACCGCCCAGTTGTCGCCGATCCATTCGTGGAAGCGAATCGTGCCGAGAGTGGTCTCTGCTGTGAAATCAGGAGCAATATCATTGATGCGGAGTGACATAATCAATTTCGCCTTTTCTGGGAGATGCCAACATTCCAAGTTGGGATAACTGAAGAAGCCAATTCTGCCTGCCGTAAAAAACCCACCCGGCTCGTTGGCTCTGGGTGGGCTCTGTGCTGCTCGAAGATGCTTACTTCGATTCGCTCATCCACACACCCGCGCCGGGCTACAGCAACAGCATCGTGTGGTGGTCGTGTTGAGCGGCATCGTCATAACAGATCTTTTGTACCGCGTGCCAGCTGAGCTAGCATGAAGCAGGTTTGCCTCATTGCGGTCTACCCAAACCATACGTCCGAGGAGCTTTCATGTCAACTGATGACCCCTACAAGGCCACTGCAACTTTAGCTGGAGTTCCCGCCACTGCTCACTGCGCCTACGACTACGCGCTAGTCGATGTCTTCGCCGAAAATCCCCTTGAAGGCAACGCTCTCGCTATCTTCACCGACGCCCGCGGCCTCTCCACCGACGAGATGCAGGCCCTCGCCCGCGAAACCAATCTCAACGAGACGACCTTCATCCTGCCTCGCGCTCCCGAGGTCGAGCGCGAGCGTGGCGTGCAGGTCCGCATCTTCCTCACGACCGAAGAGGTCCCCTTCGCCGGCCACCCTACGCTTGGCACCGCGAGCTGGCTCTACTGCAACCATCCGCTCCTCCGCGGCGCAGAACAGATCACCCTTGATCTTGGCATCGGCCCCATCCCCGTCCGTTTCACAACGCCGCAGCCTTGCGAACAAGGCGTCTTCGGTACCATGAAGCAGATCGACCCGACCTTCGGCGATATTCGCAATAGCAGAGAGGATCGTGAAGCACTGGCCGCAGCTCTTAATCTCTCCGCAGACGATCTCGATCCCAAACTTCCCGCACAAGTCGTCTCCACCGGGATGTTGTTTTGCATTGTGCCGCTCCGCTCGTTGGAGGTCGCAGCGCGTCTACGAATCTCACCTCAACCCGCGCGCGCTTATCTCGATCGCATCGGTGCAAAATTCTTCCACTGCATCACTCGCGCTCGCGCGGACTCAGGCGCGGACTGGCACGCCCGCATGCAGTTCGACCGCGGCGAAGATCCTGCTACCGGCTCCGCTTCCGGATGCACCATAGCTTACCTGGTGCGTCACGGCGCAGCGGGAAGCGGTCAGCCCATCGTCATCGAACAGGGAATTGAGATGCTGCGTCCCAGCCGCATTCATGTCAGCGCGGCGATCGAAAACGGCGTCGTCACAAAAGTGTTCGTGGGTGGTCGCACAATTCCTGTTGCAAACGGACGATTTTTCCTGCCGTGATGCACTCGATTTCAACAGGCGACCCTCGTGAATCTCCAATGAATTCGAGCTGTTTCACGCAACGGTGGATGCGCAAGCTCTAATATCGGTCGTCTTCGCCCTAACTTCGCCGTTGCCAAGTTAACCAACCGTTCGTACTGTTGGAAAGCGTTGACGACGACGTTGCATGCAACGTGCCGCGTTGTTGAAGATGAAAAATTGCTTTCGCCT
>Ga0210384_10002679_pt1 | contig 21483 bp, 22 predicted proteins | sample IncBWH2MmetaG_FD_160574 | JGI IMG/M metagenome (GOLD analysis project Ga0210384, IMG submission 160574) | Forest soil microbial communities from Barre Woods Harvard Forest LTER site, Petersham, Massachusetts, United States - Inc-BW-H-2-M | ecosystem: Environmental > Terrestrial > Soil >...
GGGAAAATTCCGCAAGAGATCAATGTGATTCAAGAGCGAAGCAGCGAACCTTTCCGTGGTCCCCGGATGGTGCGTCCAAGACCAGGCCATGACGGCCGCCAAATCGGCTAGCGCCGGTTCGGTGTAGAAAACTTGGAAATCCACTGCGGGATCAGCTTCCGCACCTCGTCACTGGAGACAACTTTGCCTTCGTCAGCATCCTTGATCCCGCGCTCGATCGCTGCCGCCGTTTCGGCGTCGACCTCGACCTCTTCCTCGGTCGAAACGAATAGATCGTCCGGTTTCGCCTCAGCCATACCTCAACTGTAGTCCCGATTTCGTTCAAGACGCAACCCAGCAGCGGAACTAGCAGCCCGGATGTACGGCGGACTTCCTCCAACGAGAAAGCCCAGCCCTTTATCGGCCCTGACTCCGGCGGTCGATGGCTGCGAGGGTCTCTTCGTCTTCCACGCGCCCTGAGCACAGGAGTGCTGTGCGCGTAGAATGGTTTCTTGCGCTATTTTCTCAGCCGCCGCATCCCGCCCTTTACTAGAGTGCTCCTGGTCGAGAGCGGTTCGCGCAAAGTGTCCGAGCGCCTGCTCTCGGTGCTCAATGAGAAATGGCGCGAAATCGAAATTGACCTGGTGACCTGCTACCTGGGCGAGCCTGAAGGATTCCACGGCCGCGTGTATCGCGTGACGGATTACACCGGGCCTAGCGAGAGAAAGCGCCTTTATCGGGAGCTTGCGGCGCGCCAGTACGGGCTCACCGGCATCCTGTGCTCCGCCGACCCGATCATGACCAAGTGGAAGTGGGTGCTGGCCGCGCGGCTCCGCTCGAAAATCTTCGTGGTCAATGAAAACGCCGACTTCTTCTGGCTCGATCGCGGACACTGGCGCAACGCCCTCCTCATGGCCCGGACGCGAACCGGCATCATCGGTTCGGCGGGCATCCCGGCGCTGGCGCAGTGGCTGTTTTTTCCGGTGACGTTGATTTATCTTTTACTGTTCGCCGGTGTGGTTCATCTCAAACGAAAGGTTCGCATGCTATGAAAGCTATTTACATCGAACAAAACTGTGGCGCCGACGGGCTGTGTTACGGAGATTTTCCGAAGCCCGAGCCGGCAGCCGGCCAGGTGCTGGTGAAGATTGCCGCGTCCGGAGTGAACTTCATCGATACCTATCACCGCTCGGGTCTCTACAAAATTCCGCTGCCCGCGGTTCTGGGTTCCGAAGGGGCCGGCGTCGTCGAAGCCGTTGGTGAAGGCGTCACGAAATTCAAGCCGGGCGATCGCGTGGCCTGGGCCATGTCACGCGGCAGCTACGCCGACTACGCCGCCGTGCCGCAGGCGGTTCTGGTGCACGTGCCGGAGGGTATCGAATTGCGAGACGCGGCGGCCGTGATGCTGCAGGGCATGACCGCGCACTATCTGACGCACTCGACCTTTCCACTCGCCAAGGATCACACCGCGCTGGTGCATGCCGCGGCTGGCGGCACCGGCCGTCTCATCGTGCAGATGGCCAAGCTGCGCGGCGCGCGCGTGATCGGCACCGCGGGTTCCGCCCACAAAGCAGAGGTTGCGCGGAAGGCCGGCGCCGACGAGGTGATCCTCTATAAAGAGCAGGATTTTCTCGCCGAGGTGAAGCGGATGACTAACGGCGTGGGAGTGAACGTGGTCTACGACGGCGTCGGCAAGGACACTTTCGATAAAGGCCTGGACTGCCTCCGCCCACGCGGCATGATGGTCACTTTCGGTAATTCCAGCGGCCCGGTGCCGCCGGTCGATCTCCTGTCGCTCAGCTCCAAAGGATCGCTGTTTTTGACGCGGCCGACGCTCGCCCACCATGGGTCGCCCGAGGAACTGCCCTGGCGCTCCGGCGACATCTTCCGCTGGATGCTCGAAAAAAAGCTCACCATCTTGGTCGAGCACACTTATCCGCTCGCCGAGGCAGCGCAGGCGCAGCGCGATCTCGAAGGCCGCAAGACCACCGGGAAAATTATTTTGACAGTGTGACGATGGCGTGCGCTTCGGCGGACAGGCCTTCGCCCACCGGCCCCACGCCCTCGGCCGTCTTGAACTTCACCGAAACGCGATCGAGGGGAAGGGCCAGCGTCCGCGCCAGCGATTCCCGAATCGCCAGCCGGTAATCTTTGAGCTTGGGCTTTTCGATAATCACCGTCGAATCCACGTTGACAATCGCGAAGCCCGCCTGATGCGCCAGTTCGACCGCGTGTTCCAGGAACCGTGCGCTCGCCGCCCCCTTCCATTGCGGGTCGCTATCCGGAAAATGTGCGCCGATATCGCCCAGGGCAACCGCTCCCAGCACCGCGTCGGTGATCGCGTGCAGCAGGATGTCGGCGTCGGAGTGGCCTTCGAGACCGAACTCCGAAGGAATCGTTACGCCGCCTAAAATCAGAGGGCGGCCGGGCGCGATACGGTGCGAATCCCAGCCAAGGCCGGTGCGAATTTCTGAAAAGCTCACGACGCGGTTCGCCTGGCCGCTTCCTCGGAAAGGAACAGGCGCGCCAGGTCCATGTCGGTCGGCCGGGTGATCTTTATATTGCGGTCGCTGCCCTGGACCACGCTCACTTCCACCTCGTCCATGCGCTCCACCAGGCTGGCTTCATCGGTCCCCTGGAAACTATCGCGCCGCGCGTTCTCGAACGCGCGCTTGAGCAGGTCGAAGCGGAACACTTGCGGGGTCTGCGCCAGCACCAGGTTCTCGCGCGGCAGCGTGTCGCGAATCTTGTTTTTATGCACGCGCTTCACCGTGTCGATCGGAACGATGCCCACGATGGCCCCACCGCTCCTGGCCGCTTCGGCGATCACCTTCTCGACCAGCTCCGAATCGATGAAAGGCCGCACCGCGTCGTGCACGGCCACCAGCCCCGTCTCGGGCGTCAGCGCCGCCAGCGCGTTTTCGACGGACTGCTGCCGGCTGTCGCCGCCTTCCACGAAGCGCACCGGCTTGTTGGGGTGGTCCTGATGAACCAGCCCGCGCGCCCAATCCAGATCCTCGCCCCGCAGCGCGACCACAATCTCAGACACCGAAGGGCAGTGCAAAAACTTACGAATGGTGTGGAGCAGGATGGGCGCGCCCTCCAGCAGCATGAATTGCTTGCGGCTGGTGCCGGATCTCTCGCGGCCCATGCGCGTCCCCAGGCCCGCGGCCGGAAGTATGACCGAGACTTTCATGATCGAATTACGATTGTAAACCGGGAACGAGGTCAGGAGCCCGCTCCGGCATGTTCGCGCAGCGACCGATCCTTATCCGGCAGTGCGCCCTCTTTGCTGTGCACCGAATGAACCCGCTCGTCAAAACGGCCGAAGATCATCTTTCCGGCGGTGGTCTGCAACACGCTGGTCACGGCGATGTCGATGGTCTTGGAAATCATTTTCCGCGCGTTGTCCACCACCACCATCGTGCCGTCGTCCAGATACGCCACGCCCTGGTTGTATTCTTTTCCTTCCTTCAGGATGAAGACGCGCATGGTCTCGCCCGGGAGTACGACCGGTTTCAAGGCATTCGCCAGTTCGTTGATGTTCAGCACCTCGACGCCGTGGAGCTGGGCGACTTTGTTGAGGTTGAAATCGTTGGTCATGATCTTGCAATCGTAGACCTTGGCCAGCTCGATCAATTTCATGTCTACTTCGCGCACGTTAGGGAAATCGTCTTCCACAATCTGGATCGTCAGCTGCGGCATTTTTTGGATGCGCTGCAGCACGTCCAGGCCGCGCCGCCCGCGATTGCGCTTCATGGAATCGGAGGAATCGGCCACCAGTTGCAACTCGCGCAGCACGAACTGCGGGATTACCAGCGCGCCGTCGATGAACCCGGTCTCGACAATGTCCGCGATGCGGCCGTCGATGATGACGCTGGTATCCAGAATCTTGAACGTGTTCTTGGACGATTTCTCGCCGCCGAACAGCCCGCCCAAAGCCGCCAGATTGAGCATCTCGCCCTTGGCTGCGCCCACCACCAGCCCGCAGTAGGTCATCCACGCCAGCAGCACCACCTGCAGAAATGGGATTGTGTTATAGCTGTTCGGCATCGCGCGGCCCAGCACCAGCGAAATCAGGTACGCGCCGAGGATGCCGAGCACGCTTCCGAACGCCGCCCCAATCAGCCGCTTCAGGCTGACTTGCTTGATACGGATCTCGAACAGGACCACGCCTAGGCCGGCCACAACGCCAACCGCGGCCGCCGCGGGGCCGCTCAGATTGAACGGACGCAAAAAGAACGCCGCGCACCCCAGAACCCCTATAAATAGGACACGAATGATGAGCAGGTCGATCAAAATTCGCCCTCCCGCTAAATAAACCTAAAAATCTTAGGCGTTAAGTATACCAGAATGTGGGAGCAGCGCCTATGCCACCGCGGCGTTAAGGATTTCCTGGATAAGCGAGTCGTAAGTGACCCCGGCCTGGGCGGCGGCCTGCGCGAAGTCTTCGTCCTCAGCGAGCGATGGATTGGGATTGGCTTCGAGGACGAACACATCGCCCTGCGGCGTCAGGCGCACGTCGATGCGCCCAAATCCACGGATTCGCAACAGCCGGTACACCTTGCGCGCCAGCTCCTCCAGGTGTTTGGCGACGCCCTCCGGCAGCTCTTTCGCGGGCCCATTCTTGATGCCCCACTTCTCGCGGTACTTTTCGTTCCACTTGGCGTGATAGGTGGCGAACTTGGGGGCATCTTCCGGCACGCCTTCAAAAAAAATCTCGCGCGGCGGAAATACGGTCAGACGGTGATTTCCCAACACGCTGAGGTACAACTCGCGCCCTTCAATGTATTCCTCGATCAAAGCGTCGCAATTGAACTTCTGATGAATGAAGCGCACCCGCTCGATCGCCTCGCCCTCCTCACGCACGAAGGATGCCTTGCTGATGCCGTCCGACGATTCTTCCGCCACGGGCTTGATGAACGCCGGATAAACGAAACGCCGCAGCCGCCGCAGCGGATGGGCATGGCGCGAAACCACGAAATGCGGCAGGCGCACGCGGTGGTAGGCCAGCAACTGCTTGGCCAGCGCCTTGTCTTTGCACAACAGCAGCCCGTCGGGTCCGGCGCCGGTGTACTTCACTTTCAGCAATTCGAGCAGCGCTGGAATGTTGGGCTCATGCGACCGGTCGTGGTAGAACGACTCGGACAGATTGAAGACCACGTCCGGCGCGCACGCCTTCAGCTTCTCCACGATCGCGGTCACGTTGTCGAACACCGGCAGCGTGTCAATTTCGTGACCCAGGCGCCGCAGGCACGCCAGCACGCAGGCTTCGGTGGGCTTGTCCTGTTCCTTGAGCGACTCGGGAGAAAATTCTTGGTTGGGATCGGCGGGGTGCGCCAGGTCGAACAGGACCAGAATTTTCATGCTAGACCGACCTCTTGAATCTGCCGGTATACAAGTGGTTAGTTACCAGCGTCGCCAGATAAGAAGCAAGCTCGAAGTGCAGCCGCACCGGCTCCCGCGGCGCCAGCAGCTTCAGCTCGCGGCAGCGCAGCATGAGTTTGCGCACCAGCATGCTCACGGTGTACTTGCGCTGCCCGGTCCATTGAACAATCGACGCGATCAGGGCCGCGCGATTTTTTTGCATGATCTTCGCGGCGGCTTCTCCTCCCGGCTCGCCGTTTCCGAAAATGGCGCGCAGGTCCGCGTCATAAACGTCCGGAAAATCCTCGGCGTAGAGCTTGCGCCGCTCCGCGTAGTAGCGGCCGAGCGTCTTGCGAAGTTTCCTCGCCTCGGAAATCCTGCGGCCCCGCTTGATCACCGGTTCTTTACCGGCGGATTCCCGCAACAGGCAATCGACGTATTCCAGTTTTTCCATCGCCTTCCAGCCGCGGTAGCGCGCACGCCACGCCTCCGGCGACGTGGCCAGCCATACGGCGAAGGTTTCGGCGAAATCTTCGTCGGGATGCGCCTGCGCGTACCAGTTGGGAAGATGCCGCACGAAACTTCTGCTGTAGGGACGCGGCCGGTAGGTTTCCGGCGTGTATTCCGCTTCGCGGCTGCCGAACACGCTCTGCCAATCCGCACGGGCCGAGAACTGGTAGGCATGATCGATGGCGTGGCCGCACTCGTGGCGCAGCAGCATCTGGCACCAGTCCGCGGTGCCCCCCTCGATATCGAGCATCTGGTGGAGTTCCAGAGTCTTCAGCCGGGGATGCGCCAGGTAAAAAGGGATCGCGATGGCCGGCACGCCCGCAGGGGAGAACCATTCGTCGCCCAAGTAGCAATCGGGACGAAGCGTGACCCCTCGCGCGGCCAAGTCGTCGTAGAACTGGTTGACGCGCCCCTCCAGTTCGCTATCCTCGATTCGGACGCCCAGATCGCAAATCCGAACCCCCAGAAGTTCTTCGTCCTTTAGCGCGGCCCAGGCTGGCTCCGCGGCAGTCTCCATGGTCTTATCCTAACGCGTCGAGGGTCCACGGTAATTCAAATCCGGTTCGAGTACAGGCATCTCGGAAAGCAACCGATAGAAGGATCTGTTAGAAGGACCTCTGACAGTTTAATGTCATCCGTTAAACGGAACTTGCGGCATCACGCTCGCGACGAGATCGATGGGTCTCTTCGCATTTTGTGGGAGGACGCCGCCGGCAGGGAGCATGTGTCGCAGGCGAAGATCATGAACATTTCGCCCCGCGGAATCGGCCTGCGATGCGATCAAGCGATTCCACTCCGCTCGCCGATATCCTGCAACGATGAAAAGCTTGGGATTCGTGGCCGCGGCACAGTGCGCCACTGCACCTACGTGAAGGGAAAATATCAGATTGGCGTGGAGTTCAGCGGAGGGACTGGCTGGCGTGAGTTAGCCGCGAAGGTCGAGGCCGGGTCGAACTAAAGAACCTTCGACAACTCTTCGGCAAACGCGCTCGTCGGACCATTCGTGCTGGTGCTGGTGCTAGCGCGCTTGATGCCGTTGCTCTTCTTATTCGTGCGGCGCGGCGGACCGGAAGGGGCGGACTGGGCTGGGGGGCCAGCGCCCGGACCGGCAAAGCTGCCACCGTTGGGACGCCCTCCCGGCGGCCCTTGACTCTTGGCCTTGGGCGGCTGGGCGGGATTGGCCCGCAGCAAACGGTCTTCCAGCGGCGCCCGGTCGAAGCGGCGAATGATGGCGTTCATTTCATCTGTGTTCGGCGCTTCGATAAACGCGAAGCCTTTCGACTCCTGCGTTTCGGGATTGCGGATGACCTTAATCGCGTCCGCGACCAGGTTCTCGGCGGTGAGCCAGCCCCTGATATCGTCCGCAGTGACCCAAGCGGGCAGGTTGCCCAAAAAGACGGTGAAACTCATTCGATGATTGTCTTCAACTCCGTTGGTGGGGTTTTGCTTCGAGGAAGTCTTCCATGAAAGCAACTCCATGCTAGCACACTCGGCTAGCGGGGTACACCGATGATTTCTGAAAAACCCGGTGGACGCGGACCTTAGGGCTTTGCCGCCGTGGTTTCCGGCACTAAGTGGATCACCAGCACGCGCCCATCGGAGTGGAACGTGGCGCCAGTAGCGGTGCGCGCTTCCTTCGATGGCTGGGACGGCGTCATGTAGGACAGCTTCGCGACCAGGCCGGTTTCCTCCAGGCTGCGGCTGACAAACTCGCGCTCATCGTCCACCGCCGGATCGATCTTGTGCGTGACTCCGTTGTTGCGCTGGTCGCGGTCGAAGCCGATATCGTGAGTCGCGGCTCCTACCCACAGCTCCTGCCCTTCCACCTGGAACGGCGCCTTCCACAGACGCAGGTGATGCCTCTGCGCGACGACGGCGAGCGGCTCGGCGTGCGCGAGGCCGTAATCCTGCGGCCTGCCGAACAGCGTCAGGATGCTCATCGGCAGCGTTAAATAAGCCTGCTTGGAAAGCACAGCCATCACGCCCGCCAGAAGCGCGTCGCCATTCGAGCGGTCCACCCTCACCCATCCGGCCGCTTCAAAGACGCCGAGCACCTGCTTCTCGCCTCCGACCACAACGAAGTTGGTGTTGTCGCCGGGGTTGCCCTGAGCGTCGACCACGCGGCGCGGGATGCGGTCGATCATCTCCTGGGTCACCGCCGGAAGCTTCAGATCTGTCGCCGGAGCGGCACTTTCAGGACCGCGGGTGGTGATCTCGACGATGACGTGATAGCCGCCCTCGATCGGTTCATTCCCGGTCATGTTCAGACCCAGAAAGAGGCGCCCGGCCCTCGGCACTTGCATCTCCTTGCGTGCGCCCACTGCAAACGGCTCGGTCGCGTCGCTCGATCCAATGCGACCGATCAGCGCGCCCAGCCCAGCCGTGTTGACTTGATAAGACTTGATCATGTCGCGAAACCCGCGCGCCTTGCCGGCGGCTTCGATCACTCCTTTATCACGGCCGTCGGTAACGGTCAGCGTTCCGGTAGCCGTGAGAACGATGGCGTCGCCCCGGCGCAAATCGATCCCGGTGTCAGTCCAGATCTGGGTGGGGGAAACCTCGATGGTGGTGGGCGCGGTCTGCGCCTGGAGACTGACGCTGAGGAAGAGCGCCGTGAGAGCCAACCGCATGTTCCAATTTTATCCCAGTAACATGTCGATCGAAAGCGCACGCATATCCGGGACCAGCACATCGGGCGAGTGGGCCGCCAGCTCCTCCGCGCCGACCAGGCCGGTTGCCACGGCGACGCCACGCACCCCATGCGCACGCGCCGCGCGAATGTCGTTGGGATGATCGCCCACCAGCGCCACCGGGCTCGCGCGGTCGATCCAACCCTGCCGCCGCGCATGTTCGAGGGCGATGCGCACCAGCCCCGGCCGGTCGTGAGCCAGCTCGGCAAACGCGCCGAAGCGCAGATACTGCCGCAGGCCGGCTCGCTCCATTTTCTTCCAGCCGATGCGCGTGAGATTTCCGGTTACCAGGCCTGCTGGAATGCCTCGCCGCGACAACTTGTAGAGCAGCATTTTCGCGCCGGGGCACACTTTGCGGCGCAGGTCGGGGCAGGACCGCGCATACGCCGTCTGCGCGTGCACCACCATGTGCGCCATGGTGCGCCGGATCAGCGCCTCCGACGCGCCCGCGTTGCGCAGCATGACGGCCAGAATATCGCGGTCCAGCATGCCTTGAACGGCGATGCCTTCGGTGGTGGTGTCGAGGCCCGTCGCCTTCTTCACCGCGGCGACTAGGGCTTGGCGATGGTGCGGACCGGCGCGCCGCAAAAGCGTGCCGTCGATATCGAAAAGCACCAGCGCGCGCGAACCGTTTTGAGGCATTTGTACTTTCACTATAGCCGCACGCGCTAAAATAGCAGGCAATGCAAGTACTGCAGGCGGGAACCCACAAACTGCTGCTGCTCGAGCTCGACCGAGAGTTCATCGAGAACATCGCGCGGCAGTCGGGATTTGAATTTAGCTTCGAAGAAGAGGACCGCCGCGTGGTCCTCGATCTGAACGCGGAGGGCCGGCAGACGCCGCTGCTGCTGTTTGACGCGGCCGACCCCTCCAACCTCGGCTGGTTTTCCCGCTGCCAGTTTTACGTGGATGGAACCAGCGGCGCGGTGCTCCAGACCCCCATCCAGCTCGCCAACCAACGGGACCGCAGCGGACGGGCGCTGCCCTGCGCCATCCGCCTGCAGATCAACAAGGAGCTGCCGGCCACGTTCCGGCTTCCCAACAAGGCTCCGGTAACCGAGGAGATGGTGTACTCGGTGCTCTACAATTTTCTGAACGCTCTACTCAACACTGGCGTCGGCGTATGTGGCGGAACAGTGGTCCAGCCGCTGGCCGGGCGCACCGAGCGCAGGGCGATCGCGATTAACGAGTAAAAAAGTATGGCCACTCTGGGATCGATCGAGTATGGGGACGCCTCGCCTGAAGTGCGGGCCGTCTACGACGACATCATGACCACCCGCAACACGGACTGGATCAATAATTTCTGGAAGGCGCTGGCTTCCGATCCGGTCACGCTGCGCCGCACCTGGGAATCGGTCAAGCAGATCATGGCGCCGGGCGCATTGGACGCGGTCACCAAGGAAATGATTTATCTCGCGATCTCAGCCAGCAATCAATGCGGCTACTGTATCGCTTCTCACACGGCCGCGGCGCGCAAAGCCGGAATGACCGACGCGCAGTTCGCGGAACTCATGGCGGTGATCGGCATGGCCAACGAAACCAATCGCCTTGCCAGCGGCTACCAGGTGGAGATCGACGAGCGCTTCCGCACATAACCGAGCATGCCTAACGTCACGTATATTTCGCACAAGGGCGAGACCCACACAGTCAACGTGCCGGTGGGCACTTCCGTCATGGAAGGCGCCGTGAAGAATGGCATCGATGGAATCGTGGCTGAGTGCGGAGGCGCATGCATGTGCGCCACCTGCCACGTCTATGTGGACCCCGCCTTCCTCGAAAAGCTTCCGCCCATCGGCGAAGAGCAGGAAGAAATGCTGGGCGTCACCGCGGCCGAGCGCAAGCCCAACAGCCGCCTGAGCTGCCAGATCGAGATGAAACCCATACTCGAAGGCTTGATCGTCCGAATGCCGGAAAGACAGGTGTAAATGGGCGCCGGAGTAGTGATTCTAGGGGCCGGGCAGGCCGGTCTTGAAACTGCGGCCGCTCTGCGCATGCAGGGTTATCAAGAGCCGGTCACGCTGATCGGCGAAGAGCTGCATCTACCTTACCAGCGCCCTCCGCTTTCCAAGGACTACCTGGCGGGTAAAATGGCGGCCGACAGCCTGCCCCTGCGCGCCCCCGTCTATTTCGAAAATCACCACATCGAATTGCGGCTCGGTGAGCGTGCCGCTGCCATCGACCGCAAGGCGCACCAGGTGAAGCTCGCGTCGGGTGAGGCGGTACTTTACGAAAAGCTGGTCCTGGCTTTGGGCTCGCGCAACCGCCCGCTTCAGGTCAAAGGCGCGGAGAGCATACTCTATCTGCGCACCGTGGACGAGGCGGATCGCCTGAAGCAACGCATCGCGGACGCGCGCGAGATTGCCGTGATCGGAGGCGGATTCATTGGCCTGGAGATCGCGGCCGTGGCGCGTGCCCTGGGCAAGCCGGTGACCGTGGTCGAAGTCCGGCAGCGGCTGATGGCGCGCGCGGTGGCGGGCGTGCTGTCCGATTTCTTCCTGAATCTGCACCGCGGGCGCGGTGTCCAAGTCCTCCTCAGCACCACCATCGCCGAGGTGCACAGCGGCGGGGTGCTGCTGCAGAATGGAGGCAGCCATTCCGCCGATCTGGTGCTGGCCGGCATTGGCGTCCTGCCGAATGCAGAGTTGGCGCGCCACGCGGGACTGGCGGTTGGCAATGGAATCGTGGTCAATGAATTTCTGCGCACCGAGGACCCCGCGATTTACGCCATCGGCGATTGCGCGGATCATCCCAACTCTTTCGCCGGCGGCCGTTGCCGTTTGGAATCGGTGCAGAACGCCGTCGATCAGGCCAAATGTGTCGCGCGAGGAATTGCCGGCAATCCTACTCCGTATCGTGACGTCCCCTGGTTCTGGACCGATCAATTCGACCTCCGGTTCCAGATGGCGGGGATTTCACCGGGACACGATAGCTTCGTGATTCGGGGGAGCATCGAAAATCTCAAATTCTCGGTGTTCTACTTCAAGGCAGGCCGCCTTCTCGCGGTCGATTCGGTCAGCCGCTTCGGGGATCACGTCGCGGCGCGGAAGTTGCTGGCCTCCGGGACGCCTCTGACGCCGGAGCAGGCCGCCGATGAGAGCTTCGACTTGAAGAAACTTGCCACCGCTCAGAGCGCCGCGTAGCCCGGGATCGCGCCCACCAGCGGAGCCGCATATTCGACGAACTCCGGCCGCACGTCGTTCCCGGCCGCGTTTCTCCACTCGGGCGGATATAGCTTCTGGCGTGCGGCTTCTTCCAGCGGCACGAGCGTGGTGCGAACGGCGTACAGTGCTCCCGCTTCACGCACGAGCCCGATCATCACGCCGGAGGCGCCCTCGATCGCCGCGCGTACGGCGGCTTCTCCGCACAGGCGGGCCTCGTTCCAATCGAGCTCGCATGGGTACGCTGCTCCTGATCGCGCGAGTAGTCCCGGCTTCTCACTGCGCGCCCGGAGCTTGAGCTTTTCCATCACCAGGATTGCCAGCCGGTGCGCCACATTCATCGCCAGCGTGCCGCCCGATCCGGAACGCACGTCCGCTCCAAACGGCTGACCGTTTTCATCGAGCTGCCCCTCGCAAACCGCTGCCACGCACCGCCCCAGCCGCTGGTAAACGCGATCGACATCGTCGAGCAACTGCTCGAGCGTCAATCGCGCCTCTGGAAAATAGATCAAATGTGGAGCGTCATCCGGATCATGCCTGGCCAGCGCCGTGGCCGCCACCAGCCATCCCGCATTGCGCCCCAGCACCTCGATAAATTCCACTTGCCCCGGCAGGGAGCGGTTGTCCGCGCCGATATCGCGCACCGCGCAAGCGAAAAACCGTGCAGCCGTCGCATAGCCCGGAGTGTGATCGGTGCCCGCAAGATCGTTGTCGATGGTTTTGGGGATCCCGACGACGCGCAATTCATAGCCCCGGTCTTTGGCGTGCCGCTCGATGCGAGACGCCGCGCTCATCGATCCGTTGCCGCCCGTGTAAAACAGGTACCGGACGGCGCGTTTTGCAAGCACGGAGAAAATCCGTTCGAGATCCTCCTCGCGTACTTCATCGCGTGAGGTCCCCAGCGCCGAGGAGGGCGCGCGCGCCACTGAGTCCAGCGTTTTCGGATCGATTGAAAAAAGATCCACGAAGTCTTCCCGGAGAACCCCGCCGATCCCATGGCGCGCGCCGTGGAGCGCCGTGATCCCGGCGTGCCGGCGCGCTTCTTCCACCACTCCGAGCAGACTGGCGTTGATCACTGGCGTGGGGCCGCCGCTATGCAGCACCACCGCCCCACTCATCGCGCGCGACCGCGCCGCGCCCACAGTTTGAATCCGCCGCGGAAGGCGTTGGCATTGTTGCCGAGGCGCACTCCACGCGGCAGCTTCTTGAGACGCTTCGCATTCCCCCCGCCCACGACAACATAATCCGCGTCAAAAGCGGCCTTGAACAACTGAATCACGACCGTCACTTCGCGACGCCACTTTTTCGTGCCGAGGCGCTCGCGTCCGCGCTCGCCCACATAGTCTTCATATGTTCGCGACTTGTAAGGAAGATGCGCCAGCTCCATCGGTTCGACGACTCCGTCCACGATCATGGCCGAGCCCAACCCGGTACCCAAACCCAGAAAAAGCATCCGGCCGCCTTCGTAGCTCCCCAGGGCCTGCATGGCCGCGTCGTTGATCATCTTCACCGGACGGCCGAACGCTTTTTCGAACGAGAACCGGATCCAGCCTCCGCCCAGGTTCACCGGTTCAGCGACCGGTTTCCCATGCACCACCGGGCCAGGGTAGCCGATCGATACAGCCTCGTATTTCCACGCACCGGTTGCTTTTCGAACGGCTTGGACCATGGCTCGCGCCGTCATCCGGGGGCCGGAAGGAATTTCGACCGGCTCACGGCGTCCGGTTGCCAGCACCTTCACGTGCGTTCCGCCGACGTCGATGACCAGGACGCGCACGTTTAAGCCGGCGTCTCCACTGGCGTTCGCACGGACGCGCGTTTCTTCCTGCCGAGCTTGTCCTGCAGCGCGGCCATGTAGGTGTAGAACACGGGAGTCAGATACAGCGTGACCAGTTGTGAGAACATCAGGCCGCCCACCACCACCAGACCCAGCGGTTGCCGCGCTTCGCCGCCCGCGCCGTAGCCGAGAGCGATGGGAACAGCGCCCAGTAGCGCCGCCATGGTGGTCATCATGATCGGCCGAAAGCGGATCAAGCATCCTTGATAGATCGCGCGCACCGGCGGCATGCCCAGATTCCGCTCGGCGTCGAGCGCGAAATCGATCTGCATGATGGCGTTCTTCTCGACGATACCGATTAACATGATCAGACCGACAAACGCGTAAATGTTCAGGTCCATCCGGAACAGCATCAGCGTCAGCAGCGCGCCAAACCCGGCGGACGGCAATCCGGAAAGGATCGTCAGGGGGTGGATGTAGCTTTCATAAAGAATTCCCAGTACGATGTAGACCACCAGAATCGCGACAATCAACAGCAACCACAAATTGCCAAGCGAACTCTGAAACGCCTTGGCCGAACCCTCAAACGTCATACTCACTCCGAGGGGAAGCGAACTCTTGGCAACCTGCTCGACTTGGTCCAGAACTTGACCCAGCGCCGCGCCGGGCTTGAGGTTGAAGGAAATCGTGACCGCGTTCAGCTCCCCGTAGTGGCTGATGGATTGCGGCCCCACGTCGGTTTTCACCTTGGCCAGCGTATCGAGCGGGATCAACGTGCCGGCGTTGGACTTGAAGTAGAGAAGCGACAAGGCGCGCGGGTCGGCCTGGTATCGCGGCTGAAGCTCCAGAAGAACCTTATACTCGTTCACTGAACCGTAGATGGTGGAGACCCAGTGCTGGCCGTATGCATCGTAAAAGGCGCTCTCGACGGCGCTGGCGTCGGTCTGTAGCGCCGCCGCCTTATCGCGGTTGAGGTTGACGTCCACCTGCGGGCTGGTGATGGCCAAGTCGCTGGTGACGTCCTCGAGCCCCGGCAGAGCGGCAATCCGGCTTTGTAATTCGGTGGCGCTGTCGTACAGTTGCTGCTTGTCGGGCGACTGCATTGAGAGCTGGTACTGGCTCTTGGTAATCTGCCCGCCCAGACTGATGGTCGGCGGATTCTGCAAGTAGACATTCAGACCGGCAATCCTCGACAGCTTCGGCCGCAGGTCGGCGATGATCTGTTCGACCGAGCGCTTGCGCTGGCTGCGCGATTTGAGGCGCACCGTCAACTGACCGAAATTCGGACCGCCCAGGTTGGTCGAGGCCGTGCCGCCGATGGTAGACATCAGCGCCTCGACGTCCGGGTCGTTCTGCACCACCGCGGCGGCCTCGCGCTGGTAGGTGGCCATCTGGGAGAAAGAAGTTCCCTGGGCGGCTTCGGTGACCGCCGCCAGTTGATTGGTGTCCTGGTCCGGGACGAAGCCCTTGGGGATCGTGACGAACATCCACGCCGTCCCCACCACCACCAGAAGCGAGGCCATCATGGTCGCCACGCGGTGCCTCAAAACGAATTGCAGCGTCCGGTCGTAGAGCGTCAGGATGGCGGTAAAACCGGCCTCCGTCAGGATGAACAGCCGGCCCCGCTTGTGATGCTCCGGAGCGCGCAGGAAGCGGCTACACAACATCGGCGTCAGCGTGACTGACACCACGCCCGAAATCAAGATGGCCGCGCAGATGGTGATCGAAAATTCGCGGAACAAGCGCCCTAGCACGCCGCCCAGGAACAGCACTGGGATAAACACCGCCGCCAGCGACAGGGTCATCGAAACGATGGTGAAGCCGATCTCCTTCGATCCGACGAGCGAGGCGGCCAGCGGCTGCCGGCCCAGTTCCATGTGCCGGAAAATGTTTTCGAGCATGACGATAGCGTCGTCCACCACGAAGCCCACCGACAGGATCAGCGCCATCATGGAAAGGTTGTCCAGGCTGAAGTGCAGCAGGTACATGACGGCAAAGGTCCCGATGATCGAAAAGGGCAGCGCGAGGCTGGGAATCACGGTCGCCGAAACATTGCGCAGGAACACGAAGATGACGGCCACCACCAGGCCAAGTGTCATCAGCATGGTGTACTGAACGTCCTGATACGATTCGCGGATTGTGTCGGAACGGTCGTAGAGAATGTCCAGCACCACTGACGGCGGCAATTCAGTATGAAACACAGGCAGCAGGCGCTTGATGTTATCCGTCACATCGATGGTGTTGGTTCCCGGCTGGCGCTGGATGGCGAGTATGATGGCTCGCTGCTCGCCGGCCTGGGTTACGCCGGCCTGGGTTACGCCGGCCTGGTTTACGCCGGCCTTGGTGTAGAACCAGGAGGCGGTTTTGTCGTCCTCCACGCCATCGATAACCGTGCCCAGTTCCTGCAGGCGCACCGGTGAGCCGTTGCGGTAGGCCACTACCAAGGGCTGGTATTGCGCACCGGTCATCAACTGGCCGCTGGCCTGCAACGTGAAGGCGCGCTGCGGCCCCGTGATCTGGCCCGTGGGAAGGTTCACATTCCAACCCTTCAGCGCCGCCTCGACTTCGTTCAAGCCGACCTGGTGCGAGGCCAGCGAGTGCGGATCCATTTGCACGTGCACCGCGTATTTCTGGGCGCCCAGCACCTGCACCTGGGCCACGCCGCTGATCTGCGAAATACGCTGCGCGATGCGCGTTTCCGCGTACTCATCCAGTGTCCACAGGGGCACCGTTTTGGAGGTCAGCGCCAGGTATAGAATCGGCTGATCGGCGGGATTCACCTTGGTGAAGGTGGGCGGCGTCGGCATGCCCTGCGGAAGCAGGCGCGAAGCCTGCGTGATGGCGGCTTGGACGTCCACCGCGGCGCCATCCAGACTGCGTTCGAGCTCGAACTCGAGGGTGACCTGAGTCGATCCCAGCGAATTGATCGAGGTCATCGCCGAGAGCCCGGCGATCGTCGAAAACTGGTTCTCCAGCGGAGTCGCCACCGAGGAGGCCATGGTTTCCGGACTCGCGCCCGGCAGGCTGGCGGTCACCAGCAGCGTCGGGAAATCGACGTTCGGAAGATCGCTCACCGGCAGCGCCCGGTACGCCACCACGCCGAACAGCGCGATGGCCGCCATCAGCAGGCTGGTGGCGATGGGCCGCCGGATAAATATTTCCGAAAAGTTCATGACCGCCTAATTCGAGCCTAATCCGAGAGCTCTTAATCCGAAAACGTGTAGCTCGGCTCCGGCTCGGGCACCACCGGGTGCCGCCTGCGCCATCGCTCGAGGATGGATGCCATGAACGTATAGACGACCGGCGTCAGATAAAGCGTTACCAGTTGCGATAGCATCAGGCCGCCCACCACCGCCAGCCCCAAGGGCCGCCGCGCTTCACCGCCCGAACCGTACCCGAGCGAAATCGGCAGCGCTCCCAACAGTGCGGCCATGGTGGTCATCATAATGGGCCGGAAGCGGATCAGGCAGCCTTCATAAATCGCTTCCACCGGAGTCTTGCCTTCCTTGCGCTCAGCTTCGAGCGCAAAGTCGATCTGCATGATCGCGTTTTTCTTCACCAGGCCGATCAGCATGATCAACCCGACAAAGGAATAGACGTTCAACTCCGTCTTGAAGATAATCAGCGTCAGCAGCGCGCCCACTCCGGCCGACGGAATTCCGGACAGGATCGTCAGAGGGTGGATGTAACTCTCATACAGCACTCCCAGAACGATGTACACCACCATGATGGCGATGGCCAGCAGCAGACCCAGGTTCTTGAGCGAGCTCTGAAACGCAGCGGCTTGTCCCGCGAAGTGCACATTCACCGTGGGAGGCAGGATTTGCTTGGCCAGCTCGCTGACCCTATCGACTGCCTCTCCGAGCGAGACGCCCGGCTTCAGATTGAAGGAAAGCGTGACGGAGGGGAGCTGGCCGGAGTGGGCGATGCTCTGCGGCATCGCATCTTCCTTCAGCTTGGCCACCACGTCCAGGGGGATCAATTGCCCACTGGTCGATTTGAAGTAAATCTTCGACAGATAATCGGCGTGCTCCTGATACTTGGGCTGGATCTCCATGAGCACGTGATATTGATTGGTCGGGCCGTAAATGGTGGATGCGATGCGCGGACCAAACGCGCTATAGAGCGCGTTCTCGATCTGAAACGCATCCAGATGATAGGCGGCGGCGCGGTCGCGATCGATCACCACGTTCACGCGGGGGCTTCGGATCTGCAGATCCGTGGCCACCTCCCGCACCTCGGGCAGCGCGTTCATGGCGTCCTTCAGCTTGCTGGCCTCGCTGTACAGGCTCTCGGTGTCCTGGCTCTGAACCACGACCTGATAGGTGCTCGAGGTCTGGCGGCCGCCGATCCGGATGGACGCCGGCAGATTCATGTAAGTGCGAAGGCCGGGGAACCCCGAAACTTTCGGACGCAGCTCGTTCACCACCTGCTGGGCGGTCAGGGTGCGCTGCCGGCGGGGCTTCAGGATAATGTTCATGAAGCTCCGGTTGTAGGTTCCGACGTTGGTCATGAACGATAGAACATTGGGGTCCTTCCGAATCACTTCCGCGGCCTGCCGCTGGTATCGCACCATCTGATAGTAGGAGGTGCCTTGCAGCGCCTCGATGTTGAAGTTGATTTGATCGTTGTCCTGATCCGGGATAAATCCCTTCGGAACCACTTGGTAGAGGTATATCGTGCCGCCCACCACGACGACGAACAGAGTGCCCATTATATAGCGGTGCTCAAGGACCTTCCCCAGACTCCAGCGATAGGCGTGGAACATGGCGTTGAAGGCGTGTTCGTTCACTTTGTAAATCCAGTTGTGCTTTTCCCCGGAATTGTGCGCGCGCAAAAAGCGGCTGCACAACATGGGCGTGAAAGTGATCGAGACGATGCCCGAAATCAGAATCGCCACCGTGATGGTGACGGCGAATTCGCGGAATAAGCGTCCCAGAATACCGCCCATGAACAGAATGGGAATAAAAACCGCCGCCAGTGAAACCGTCATCGAGACGATGGTGAATCCGATTTCCCTTGACCCTTTGAGCGACGCTTCATAAGGCTCCATCCCCTGCTCGATATGGCGGACGATGTTTTCGAGCATCACGATCGCGTCATCCACCACAAACCCGATGGAGAGGATCAAGGCCATCATCGACATGTTGTCGAGGGTGAAGTGGAGCACGGCCATCGTGGCGAAGGTGCCCAGGATCGTAAAAGGCAGCGCGAGCGCCGGGATCAGCGTGGCCGTAGCGGTCCGAAGGAATACGAAGATAACCCCCACCACCAGGACCAGCGTGATAATCATGGTCGCCTGGATGTCGCGGAACGCTTCGCGAATGGTCTGCGCGCGGTCTCCGCGCACCACCAGGCTCACCGAGGGCGGAAGCAGCGTATTGAAGGCCGGCAGCAAGGCTCTGATCTTGTCGGCGACCTCCACGACGTTGGCCCCCGGCTGCTTGAACACCTGCAGCGTGATGGCCCGCGGCGCGGCGTCCTTGCTGTACAGCCACGATGCATTCTTGTCGTTCTCGACGCTGTCCAGCACGTTGGCGACTTCGTCCAACCGGATGGGTGCGCCCTTGCGCCAGGAAACCACCATGGGCCGGAACGCCTCGGCGTTCATCAGTTGCCCGTTCACCTGAAGCGTGTAAGAGGTGCGGGGCCCAAACAAGGTGCCGGTGGGAACATTGATGTTCCACTTGGCCAGTGCCGCGGCGACCTCATTCAGCCCGACGTTTTTGACCGCCAGTTTATCGGGATCCAGTTGCACGCGCACGGCGTACTTGGACGAAGCCGATACCTGCACTTGCGCCACGCCATTTACCATGGAAATGCGCGGAGCCAGCTTGAACTCGCCGTATTCATCCAGCAGTGACATGGGCTGAGTGGTCGAGATCAGGTTCAGAAACATCACCGGCTGATCGGCCGGGTTGGTCTTGCGGAACGAGGGCGGGTACGGCATGCCGGGCGGCAGCAGCGGCGTGGCTGCGGCAATCGCGGTCTGCACGTCCACCGCCGCGCCTTCGATGTCCCGGTCCAGGTTGAACTGGAGTGTAATTTGAGTGTTGCCGGTATTGCTGTTGGAGGTCATCTCATCGACCCCGGCAATGGTGGTGAACTGGCGCTCCAGTACGGTGGCCACCGAAGAGGCCATGGTGTCCGGATTCGCGCCGGGCAGGCTGGCGGAAACCGTAAGCGTGGGGTAATCGATGTTCGGGAGGTCGCTCACGCCCAACGACCGGTAGGCCACCACGCCGAATAAGGCGATGGCCGCCATCAAGAGGCTGGTGGCAACGGGACGCCGGATGAAAATTTCAGAGAAATTCACGGTTGCGCCTTCCAAATATCGATCCCGGGCGCCCGTCCTGCAGCACCGCTTGCAGCCGGACCGCGATAGTGCGAGGCAACAACCCTAGGTTTGAGGCCGTCCCTTGCCTTTTTCCCGAGAGCCGCCATTACCTTCGCCGCCTTTACCTTCGCGGCCTGCCCCAAATCCACCTGGGCCGTTCGCGCCGCTCGTTTGTACGCGGCTACCCGGGGCAAGGCGCAATTGGCCTTCGGTGACCACCGTCTCGCCGGCCTTAACGCCTTTATCGATCACCATATCCTGGTCCACGCGCAGCCCCGTCGTCACCGGACGCATCTCCACGGTGCGGTCGTCTTTTACGACGTAGACATACGTGCCATCCTGCCCGGTCTGAACCGCCTGATTAGGAAGCACCAGCGCGTTTTGCCGAATCGACATCCGCAGTGTGACGTTCACATATTCGCCGGGCCATAGCTTGCGGCTCGCGTTCTGGAACGTGCCCTTGAGCTTGATCGTTCCAGTGGTGGTGTCCACATTGTTATCGACGAACGTTAACTGTCCCAGGTCGGCATCCGTGCCATCCTGACCGCGAGCCGCCACTTGGAGCGTTCCCTGGGCCATGTAGCTCCGGACATCACCCAACCGCGATTCAGGCACTGAGAAAGTCACGTAGATGGGCTCGACCTGGGTGATGGTCGTCAAAATCGTCGTATTCGGACTAACAATATTGCCGCTTTTCACGGTCAAGTTGCCGGTCCGCCCATCGATGGGCGAATAGATCGTCGTGTACGCCAGCTGCAACTTTATGTTGTCGATATTCGCCTTATCGGCAAGGATCTGCGCCTTGGCGCTCTCGATCGACGCCTTGTCCGCCAGAACCAGTTGCGCCAGCGCATCCGCGTTAGAGGAGAGCTGCTCGCCCTGATCCTTGGAGACAATTCCCTCTTCGAACAGCTTGCCGTAGCGGTCGGCCTGGTCACGCGCATATTTCTGATTGGCGGTGTCCCGCGCCAGATTCGCCGTTGCCTGCTGAAGCAGGGCCGTGTCGCGAGCCAGATTGGCCTCCGCCTGAGCGACCATCGCCTCCAGCGGACGTGGATCAATCCTAAAAAGCTTGGCGCCCTTCATGACGTAGTCCCCTTCGTGGAAGAAGACCTCGGTTAACTGGCCGCCCACTTGTGGCACAACGCTGATGGTCGAGTACGCTTCGACATTGCCCACCGCGATGACCTCGATCGGCACGTTCTTCAAGGCCACCTTGGCGACCACGACGGGCACGGGTCCGCCATCACCGCCTCTGCCTTTGCCCTTCTTGCCGCCCTTGCCGGTGGGAGCGTCGGCGGAAACATCAGTCTTACCGCAACCGCTGATCACCAGCACAGCCAGCAGGAGGCATACGAGGCTCATCACTGCATACGTTGCTTTGGGAAAAAATATGTTTGCTTTCACGCGTTTGATAGCTTCTGTATACGTCGTCTCGTTGGGCGCAGACTCCACCTATAACTACAACAGAATAGGCGTGCTTCCGGCCAGTAAGGTTACCACAAACGGGCTCGACAAAACTAGTGCCAACGGGCACTCATCGGCACCGACCTCCGAATAGCTGAACTTTTCTATGCCGAAACGCAGAGAATCCTCACTCGGACTCAACCGGACAGGCTCGCGCCCCGCGCTTCGAGCCATTCGACCATGGCCTGCTGTCCTTTG
>Ga0210384_10002681_pt1 | contig 21482 bp, 19 predicted proteins | sample IncBWH2MmetaG_FD_160574 | JGI IMG/M metagenome (GOLD analysis project Ga0210384, IMG submission 160574) | Forest soil microbial communities from Barre Woods Harvard Forest LTER site, Petersham, Massachusetts, United States - Inc-BW-H-2-M | ecosystem: Environmental > Terrestrial > Soil >...
GAAACTTCTGCGAGGGCTACGCGACGGAGGCTAAGGAGACTGGGGATCGAGTGCGAAATAAAAATGGTGATGATGGCAGCAGCGGGGATTGAATGCGGAGTGGCACTGGGGGCAGCGGGAGTTGCATTGCAGGTATTCGGAAATGGTCAGCTCGGAGCGGCAGGAGCCGCAGAGGATGGCCTGCGTGTGCCATTCCGATTGGGGCCACGGTTCGAGGGGGTGGTCAGCGAGGGCGGCGTGGCAGTCTTTGCAGGCGTAGTAGGTGGCACAGCATTTCATTTTGATGGCGATGATATCGGTGCGGCCGTGATAGTGGAGGCAACGAGTTTGCGGATCGAGGTTGCGGCCGCGGACTTCGGGCGTGGATGGGAGCATGTCGGGCGAAGAATTGAGAATAACAGAGAAGCGGATGGGCTGAAAAAGGGAGGCCGATGTGGCGTGAACCGGATCGATGGGAGGGAACGATTTGACAGAGTGCACGACGCGACGGAGCGCAAGACGTATCGGGCCCTATACTTCATGGAAGGAGGCCAGCCAACGGCCCATGACGTAGCCGAGCGTTCCCGTTATCAACCCACCGAAGACATCCGCGACGTAGTGGTTTCGCACATAGACCGTCGAAAGGCACATACAAAAGACGAATGGGAGGAACACCCAGAAAAGCCACCGGCGGTACCTCCAAGCACCCCACAACGCCGCGGCCGCCCCCGCGACGTGCTGCGACGGGAATGCCGCGCCATGAACGCGGCCGCACTTCTCGATTAAGCTGACCAGCGCGGTGAATGGGCCACCTGCCAGCGGACCATGCCACATTCCCGCGAAGGTGAACCACGGGCTCTGCACCGGGAACAGCATCGCGATGATATAGCCCAGCGAGTAGCCAATCGCGGAGTACGTCATCACTGCCCAATAGCTTCTCCATTCGCGGCGGTGATAGAGAATGGCGCCCAAAATTGGCAGAAATAAGAAGTAGCTGAAGTAAGCGAACTGCATGAACTCGCTGAGCGCGGGATGCGCAAAGCGCTCGAGCCAAAGGGAAGGATTTACACCGGTAAGCCAATGATCAAAGGCGATGAGCTTGGCGTCTTGCCATCCCGGCTGAACCAGATGCACCAGCCGGGCCAGTTCTTCGAAGCAAAACAAAAAGTATAGGTGCGGATACCAGTAGCGCCAAAAATGGCAGAGCTTATGCGCTAAGGCGGGACAGACACGCTTGTCGATCTTCTCGCCTAGTGCTCCTCGAACGAGGGTGCGCTCAGCAACTCGAGCCTCCCCCCAGCACAAAACCAAAATCAACGCGGCCACGGATGCCTGCATCCCGAGCAAACGCGCTGGATGCGCCAAATTCTCCGCAAAATAAACGATCAACCCGCTTGAAAGCGCCAAGTACCCGAACGCTACATATTCAAACATCCCGCATGCCGCCCATGCAGCCACCAGTTCGCGCAACGCCCATCGGCTTAGGCGGGGCCCATCCGATTCAGCGGTATCGGCGCTCTGCACAAGGCCTTCGCGCCAAGCGATCGCGCACTCGCGCTTTCCGTATCGGTTTCTGTCCATGCGGCTTAAGCTCCGTATCCGGATTTCACGCGGCTGGCCTGCAATTCTTGACCGAGCCTTTCGGATTTCTGCGTACTTCGAGCGTTCGACGTCCTCGGTGTAAGATTCTTTTCTTCTCCCCATTGCAGAACGACCCAGTCGTTCCTGCGCGCGATGCGCGCCAGATCATTCGAGGGATTCACCGCTGCGGGCTTGCCTACCGCCTCGAGCATCCAGCGATCGCACGAACTGTCTCCATAGGCGAAGGACCGCAGCAAATCCAAATCCGCCTCGGCAGCGATTCGCGTGATGGCGCGAGCCTTCGCTTCGCCAAACATCGCCTCTCCCAAGATTCGGCCGGTCCAGCGTCCGTCTTTTTCTTCTAGGCGCGTTGCGCAAACGTGAATTTTGTGTGAGAGTCCGCGAGCGCCAAGCTCATGCTCCAACGTTCGAGCTGTTTTTTCTGCCAAAAGCTCCAAGGTGCCGCTCACAATCACAATCAGGTGACCGCGCTCCGCGTGCCAGGCCACGCGCTCGATGGCTTGGCAATAAAGAGGGACGGGCAGTCTTGCCTGTCGTCTGATTTCAGCGTGTTTTTTGGATTCACTTGGCCGGAAGAGACAGACAGGAATATCTGTCCCACCTCGCGCAGCTGCTCGCACACCTTGCAAATACATTTTGTTGGCATGCAGGATCTGATTGATGCCACGAGGAGCCAGCCGCACCGCTTCCACGGCCCACCAAAAATAGTTTCGAAGCCCGACAAAGTGTTGGTAGCGAAGCATCGAAAATAACCTCTTCTCCATCGACGGCCTCGGTACCAGCGTGCCGTCCAAATCAAAGAATGCGGCGACGCCGTAACTTCCCTCGTCAACAGGCTCGCCTTCCTTTGCCTCCCGCTGCGCGGTCATGTGGCCTCCTGGGTGATCCTTTTCACCACGCGCGCCGGTCGAACGGCGCCCGACAAATACTTCCAGCCCTCCGCCAGCACAGGCAATCCACGCAATAGACAAAACGCCGCTGTGAGCCACGTCAGCACGTGCGCGCCAACGCGAACCAGCGCGTGCAGGTCTGTCGTCATTCCTCCCAGAAGCGCCACGGGCCCGCGCGTGAACGCTAGCTCCAATCCCAAATAACAAAAGCACAGACACTTCATTGCCGCGTACAAACCACGGCTCCAGCGCGACGCCACTAGCGTGCGTCCCCACCACGTTTGCAGCATCGCGTCCAGACCCCAGCCGGAGTGACCGGCGCGCATGGCCAGTCCGCGAAGAAAATCCGTCGCCGCGCCTCGCGCAAAAAAGAAGACTGGCAACCACAGCGAGACCATCCCCACCACTGCGAAATAAGTGAAATAAACGTTCTCGATCATGCGGTCGCCGAGAATGTCGATCTGCGCGCCAACCGGCGTCGCCAAGTTCCTTCGCCGCGCGATGTGCCCATCCAAAGCATCCAGCGCAATCGCGGTGACCGTTAGTCCGACAGCCGCGAGATTTGCCCACGGCCCGCGCCCAAACAAACTCACTGCCGCGAATCCCACGGCCACGCGCAGCGCTGTCACTTTGTTTGGCGTCCACTGCATAGCCACTGCCCCCTGGTGGGGTGCTCTAGAAGCGCCCACTTCCCACAAGGCAATGGCTCTGCCAACCTTGCGCCGTGCAAAGCCCGCGTTTACCGTCACTTACGAAGCTCATGGCAGAGTCAAATTTCCAGAGACGTCCGCCGATCCTGTCATCTGTCGCCCGATTCCTGCCGTAGGTATCTAACGCCGTTGGCGTGCGTCTAATGAAGTTGCCGCAGGTAGTCCCCGCGTTAACGCGTGGCCCGCTTTTCCCGTCTTTGTGGGAGAATTAGAGGAGTTCGAGTAGAAACGAATCCGTTCATCAAACTGGAATAACCGCGCCGCGTGCCAGGTCTAATGCCAGTAACCCAATGCAAGATCGGAATCTGCGACCAGCTTGAGTCCATAGAAATAGGTCCTAAAAAAGATGAGTGACGTTTCTCTCGCAGCAGCGTTTATCGCCGGCCTGGTTTCCTTTCTCTCGCCTTGCGTGCTCCCTCTCGTTCCGGGCTACATCTCCATGCTGTCAGGCATTGGCATGGAGCAATTGCGCCAGGGCCAGCAGCCGCGCAGCGGCTTGTTCGCTTCCGCGCTTTCCTTTGTGGTGGGTTTTTCCGTTGTGTTCATTTCGTTCGGCGCTACGGCGAGCGCCGTTGGCACATTTCTTCAACAAAATCGCGCGCGTCTCGCGCCCATTGCCGGCGCGCTGATTATTCTCTTCGGATTGCACCTTGTCGGCGCACTCGTAAAGCTCAGCTTTCGCTCCGGGATCATTCTTGGTTCTTTGCTGGTCGTTTTGGGCGTTGCCTCGCTGGTCCATCACGGACCGCTCTTCCTCGGCCTCGGCTGGCTGCATTTTTTCTCGCTTTCGGTGATCGGCTTCTTTGGCCCGGTGCTCGCGAAGTGGCTGAATCGGGACGTGCACCTTCGAAGCACCGGCACCAAGCCCGGACTTTTCAGCGGGTTTTTCCTGGGATTTGCTTTCGCGTTCGGCTGGACTCCTTGCATCGGGCCGATTCTTACGGCGGTGCTTGCACTGGCCGCGGCCAGCGACACGATTACGCGCGGTATTTTGCTGCTTGCGATCTACTCGGCCGGCCTGGCTGTGCCGTTTTTGCTGACGGCCCTGGGAATTGGACAGTTTCTGAAGTTCTACCAGCGCTTCCGAAAATATCTACACGCCGTCGAAGTGCTTAGCGGAGCCTTGCTGCTCTTCGTGGGAGGGCTTATCTTCGTGAACAAGCTTACCTGGCTGGTGGGTAGGCTGGCCTTTTTAAACGACGCTGTTTTGTGGCTTGAAAAGGCGCTGACGGGCGGGAAATGAAAGCGCGCCGCCCTTCGCAGTAATTTAGATAAATTCGTGTTGCGCGTATAATTGAATTGAGGAATGGAAAGATGAAAATGCTGTTAGTGGTTGCGACCGTGCTGGCGTTGATTGCCGGCACCTATTTTGCGGATAAGGCGACGCGCATTAAGCCCAAGACCGGCGTTCCCGGCAACGCCGTCTTGAAGGGCGATAATCCGAATGCGAAAGCCGATTTGTCCGAGCCCGAGCTTACCCTCAAAGATCTCGAGGGAAACGACGTTTCTCTTAGCGAGTACAAAGGCAAAGTTGTCCTGGTGAACTTCTGGGCTACCTGGTGCGAACCGTGCCGCATAGAGATTCCTTGGCTCATCGAAATGCAGCAGAAATACGGTCCCAGCGGATTCGTGATCTTGGGCATCGCTTTGGATGAGGAAGGCAAGAGTGTCGTCGCACCCTTCGTCAGCAAAGAGCGCTTCGATGTGAATGACCAGAAGCAGCCCATGAGCTACAAGATCCTCATTGGCAATGATGACGCCGCTGAGAAATTCGGCGGCCTTTTTGGCTATCCTACCAGCATTCTCATTTCGCGCGACGGCAAACAGGTCAAGCGTGTCACCGGAATAATCAGCTCGGACGAAATGTCTAAAGCCATCGAATCGCAACTCTGATACGCTGAAAACATGCTGGAAGAAAAAGATTTTCAAAGAAAAGCGGACGCTGCCTTCGCGGAACTCAAGAAGCGCTTGCTGGTGCTCGCTGACCAGCACGGTTTCGATGTGGAAGGGGAAAGCGGGAAACTCGAAGTGATTTTTGAGGAGCCGGAGGAAGCGAAGTTCGTCATCTCTCCCAATACTCCCATTCGTGAAATCTGGATTTCCGCGCTCTCGACGTCGTTCAAGCTGGGCTGGGCGGAGGCCAAGAACGCTTTCGTGCTCGAAAAAACGGGCGAAAATCTCTTCCAAGTCATGAACCGCGTGGTTTCTCAGCAACTCGGCACGCAGGTCAAACTGTGAAATTCGCTGCCACCATTATCGCCGGCATCCTGCTAGTCGCGGCCTTGGCGGCTCTGCCGTCCGCGCCGCAGCAGGTTCCGTCTCCAAAGGACGTAGTGGCCCCAACCACTTACGTCTCGCTCGATCCCGCCGGACGCGGGAGCGCGTTCCAAATCGCCGTAGTTCTAAGAATACGACCGGGCTTCCACATCAATGCCCGCGAAAAATCCGAAGACTACCTCATCGCCACCGATCTTCGCGCTGACGCTCCCGCCGGCTTCCAGTTGGGGGATGTTTCTTATCCCAAAGGCGCACTGCACACGTTTACATTTTCAAAGAAGCCGCTGAACGTCTACCAAGACACGGTCACTCTTCGGCTTCCCGTGACGGCGCTGCCGAGCGCTCCACTCGGCGGGCAACATCTGCCGCTCAAACTTCGTTATCAGGCTTGCAGCACAGAAATCTGCCTGCCTCCAGTGACGCTTTCTGTAGATACGAACATCAATGTCGCCGCATCTGCTTCCGACTCGAAACCCGCACACTCCGACTTTTTTCCTCCGAAATAGTCTTCTCACCAGAACCTTCACCTCATTTTGTCTTTTTATGCCACCAAGCTGTCGGCCTACAGAAATCTAGCGGGGTCTCTACACGCTTGTCTGTAGGCGCGCCTCCCGGCGGTTTTGCGACAATCCTCTAATGCGTGGCGCAGCGCGAGCTTCGCGAAAATGGTTCATCATTCCTGTGGTCTTGCTGGCGGTGTTTCTTATCATTGCTGGAATTTTCTCCTGGCGTGCCCGGCACATGGACAACCTAATTCGTCTCTGGGTGGTTCGCACGCTCAGCGAACACTTCCAGAGCCGCGTCGAACTCGCGAAAATTCGCGTCAGCGGTTCCCCTCGACTTAGCGTTACCGGAGAAGATCTAAGAATTCACTTTGACGATCGCTCTGATATTCCGCCGCTCATACACATCGATAAATTCACATTCAGTCTTGGCTGGCTAGCGATCTTTCGACTTCCTCGACATATTTCCGCGGCGCAAATCGAGAATATGACGATCACCCTTCCCCCTCCTCGAGAAAAAACAAGCCCGAAGGCCGCCGAGTCTGGAAAAAGAGACAACGTGCTCTCTTCCGTGATCCTCGATGAAGTGATCTGCCAGAACACCGTTCTCATTTCTCTGCCGGGGAAGCCCGAGCCCGGTAAGCGCGAAAAGGCGCCGTTGGAATGGGACATTCACGATTTGAATTTGACTTCGGCCAGCGTGGACAAACCCTTCCACTTTCACGGAACGCTGACAAACGCCAAGCCGAAGGGCGAGATCGACACCAGCGGCGAGTTCGGCCCCTGGGAGATTCATGATCCCGGCGCTACGCCTGTCACCGGCTCTTACAAATTCACCGACGCCGATCTAGGTCCCTTTCCGGGAATCGCTGGAATCTTGTCTTCTACGGGGAGATTTACCGGGGAACTCGCGAAGCTGGAGGTCGATGGCGAAACGGACACGCCTGATTTTTCTCTCGATAAGATCGGCAAGCCGGTGCCGCTGCACACCGAGTTTTCAGCCACCGTCGATGGAACCAACGGGAACACTCTGCTTCACCCGGTGCGCGCGCGGCTGATTCGCTCGGTCATTATTGCCGAAGGCAGCGTCATCCGAGAGCCCGCGAACAGAGGCCACACCATCGTCGTGACCTTCGACGCGCCCGACGCCCGAGTTCAAGACATCCTGAGTCTCGCGGTGAATTCCGATAGACCTTTCCTTACCGGCACGGCCAGGATTAAGGGCAAATTGGTACTACCTGCCTCTCACGCAAAGGTCCTCGAAAGGATCGTTCTCGACGGGCAGTTTGGCTTCGATGATGGGCATTGGGCCAGCCAGGAAATTCGCGACAAGTTGCAGGCCCTCAGCCGCCGCGGCGAGGGCAAACCCGGAGACGAGGACGCCGGTAGTGCAGTCTCCGATCTTCGTGGCAGCTTTCACGTGGAAAAAGGGGTGGTTCGTTTTTCCAGTCTGACATTCAGTGTTCCCGGCGCAGCCATCGATCTCGCAGGCAACTACCAGCTCATTGGCGGTGCGCTCGATCTGAACGGCCACCTACGGCTTCAGGCAAAGCTCTCTGAAACCGTAACAGGCGCAAAGTCTTTCTTTTTGAAAGCGGTAGATCCCTTCTTCAAGAAGGATGGCGCGGGTGCCGTGATTCCGATCTTCGTAAAGGGGACTCGAGATCATCCAACGGTCGGCGCGACAATCTTTCACAAGACTGTCGAGAAGAAAGTTGGCGACGTGAAAGCCTCGTTCCGGTAGGCTGTGGACTGGCTCAATAGAGGAAGCCCGCCCGGGCCGATAACGGCGCCACCCCATAAGAACCAGGAACCTTTTCGCGGCTCGAACGTCTTCTACGGCATGAACCTCCACGCCTATCTTCGCACCGCATTCCGGCAAATGAGGCGCAATCCCGGTTTCTTCGCTGTCGCACTGGCGGCTCTCGCGCTAGGAATCGGCGCCAACACGGCCATTTTCAGCGCAGTGGAGGGAGTGCTCCTTCAGCCGCTGCCCTATGCCGATCCGAGCCGGCTCGTGATGGTCTGGGAAGACGCATCCTACCTCGGCTTTTCACGCAATACGCCTGCCGCGGGCAACTACGTGGATTGGCGCGCGCAAAACCAGGTCTTTACGGACATGGCGGCAATGCGTTACGCCAATTCCGCCCTCAACGGAGACCAGGCGCCCGAGCAGGCCCTGGGCCGAGGTGTCACCGCAAACTTCTTCGATGTGCTCGGCGTACAGCCCGCAGTCGGACGGCCATTTACCGCCGAGGAGGATGCCGCCAAGCGCAAAGTCGTGGTCCTGAGCTATGCCCTTTGGCAGCGGCGCTTTGGCGGTAACCCCTCGATTGTCGGCCGTTCTATCTTGATGGACGGCGAGGCCACGACGGTCGTGGGCGTCATGCCCAGCAGCTTCTTCTTTCCAGACCATCAAACCGACTATTGGATCCCGGCTGCTTTCACATCCGAGGACCTCGCCCGGCGCACCCGTCACTACCTCGAAGTTGTGGCGCGGATGAAACCTGGAGTTACCCGCGAACGCGCCCAGCGGGACATGGACGTCATCGCCAAGCGATTGCAGCAGCAATATCCCGACACCAACGCGAATATTGGCGCCGTGGTCGTTCCCATTCGTGAGAATTTTGCCGGCGATACCGCCACGGGTTTGTGGGTATTGCAAATCGCAGCCGTGCTGGTGCTACTTATTGCGTGCTCGAACCTGGCGAATCTTCTTTTGGCGCGCGCGGCGGGACGACGCCGTGAGATTGCAGTCCGCGTCGCGCTGGGCGCGAGCCGCGCGCAGATCGCCGCGCAGCTAGTTACGGAAAGCTTGTTGCTCTCGGTCGGTGGAGGAGTCGCAGGGCTTCTCGTCGGACGCATTTGCTGGAGCCTATTTAAGAATCTCGTTCCTTCGCAAATCGCCGGAAATAGCTTTGCTCTAAACACCCCGGTGCTGGCGTTTACCGCAGCGATCTCTATTTTGGCAGGCGTTTTCTTTGGACTGGTGCCCGCTTTGCGGGCGACGGATGTTTCCGTGCAGCAATCGCTCCAGGAAGGCGCGCGCTCCGGCGAATCTCGCGGCGGCATGCGGCTGCGGGATATTCTGGTCGTGGCGCAATTCGCGATGGCTTTTGCGCTGCTGGTGGGCGCCGCCTTGATGATCGAGACGTTGTGGAATCTCCGCCATGTCGATTTGGGTTTTCGCTCCGATCACCTGCTGACGATGGGCGTACCACTGCCCGAGACGAAATACAACACCAACGAAAAACTGCGCGCTTTTTATCGAGATGTGCTGGATCATACGCGAACTTTGCCCGGCGTGAAAAACGTTGGGTTTGGCTCGGATGCTCCGTTCACTTCCGTCGGCGACACGGAGGGCTACGCCATCGAGGGCGCGCCTCCAACCTTGCCCGGGCAGGACAATGACGCGCTATACCGCGAAGTGACGGCAGGCTATCTGGAGACCATTGGCGGGACGCTTAAAGAAGGCCGGCTTCTGGAGGATCGCGATATCGAGTCCAGCCAGCCGGTCGTCGTCATCAACGAATTCCTCGCGAAACGTCACTGGCCCGGACAGGACCCCGTCGGAAAACGTCTCAAGCTGACTGGCTCCAAAGAGCCGTGGCGAACCGTTGTGGGAGTCGTGAAAGATATCCGTGAACGCGGCCTATTGCTGGACCTGAAGCCGGCCGTGTATGTGCCCGTGAACCAGGTGGATCGTCCGGGCGCGGACTACCTTGTCGCGAGAACTTCCCAGGATCCGGCGAGCGTCGTCAATACGTTGCGCGGCGCGGTTTGGGCTGTGGATGCGGAGCGCCCAGTGGCCTTCATTCGCACCATGGATCAACTCATGGAGGAAAACATTGCCGACCGTACGCGGCCGATGACCCTGCTCGGGATTTTCGCAGGGCTCGCACTGGTCTTGGCATGTATCGGCGTCTACGGGGTGCTCGCGTATTCCGTCGCGCAACGAACTCGCGAGATCGGCGTCCGGATGGCATTGGGCGCGAGGCCGCGCGATGTTACCAGCATGATCCTGGGGCGCGGATTGAAACTGAGCGCCATTGGATTGATCGCGGGCGCGGCCCTGGCAGGCGCGCTGGGAGTTTTGCTGCGATCTTTGCTTTTTGGCGTGAGGCCGGCAGCGCCGCTGGTTTACGCAGGCACGGCGGCCTCGTTGATTGTCGTGGCTCTCGCCGCCTGCGTGATTCCCGCGCAGCGCGCCGCTCGCGTGGATCCCGTCGTGGCCTTGCGCGACGAATAAATCTACTAAGAAAAAAGCGCGGCGATAAATAGCCGACGCTCTCTCCAGACAATATGGGGGGAACTACGCGAGCGCCTTCCGCAAACGGGTTACGACTCGCTCTTGCCCTAGCACCACCATGGTGTCGAACAGTGGCGGCGCTACCGCTTGCCCTACAATCGCCACCCGGCACGCGTTGATCAGCAATCCCGCCTTTATGCCGGCGGCTTCAGCGACAGCGCGCGAAGCGTGATCGCACGCGTCATGGTTCCACTCCGGCAGCGCCGCAAGCGCGTCCGCGAGCCTTTCTAGCAGCTCCGGCACTTTCGGGTCTTTCCAGAACTTCTCCTTCGCCGCGGGATCGATGGGAAAATCATCGCTGAAAAACGCGCGCGCCCAAGATGAAAAATCAGGCAGCAATCGAATGCGGGGCCGCAGCAAATCTACCGTGCGCGAAAACCATGCGTGGTCTCTGCCATCCGGACCCGGAGCGGCGCTCGCCGCCCACTCTTCCTTCCACAATTTGCTGCGTTTCAATTCGGCTTCTACTTCCGGCAGTAGTTCCTCGATCGGAAGCTTCTGCAGATACTGGGTGTTGAACCACTCGAGTTTGGCCTTGTCGAAGACTCCATTCGTGCGGCTGACGCCCTCGAGCGAAAACCTTTGGATCAGTTCTTTAGTGCGCAGATACTCGTCATCGTTCCCCGGCGACCATCCTAGGAGCGCCAGGAAATTGCGGAACGCTTCCGGCAGAAATCCTTCCGTGCGGTACATATTGACGTCGGTTGCTCCGTGGCGCTTCGAGAGTCGTTTCTTGTCCGGTCCAAGAATCAGCGGCAGGTGCGCAAACAGCGGCGGCTCTGAGCCTAGGGCGCGATACAACAGCACCTGTTTCGGCGTATTCGAAATGTGGTCCGCGCCGCGAATCACGTGCGTGATGCGCATATCGATGTCGTCGACCACCACGCCCAATTGGTACATCGACTGCCCAAATTCTTCGTCGCCCTTGCCGCTGCGCAGCAACACGAAATCTTCGATTTCCTCATTCGAGAATTCTGTTTCGCCAAAGACTATGTCAATAAATTTCGTCGTTCCGCCCAGCGGCACTTTGAAGCGCACCGCCGGTTTCGCGCCCGGGGTTGAAGGTTTGCCGTCGCGGCAACTGCAGCGCGTCACGCGTCGCGCTCCGCCGCCTTTCGGCTCCTCATCCTGGCCGAGTTCGGCGTGGTCTCCGCCGGCGTACTTTTCCGGGGGGCAGTAGCACAAAAAGGCGCTGCCATTCGCCAGACATTTTTTAGCGGCCTGGCGGTAAAGTTCCGTGCGCTGCGATTGGTAAAACGGGCCTTCGCCCCACTCGACGCCGAGCCATTTCAGCCCATCCAGAATTCCTGTCACCAGCTCCGGCTTGTTTCGTTCCGCGTCGGTGTCTTCAATCCGCAGGATCATCGTGCCGCCCTGCCGTCGCGCAAACAGCCAATTGAACAGAGCTGTGCGGGCCCCGCCGACGTGCAGATACCCTGTCGGAGACGGTGCAAATCGAACTCGTACGCTATCCTGTGTTTTGCTAGTCATTTCGCTCGTGCTTCTGCCGTGTTCTGCAGTCCCATTGCAATCCTTCAGTTTAGCGAAAACCCGTAGATTGCGTCCAATCTGGCCTCGTCCACCCTTCGTCCACCCCAATACCCGAGAGTCCGACATGGCCTCGCCATTCCGGAAAGTTCGGCTTGTATGGAAACCGTTACCCCCTCCCTACTGCCTCTTTGGCAACCGGTACCCCGGTACGCTTGCTTCCTTAAATTTCCATCATCCATAATCACAGTTACTTGCTTTGTGCATCGAGGTGACCCCTTCGCGCTGCCGCACGATTGTCCCCGCGCGCTAGTCGAGGCTACCGTTTCCTTGAGGCATGAATCGCTTCACCGTGTTTGCATGTAACGGACCCGTCCGCGCTTGGGACGGAGAATTGAAACGAGGCCTTGACCAACCAGAGCTTCATCGCACTGGCTTTGCTGGCGGCTACCTCTTTGGTGGCCGGTTTCTTTGCCTATATTTACAACTTGAAGCGCCGCCCGTATCTTCTCTATTGGACGGCCGGATGGGCCATTGTCTCCCTGAGCTATCTGGGGCCCGTGCTCTCGCGCGGTACCGACGCCTGGCCGGTGCAGACCGCGCTCGATCAATTTCTCTACGCTGCCGCAGGAATCTTCTTCTTTCTAGGCGCTCAGCTTTACGCCCAACGTCAGCTCTGGAGTACCCCCGCGGCGGCCGCCGGTGGCGTTCTGGTGTTCTGGGCCGGTGCTGTGGCCCTGCGTTGGTTTAACTTTCCGCTGATTCTTCCTGCGGCGGCGATTTTTCTGGCCGTGGCCTATATCTTCTGGCTGGAAAGCCGCCGCCAGGAGACTCTCGCGGACTGGCTCCTTGCCGTTTCCTTCGTCGTGTGGGCCGCCGTGGGAGTTATTTTCTCCTTCTTCCGCAATGCCCCGTTCTTTCACGACATCAGTTTCCAGACGGCCGCCGCCGTTCCCTCCGCTTTCGTCGCCATGCTCATGGTCATGGCCCTCTATGAAGAAGAAAAGCGCCGCGTGGAACGCAACATGCTGGCGCTCTCGAACCTCAATCTCGCCACCTCGAGTTTTGTCGGCGGAGAAATTCAGCGCATGCTTTCTCAGGCGCTCGATCGCGTCCTGGGGGTCGTGCGCCTTCCTGCTGGCGCTCTTTTCCTTCACCATGGCGACCCGCAAGGCCCCACTTCGGTCGTCGCCGTTGGCCTAAGCGAAAACTTCTGCCGCACCGCGCAGGAGCAAGGGCTGGACGATTATTTGGTAGGCCTAGTTTCGCGGCTCGGCGGTCTGCTGGGATTCCGCGACCTTCGCAACGACGACACGGTAGCGGCTCTTGAGCGCGAAGAGCCCATCCGCCGTTTCCGCCAGCTCGCTCTCGCGCAAGGTCTTCGCAGCATCGTGGCTATCAGCCTTCAGGCTAAGGAGCAGGCCTTTGGCGTACTGCTCCTGGGCACTCCGGATTCCCGCCGCTTTACTCCCGCCGAATACCGCCTCCTTCTGGCGCTCGGCCACCAAATTGGCATGGCCGTTGAGAATAGCTACCTCATCCAGCAAACCTCCCGCCGCTCCGAGGAGCTGCACGTCCTCAACGAGATTGGCCGCGCCCTCAGCTCGACTCTCAACAAGGAAGATCTCCTCCGCAAAGTCTGGGAAGAGCTCCGCCGACTTTTTGACGTCGAGAATTTTTATATTGGCGCGCTGAACCCGCTTCGCGACGAAATGCGGTTCGATATCGAGGTGACCGACGGCATCCTCAGACCTGCGCGCAGCCGCCCGGCAGGCAATTACGTCACGGAGTACATCATCCGTACCCGTCAGCCCGTGCTCATTCGCGAAAACTACGCTGCCGAAGTCAAAAAGCTCGGCGTCGAACCCATTCTGCAGCATGGCTGCTTCTGCGGCGTGCCTCTGGTCGCTTACGACCACGCCATCGGCGCCATGGCCGTCTTTTCCGACCATGAGCGCACATTTGACGAGGGACACCTCGAACTCATGCGCGTGCTGGCCAGCGAGGCCAGTATCGCCATCGAGAATGCGCGCCTGTTCCATGAGGAACGCACCAAGGCCCGCCATCTTTCGCTTCTGAACACTATTTCCCGCAATGCTATCGCCACGCTCAATCCCGATGAAATGCTCGCCAAGATTGCCGAGCAGCTCGAAGCGGGCTTGACCTACGATCACATTGGCATCAGCGTGCTCGAATACTCGACACGCGAACTTGTCGTGCAAGCCGAAGCCGGCGCTCGCCGTGGCGCCCTCGGCCGCCGCGTCCCCCTCGGCAATGGCCTTATTGGCCATGTCGCCCGGAGTGGACAGTTGGCCGACTACCAGGCTTCCAACTCCAGTGACTCTCCGCAGAAGCCGCTCCTTCCGGATTCCGTTGCGGCTGTCGCTCTCCCGATCTTCTACGCCGAACAGCTCCACGGTGTGCTGTACATCGAGTCTGCGATCGCCGTCGAATTCTCCGAGGAAGAAATTCTGCTTCTTCGTACCCTCGCTGACCTTATCGCCGGCGCTCTCCACAACGCCCTCTCCTTCCAGAAAGCCCAAGAGCAAGCCATTACGGACGGCCTCACCGGCGTAAAGACCCATCGTTTCTTCATGGAAGCTCTCTCTGCGGAGTGGAAGCGCTCCACCCGCGCCGGCCGCGCCTTTGCGCTCGTGCTCATGGACCTGGACCGCTTTAAGTTTGTGAATGATTTTTACGGTCACCTCGAGGGCGATCTCGTTCTGCAGCGCGTCGGCCACATCCTTGAAACCAATTGCCGCCGCTCGGACGTCGTGGCCCGCTATGGTGGCGATGAATTCGTTATTCTCATGCCGGAAACGAACATGGAGCACGCCCGCCAGCTGGCGACTAAACTTCGCGGCTGGGTTTCCGCCGATCCGCTTCTGCGCGAAAAAAATATCAGCGCCAGCTTTGGTATCGCCTGCTATCCCTTACACGGCTCCTCGCCACAGGAGCTTATCCAAGTGGCCGACGCTTCCATGTACTTGTCCAAGCACCAAGGAGGCAATGCCGTTTCCACCGCGGACCATTTCGACCCCAACGAAGCGAAAAAGTGGAAACGCGATGTCCTCGAGGCCTATCTTGGCGTAACTCTGAAGCGTTTGTTCTCCACTGGTCCGGAGGCATTTGAAGAAATCTACTCGCGTCTCAAACAATTCACTGAGTCACTAGCTACTACCGAGATTCCTAACAGCAAATCCACGATGCCCACATCTACGCGCGGCCCTGAAGGTCTTCCTCAGGCCGTCCTGGACACCGTGACCTCTCTCGCTTTCGCCATCGACGCAAAGGATCACTACACGCAGGGACATTCGCAGAAAGTTTCCGCCTACGCCGCGCTTATCGCAGAGTCGCTCAATATGACCGACACGGAGATCGAGGAGATTCGCCTGGGTGGCGTGCTCCACGATATCGGCAAAGTGGCCATCCCGGAAACTATCCTGAACAAGAGCGGCCCATTGAATCCCGAAGAATGGGAAACCATGAAGGCCCACGTAAAATTTGGCGCTAAGATCCTCGACCCGCTCGCCCCGCTCGCGCGCATTCGCGAAATGGTTCTCCATCACCACGAATTTTTCGACGGTTCCGGCTATCCCGAAGCACTCTCCGGCGAAAGCATTCCTCTCGGCGCTCGCATCATCGCCGTGGCTGATGCTTACGATACGATTACTAGCGACCGCACCTACAAGAAAGGCCGCACCTCTCCCGAAGCCCTGGCAGAGCTCGAGCGCTGTGCCAATGCTCAGTTCGACGGCACCATCGTGCAGGTCTTTGTCCGCACCATGCGCCAGCTTCCCAATCCCATTATTGAAGTCGCGACAAGCGCACCGCGCAACTCCTAGTTCCATTCAAGGTTGCTATCGTTTTGCGTTCTTGTTCCGTCAAAACATGTAGTCCAGGGTGAAACCCGTTTCCGTCCACGTGAAGGTCTCCACTCGAAGCTAGGTCTAGGCGCTGATCCGAGCCATCACGCGTGGCGAATTTCGTCGTGGATTCTTGTTTCAGAGGATTCGTGGTCCGAAGCCTGGCGCTGTTTTCGCGGGAGGAGATCGATGAACTGCAAAAAACTCACTTGGCTGCTGCTTCTGTCCGCGTCCATCACGGCTTCGCGGCTTCCTGCCTCTCCCCATTCCGCCGCCGCATTCAAGAAGCTACTCTCCCTTGCCGGTGAGTGGGAAGGAAAAGACGAGCACGGCATGATTGCAAAAACAAGCTTCAAGGCCATGGCCTCGAACACCGCGGTTCTCGAGACGCTAGCCGCTTCCGGCATGGACGAGATGATATCGCTCTACAGCGTCGACCAGGATTCCATTGCTCTGGTCCACTATTGCCCGACGAACAATCAACCTCGCATGAAGGCAACTCCTGACCGAGACGACTTCCAAGAGCTCAACTTTGAATTCCAGGGAGCTGGAAACCTAAAGTCCCCCACCGAAGGCCACCAGCACCGCCTGGTCATCCGCATTGAAGACGCCAACCACATCACGGAAACCTGGACTTGGCGGCAAAACGACAAAGATACCCTCATGGTCTTTCATTTGGCCCGCAAATAAGCCATACCTGGAGTCACGCGCTTTGATCGTGCCAACTGCCCCATTTCGGGAACGTGCCATGCGGTGAAGTTTGGCCCCTGAAGTGCCAATAAATACCACGGGAAACTGCAACCATGAACCCTACGGATCCTCAGCCAGCCAGCAGAATGGCGCAATTGCGCCGCAGTCAGCGAGTCTGCCTCAGGCTACCGATCACCGTGCTCAGAAAAGGCCTGGGGGCTAATGTCGCCTCGGAAGATACTCATACGCTCATCGTCAACGCGCACGGCGCCCTGGTGCAGTTGGCGTTGACCGTGGAGGTCGGCCAGTTACTCGGTATCAAGAACACCCGAACAATGGAAGAACTAGCCTGCCGCGTTGTCCATCTAGGCCCCGAATATGCGAACAAACGAGAGGTGGGCGTCGAATTTGAAGTTCCGGCCCCGCGATTCTGGCGAATCGCCTTTCCGCCAGACGATTGGACCACCCACAGCCCGGATGCGAAGGCGCCCACGCAACAAGTCCCTGGTGGGCGAGCGCCCGCGAGGAGGCCTGCCGTCCTCGCGGCTGACGCTGAGAAAAAGTTGGTGAACAAACTACCCGGGCCGATCCAAAGTTGAGGCTTTCACACTGTTCCGTTTGTCGCCTGCCGTTCCAATTTGGGATTCCTTACACAGTTCCTTGACCCGGGTGTTTGCTGGTGATGTGTAAAAAATGCTCTCGGCTCACCGCCCGTCAAGATCCACATCCTTGATTGGCAAGTCCCAGTGCGCATCGAGTATCTCGAATCGTCTCTGTTCCTCTCTCTTATAGGTTTCCTGATCGGGATAAAGCTGTTTGATCAGCGATGCGCTATCGAAATTGTCACTGGCGATCGCCGCGTTCTTAAAGACAATCGTCACCCGGAAATCCCACCGCCCATCTTCGGTCGTGTGATAGCGCGGCGCCGCCATGCTCACCTTTAACATGCGTCCCAGTTCCATCTCCTTCTTCAATACCGGGTAATGATTCTTCTTGAACAGCGCAAGGAACTCGTCCGCGTGTCCCCATTTCGCTTTGTAGTAGTACTCGATCACAAAAGGCTGGGGACTACCTTCACTCCCGCCCGCGTTTTGCGCGGCCATCGCCCAGTAGCGCCCCGCGCCGAGGATTGCTAGCATCACAAGTGCTCCGCATCCCAGCAGCTTCGCCATCCACGTGTGTTTCGTAAGCATCCGCTCCTCCGTTTGTTAGGTCTCCTTGCCGAGCCCCTATCCTAACCTCAATCACGGTCACGCAGGGCCCCGTGGCAGCCGGCCTGGGCACTCGCATCTGCAACTTCGCTTGGCGCCTGCTATCCTTTACTCTCGGGAAAGAGAAGAAGCCGCTTCCGGAGCCACCATGCAAACAGCATCCATCCAGTGGATTGGCGAAGAGAAATTCGTAGCCACCAGCCCTTCAGGCCATGCCATCAGCATCGATTCCGACCGCACTTCCAATAAAGCGCCCGGACCCATGGAGCTGGTGTTGATGGCCCTCGGCGCATGCACGGCCACCGACGTGGTCAGCATCCTCAAAAAAAAGCGGCAAAAACTCGAAACCCTCGAGGTCATCTGCTCCGGTGAGCGCGCCTCCGAGCCGCCCACCGTCTGGAAAAAACTCGAAATTCTCTATCGCCTCCGTGGCGCGCTCGACGAAGCCGCCGTGAAACATGCCATCGAACTCAGTGAAGAGAAATATTGCTCCGTCTCCGCCATGCTCCAAAAAACCGCCAAGCTCACGTGGCGTCACGAAATTCTGCCATCCCCGGACTAAGTTACCGTAGGCGCGGCGTTTCTCTGGTTCCGCACGCACCTCGACTCGTCGCAGGCCCTTGCGTCTATGGCTCTCGCCTTGAAACTTCGCATCCGCATCGCTTAGAATTTCGCATTCGCTTTGTTGGCGCCAACCCCAAGGAGAATCATGTCCCACCGCATCGCGGCTAAAATTACGGGCGTCGCAGGCTACCTTCCCCCGAAAGTGCTCACCAACGCCGACCTCGAGAAAATGGTCGCTACCAGCGACGAATGGATTCGCACCCGCACCGGCATACGCGAGCGTCACATCGCCGAAAAAGGCACTGCTAGCTCACATCTCGCGACCGAGGCCACCAAGGCGCTACTAGCCGAAACCAACACCAACCCCGCCGACATTGAGTTGATCATTCTTGCCAGCGTCACACCGGACATGATGTTTCCCGCGACGGCTTGCCTCGTTCAAGACCGCATCGGCGCAAAAAAAGCCTGGGGCTTTGATCTTTCCGCTGCCTGTTCGGGTTTTGCTTACGCCCTCACGGTCGGCGCGCAGTTTGTGGGCTCGGGTGCCCACAAAAAGGTCTTGGTCATAGGCAGTGACGCCATGAGCACCATCCTAGACTACACCGACCGCGCCACCTGCATTTTGTTTGGCGACGGCGCAGGAGCGGTGCTCCTCGAACCCGCAAACGACGGCGAAGGCATCCTCGATTTCGAGCACGATGTTGACGGCTCCGGTGGCCAGTTCCTGTACATGCCCGGCGGCGGCTCGCTACACCCCGCAACCGCTGAAACGGTTGAAAAAAAGATGCATTTCGTCCATCAAGAAGGCTCGCAAGTCTTCAAGTACGCAGCTCGCCGCATGGCGGAAATGTCCTCAAGACTTCTCGAACGCAACGGCTTCACGAAAGATGATCTCGCCCTGCTGGTCCCTCACCAGGCCAATCTCCGCATCATTCGCGCTGCGCAAGAGCGACTGGGTGTTGATGACTCCAAAGTTCTCGTCAATATCGACCGCTACGCTAACACCACCGCTGGAACGATTCCGCTCGGCTTGCGCGATGGCGTCGAACAGGGACGCCTCCGCAAGGGCGACTTGGTTCTCATCGTCACCGTCGGCGCAGGTTACACCACTGGCGGCGTCCTCCTCCGCTGGGCTTATTAGGCAGCCCAAGCTTTTCCTGATAAGGAAATCCAATGAGCACGAAGAAGAAATGCAACATCCCCGCCGATAAACAGGCGCTCTACGACAAACTCCTCGCCACCAACTCCAAGATCGCACGCAAAGGCGCCGTTAATCCCTACACCTCGCTGAACGGCCACATGTTTACCTACCTGAATCCATCCGGAACTTTGGCGTTGCGCCTCCCCGAAGAAGAGAGAGAAAAGTTTCTGAAGAAGTTCAAGACCACGCTTTTCGAAGCCTACGGCGCGGTAATGAAGGAATATGTAACGGTGCCGGATTCTCTTTTGCGGGATACAAAAACGCTCGGGAAGTATCTCGAACTAAGTTATGCGTACATCCAGACGCTGAAGCCTAAACCCACAAAGAAAAAGTTCTAACCGGCTTCACTGAAAACGGCTGATCAGGATGACGCCGCGGGCGCTTTCTTGCTTATGCGGCGTTTCAACGCGGGCTGCCCGCCTTACGAATATAGATCTGACCCTGGAAATTTGTGAACTGATATTCGGGCCCTCCGCCGTTGATCGTTCCGTGGACTGTCTTGTCGATCTTCACGCGATACTTGCCGCCTTTCCCGCGCCCGTCTTCTACTTCCTGCCGCGGCGCAGATGTCTGCAGCTGCACGTCAAAATCGCTGAACACATCCCCGCGGTCGGAGCGAATGCTCACGTTGGCCTTCACATCCGCGGGGAACGTCACGTCAATATCCCCGTTTAACGAACTGAACGCCATGGGCTTCTGAAGATTCACTTTCGCGAATGTGACATGCACGTGCTCGTTCAATGCATGCGCCACTGCGCTTCCGGAAATATTGTTGAGCGTGACCGCGCCGTTCACGTCGTCCACATCAATCTCGCCGTCCACACCCGTCACCACGATGTCTCCGTCGTTTACCGCTCGCAGCTTCAACGACGCGTGTACCGGCACCGAAATTGTCAGATCAATCGTGCGCGCATAGGACTCCGTGCTGATGCGCACCTCATTGTTTTCTTCTTCAACCGACAACCCCGTCGTCGAGATATTCAACCGCTTTGGTCCGCCAGACGGTTTCTCCCGTTCCTCATTCCTCGTCCGCGCTTCCACAATCACTTCTTTGCCGTCATAGGCCTTCACCGTGATGCCACCGTTCACCATGCTGGCCTTCACAAAGGCCGGCCGCGCGGGGTCGCTCAGATTCACCGAGATACGGTCGGGTGTGTTCTGCGCCTGTGTTCGGGGCGCCAGCACAACAGCCATCCCGGCCAAAGCCACCGCTGCTAGCAAGGTTCGAAGCGAAAATGTTTGGTTATTCATGATTTTCAAGAATGCGAATGTCTCCATTTAGATTTTCAACCTGAATCTCTGGCCCACCGGCGTTCACACGCGCTCCAGTAAACCGGTCGGCCCGATAAACGACCTTCGCGCCTTTGTGTTCTGCCTGAATTGCGTGCACCGGCAACGCCGTCACTGGGAAATCGCTATAAATCCCGCCATTGAACGTCTTGAATCGAAAATCTGCGGACAAATCATGCGCAAAGCGCAGTTCCACATTTCCGTTCACCGTTTTGAACTCGGAATTCTCGTTAGGATTTTGCCGGAAGGAAACGATCACCGGCCCGTTCACTGTGCGCGCCGTCCCCGATCCTGCTACGTTATCCATTTCAATGTCTCCGTTGACGTTGCGTACCAAAAAATTCCCACTTGTGTTCTTCACTACCACGCGCCCCTCATTGACCGTCTTTACCCTGATATCTAGGTCGTGCGGTACGTGAACCTTGAAGTCCATCTTCACGCGGTACCCCTCGTCATCGCGAGAATGCCGGCAATCGTCGCACTGGCACCGGAATGGTCCGTTCACATAGAGTTTCAGGGCGCCTTCTTCCTGCGTGATGTCCAGTGTCACTTCCTTCTTTGCCCGTTCGAGCTTGTCCTTCGACTCCGCCCGCGTCGTTCTCGCCACGGTCAATTCCACTTTGTCCGTGGTGTCCGCAACCACTTCAATCGACCCCCACACGTTGTCGATTTCGAGCGACTTATGACCCGCAGGCATGACAAAAGACTTCTGAATGTTTTCCTGGTCGCCTACCGGCAAATCCCGCTCGTCATCATCTCGATTCTTCGCCGACACAACCGAAGGCTCGAGCGCTGCGCGCAATACACTCACCAGGCTTTTTCGTGAAGGCCCGCCCGCCATCCTTCTCGCCGGCAACACCGGCAAGAGGAGCGCGATCGCCGTATACATCGTCAAAATCGCA